>Ga0209515_10003243_pt1 | contig 23670 bp, 25 predicted proteins | sample Subgroupgradi54m_FD_187454 | JGI IMG/M metagenome (GOLD analysis project Ga0209515, IMG submission 187454) | Subsurface groundwater microbial communities from S. Glens Falls, New York, USA - GMW60B uncontaminated upgradient, 5.4 m (SPAdes)... ... | reverse complement strand
CTTCCTGCGGGCGACAAGGCAGTCCTCGGTGCGAACCTGTCATAAAATGCATGAATGACAGGTCCAAGCTTCGCACCTGCGGAGTCTCTCAAAAGTTTCTGTCCTCGCTTCAAGGGGAGTCCTCAGAGCGAGGGTCTCTGTTTTTTTGAACCCCCGCAGGTTTCCGAGGACTGGTTCAAAAAACAGAGACCCGAGCGACTTTAATCCTTGCGCTTGTTGCGACTGCGTTCAGTCTCAGTGAGGAATTGCTTGCGCAAACGCACAGATTTCGGAGTGATTTCGAGATACTCGTCTTTATCCATGATTTCAAGACCGTTCTCAATACCGACCGGATGCGGAGGCACAAGATTGAGTGCGTCGTCGGTTCCCGAAGCGCGCATGTTCGTGAGTTGTTTACCTTTTGTCGGGTTCACAGGCATCTCATCGCCCTTCGATGTATTACCGATCACCATGCCTTCATACACTTCAACATTGGGGCCGATATAAAGCTCACCGCGCTCCTGAAGATTTGCAAGTGAGTAGCCGAGTGCCTTGCCTGTTGCCATCGAGACCATCGAGCCAACCGCACGACGCGCAATTGCACCTGCATACGGCTTGAATCCGATCACGCGCGATGCCATGATTCCCTCGCCTTTCGTGTCCACGACAAATTGATTGCGGTAACCCAAAAGTCCACGCGTCGGGCCCTCAAAAATCATACGGATGGTATTGTGCGTCTGTGTCATATTGGTCATGAGTGCACCGCGCTCACCGAGCTTTTGGATCACCACTCCTTGCGATTCACTCGGTACATCGATGGTTACTTCTTCAAACGGCTCGCACTTCACGCCATCGATATCTTTGATGATCACCTGCGGCTGTGAGACCTGCACTTCAAATCCCTCGCGGCGCATATTCTCAAGTAAAATCGCGACATGGAGTTCACCGCGACCGGCCACCTTGAACGTGTCTCCCGATGAGCTTGCAAAATCCACACGAAGACCAACGTTGATCTCCAGTTCCTTCTCGAGTCGCTCGCGGATTTGGCGCGATGTAACGAACTTTCCTTCGCGTCCCGCAAACGGAGAATTGTTAACGAGAAAATTGAGTTCGATCGTCGGTTCATCAACGGTAATTGCGGGAAGTGCTTCAACGTCGGCAGAGTGAGCAATAGTCTCGCCGATAAAAATATCGGGGACACCAGCAACAATGCCGATGTCGCCGGCAACAAGCTCACCCACCTCTTCGCGATTGATACCTTTAAATGCGAACAGTTTTGTTACTTTTCCTTTATAACTCGTACCGTCGGTTTTTAATACGACAACCGTATCGCTGTTCTTGATAGTACCGTCGACAACGCGCACGATCGCAAGACGTCCGAGGTAATTATCATACGCGAGATTAAAAGGTTGAGCGCGCAGTGGAAGGAGTGCCTGACCTTCTTTTGAAGCGAGCGGGACATGTTCAAGGATAAGATCGAGCATCGGCGCGAGATCCTTGCGCTCCTCATCAAGTTTGCGCATTGCAACACCTTCGCGACCAATTGCGTAGACGACTGGAAAATCAAGCTGCTCTTTGGAAGCCCCGAGATCCATAAAAAGTTCGAGCACCTTCTCTTCAGTCTCATCGGCATTGGCGGCAGGCTTGTCGATCTTATTGATGACGACAATGGGTCGGAGTCCGAGCTCAAGGGATTTCTTCAGCACGAAACGCGTTTGCGGCATCGGCCCCTCTTGAGCGTCCACAATAAGGAGCACGCAATCGATCGAACGAAGCACGCGCTCCACTTCAGAACCGAAATCAGCGTGACCGGGAGTATCGACAATATTAATCTTCGTTCCTTTCCAGATCGCCGAAGTATTTTTGGAATAAATGGTAATACCGCGCTCTTGCTCAAGTGCATTGGAGTCCATACTCTCCCCTTCCGCGAACATTCCTGTTTGGCGCATCAAGGCATCGGTCAAGGTGGTCTTGCCGTGGTCAACGTGAGCGATAATTGCAATATTTCGAATCTCCATAATGATAAGTTAAGCGTTGTGCGTAAAAAATTGGTCAAAATTAAACGCCCGCACAGCGAGCGTTAGATGTCCGACATCATAATATATTTCAACATACTTTGCAACTCTCTGCAGAGTGTGCGAGAATGCCGACATGACATATACACCTCGCATCAATCAGGAGAATAAAAAGAGTGACGGAGCATACAAACGCTCAAGCGCGCGACCCGGCGCACGTGCGGCACGTCCCAAAGAAGGATTCCCAAAAAAGCCCTACGTAAAAAAAGCGCGCTGGGTTCCACGCACAGGAGCTTCGACCGGTGTGAGCACAGCACGACCATATGCACCAAAATATGGCGCAAGTGCACCTTCGCGCGCAGGAGGAGCGACACCTCGCACATCATCAAGTGGCACATCGCGTCCGTACACCCCTCGAAATGCATCGTCGGGTACACCTCGCAAATACGTTGAGCGAACACCGGGAGCATTTGGGCGATCGGAGCAATCGAGAGGACAATCAACTTTTCCAAGATCGCACTCTCCAAAACGAGGGAACGACCCTAAGCCATCAAAACCTCCGCGTGTTGCTTATGCGGCATATGCCCCGAAAAATCCCACCACCTCATGGGGAGAAGTGGCCACATGGTACGACAAGCACCTGACCTCAAAAGACACCTATCATGAAAAAGTGATTCTCCCGAATCTCCTGCGCCTTGTTGAACCCGGAAAAAATGAAACGATTCTCGACCTTGCATGCGGACAAGGATATTTCACTCGCGCCTTTGCGGCAAAAGGAGCAAAGTTGATCGGACTTGATATCAGCAAAGAATTAATCGCGCTTGCCGAACAAGAATCGACGGGAATTACGTACCATGTCGGGTCTGCAGAAAAACTCGACATGCTCCCCGATGCATCGGTTGATAAGGTGGTGATCGTCCTTGCGATTCAAAATATTGCACACGTTGCACGAGTATTTAATGAGGCGGAGCGCGTACTCAAGCAAGGAGGAGTATTTCATATCGTCATGAACCATCCGGCATTCCGCATCCCCAAACAATCTTCGTGGGAATATGACGAACAAAAGAAAGTCCAAGTGCGCCGCATCGATCAATATATCAGCGAGTCGGCCACGGCAATCGACATGCACCCCGGCATGAAAGATTCTCCCCAAACAATTTCCTTTCATCGACCACTTCAATATTACTTCAAAGCATTTATGAAAGCCGGTTTTGTCGTTGATCGCCTCGAAGAATGGATCTCACACAAAGAAAGCGATTCGGGTCCCCGTGCACAAGCGGAAAATAAAGCGCGTAAAGAGATTCCCCTCTTTCTCTACCTGCGCGCAAAAAAATGACCACTTGGACATCCGATGTCCAAGTCGAACATTATGCAGCGAGACCGGCGTGATGTGAATCCTTCGTTTTCCAGAAACGATAAAAAAGTAATTTCACAATTTCAGTTGAAGCAAAGTAGAAAAGTACCAAGAACGCAACGACTCCCATGTGCGCAAGTGTTGGGCGCACAAAACCGAATACCTGCTGCATCAAAGGGATATACGGGAGCACAATAGTGAGCAGCATCACACTCAATGTCAGCCAGATCACCGTTTTTGAAGGGCGTTTTGCTCTCCAAAACGGAAGCGCGGTGCGAATAGAAAAGAGGAGAATGAGTTCCGTCAAAATACTTCCCATAAACCACATCGTCTGAAGTACACCTTCAGTGAAACGCATAAAATACCCGAAGAAGGCGAAGTCAAAGAGCGTACTTACCACGCCGAGCACAATAGCAATAAGAGTTAGCTCTCCCACATTGTATCCGCGGGGTCGCTTCAGTTCTTCGTCATCCACCGTATCCGTGGCAATGGAGATCATGGGAAAATCAGAGAGCAAATTCAGTAACAGCACTTGTATCGGAAGCATAGGGAGGTATGGGATAAAGAGCGAAGAAAATGCGAGCGCGTAAAAATTACCGAAATTCGAGGTGAGTGTTGCGCGAATATATTTCATTGAATTGGCAAAAATCGTTCTTCCCTCCCGAATACCGTCGACAATCACTTCAAGCGAAGGATTGAGAAGAATAATGTCCGATGCATCTTGCGCAATGTCCGATGCGTTTTCTACCGCAAGTCCCACATGGGCAATCTTGAGAGCGGGCGCATCATTGAAACCTTCACCGAGGAAACCGACAAGATGTTTTTTCTGAAGCAATTCGATGATCTCATATTTTTGGAGCGGCATGGTGCGCGCAAAGACATTGTACTTCTCAACGGCGGCCAGTTTTTCTTCGGGTGAAAGTTGCGCGAGTTCGGAACCCAAAATCACCTCGGAGGGCGAAGATAAAATTCCCGCTTCGTGCCCCACCCAGCCGGCAACCTCTTTGCTGTCTCCGGTAATAATTTTTACCCGCACTCCCAATTGCGTTGCATGGAGAATTGCTTGCTTGGTTGACGCTTTGAGCGGATCCGAAAATGCAACCATCCCGAGAGCGGTAAACCCTTTCTCATCGCGCTCTTGGATCTCATGAATCGGCTTTCCGGAAACGTCTTTGTATGCAACCGCAAGCACGCGACAACCGCGCGTACCCTGCTCACGCTCCCACACTTGTGCCGCTTTGGATATTTTTGTGCGACAAGCGGCATAGACCTCAGCCGGTGCGCCGCGCATCACCAAAAGTGTTTGCTCTCCATAAGTAACCAACACCGTATCGCGCCGGCGAATCGGGTCAAAAGGTAATTCATCAATCCGTCTCAAATGTGCGGGGAGTGATTGCGATTGTTCCGGCGCATACGCAAAAAGCGCCTTGTCAAAAACGCTGTTTTGGAGATTTGTGGCATCAGGAGCTGAGCAAGGAGCCATGAGCGCATACCGTGCAACTTCTTTTTCATCCCCCCATATCGAACTTACCGAAAGTTTATTTTCCGTAATCGTACCCGTTTTATCACTACAGAGCACATCAATGGAACCGAGGTCTTCGATTGCGGAAAGGCGGCGAGGAACGACTTGCTTCTTTGCCAACAAAAGCGCTCCGCGGGAAAGCGAAATGGTCGTCACCAATGGAAGCGCTTCGGGGATTGCGGAGACAGTGAGTGCGATGGAGAAAAGCAGGAAGTCGCCGAACGAGACAGTTCCGCCTTGAACAAACAAGTGTAAAATAAATACGAGCGGCACTGTCACGCCGACAAGTTTGAGAATGAATTTACTGAACCGACTGATCCCCTCTTCAAATGCACTTGGGCTTTCCGCCGCCTCCATCACTTGTGCGATCGCCCCAACCTCAGTCTGTTTCCCTGTGGCAAAAACGAGAAAATCAGCATCACCCGAGACCAACGTTGTCTGCGAAAAGCCGATATTGGTCGCTTCATAAAAATCCGAAGGAGGGGTCAAAAGCGCACCGGTTGTCTTCTTTACCGGCTCGGTTTCACCGGTCATGGGCGATTCATCAACCGTTACGCCTTCCGCCCGCAGAAAATATCCGTCAGCGGGGATCATGTCCCCTGCATTCAAGATCACCACATCGCCCGGCACGACGGTGGCAACCGAAATGAATAGTTCCTTACCCCCGCGACGAACGCGCGTCTTGCGATCGATAAAATTCTTCAAAAGTTTTAACGCATGTTCTGCGCGGTATTCTTGAAAAAATCCCAGAAATGCGTTCAGCGCAAGGAAGAGAAAAATAACCCCCGCATCGAGATATTCACCGAGCACCATGGCGAGCAGTGATGCCCCGAGCAGAAGATAAATAAACGCTGATTTGAATTGGCGTATTAAAATTTCTCTCCAATTGACTTCTTTGGTTACGACTTCATTTCTTCCAATTTCCTGAAGCCGCTGCTCTGCAACATGCTCCGAAATCCCCAGAGAAGAAGAAGCGAGGAGCGCAAGTGCTTCATCAATATTTTTTAATGCAATATCTTGAAAACGTACAGGCTTCATTGTATGTATTCTAACACAGCATGAGAACTTGTGCCCATCAAACGCTAGGGTGTTCCTCCCCCATTTGCGTATTCATCCGCTCGAAAGAGTGAACGTTCTCTTTTTTCTTTCGCACGCCAAAGAAGAAATCCTAACCCGAGAATAACCGCAACCAGTGCACCGACAAAAGCGGGCGCATGCTCCGCAACACCACCGGAAACGGGAGAAAATACTGCGGTGTGAATATTGCCATTATTATCACTCGCTTTCAGATAGATATATACTCCGTCAGGCGCAGATGCTGACGGGGAAGATGCGGCGAGAAATTCCCACCGGAGAAGCGGATCATCCGCACGAAGCGGCGTGTCTGCATACGCAACTTCATAGCGCACAACAATCGGATCCTTTCGATATTGATCAGAAAATTCATGACGTGTCGGAGCATCCGCAACGTTACCGACAGAAGCATTCGGGACAAAAAAATTCTGCGCTTGTTCATGCACCGCAAATGAAGCGGTCAGATATTCTGGCGGCCGCACAACGACCTCGTCGGGAGTTCCACTGCCATCATTGAGCAGTATTTGTACGTGTTCCTTCTTAAAAAGAAAATTGAGCGGGTCACTCCCGGTACGGAAACGAAATACTGAGCGTATTCCCGAAAATCCTTCGGGAATAATTCCCGAAAATGCGAGCGTGTAATTGTTTTTATCAATATGAGGTTTATCGGTCCACACATCCACGAGTGATCGCTCGAGGCTCACGGAGGAAAATGTCGCAATGCGTGGAAGAGGAATATTGCCCGCAAGCGCACCCACCGGAGTGGTGGCACGAAGCATCAAGGCAATGGTACGCATGCCGTCCGATTCTTTTGCACCAACAGCCCAATACAGTTCGGCAGCATGGAGCGACAGCGGGAAAAGAAAAATTCCAAAGATAAGAAGAAATTTTTTCATAGTCATGAAAATGTAACCTCCTTACAATCATACGCCGAGAGCGCAGGATCCGCCAGAGGAAGAACTGACTATCCACATTTTGTATCTTCGGGTGAAACTTGCTACCATGATAGAGACAAACTTAACATGACCGATTACCCTCAATCTCCAAAAGATACTTTGCAGAAGAAAATTCTGGTTGTTGAAAATGACCAAGTCCTCTCGCGCATTCTTGCACACACATTAACACAACACGGGTTTACTACTGCGGAAGCACGCAATGGCATTGAAGGCTTGGCGGTGGCGGAAACGTTTCATCCCGATCTCATGCTTCTTGATATCGACATGCCGGAAATGGACGGGGTTACCATGCTCAAAGAACTCCGCACCAAGGGGGACATCACACCGATCATGATGCTCACCAATTTGAATAATCCCGATTATATTGCCGATGCCGCAGAACATGGCGTGCACGAGTATCTCATTAAAGCGGATTGGGATGTGGATGAAGTGGTGGAAAAAGTAAAAATAAAATTACACCTTCAATAACGCTTTATGTTAAAACGCCTGACCGCACACCTCAATGTTCTTGCGCACTGCCGAGAACTCAACGTAGAACCGTGGTCATGTCCGCGTTTTCTCTTTCTGATGTTCGGTATCATCATCATGATTGCCATCATGATGGCGTATCTTATTGCTGAACGCTATGCCGAGCCGGATATTGTGATCGTCCTCGTTACCATTCTGACCGTACTCCTTTTGTCGATGGCGCAAGTGATCGTCAACGCATTCGAAAAAGTCGTGCGCGCAAGACAGCAAGAGATGGTGCGCACCAAAGAAGTGCTCGAACTTAAAGATCAATTCGTCTATATTGCCATCCACGATATCGCCTCGTCCGCAACGGCGATCAAATGGGGCATCCGTACGATCGAACCCGAACTCGCCAAGCTTTCGGGAATCGAAAAAGAAGTCTTTGGCAGTATCCGCGACCGCAATGAAAAGCTCATTGAACTCGCTCGACAAATTCTGCTCATTACGCGAATCGAATCAGGGCAACTGGAAATAACACAAGCCACCGTGAACCCGCACGAGATCATCGCGCAAACAATAGCCGAACTCGTGCGCCTGAGTTTGGCAAAAGGAATTATGGTCATCTACGATCCCCCGAAAGAACCCCTCGCCATCGTAAGCGACCCTATCCACCTTGCGATCATCCTTCGTTTACTCCTCACTAATGCCTTTAATCATGCGGACCCCGAACATGGCGCCGTGCGGGTCGCCATTACCGCAACAGAAAAGAATCTGCGTATCGATATTGAAAATAACGGCCCTGAAATGACGGGAGAAGCTCGGGCACACGTGTTTGAAAAATTTTGGAGATATGCGGGAAGTACCCGGATTGAAGGAACCGGTTTTGGACTCTATATTGTAAAGCGCCTCGTCGAAGCACTGAGCGGAGAAGTAACGTACTCCTCCGTCCCAGAAAAAACCACCTTCAGCATTATCCTGCCAAAATAAAGGAATGTCCTATCTACACATACGGCCCCCCTCTGTATAATTGACAGATTGACCCCAATAAGTACCCTAAGTAGTAGGTGTATGTTGCTATGGAGGACTCTAATGTCATCAGATGACGATGTGGATTGGAAAAAGAAGTACGAGGACTTGCGGGATAGTAATCATCGAACGATTGCCCAGATTATTGGTAGCGCGATCGGTCTCGCTCTTTTCGCTCTTTTTCTCTGGCTCAAATAAGCAATATCCAACCTGCCTTCACCGGGCAGGTTTTTCTTGGCGAGGGGCACACCATGAAGATCAAAGACGTTACACAACATCCTTTTTTCGGCATGGGTGTGCAGGATCCGCTGGTGATGCAGTGGAGTTTTTTTTGCTGGGCATTGACACAATCAGAACGAACTTAGAGAATTAATCCATGCAATTATGGCGACATCACCAAAACAGCTTGCACACTTCTAAAAAGGCAAAGCGACTCTCACTGATGGTTTTGTTGTTCGGACTGCTTATCCTCTTTGCGTTCTACAGAAGCAATATTTTGGTCAGCTATTACACCGAAGCAAGTCCGATCTTCGGCAGTGTCGATTATCAGCTTACGAAAAAGGGGGATCTATCCATAGGTGGGGAATATCGTCGAACTCTGTCGGAGGCAGAGCTAGAAAAGGCCCGTAACATCATCGCTAAATATGCCGATACTGCGGGGCGCGCCGGCGACCTCTCACAAGAGCCAGGAATTTCCTCAGAACCCCTCCACAATCACTGGACAGTTTTAACCAATTTCGGGAATCGTTCTTTTTCGTGCATCACTGCGATACATTCAAAAGAGGAGTGGGGCGGATGTATTGGATTTACTCATGAAATGCTTCGTTTATTCAGAGCAAAATCAGCGGAGTGATCTCCGAGTTTTAAAACTACCGATATAAAGTTGCACACCCTCCTTTTTTCGACAGTAGGTGTGTAGGTTGATTTAGAAGGCACCGATACGTTGGAATCGGTGCGCATCACTCTTGCACACGACCCAAACACACATGTAGCGGTACAGATCGCTCCTGCAGTGAAGGACTTTAAGGTGCGTGGAGAGTTTGAAGGTGTCTGCGTTGCTGATTTGTTTGACGCAATCTGCCGCAGATATGAAGTGAAGATGAGACATCAAAAAAGCCCGCATAAATGCGGGCTCTCTCTATTATTTTTTACCACTAAACGTGATATCTCCTAATGCAATTCCTGCAAAGATACATGCGATGATGCCCGTGATGAATGCAAATGCAACACCTTCGCCACCCCCAATAAATCCAACCCCTCCACCAAGAAGCGCCATCATTCCCGCTCCCCCCACACAAGGATGCCGTCGATAGGTCAGTGTGAACCACAACAGCACCACAACGCAAAATGCCTGAAGCGACCAATCAAGCGGATTCCAAAAGTATGAGCGAAAGAATCCGCCAATGATTCCTGCGGAAGTGATCCCGATAATCGTTCCATACACCAACAACCTACGATACTTTTGCAGCATGCGTGCCTCCGTGAACAAGAAATAATCTCAGTTCACTAAAGCACTCAATGTGCAGGGCGGGAATATTGACAAGTCTTGGTTTATGTACCCGAAAGGGTGCGTTGTCCACAGCCAGTTTTCGTGTCCCCGCGCAGGGGTACATGGGGACGTGGGGGACGTTGCAACCGGATACCGGCCCCACCATTTTATTGTGGTTAAGCGGTAGAAAAATGGCGGAATTGCGTACCCACCCCTTCCCGTACAACGTCCTGACGTCCCCATGTCATTTTTGGACTTTCCAGAGCGGAAAAAAACGTCGTCTATCGTTACACCCCCTCCTTTTTGCGACATAGGTATGCAGGGGCGCGATTTTTAAGGGTTTTTTGAGATTTATGTTTGAGGTGAGTGTCCTGCGAGAATGGAAATGGAGACACCTCATTTTTTCCAAAAGAAAAAGCCCACGACAAGCGTGTGGCTTTTATTTTGTAAGATGCGTGTCAGAGATGAACCTTCATCACCCCTGAAACAACAACTCCGTTTTGGTCGACCACCTCTTGCATCTGAAGCGCTGATGGTCCGGATATTTTTGCTACCATGTAACCCCCACCCCAGATAATTGCTTGTGGTGCGACAATAAGAGCGAATACCAACCCTAAGGTCTTCAGTCCCGCTGTTACCTTGTTCATGTGACACCTTCCTTTCTAATTGAAAAAACGCGTTAAACTACTCTGGATTATACATACTACTTGTGTTCTGTCAAGAAAGCCGTAATGTTTCAATACCTTTGCATCACTACAAGAAATGGAAATGGGTACCCTGCAATATGTATGATGTTTTCTAAACTTATAATTGCGGGCCGGTGGGGGATTCGTCAATACCTACAGGAACATTGGGAACTTGGTTGTATTTGAAACGAAGCAGTACTCCTTCTTCGGGACCGTAATTGATCAGAATGTGGTCGTTGTTTTGTAATTCATAATAGACGAGGTTTTCGATCGGCACATCTGCGCCATTGATGACCACATGCAATTTATTTGCACTGTTTATACAGTGACGATCGGTGGGAGTAATCGCGAGACAGGCATTGGTGAGCTCAACACCAATGGTTTTGAAAAACGTCTGAAGCGTGACACCGGTCGCTTGTTTGTGGACGACCAAACAATTATTATCTTTAAAATGCACATACTGACTCCGCAACATATATTGCGGCTTACAAAAATCCACCGCACTTTCTCCCACAATCACAAGTAAGCTTGCGTGGGAATGGGTCGAACCGGGAACTCCCAACACGGGGACAACCGGGGGGCTGATCGATGCTTTCCAGAGCATTGTTTTATAGAAAAATGCGGAACCGGCGATGAGTGTTGCGATACCGATCGCGATAATATAGGCACGATACTCTTTCTTTTCCATGTGCACATTATACACCACTCAAATAATGCCCGAAGAGAGGAATAGGACCTACGCAAATAGATGAAATTCGCGGCGCGGGGAGAGATGCGAGGAAGGCATATTCCTATATGGTGACCGAGTATCTGGGGGCCCTGCAACAAAGAAGTTCGCTATTTGCGTGGGTCCTATAGCAAAACAAAACCGCCTCGTGTTGCCACGAGACGGTTGTGCTTGGATTAACGACCTCCTTGCCAATCGCGGCGAGGGCCACGATCACCTTGGGGACGATCCTCCTTTGGACGAGCAATGTTGACGGTGAGCATGCGCCCTCCGAATTCTTTGCCGTGCCACATGTCGATAGCCGCATTGGCTTCCGCCTCTGACGACATTTCAACAAAACCGAATCCGCGTGAGCGGCCGGTCATACGGTCTGTGACGATTGACGCCGACGTGACGGCTCCTGCAGCTGCGAAAGCATCTGCAAGTTCCTGATCAGTTGTCGAATACGGCAATCCACCGACGTACAGCTTTTGAGCCATTGTGATGAAACTAAAAACGGTAATGCTTCGCGTAACGACCTTCTCGATACGCGAAACGCTTACGAGAAAACACACGAATGAAGATATGATACATGAACAAAAAATAAAGTCAACCCCTTGTATAACCTCACCCCTTTAGCCACCTTCATACTTGGCGACCAGGTCGCCAAGTTGACCAAATGTCTGTGTCAAAAGGCTGACGTTGGAGGAACAGAGTAGAGTTTTGATCTAAAGACTTCTGCGTAAATATTCAAAAACCGGCTTCGTGATGCCTCGGTATCCTTTTGCGATAAGGATGGTTTTCCGGCGGCAATTTTTTGCGACCTGCTCCGGAATTGATCCGACACCGATCGCCTCGGTGATGCGGCCGCGTGCGGCGGGCAACAGCACCACATCATATCCGGAACTTGCTTTCAAAATCCCCGATGCAATGTAATCAGCGGGAAAAATTTGCGTCTCAATCGCATCAAGAGGAATCTTCATTTTCAATTCGCGCAAGCGCTCAATCAATAATTCTCGATAATGCGCCTGACGAGCGACGCTCTTTCCCGAAGGCACCACCATGCACACCATTATTTTTGTCCCAAAGGTGCGATGAAATGCCGTGGCGACTTTTCCGGTGAAACGGAGATTCGGATTGCCATCGACGGGAACGGGAATAAACATCTGTTTCATCCCCTGCTCCGTTCCGACTTTCACTGTCAACATATCGCATTTCGCACGGTGGAGCACCACATCAATCTTGCGCCCGAAATGAAATCCCTTCGTATGTACATCACCGTCCCAATTCATGAGCACCAAGCCCGCATTTTCCGCAATGATGGTTTCAAGGATCGCTTCGGGAATCGAAGTTGCGGCAACAATGCGCGTGTCCACATTTTGTTTTTTCTTTGTCATCACCGCTTCGATCGTCTCAAGTACGCGCTTCTCCTGACTTGAATGAAATGCGTGCTGAATATCTTCGTGGGGTCCCATTTCATGAATACGCAGCGCAACCAAATCTCCTCCTTCGGAGCGCGTCATTGCGGCGGCGATCTCGGCAAACTTCGCCGCATGCCCCTCATGCCCCACCGGCAGAATGACCCGATAATCCCCTTTCGGATGAAAACGCGTTGCATGTTCATAGACAACATGCCGGACAAGCTCTTCGCGTTCAACGCGCTTCGCATAGCCGAAATAATTGACCAGACCGAGGAGTGCCCAAATAAAAATAAAATAAAATGCCGTGATGCTCACATGAAAGAGTGCGAAGGCCAACAAGGTGTAGCAAAAGACCCCGAAAAGCGGGAGAAAGGGTTCAAGCGGTACGACATACTTCCAACGCACTTCGGGCTTTTGTCTGCGTAATTGCACATAGGCAAGATTGAGTTGCATAAAAAGCGCAATGAATAAAATATCCGCAGCACTTGCAATATCGGTAAGCGGAAGAAGCGTGGCCGCCAGAATAATCACGATGGACGAAATAATGAGCGCGCGCGTCGGAACCGCATATGTCGGGTGCATGATGCCAACTTTTCTCCAGAGCAGCCGATCACGCCCAAGCGCAAAAAGGACTCGCGATGATGAATAAATCGTCGCATTGAGAGCCGCCAAATTCGCCAAGAGACCGGCGATAAGCATGAGCACATATCCAAACGGCAAAAACTGACTCGCTCCTTCGATCATCGCGCGATTCGCAACAGTATCTAAAAATTGCCACGAAGGAACTCCTCCGCCATCGGTTGCCGCAGTAATAATAAATGCGATGAGCAAATACAATACCGTTACGACACCCCAAGAGATGAAGAGTCCCACCTTCAGGGTTTTTCCGGGATTCTCCACCTCTTCTCCTGTCTGCGCCTGAATTTCCGATCCTTCAAAGGCGATATAAAATAACGCCGCAGCTTGCAGCACCCCGAAGATGCCGTAGGGAAGCAACGGATTAAAATTGAATTGCACAAGAGAAAAATTCGTTACCGCGTGCTTTAGTCCGAAGATGATGAAGCCCAAGAGTAAAAAAAGGATGATGCACACAATCACTCCTCCGACTTTTCCGGACAATTTTACTCCGCGATAGTTTATTGCTCCAAAAAATAAAATTGCACCGACGGTAAAAAAGAGTATCCATGCGGGGCTCGAAAAACCGAACGTTTGCCACCCGAGGAAACTAAAGAAAAATTCTTCGGCAATAATACCGAATGAAACGGCATACAAGGCGCACGCAACGGACGATGCCATCCATGAAAACCATCCCGCGAGAAACCCCTGAATGGGGCCGAGTCCGTCGCCTACCCAGTTGTATCCCCCGCCCGCTTGGGGAAATGTGGTGGCGAGCGCAATGTACGCATTGAGATTGATGAATGAAATTCCCGCTCCAATCAACATTGCAAAGATAAGTCCGCCGCCGGCGAGTCCTGCGGCATGCCCCAACAGCGTAAAAAGCCCTCCTCCCAAAAGCGCGCCGATTCCCAAAAGCGCAACACCCGGGATACCGAGCGAGCGTGCAAGTGCGGGAGGAGGTGGTACATTGTGACGATGTTTGGTCATAAAAACGAAGAAAAATCGTGTGCCGCAATTATATACTCATTTGCAAATAAAAGGTATTAACCCCAGGGCATGAAGACAAGCCCTGGACACGAAAAAGAACTCGCAAAGCCTCGTGCGTGTCCGCGACAGAGTCACGGGGTATTAAACCTTTTTTAGCTCTCCTCGGCTCGGAAATGAAAAAGAAGACTTTTTCATTTCGCTCGCTCTACGTCGGCAATAAGAACAAATAACCATTTCCTGAGTTCAACACGTGGACAAATTGGAAACATCACGAGCATGTTATACTCAATAATATTACTCACCAATTTGGTCATACCGTCTTATGAAGAAAAAACTCCTGATCGTAATTCTCCTCCTTTGCATTGTGGCGGGTGCGTGGGTATTCATGTTCGGGAAAAACGGAGAGACGGTTTTTGACAAAGACACGACGATAAGCGGCAATTACACCATTGTTCACGGAAAGAGTCTGACGCTCAAGAATAATGCCAAACTCACTGTACTCGGAAACTTCACAATTGATGGCACACTGAACTGTGCAAATGGAGCATTGCATCTTGTGGTTGGTGGAACATTGAGTGCCAATGGGGACATTCACTGTACCCTCGAGGAGACAACACTGACACAGGTGCCGGGTATCGCGCTTCAAGTTGTGGCGAAACACATCGCACTGGGAAAGACGCTCACCGTTGAAATAAACGGCGGTGTTGATATGGCGAGCGAGCCCGCAAAACTCCTTGCCGATGAAAAAGCGATTGCGGCAATGTACGAAGAAACCGCCAATGATACCGGTGGCAATGCACGACTCGGGCCTTTTCTTTCCGAACGCCCCACGCAAAATATTCTCTCCATCCATACCCCCTTCCCTGAATCGACCACATTCGCTGACGCACATGGATCCCGAACATCTGCTCATCACATTATCCCAACCGCATTTGCGCACACCGTAAGCGGCAGTTCTGATTCACCATCGGTCATTCTTCGCGGCACATGGCATATTGGCGATGACCGCATGCTTCCGTCGGGTCTTGCGGTTCCACCTCCCCCCCGACACATCAAACACATGTTATTCCATGTTGATTTTTCCCAAAATGGAACAACACTGCTTGAGGACTTTACCCTCATCAGTCCGCGAGGGCGAAAGGGAGATGACGAAACGGGGCAAAACTGCATCGCGGAAGGCAAGAATGGCGAAAGTGCAATGCGGTTGCGCATGCACACCGACCACATAATTTTCAACAATACAACGCTTCAACTGGGAAGCGGAGGCGATGGTGGAGCGGCAACAACTGCGAACGATTGCGCACCCGGAGTCGCAACAGGAGGAAATGGTGGCGATGCGGGTAATTTTAAAATAACCGCAACTGAAGATATTGAAATCATTAAGCTCTCCATTACTCCCGGAAAAGGTGGCAATGGCGGGGATGCGCATGCATTTGGAAAAGATGGAACCCCCGCATGTCCCGGTCTTTCGGGTGGTGATGCAGAAGCAAAGGGAGGCGACGGGAGTGTCAACAAAAAAGAATTATCTGCGCTCGGAAAAATAAACGGTATCAAAGGGATTCGTGTCGATCGTGTTGATGGTGGTATCGGAGGGAATGCGGTTGCCAAGCCCGGTCGCGGAGGAGACGGTGCAGGATGCATGTGTGCCGGAGGTCGTGGCGGAAATGCACGCGCTTCAGGAGGTCATGGGGGCGAGGCACGGGTAACCATCCCCATGGGGGCCGCCGAAGCACACGGAGGAGACGGGGGAAATGCCGATGCAGAGGGTGGAGACGGCGGAGCCGGAGGGCAATGCAGCATGAAATCCAAAGGAGGAGACGGAGGAACTGGCGGAAATGGGGCAGCAAAAGTGGGTGGCGGTGGGGTGGGCACAACCGCAAATGGAAATCCGGGGGTAATTCAGGGTGAAGGAGGAGGTAATGGTGGTTCCGGTGGTAACGGATGCACAGAAGGAAAAGGTGGAAATGGCGGAATCGGCCTCCCCATTGGAAACAAAGGAAGTGACGGGAGCAACCTTTGCTCTTCCGGACAACCGGATGCTGAACCAACTCCCCCATCAGGAGAAAATGAAACCCCGCTCATCAGCGCAATTCTCTATCACGGAAAATATCTTCCCGTCGATCAACTCATTATTGAAAATAAAGCGGGATGCGGTGAGCGCTATTGGCGTGCAAAAAATGGAACAGTGAAAGCCACCGATGCATCCACAGTGTCCGACTCGATCGCCTCATGCGGATTTGGAAAACTCAGTGAAACACCCACTATGAATGTCCCCGCGCAGACTATTGTCATAGAGGGGGGAATTCAATAAAAAACGCCTCGATTGTTTATATCGAGGCATTCTGAACACTACTACATGTTCGGATAAAAACCCATTGGGGCTTTGATGATACGCGCATCAACATCGAGATCTTTGGGAATCAAGTAATCCCTCTTATCAAGCGTTGCCGTGCCAAACGCCGCACGTAAAATTTGCTTCATATCACGTGGAGGCTTTGCGGCCAGTTTCTCGAGTACGGCTTCCGAAGGTTCCGATTGAAATCCCCAATCATGCTTACCGATAATCTCTTTGTATAAATTATAGCCAATGCCGCGAGATTGATCTTTGGTCGGAGTGGGAACGATATGCACACTCATGCGACTTAAAATCGGACTAGGGATCGTATTGATCTTATTTGCCGTCGCTACCCACGACGCATACTCGGTGTTCATGGGAATTTCCAAAAACTCATCGATAAATGTGCGCGCTGTGCTTTCTTCGAGAAGCGTGTACAATCCGGCCATCGGATCATATTGCGCTTCACTGGGTACTTTATCGATTTCGTCGATCAGAAAAAGTGGATTTGCATATTCACCATGGACTAAGGCCTTGGCCACCCTTCCCGGTCCGGAATTTTTCCACTGTGCAGAGCTCCCGGTCAATACCCAGCCGGCGGTGAGTGAATTCATCGAAACAAATTCAAACTGCGTACAAAGCACCTTGGATAACTCCCGAGCAAAATGCGTCTTACCGATCCCCGGCTCTCCCAACAGAAGCAGCGGGGTAAACTGAAAAGGTTCGCCGCGACCAAGAACCGACAATGCCAATGATCGCGTAAGCTCATCGAGAACGGAAGAAAAATTCGGACAAGAATCATACAGCGGGTGCAGGCAGTCAGTATTCGAATGTCTGACAAGAGAACGCGATGCTCCGCGACGAAGCATCTTTTCATAAAGCGTTCGCTGTCCATCATTAGCTGATGCGGAAAGCTCTCCCAGAGCTTTCTCCACCTCAGCTATATTGTACACCTTCCGAGAATCTCCGATCAGCAGCGATGAAGATGGTGAAGCGATTCTGCGTTCAACACCGGCATACGGAACTTTTTCATTCATGGCAAACTCCTTATCGTGAGATACAAAAAAAGAATTTCGGTTTCTTTGCGGAAATACTCTTTCTCAAAGAACCCCACCCTCTCCTCATACTGCATATTATTTTTCGATAAATCAAGAACAACTTGCTTTAATGGGCGATGCGAAGGGTTTTGGTTGCACTGGTATGTCCTTTCACCAAATGGACCTTAGCCACGGGTACGCAAAAATGAGTTGCGAGGAGTTCGCGGAGCCGCTCGTTGGCCTTCCCCTCCTTGCGGGGTGCACGCACGGAAACAATAAGACGACCATCGGGCGCTGTTTCGATATGCTCCTTGCGCGAATCGGGAATAATTTTGACGCGAATTTCCATATGCTATCTCAGAGTTTTTGCTCCACATGCTCCCGATGCCCACAACCCTCGACCCGCCTCCCTTGCAGAATGCTCCGCCGCCTTGAATTCTTTTTGATATTGATACGGTACGCGATAGGTATATTCGTAGGCATATCCTTCCTCAATCATTTGCTTATTGATGAATGTTCCGTCGAGAAGAAAAACATACGCGAGACGGCGATGATATTTGTCATACGCGTCTTGCGAGGAGTCGCCTTCGATACGCACCGACTTCCCTTCCGCAATCTCCTTCATTTTCCGCGATGCTTCTTTGCCGAAACATTCCACAGGCTTCCGCGGATCGACCGTCTCCGGAGTATTGATGCCGATTAAGCGCACGCGTTCGGGTGTTGTACTCGGACTCATTTCGATATCGATCGTGTCTCCGTCGATAACACGAGTAAGGCGAGGAAATTCAAACGATGGCGATGAAGTTCCGACAGCTCCGCCCGATACGGCGTGCAATGCTTTTTCGGTATGTTGTGCTTCCAAAGCAGTTCGATAGACGAGACTTGTTCCCCACCAAAGGAGACAAATAGCCGCAGTGACCAGCATCTTCCGTGACTTCTTCATTGCATATAGTTTACATTAAAAATAAATATCCGCCCCAAGGAGGCGGATATTTATCAAATGGAAGAAAAAACTTAGAGACTTGTTGCGACCGAGATATCTGCGGTAGCCTCACCCGCATCTCCGGCTTTACAGGTTACGAGATCGGCGCGATAGGTCTTCCATGCGCCATTGCGCACGGTTTTCAGTGTAGTATGCGCATCGCGGCTTGATTTGTAAAATGCCTGCCATGCTGCCGCACGTGCGGCGCGACGCTCTTTGCCATTCGCGATTCCCCACGCCGCCTTGAGTGCATCTTTGCGTGTCGTAAGTGCAGTCGTAATCGACGTACTAAAGGTGCCAAATGCGCTGATAATCGTAGTGTCGCGCTTCTCAACCGCATTCTGTACACATGCCACATCGAAGGTGGGCTTTGTCGTCGGGTTGCCAATCTGCGTTGTTACATTCGCACCCACTGAAGTAGTAATCTGTGCAAACGCCACCCCCGCACTGGCAAGAAGGAGACCGGCGATTGTGGAAACGATAATTGTTTGTTTCATATAAAAAAATAATTAAATAATAAAAGCTTCATTTATTATAACGGTGATTTTAAAAAAATGTGACATTTTCGTCTCAGCGAATGCCTATGCTATACTTTGAGGAATGTTTGATCTCGTAACACTCATCAATGCCGCCGGCTATAGTGGGTTATTCGCCATTGTCTTTGCGGAATCGGGACTTTTTTTCGGATTTTTCCTACCCGGAGACAGCCTTCTTTTCACTGCAGGCTTCATCGCTTCAACCGGAAAACTGGAAATCATGATTCTCATTCCGCTCCTCTTTGCGGCGGCAGTCTTGGGAGACAATGTCGGCTATGCGTTCGGACGACGTATCGGACCGGCGCTCTTTACCAAGAAAGAATCACGATTTTTTAAACCGGCGCATGTAACCCATGCGCATCAATTTTTTCTTCGTCATGGAAAAAAAGCGGTCTTTCTCGCCCGCTTCCTTCCCATTGTGCGCACTTTTGTTCCCATTATTGCCGGAGTTGCAACAATGCCGAGAAAAGAATTTATGACGTACAACATCTTCGGCGGTGCAGTATGGGTTATCGGGCTGCTGACGTTCGGTTATGTGCTCGGAAAACAAATTCCCAATGCCGAACACTATCTCTATCCGATTGTTCTTGCCATCATTGTACTTTCATTCCTTCCCACCGCACATGAAGTGCACAAAGCGCGACGGCAAAAAAAACCGGCGCACGCAACTCCGGATGAACGATAAATGATCTCGGTAATCTGGTACTATTAAACGTGCGCGCTTATTTGCGTACATCATAACAATATTCGACACCCGGCGTATTGATCAAACAGTCAGGATAGGAACCATAAAATGTGCCGACACTTTGATCATAATCATTTCCAAGGGCGGGACTATCGCTGCGTTCAAGGGTAATCCCCAATTCATAATTACTGCACACAATGCCGATATTCAAACACTCGGTCGCGAGGGCGGTAACTCCATGATAAATATACGTAAGGTTTGGTCCGATCGGAGGGATGGGAATTTTTGTAAGAAAACCTTGTGCGACAAGTAGCTGAATCCCCGCATCATCTCCGGAGTACCCCGCCGGAGTGGTGGAGGGATACATTTGATTTGCATCATAAAAAAGTTCGAGTGAAAGCTGAATCTGCTCGACATCGGAAATACGTTTTGCATCACGGGACTTTTGTCGCGCAATGGAAAGAGAGGCCAACACCACCGAGGACAGAATGCCGATAATTGCGATAACCACCAACAACTCGATCAGCGTGAAACCGCGGTTTGTTTTTTTCAATGCTTGAAGCATGTTTTTCCATTATATCACTCCTTTCTTGATATACTATATGAATATGGGTATAACGAAACAAAAAAGCACGGGTAACCAAGTGCGACGCATACTCTGGATATGCATGGGACTCCTCACGCTGTCTGCACTGCTCCATCCGCAAGTATTCATTATTCCCATAGGTATACTTGCATATCTCTACAAAGAACAACTCCGCCTCTTCCTTGGCAAATATTCACTCCCCGTTGCATTTATCGGGTGTGGTATTCTATTCGGACTGCTCACCGAATTTACCGCAATTCTTGAACATATCGCAACCTCTGCGGGTCAAAAAACACTACTCCACCCCAACCCTGTCGTTGGTTTAGTAATGGGATTTTTTTACTACGGCACATTCACGCTGACATGGTATCTTCTCCTCTCTAAACGCATGTTTTCAAAAAAAGCGATTTTTTTTCTTTCGGGAACATTCGGACTGGTTATTGAACACGGGGGCGTAATGTTGGGAAATATGCTCTTTCATCCGCTTTCCGGGATGTTCCCCGGACTTCTGCTCATGGCAATCTATGGGATTTTCCCACTCATTGCGTATTTTTTGAACGAAGCACGCTTCCCCGAACGACACAAACCCCTCGTGCGCGAATATCTTTTGGTAATTTTTTGTCTTCTCTTTGCGTGGGCAGTCTATGAAAATACGTTTCACAAGGCTCTGCTTTTCTTTTTTCCGTAATGAACATTGTTGATGCGCGCCGAAGAGGCCGCATGTATCAAAACATCGCGACCCCTTCGGCTATGCCTTACGACTCCAGAGCAAGAGGGGGCTCGAATTCGTAATTTCTTTTTCAGTTCTCAACATAATTTTTTTCACTTAACCGTGAGTGTTTGATAAACCGAAATCATGGCCCATGCCAAATTGCAACGAACCATCACTACTCCACCGACCAAAGGTGCGCACGAGGTCGGCAGACCAATGCCGGTTAATACGCCCTTCCGCAAAGAACTTTTCTGTGTTCAGTCTAACAAAGACGCGATGAAACAATAATGAAGAAACGTATTATGCAATTTGCGGATTTTGCTTGCGATTTGAAAAATCAATTGCGACTTCACCCTGATCTCCGTGCTCCATGCGTTGCGAATGCATATCCGATTCGGCGGCAGTTCCGCAAGGAAGTGAAATGAGGACGGTTGTCCCATGCTTGAGTGCGCTGCGAATACTGATCTTACCGCGATGGAGTTTCACGAGCTCGCTCACGATGGCGAGTCCGAGTCCGCTCCCCCCTTGTTTGCGGGCGCGCGAGTGATCGGCGCGATAAAAGGGTTCGAGAATGCGAAAAAGGTCTTTGCGCGCAATCCCGATACCGGAATCTTGCACCGTGAGCTCCATTGAACCTCGATACGTCGGGACAATGGTAAGGATAATTTGCCCGCGTGGAGGAGTATAAATAATCGCATTCTTCAGGAGATTCATGACAATTTGCTCGAGCGCAGTCGTGTTGCCCCACACCATGCAAAATTCACTTTTACGGAGCGTAACTTCCAATTCACGTTGCGATGCAAGCGGGGTAAGTTTCGTAACAATCTTGGAAACGATCGTCCCGAGGTCGACATTTTTAAACTCAATACGCTCAGGGCGCACCAATGCGTTTAAGGAGACCAGGTTATTGATAATATCCGATGCACGATCGAGCTCTTCAATATTACTGCGGAGGGTGCGTTTCAGTTTTTCTTGAAGCGACTGATCGAACAACGCGACTTCGGTATTCGTTTTGATAATCGCAAGCGGAGTCCGCAATTCGTGGGCAACATTGCCAATAAATTGTTTTTGAGAAGACAATGCATCGCGCGTGGGGCGAAGGGTAATACGTGCAATGATATATCCGAAGATTGCCGCCACCAACACGACAAGCGTACCAACAACGATGAAATTTTTCGTCTTTGAATACTCAAGCTGTCTTGTGATCGTTTCACCGAGCACTTCTCCCGATTTTGCAGAAACTCCATTTTTTACTCCGGCGATCAAGGACGATGTCATATCGTGATACAGATATGAGAACGCCCCGCCGAGAATAAGCAAAATGAAGAAAGTAAATGCAAGCTGTAAGGCGATAATGCGGCATTCCGTTCGGAAGAAAAGGTCGAATTGATACTTACGAACGCAGGCGGTAACCAATTCCGCGAACCGTTTCCAGTATGCTGGGATTGTTTCGACGATCAAGTTTTTTGCGAAGATTTTTAACATGGACATCAATGACATTACTAAACGAATCATAATTAAAGTCCCAAAGGTGACACAACAATTCCTCACGGTTCACCACTTCATTGGGATGGCGCATCAGGTGCTCGAGTAATCCGAATTCTTTGAGCGTCAGCGAAATTGCCTCACCGGCGCGCGTTACGGTCCGATTCAAAGGATCCAATTCAATATCTTGAACAAGCAACATGGAGGGAACGCTCTCAAGCGGGCGACGCAATAAGGCATGCACGCGCGCGGCAAGCTCTTCAAAAGAAAATGGTTTGACGACATAATCATCCGCTCCCAGAAGTAAGAGATTCACCTTCGTCTCCGTTTCATTGCGCGCCGTTAAGATCAGAATGGGTATCGTAATTTCAAGGGCACGGACTTCCTTGCAAATCTCATCACCGCTCATGTTGGGAAGCATGAGGTCGAGAATGACCAAATCATAATCCTTCCAATGCAGTGAGATACGCGTCAGCGCCTTTTTTCCGTCAGAAAGAACATCCACCGCGTACCCTTTCATTGAGAGTCCCGTTGCAAGTGCACTTGCAAGCTTTTCTTCGTCTTCAACAATAAGTATTTTCATAGTATAAAATTCACTAATAACAGGCCTTCATAAAGGTGTGTGCCTCATCTCAGTATAAGAAATACTTAATGAGGTTTTCATGAAATCCTTATTTATAATGACGAATACGGACCGCATTTCTTACAAAGAGCAAAATTCATTGTTCACGAATCCTTCATAAAGAAACTGCTATGCTTTGCTACAGAGGGTGTTCTTTTGGTTACTTATTCATGTAATTATAAAACAATGAAAACAATTTTTGCATCTTCATATAGACATATTGTTTTAGGGCTCTTTATCGGAACAGTCGGACTCATGTTGATGTTTGCATTGACTCCATCCGCCCACGCCGCAACCCTCACGCGCGAGCTTGAGCAAGGAATGAGTGGGGATGACGTATCGACATTGCAGACATTTCTGGCCGCATATGGCAGTGTGTATCCTGAGAAGTTGATTACCGGATATTT
>Ga0209515_10003240_pt1 | contig 23673 bp, 24 predicted proteins | sample Subgroupgradi54m_FD_187454 | JGI IMG/M metagenome (GOLD analysis project Ga0209515, IMG submission 187454) | Subsurface groundwater microbial communities from S. Glens Falls, New York, USA - GMW60B uncontaminated upgradient, 5.4 m (SPAdes)... ... | reverse complement strand
ATCGCTCCGACGTAAGTCTCATCGAGATTGCGGAGATCGTCCAATGTCGGAAGCACGCGCTCCTCAAATCCCTTGCCTCCGCTCAATGCTTCACGGACAGTGTCGAGATGTTCTTGAGTGAGGCCGGAATGAAGTTCAGGCGGTTTGATTGAAATGGTCTCGGTGCGTCCGAATTCATGGAACCGATCGTTAAGCTTGGATTCGAGATCCTTGGCGAGTTCCTTGGAGTGCTCGAGGAGAGATCCATGCTCTGTTTCAGAGACGAGAGGGACACGGCCACGACGCAGGTCGACGAGAGAGCGTGCGAGCTCGGTGATGCGGCGATACTCTTCGACCGTCGGGCTTTGGCCAACACCTTTCTTCCAAGCCTCATGTTTGGCTTTGAGGGGCGCGAGCTCTGTTTCCATCCGCTGACGTATGTCGAGGGCTTCTAGAGAAATACCGATCCCTGCGCGTGGTGCGGCTGGTGCGGCTTCACTTGCCGCCTGTAGTTTAGTGGCTTTAGGCGTCTCGGGAGACGACTCGCCGGGCTTCTTATCGAAGAGAGACATATGGGTGAGCGTAACAGTTTTCAGTATCCAATGGCACAGGTACCAGTCACAGTATCCAGTTATTTTTTCCACACGACCGCGAGACGGGCGCCCAAGCGGCCACTCGAGTAGCCGCGAGCATCGCCGACGACGTAGCCCGCTCCACCATCGTCGGAGAAGCCAACAACGAGACGACGCCCGGTATCGTTGCCAGAGTCATCCATGATCGTGGTCGATGTCCATTCGTAGGTGTTGGTGGTAGAAGATTCGGGATGATTGAATGTCATCTCAAGATTGTCGAGGGTGGCAGGAACCAAAATGACTTCAAACTTAACCTTGGAGAGGCCTTTGGCCTTGAGTGTCTCCGCAATCTTTCGCTTGGCGAGCGGCAGGAGTTTGGCTTCGAGGTCATCCCAGCTGTGGCTGAAACGATTGGCGTCAGGACCGAAAGCTTCTCTGAAGAGTGGCAGAAGCGTATCGGCGGCAGGGTCAGCACCTTCTTTGGTACCGTACTGTTGTTTGCCGTCCGTGTAGCTGGGTTTGGTAGCGGTATCGAGCTGAATGAGAGAGCCGCCGAGGGCATCGAGTTCTTGGCGCATAGAACGAAGATAGACTTCACCCCAGGTTCCAGTGACGTTTTTAAGATCACTCTTTGTATTCCACCAATCTGGGCGATGCGAGACGAGTCCTTTTGCCTTGTCGGCCTCATTCTGGATCTCCGGATACATCACGCTTTCGTATGTTTCATCCAGATCACGCAGATCGCTCAAAGTTGGCAGTACACGCTCCTCAAATCCCTTGCCTCCGCTCAATGCTTCACGGACAGTGTCGAGATGTTCTTGAGTGAGGCCGAGAGGGAGTTCAGGCGGTTTGATTGAAATGGTCTCGGTGCGTCCGAATTCATGGAACCGATCGTTAAGCTTGGATTCGAGATCTTTGGCGAGTTCCTTGGAGTGCTCGAGGAGAGATCCATGCTCTGTTTCAGAGACGAGAGGGACACGGCCGCGGCGCAGGTCGACGAGAGAGCGTGCGAGCTCGGTGATGCGGCGATACTCTTCGACCGTCGGGCTTTGGCCAACACCTTTCTTCCAATCCTCATGTTTGGCTTTGAGGGGCGCGAGCTCTGTTTCCATCCGCTGACGTATGTCGAGGGCTTCTAGAGAAATACCGACCCCTGCGCGTGGTGCGGCTGGTGCGGCTTCACTTGCCACCGGTAGTTTAGTGGCTTTAAGCGTCTCGGGAGACGACTTGCCGGGCTTCTTATCGAAGAGAGACATATGGGCGTCACTCCTCGCGGACAACAGGGCCGAACAGATGCAAAAATGTTGGAACCTGTATCTTATCGATGGTCGCCTGTGTTGCGACAACGATGATCTTCGATTCTTTCGGCCAGCGAAGCTCGATCACGTCTCCGGCAGGACCAACCTGGCCGGCCTGGATGTGGCCCATGGTAGAGATGTTGCGGAGTTGGTTGTAGAGGCGGCCGGGGAACGTACTGCCCGCGAGATTCAAACGCATCCATTCCCCTTGCTTCGCACAGTCTATCAGTACGGCGAGCGCGGCTTCCACGTCCGATTTCGCATCAAGGTTCACGACGACCGCGCCTTCTGTCAAACCGGGCAAGGACAATTTTTTCGGATCCTTGTTCACGACCACTAGGCCGAGGTGCCCGCGGTCGATTGCGAGAGCTCTGAGAAACGTTTCGAGTTGTGGTGCGAATGTTGACATAGTGGGACAAGGGGTTTCAGTTTTCAGTATCCAATTTCACAGGTTCCATGTACAGTGTCCAGTTATTTTTTCCACACGACCGCGAGACGGGCGCCCAAGCTGCCAAGCGAGTCGCCGCGAGCAACGTAGTCGACGTAGCCCGCTCCACCACTGCCGGAGTAGCCAACAACGAGACGACGCCCTGTATCGTTGCCAGAGTCATCCATGAGCGTGGTTGATGTCCATTCCCAGGTGTTGGTTGAGGAAGATTCGGGATGATTGAATGTCATCTCAAGATTGTCGAGGGTGGCAGGAACCAAAATGACTTCAAAATCAACCTTGGAGAGGCCTTTGGCCTTGAGCGCCTCTGCAATCTTTCGCTTGGCGAGCGGCAGGAGTTTAGTTTCGAGGTCGTCCCAGCTGTGGCTGAAACGATTGGCGTCAGAACCGAAAGCTTCCTTGAAAAGCGAGAGAAGCGGATCGGCGGCAGGATCGGTTCCTTCTTTCGTGCCGTACTGTTGTTTGCCGTCCGTGTAGCTGGGTTTGGTAGCGGTGTCGAGCTGGACAAGAGAGCCGCCCAGAGCTTCGAGTTCTTTGCGTATTGAGCGGAGATACACTGCGCCAAAGGTTTGACCGGATGCGCTAAGCGCTTTGTCAGCATTGTCTTTCCACCAACTTGGACGATATGAAACGAGTCCTCTTGTCTTGTCTGCCTCGCTCTGGGTCTCAGGGTACATCGCTCCGACGTAAGTCTCATCGAGATTGCGGAGATCGTCCAATGTCGGAAGCACGCGCTCCTCAAATCCCTTGCCTCCGCTCAATGCTTCACGGACAGTGTCGAGATGTTCTTGAGTGAGGCCGGGAGGGAGTTCAGGCGGTTTGATTGTGACGGTTTCGAGGCGACCCTGCTCGCTGAAACGATGGTTGATATTCGCATCGAGCTGCGCCGCGAGCTCACGGACGCGTATCGTGAGTTCGCCGGATTCCGAAGAGAACTTGCCTTCCATTGCCGCAAGCTCCGCTGCCGCAAGCTCCGCGATCGCCCGTTCGGCCTCGGAACGCGCAACGGAAAGTCCGGGCGGTTCGACTTCTTTCTCACGCGGCGCGCGCGCTTCCTGGATTTTCTTCCCGGTCGCTTTGGCTTTGAAGACGGCGTCAAACGCGGTCATCACCTTCGTCCTGTCAGCGTCGGCTCCGAGCTTGCCAGCGAAGTAAAATTTCACCGCCTCTTTCAGCATCTTTTCAGGATCGTCTCCGCCGAAGGCAGTCAGGTAGTCGCCAATCCGAAAGAGATCTGTCATTTCATATCGAAACTGTTGGCGCTGATCTCGCCCGATTGCCCCGTCCTTCACCATGGTCCGCAACTGGCTGAACAGTTCGCCCAAGCATTCCCTGATCGCCTTCGAGAGTTTCGGATTCTCTTTGAGAGACAGCGGCTCGCTCTCAACCACGCCAGTGTCCTTCAAGAGTTTGGCGGCATCGGTCTTCTGTCCTTCCCATACAAACGCCAGACGCTCTTGTACCTGATTCGGAGTCAGCGAACCGATCTTTTGATAGACGAAGCGGCGCAGGAAATCCGGCGCAAACGGTAGGCGGCCGGCGTATTCCGGAGGGTTGGTTGAAGCGAAAATACGAAAATCGCCACCCCCTTCGACGAGGCGATTGCCGTTCTCCGCTATTTCAAGCCTGCGCTGATTTTCAAAAATGCGGTTCAGTTTTACAATAATTTGCGGTTCAGCCGCACCGAGTTCGTCCAGATACAGCCACGCGCCGCGCTTGTTGCCATGCGTCATGGCTTGAACGATGAGCCCGTCTTGCCAAACCCATTGCACCTTTTCGCCGAACTCCAATCCTTCAAGCTGAGCGATTTCTTTACATTCATCTTCGTTCAACGAGTCACGGTTTTTATCTTCAAACACGTTGTCCAATATTTCTTTGCTTCTCTGTGTGAGTTTCTGACGATTTCTCAAAATCCTTTCAAAAGTCTTTTGTGTACCCTCGGTGTTTGGCACATATTTGCCGACGAACTCGCTGACATCCGTCTGACCGGCGACAGAGAGGCGATAGACCCTGCGGTTCACCATGTGGGCAAGATACTCAAACGCCTTGCTCTTGCCGATATCAGTCTCACCCTCAAGTAACAATGGCTGATTCAACTTGACCGCAATGGCAGTTCTTTTAAGCAAATCAAGGCTAGCCTCGTCAATGGAGAAATCCGCGAAATCCTCATCTTTAAAAATAGACCCTTCCTTACCTTCGTAAACTTCGAGCTCAACTCCTGCCACGGCAACATATTTCTTCTCAATCACTTTCTTCTCACCCGTGTCCGAATCGGTGACCGTTTCTGGACGTGAAAACCGCACGATGGGCTCACGCTTCATTTGTTGACGTTCCGGTGAACGAAACATTTGTTCTCCAAATCGTTCAGGCATACAAAAATTGATTTTATCATAGCATTCCACTAGAATTTAGCAAGGCCACCGTACGACAACGCCATATTTACATGTTGGTACGGGGCAAGAGACGGTAGACAATAGACGATAGCTATTGGCCGGATTCGTCAATTGGTTCCAGGTAAAAACGATCCTCAAGAGGAATATCCCTTCTTGGGTTTTCCACTACATGAAGGGGAATATTCGCTTCGGGCGCAATAAACTGCGCCCCTACCTCGACTTTTGACTTTTGACTTTTAAACCTTCTCCACCTTCGGCGGAGAATTTAGACTCCCCTGCCATTGCCTCAAACTGCTCAAGAGGCAAAATGACGATCGGATCCAGGCCAGCCGAGTCAGTGACAATAACCGGAACGCCCATCTTCCGGGCGGTTTCAAGAACGCGTTGGAGTGACATAGGATGTGAGGGAATCTCAACACAGACGAACGGAGGATGCAAGCGCTATGGCTTACTACAATTTTATAAAACGACGGCTCTGCAGATCAAACTCGAATCGTCCTCTTGTCCTCAGATCTTCACCAACAAAAAGAAGTTTAAAAATGGGATTGCCTCTTTCCGATCTCTGAAATTCTTCAATAAGACGACCTTTTTCTTTGTAGATGAAGAGGGCTGGGTCTGACCAGACATCTGCTATAAGCGTTTCCGTTCTACGCGGCGTTTTTCGCAGGAGTGAACACGACTGCTTTCGACTATTGCAATCGTCATTGTGAGAAAATGTTTCTTTTGATTTCACAACCTTCTGTTTCCGCACATCAATCAAAAGCGATTTTCCATTTGGCAATCGTAGTTCCACGACAGAATACTCCCTATCATATTCTTGAAAGGCAAAGGACGGACGCATTGTCGGATACCCAATATCCTGGACTACAGGATAATCGTTAGTTGGTAACTTTACTTTTGTAGACGCAAACGCATGAAGTCCATCGGCCACCCGAATACCGATCATTTCTATATACCCCAGATGTATGCTATTTTCTCTAAAAACAAGTTCGACTGGAATTTTGAATTCGTGATAATCGTCATAAAGTCGAAACATGGCTTTCGATTGCTCCGGTTCTTCCTCATAAATGAGCAATAGCTTTCCGTACTCCGAATATACATCCTTATGATGCGTTATCCAATATGGGGAGCCCCCACTTTGATAGCTGAAAATGACGGTGGTGCCATTTTTCTCAAGCGTAACCTCTTCAGAATACGGCGTATCTATCGTTTTAATATGCCGAGCGCCCTCATGTGCGGTTCCTTTGCCTTGATTAAAAAACCACAATGCATGTGACCTGTGTTGAGCTGATCCGATCTTGTCTGAAATCAACAATGCACCTACCTCGTCATTGAAATCATAGCCACTGACAATTTTTTCTCGACTTGCGATGAGGTTGAGTGCGCGTTTTAATGATTTGGATGGAGGCGCTGTCCACGATGGCTCCTGGGTCTGCTGGTTTGATTGCGGTGTTTCTGAATCTGTTTCTGTAAGTTTTGTCTCAAACTCTTGAATCCTCTGTTTCGCCGCCGCTAAATCCTTCACTGTTTGCTGATACAACCCATTCGCCATAAATCCTAATCCCGCCATGAGCGCGATGATGGCGATGAGTGCAATGGATTTTTTGTCGAGCATTTTCATGAGGGCATTATAACATCTCAAATAGTTCTCCCACATTCAATTCCAGATCACTCAATATTCCCCGCAACGTCCCAAGTGGAACATCTTTTGTATGCAACGGGATAGATGCCATCCGTTGGTCTTGTTCATGCCGAATGATGACATGACTCCCACGCTGTCGATCAATGATAAAACCATGACGAACCAAAGCCGCAATAAGCTTGCGGGGCGTCATCCGCGGCAACTTAGGCATATTGTCGGCTCACGCGCTTTCGCGTGACTACCGGACGTTGAACGGTTTGAAACGATTCAAAGCTATGATCTTCAGGAACAGCTTCACCATGAGCAACCAGCGATTCGACATAGAGCTCAATCACTTCTTGGAGATGTTTCTGCGTGTCTTGAATGGTCTTGCCCCATGTATGACAACCTCGAAGAGCCGGGACGTATCCGTGAAACCCCTTCACATCCGGCTCGATAATTGTTCGATATGTGATATTCATACTTACAGCATCATACGAGATTACTCTTTATTCTGCAAAAAGCGAGCTATTGGTCCGCTCTTTGTTCTTGATCTGGAGTCCTCCCGCCGACGGCGGGACGGAAATGACATCAACGCGTCTTTTCTTTTGATCTCCCAAAAATCGAAGCTTAATTGATTTATTTCCTCCGCTCCAAATATTGTTCAATATACCCGACATATTTTGGGTATTGTTTCACGCAGGATTGCAGCGCGGAATAAAATAACTGCGCATCGAGATCGTCGTATTCATGCACGAGGATATTCCGTGCGCCTGCGCTTGGCGCGATCGCAACGGCAAGTTTCGCTGGAATCATTTTGAGTTTCCCAAGCGTCAAAAACGATTCAGTATAGTCATTCGGCGGTGGTTCATCGGCCGCGCGAATCAAATGATAATTCACGTCAATCGCGCGATTAACGACGCGTTCGAGATATCTCTCACACAGCGTCAAATGTTCCTCGTCCGTGACAAGACGTTCGTACGACTCTTCGCGGAGAATCTTTTGAATTCGCCGCGTATCTGAAAGAATCGAACGACACTTGGATCGAATGAGTGATTTAGAAAGTTGCATACCGTTTCACGTACGCTGCGTGCGCGTCGCGAATCTTTTTCGCATCAATGTATCGTTTGATCGCGTAACGAAAGAATGCGTCATCCACGCGATCTGTGCCAACGAGACGCTTGCCGTCTTGAACGATCTGCCTCGCGAGTTCGGGTGTAGCGTGTCGCAGATCAACAAGATCAATTTCCCGTTTGCCGACCGGAAGCGCGCGGCGAACGATGCGCGAGATGCGCATGCGATCTGAAAACGTCATAAAGCGTGTTGAGTGAACCGCGACATCAACGTCACTCGAGCGATGCATATCACCTCGCGCGGCGGAACCGAACAGATACATCAAATCAACCCCATACCGGCGGGTCGCGCGTGCCAGAGATCGACGATTTGTTCTCATACAAAGATCAGTGTACCTCAACTCCGCGCATATCGGAAAAGCGAGCTGACGACGTTATCTCGTCTTTTCTTTGCTTCTTCCTTCCACAATCGCGGCTTGGATGTTCTGCGGGGTTTCTGCGTAATGCGCAAACTCCATCGAGTATGAAGCGCGGCCTTGCGTCATGGAGCGGAGCGACGTCGCGTAGCCGAACATTTCCGCCAGCGGCACGAACGCATCGATGATCTTCGCGCCCGCGCGCTCCGACATCTCGTTCACTTGCCCGCGCTTCGAATTCAAATCACCGATGACATCGCCCATGTACTGCTCTGGTGTCACAACTTCCACTTTCATGATGGGCTCGAGGATCGAGATGCCACCTTGTCGGCATGCATCTTGAAACGCCATGGACGCCGCGATTTTGAACGCGGCTTCGGACGAGTCCACTTCATGATACGACCCGTCGAACACCGTTGCTTTGATATCCACGACCGGGTAGCCCGCGACAATGCCGCGCGTCAGGGCTTCTTGAATTCCTTTGTTGATCGGCGTGATGTACTCGCGCGGAATGACACCGCCTTTAACTGCATCCACGAATTCGTATCCTTTGCCGCGCTCCTGGGGTTCGACTTTGAGCCAACAATGGCCGTATTGTCCGCGTCCGCCGGACTGGCGAATGAATTTCCCCTCGCCTTCAGCCGATTTTTTCAACGCTTCTTTATACGACACTTGCGGCTTGCCAACGTTCGCTTCGACTTTGAACTCGCGCTTCATACGGTCTACGATGATTTCAAGATGAAGTTCGCCCATGCCTGCGATGAGCGTCTGCAGCGTTTCTTCATCCGTGCGCACGCGAAATGACGGATCTTCTTCCGCAAGTTTCTGAAGCGCCACGCCCATTTTTTCCTGGTCTGCTTTTGTCTTTGGTTCGATGGCGATCTCAATAACAGGTTCCGGAATCGTGATGGATTCGAGAAGGATTGGATGATTTTCGTCACACAGCGTGTGGCCGGTAAACGTCGTTTTCAGACCGACAGCCGCAGCGATTTCGCCCGCGTAGACATGATCTACATCTTCGCGCGCGTTCGAGTGCATACGCACTATGCGGCTGATGCGTTCGCGCTCCCCTGTTGTAGTGTTGAGAACGTAAGATCCTGATGCGAGATTGCCCGAGTACACGCGAAAAAAGACGAGCTTCCCGACAAACGCATCAGTCATCACTTTAAAAGCGAGCGCGGAGAACGGTTCGGCATCATCCGCGCTGCGTTCGATGATTTTTTCCAAATCTTCTGGATCGTGACCTTTGACCGGCGGAATCTCGAGCGGTGATGGAAGATAATAGGTGACGGCATCAAGAAGAAATTGCACACCTTTATTTTTCAACGCCGATCCGCACAGGATCGGAAATAATTCCTGTTTGATCACAGCTCTGCGAAGTGCGGCGCGTATTTCTTCAACCGTAAGTTCTTGCCCCGCGAGATACTTGTTCAGAAGATGTTCGTCTGTCTCGGCCAGCGCTTCGAGAAATTCGTTGCGTGCAACTTTCGCGGCTGCGAGCAAGTTCTCCGGGATGTCGCTTTCCTCGATCTCTTGGCCCATTTCATCTTTATACATCTCCGCCTTCATGGTGATGAGATCAATGATGCCACTGAAATTTGCCTCGGTGCCGATCGGGAGTTGGATCGGGTATGCGCGCTTATTCAGGCGCGTGCGGATGGATTCGACATCTTTCTTAAAATCCGCGCCCATGCGGTCGAGCTTATTCACGAAGCAAATGCGCGGAACTTCATATTTATCCGCTTGGCGCCACACAGTCTCGGATTGCGGCTCAACGCCCGCAACGCCGTCGAAAACGACCGCGGCGCCGTCCAAAACGCGCAGACTGCGTTGCACCTCAATCGTAAAGTCAATGTGACCCGGCGTGTCAATGAGATTTAAACGGTGACCTTTCCAAAAACAGGTTGTCGCCGCAGCCGTGATCGTTATGCCGCGCTCGCGCTCCTGCTCCATCCAGTCCATCGTGGCTTCTCCTTCGTGCACTTCGCCGATCTTGTGTTTGCGTCCGGTATAAAATAACACTCGCTCGGAAACGGTTGTCTTCCCGGCGTCGATATGGGCGATGATCCCGAAATTGCGGGTATCTTTAAGAGAGTATTCGCGGGGCATATTTTTAAAAAAAACTGTTGAAGTGTCGACAGGTCTCGAAAGATTCGAGACGACAAGAAGATATTTGTAAAGGTACATTTTTACCCGGAACAAATTTATACACCCTGCGAGTGCCTTCTGATATATCCAACCCATCCTGTACCTCAACGATAACCGAGTAGCGCCATGAATTGCTCGAAGAAATCCAATCTTTTTTTAAGCCCACATGTCTAAATACTGTCCGGATTCCGTCTTTCACCGGTATGCCAGATAAAAACTGAACATTCCCACCATCCCAAATTCCAAGCATATTCATCTTTGGAATACTCGGGGTAACTTGAGACGTGTCGGCCACTACACTATCTATACTTTCCCGATCCCGAACGCCTAACAAATCCGTTTCTGAAATACCTGCGAGCTCATCTGGCTTGGTCAGGATAAAGTAACTAACGAAATAATAATCCTGATCTAGTAAAAGCTTTTCAATACATAATCCCTCTACAATCCATCCATTTTTTTGTTTCTGTTTTATGCTATCAAATAGTGATTCTGCACCGTTTTGATGTTTGAGAATTGTTTCCGCATCTTTTAGACCAAAGCAACCTGATAGGATGCCCCAAGTACCTACTTGAGGTTCAGTCGTTAAAGATGTTGATACAGTCGTAGTCGCATTCTCTGCTCTATTCGACCCACGCTGTAATCCGGAAGTCGTACACCCCACTCCCGCCAACACTAAAAAACTCACAAGACCGATAAGTTTCAAAGAATATTCTCTGGGCATATATATTAAAAAGCGTTATACAATTGCTGATAGAATCGCTCCGAATTGTTTGCGTAGATATAAACGTTGCTTTTGATTGTTTTTTTTCTTGGATCAAAACGGTGAATACGCATCACGGCATCCTCGGGCAGGTTATGTCCTGTTATCGTCGGTAAGAGGATATTATACCTCCATCCATGGACCCATTTTTTCTGAAGGAGGAGGTGGTTAAACGGATATTCCTCTCCAGGTGCTACATGTATGGACGGAGATATGGTGATGAACGCATCGCGACTGACATCCCAAACACCAATCCTGAATTCTTTCGCGTTTTCAGCTGGCCCATGAGGCTTGAACAGTTTGAAATACACAATAAGCGAAGGACTATCCCCACTTAACCTTTCGATGCACGATTCTCCAAGAGTCCAGCCATCCTTCACCTGTTCATCCAGCGATGTAAATAGATAGTCCGCGCTTTCTCCGAGTACTGTCTTGAAATCAGAGAGTTCAAAACATCCAGAAATGACATCATGAGCTGATACGCGTGGGTCGGATGACTTGGCTGGCTCAGTCGGTATCGCAATTTTTGCTGTGGATGACGGAACGGAAGGAGTCGGAACAGACTTAGACGGAGACGGAGTCGCGGTGCATCCCACGCCCACAAAAACCAAAAGACCAGTTGCAATAACTAGACCCTTCAAGGATTTCTGGATTCCCGCCTTCCTGCCTGCCGGCAGGCACGGCGCGGGAATGATGCACGGGCCGGAATCATCCATACGCGTTAGCGAGCAAAGTGTGCGAAAGCGCGATTCGCTTCGGCCATACGCTGGACGTCTTGCTTTTTTTTGACGGCATCGCCCGTATTTTCCGCGGCAGCCATGAGTTCTGTCGCGAGCTTTTCGGCCATCGGTTTTCCTTTTTTGCCGCGCGCGGCGGTGAGAATCCAACGGAACGCAAGTTGTGTACGGCGTTCAGCGCGCACCTGCATCGGGATTTGATAGTTTGCGCCGCCGACGCGCTTGGATTTTACTTCAAGCAGCGGCGAGACGTTGTTCATAGCCTGCGTAAAGACTTCGAGCGCCGGTTTTTTAGTTTTGTCGGCAACGCTATCAAGTGCGCTGTACACAATTTTTTGAGCAATCGACTTCTTGCCCTTTTTCATTACGTAATTAATGAACTTCGCCAGCACAGGCGAAGTGTATTTAGGATCAGCGAGAATTTTTCTTCTGATTGCTCGTTTGCCACGCATATTTATTTTTTAGCTTCCTTAGGTCGCTTGGCGCCGTAGATCGAACGACTACGACGGCGTGCTTGCACGCCTTGTGTGTCATAGACGCCGCGCACGACGTGATAGCGCACGCCTGGCAAGTCTTTAACGCGCCCACCACGGAGTAAGACAATGGAGTGCTCTTGCAGATTATGACCCTCACCTGGGATGTAGGCCGTAACCTCCATGCCGTTAGATAGCCGCACACGCGCTATTTTGCGCAGAGCAGAGTTTGGCTTCTTAGGTGTCATAGTGCGAACCTGCACACAGACCCCACGCTTAAACGGAGAACCGCGGCGCAACATAGTGCGCTTACGGTGTAACGAGTCTTGCGTAAACTGCATGGCCGGACTCTTGGATTTTTTGCTCAATGTCCGACGCCCATATTTAAGCAGTTGATTGATAGTAGGCATATGCGATGTGGCGAAAATATAACAGTCTTTGGATAAAACAGTCAAGACTCGTGTGATACAATATATCTATGCGCTCTGGCTTCATGTGTTTATGTGCCGCGATAAGCCTGACTGGTGCGGGCTGTTTGTCTGTAGCGTCTCCCGCACCCCCTCAACCGTCTCCGCCTTCAAATGTCTCGACAGCAACGGTAGAAGTTGTCGCTCGCAAACTTCACATCCCTTGGGATGTGGCATTTTTACCCAACGGCGACCTTCTGGTCACTGAACGCATCGGGACGCTGCTGCGCCTCACACGAGAGGGAAAAAAAACCATGCTCGTAGGTGTGCCAAAAATCAACTCAGAGGGAGAGGGTGGGTTGTTGGGTCTCGTTCTCCATCCGCAATTTAGACAAAACGGATGGCTGTATCTGTACCTTACCTCAACCGCACTCGGTAAAACGACGTGTCGGATTGAACGCTATCGTCTCGATCAGAATCAGCTCGTCGAACAGAAGACAATCCTCGATCAAATTCCAGGCGCCACGTACCACGACGGTGGACGGATGGCGTTTGGTCCGGATGGATTTCTGTACATCACAACCGGCGACGCGGGCAAGGCACGCTTGGCGCAAGACAAACAGTCGCTAGCAGGCAAAATCTTGAGACTGCACGCAGACGGTCAACTGCCTACAGATAATCCATTTAAAAATTCCGTCTGGTCATACGGTCACCGAAATCCACAAGGTATTACATGGGATGACCAGGGGCGACTGTGGTCAACTGAACATGGTAGATCTGGCGTGCTCTCCGGACTCGACGAATTGAATCTGATCGAACGCGGTAAAAATTATGGCTGGCCCTTGATCCAAGGCGAGGAGACGAAGCCCGGCATGGAAGCTCCCAAACTTCAGTCTGGCCCAGATGTCACATGGGCGCCAGCGAGTGCTGCATTTTTGCAGGGCAGTATATTTTTTGGCGGCTTGCGCGGAGAGCGATTGTACGAAGCTGACATTACTGGCCAGCGTCCTGTATTAAAAGAACATTTAATAAAAAACTTTGGACGTATTCGAACGGTTGTAGTCGGCCTGGATGGTCAGCTCTATATCACGACCAGCAACACAGACGGTCGCGGAACCCCTCGAGCGGACGATGACGTCTTGCTGCGCGTGAATCCGCAGTTATTGCGGGCTGGTTTTTGAGTTCAGCAGTCTCTGATTTAAACATCAATCTTAACAATATCGCGCATGCGCACGGCGAGCGTGAGGCGAGCGCGTTCTATACCCTGTTCTCGATCAAGACGCTTCAGGCTAGCATGCAGCTCTCTGAGTTGCCGCACCTGTTCAAGCGCATCTTCACCATGCTCTACTTGCGGCAGGGCATGCCAACGCTCAGCTTCGCGTGTAGCTTCACGAATCGCACGCAGCAGCAGCGTGGGGTCGATGACGGGCAAAGCGTCACACTCCGCGACGCCTCTTCCTAGTTGTGGCGCTAATGGCTGCCGTACATCTAGCCAATCTTTAAACGATACAGCGGCGCGCCACCGCTTAAAAAAATTTTTTAAATTCATTTAAGAGGTGGCGTGATTTTACCCAGCTTAACGCAATGGCTCTGGTAAAGGCACAAAACGAGGCTTGGTTTTTTGGATGCGCAACTTGATCAAGTCATTCAGACGTTTAATCACAGCCTGATTGTCCGGATTTGTAGCTTTTAAGGCCTTAAGTTGCGCCAGGGCGTCATCATAACGTCCAATCTCTTCATACATTGAGGCCAAGTACCAACGAGCATTGGCATAGGTTGGATCAAGCGTCAGAATTTGCTCCAAGATATCTCGCGCATTGTCTTTTTCTCCGTTGCGATAATACAAAATTGAAAGTTGAAAACCGACCCCGACATCTCTTGGATTTACCCCCAACACCTGTTTGAGTTTCAAACTCGCGTCCTGCAACTTACCCTGTCGCTCATACAGAATACCTAGATTGTAATGCGCTGGAGCATAATCTCCTTTAAGGAGAATGGCTTGCTTTAGATGATCCAACGCCTGCTCCAATTCTGCTTTGATTGAGGCTTCCGCCTCGGCCCGGACTTTCTGATCTTTAGATGCTAGCAGCGTGCGATATGCATCGGCGCGAAGAATATACAGTTTACCAATCTCAGTATAGAAGACGGGATTGGTCGGCTCTCGCTTTAGAGCTGCTTGATAGTTTTTGATAGCGAATTCATCCGCGCCGCGCGTAAAGGATGAAATAGCCTGATAAACCGTGGCGCGGTTTGACCAGTTATCAACATTAGCGGGCGACAGCTCTGTGGCGCGCTGGGCCGACTCAATCGCTCCGCTAACATAGGTGTTCACAGCGCGTTCCTTATCAGGCTCTGCAGACTGAATCACCTGATTAGCGCGCACCACATAGGCCTGAGACAAGCTACGGTAGTAGGTGTCATTCAAACGATTGAGAGACACGGCGGTATTCAAACTGTTAATCACTCCCTGCGTCGGCTGGCCGGCTTGAAAAGCCATGACAGCGGCTGAATACTTGGCCTCGGCCACGAGACGTTGCCCAGTTAGCCAGGTCATGGCTATGATGGCGACAGAAACCACGAGGAAGAATATGGACAGAAGAGATGACAGCAAGGGATAGCTTGCGGTTGTCCATTTAAAAGAACCAGTTTCAACCAGTGCTGCGAGCAAGGCTAGCAACAACCAGAACGCGAACAAATGTGAAAAGTTATAGTTGTAGAAAAAACCTATGAAAGCGACTGTGGCCCAAGTTGTAAAAACCGTCAGATAAGCTTGCCACATGACATCATCTCGTTCGCGGATGAGATGCAGGGTGCTTTTGACTACGGCTGAGAGCAACAGGATCAACCAAAAAGACGTAACCACAATACCAACAGTCGCGAGCATGGTGAGGACTGCTGAATAGCCGCGTTCAAATTTGGTGGACCAAAAAGGCGACAAGTTGACGCTGGCCTGACGATAGGTTGAATAGTCATACATCCATGTGCCTGGGCCGGTACCAAACAAGGGATGGTCTTGCAACACTTGCTTGGCAATCTTCCACGAATGTGCGGCCGAAGGAGCTACTTCGCCGGGAAGACCTAATTTAAATGGAGAGTGCCAAATCAACAGCCCGACTGATAAAAGTACTAAGATGCTCGGAACAATCAGAGTAATTGGATGCCTAACTTGGCGCGTACGCATCAGACTGATGGCTAAGACTAAAATTGTGCCGAAGAGAACTGCGGCCAACGGAACCCAAAACTCTGTCACCACTATAACCGCCACGCCCACCAAGAGAGCCACCCACACTAAAACAGCGGCCGCGAGGCTACCCCGGCTGCTGCGGCCCAACACACAAGCATCGTCTTTACAGCCGACAACAAGCAAGGAGGCAGCCAACACCACGGGGATGGACATGAACACAGCCAGCGAGTTGACGGTGCCAATGGTATTGAAAGCTTGGTTCGCGCTCGCTGCTAGAAGGGCACGAAAGGGAAATAGGCCAAAAGCCTGGGCCAGCCCAATGATTCCAACTAGTGTGCTGGAAGCCAAGAAGGTGAGAAGAAAATGATATAAACGTGCCGTACTTTTTACCACGTTAACCACAATCAAATAAAACAACCCAAAGGCTAGAACGGACACAAAGCTCCATTGCATCTGACCAAAATTTCCCACCAAGGACAGGTATCGATCGAGCGAAGTTAGGCTGGCAAGCAAGTATCCCAAAGTAAACAAGGCCACTACAATGTGCACCCAGCAGCGTGTGAGCGTAAAAGTGCTGGTGCGCAGAGCGAGCCCAATCCACGCGAGCAGCGCCACCAGACTCAGCATAATGAGCAACGTTTGCTTATTAATTTCTAAAACATCTAATGTGAAAGGTAAAAACCAGACCGGGACAAGGGCGACTGCTACATACAGACAAGTGAGTATCACATATGCCAAACCGCGTTGCAGACGCATGCCAGCTTTGCCCCCTCCGACACTAGTAGATTGGATAGTGTCATTCACGATGATATTTTTCATATGTCCAAATTATACCACACTACATGAATCTTCCTTTACTCCTGACTGCAATGGACTCGGCAATGCCTAGACTTATGAACAACGTAAGCAACGACGATGCGGCAGCGGATAAAAATGGCAACGGGATGCCAGTCACTGGCAGGAGCCCAAGATTCATCCCGGCGTTTACCAATAAATGAATCGCGACAAAAGCCGCCAGTGTCACCAATAAGATACCGGCAAATGTATCCTCTGCGTGTTTGGCGATACGAATAAATTCGTACAGTAAAAATCCGAATAACAATAAAATGACGGCCAGGCCGACAAAACCCAACTCCTCGCCTAACACGGCAAAAATAAAATCAGTCGAGGCTTCGGGGAGAAAGCGCAGCCGCGCCTGCGAGCCGGCGCCAATCCCCTGGCCCAACCAGCCACCTGAACCAATCGCTATGCGTGCTTGCGTCACATTATAAGCCGCGCCATACGGGTCATGCGAAGGCTGAAAAAATGATGTGATGCGATCGCGCTGATAGGGTTTTAAGCCGACTGTCCAGAGCACGAGTCCGATGGCGCACGCAGCCAAGAGCAGCGTCCACCAAGCATGACGCGGCAGACCACAAAACAGCAGCGCGCATCCCCACATGGCGAGCAGAACCATGGCTGAACCAAAATCAGGTTGGAGTAAGGTCAAAAAAACGTAACCACCGACGGCCATTAGACTGCCAAAAAATGCGGTCCAGGATAGTCGCCTGTGCGCAAAGCGAGAAAAATAGGCGGCCAGTAAAACCGCCAACGCAACCTTGGCAAACTCGACGGGTTGCAATGAGAGTGGACCGATAACGAACCAACGTCCTGCATTACGACTACTGAAGCCGATGAGCAAGACCAGCCCGAGCAGAGCTGCGCCACTGAGGTAAATTGGTATGGCTAGCGAACGCAACTGACGATAATCTATAAAGGCCAAACTCAAGGCCAAAATCACGCCAATCAAAGCAGCTAAAAGCTGTTTTTTAAATTGGAACAGATCAGACGCGCCATGCGAAATACTTATGCCGTAAATTGTAAATAAACCAATGGCTGTGAGCGCCAGAGCTGAGAACAAAAGCGACCAGTCATACAAGGTAAAGATGTTGATCCAGCGCCGCATTGGGGAGATTGTTAAATGAGTTTAAGCGATTTCTTCGCTCTGCTGCGCGCCGCTCAGAATGACATCGGGGAAAAACTCGCTATGGGTTGAACGAGAGATGTCGAAACCAACTTCGGCCGTAACTTGAGCTGCTGGTTTTTCTACTACTTGATCCTTACGGGACATTAGAGGACAAAGAGAGCAGAGGTTGGGCTGGCTACTCCTTAAAATATGTGGTCGGCAAATAGACATTGCGATCTAAGAGATTAACCTGCGGGATGATTTCAGTTCTGGTCACATTGGGCAAAGTCTCAAACCAGGTGAGTTTGATCGGTCGGCGTTCGCCAGGCGACACATTGGTAACCGTCAGCTTTGTGATACCGACCGGCGAGGAACCTCGATATATCCGGACAATCAGGTCGACCGACCAGTAGCCATAAGCACTACCGTTGACTAATATAAACGAGGTTTGCCCCACGGCCTTATTGCCAATGACCAAACTAGTATCGTAGGTCAATTCTTGAAACGTAAGTTTCAAACGCTTGTCAGCAAACTCCTGGTAGTTCACGCCGACCAAGCTGGGATCAACGCGATGCCAGCGCACATTTTCGATCACTAGGCTGGCGCTGGCTCCTCCTCTCGTCTTTGGCTGATATCCGAATTCAGTCAACACCTGGACAGACTTAGGCAAGACATAGCCGCTGCGCAACGGCGTCTGCTCGCCAGATAAATTGAAGCGATAATTAAACTCTGCCCACCACTGCTCATCCTGATTCGTGACTTCGACGGCAAGATTGTAACGACCAGCAGTGGTGGAGAAAACAGTCACATCTGAGAGGTTAACGTTCTGCGGACGATCCGCCTCAAGACCGGCTAAGAGTTGCTGGTTGACGGCCATCTCACGCGTCAGACGCGACTCACGCGGATATGAAACAGCATACGCATCCACGAGTCCCCATGAAGCATACCCCCAAAGCAGCGCCGCACAACCGATGAGGCTGCCATAGCCCAAACGACGCAACAGCCAACGGTTGCGCACCCAAAAGGAAGCAAGTTCAAATTCATCTGGCGTTAAACGTCCGTTAGGCATAGAAAAAAGTATAGCACGCTCACCCTCTGGGGGTCTTGGCGAAAGGGGCGCGAGACACTATACTGGGCACACTATTGCTATGCCAAAATCAGCCCCCAAATCACGTCCCACAGCCTATGGTGCGGAACAGATATCTGTACTCGAAGGCCTCGAGCCAGTGCGTAAGCGTCCGGGAATGTACATCGGCTCGACCGGACCCGAAGGATTACATCATCTCATCTGGGAAGTCGTAGACAATGCTTTTGATGAGGCCATGGCGGGTCAAGCCACAGAAATTACACTGACACTCAACGGGGACGGGACCGTAACAGTCCATGACAATGGACGCGGCATACCCGTAGACATGCATAAACAATTCAAAGTTTCAGCTCTGGAACTGGTTTTGACCAAGCTGCATGCTGGTGGAAAATTTGGCGGTGACCAAAGCGGCTATAAAGTGTCTGGAGGGCTGCATGGCGTGGGCGTCTCAGTCGTAAATGCGCTCTCCGAATGGCTGGAGGCGCGCGTCGAGCGCGATGGTGGCAGCTTTGTCCAAACCTATAAACGCGGTGTGCCGACAGGCAAAGTCAAACAAATTGGAAAAAGCCGAGCACATGGCACTAGCATTACTTTCAAACCCGACGCCACGATATTCATTACCACTGAATTTGATCTTAAATACATTCTCGATCACCTACGCCAGCAATGCTATTTGACTAAAGGCGTCAAGCTCATGCTAACGGATGAGCGAGTCCAAGCTCAGCACGATGTATACGGCTTCTACTTTGAAGGCGGCGTGGCCTCCTACGTGCGCCATCTCAATCACGCCAAAGCACCGAAACACGACACCATCTTCTACGTGGAGAAGACGGTGGATGACATTGGCATCGAAGCAGGTTTGCAATACACCGATGAGTATAAGGAGACGCTCATGGCCTTTGCGAATAATATTTACAATCCAGAAGGCGGCACGCATGTGATGGGATTTCGTTCGGCCTTGACGCGCGTGTTGAATACTTATGCCCGCAACAAGGGATATCTGAAAGAAAAAGACGAGAATCTATCTGGCGAAGATGTGCGCGAGGGGTTAACGGCCGTCATCAGTATCAAGCTGCGCGAGCCACAATTTGAAGGCCAGACTAAAGCCAAACTCGGCAATCCAGAAGTCCGCGGAGTGCTCGAGACGCTCATCAACGATGCGTTATCCTCGTTCTTAGAGGAACATCCGCGCGATGCTGAGGCTATTCTTGGCAAATGCGTCTTGGCACAACGCGCTCGGGCAGCGGCGCGTGCCGCGCGCGACACTGTTTTGCGCAAAGGCGCGCTCGAAGGCTTCATGCTGCCCGGCAAATTAGCTGACTGCTCAACTAAAGATCCCAGCATATCAGAACTCTACATAGTAGAGGGTGATTCGGCCGGCGGCTCGGCCAAACAAGGACGCGATCGCAATTTCCAAGCCATCCTGCCTTTGCGCGGTAAAATTCTTAACGTAGAACGCGCGCGACTAGATAAAATGCTCTCCAACAATGAAGTTAAAAATCTAATCATCGCCTTGGGCACAAACATCGGAGAACTATTTGACCTCGCCAAGCTGCGCTACAACCGCATCATCATCATGACCGATGCTGACGTCGACGGCGCACACATTCGCACGCTACTGCTCACGCTCTTCTACCGCTATTTTCCAGACCTAATTATGCAAAAGCATCTTTGTATCGCCCAGCCGCCGCTGTTCCGCGTTGCCTCTGGCAAAAATATACACTATGCCTTTTCGGATGAAGAACGAGACCAACTGGTTAAGGACCTGCTCAAAGCGAAAGACGATCGAGCAAAACTGAAAAAGGGTGCGCCTGAACCAATAGAGGCAACGATTGAAGAATCCCACGAGGGCGCCGCTACGATTAGCGGCATTACCATACAGCGCTACAAGGGCTTAGGTGAAATGAATCCTGATCAACTCTGGGAAACGACCATGAATCCGGTTAATCGCCTGCTCAAAGTCGTAACCATCGAGGACGCTGAGGCTGCGGATCAAACCTTTGACACGCTTATGGGTTCTGAAGTCTCGCCACGCAAAAAATTCATCCAAACGCACGCCAAACAAGCTGAACTGGATATTTAAATAGGACTTACGCGTTTGGATGCAGAACGCGAAGAAAGCGAGTATTTGCGCGAGGCGTAGCAGCGCTACGGTGAGCGCAAAACGGAGCTTTCGACAAAGTTATGCGCCAAACGCGTAAGTCCTAGTTATTTATTAGGCAGCACCACGATCAACATCGGCTGACCCTGCAGCACGTTACCACCATTCCAGTCGTGAGCTGAGCGCATGACAGTTTCGTAAGCATAGGTATAATCCGCGCCTTTACGCGTGCCCGAATCATTAGTTATAAAGCGGCCCTGGGTGTATCCCTTGATCACCAACATGTGATACGGCGGACCGCCATGTTTATAGTTAGGATTTCCAAGTTGCTTGCCAGAAACCGGAATGAGGACTGGATAGCCGTTAGCTAAGGCGCGCTTTATTTGATCAACGCTCACCAACTTGGTCACGCTGACATCTTGATAATGAAAATAATCTTTGATAAATCTCGCTGTATCTTGCGCATTCGTGTCTTTGTAATCTCCGTACTGCTTGGTCTGAAATGCGATCAGATCATCAATCGCCTGTTTGGCTTGGTCTGGTGGGATCTGGCCAGAAACGCCACGATAAAACGCATCAACCATCAACGCCGCAGCCTCTTCGCAGGTTTCTTGATAAGGTAGATCCCAAACTTGATAGGGGGCTTGACTGGTAAATGGAACGTCTAGATTGATTGCTTGTGGCAACGGCTGCTTGGCCTCGAATGGGTTAAGTTTGACTGCTGGCGCGGTTGACGGCGGCGTGGAGATCAAAATAAAATTCTTTGATTTGGCCAGACCTCCCTCCACCGGAGAATTTTGCTCGCCGCCAATCCCGACTGCGCTTTTGAGACCACGCGTAAACTTTTGCGCCGCCGGCAGCTTGGGTGTATTCAGACCAAACCACCAATCGCGGATAACGGCTCGAAAATCATAGGCTACTACGCCTGTGCCTACGATTAAAAGGATGGTCAAAAATTTTCCTACCGATTTCATAGTAGTTCAACATTATTTCTTCTCTACTCTCACCGTCAACATCTTATCCCCTCGTTCGAGCTTCTTCACTACTTCCAGGCCTGTGACAACTCGCCCAAAGATCGAATACTTAGGCGGCAACGGAGTATCACCCAGCATGATAAAAAATTGCGAGCCATTGGTGTTTGGTCCAGCATTAGCCATAGCCACTATGCCTTCTGTGTATGGCAGACGAACCACGTCATCTTCAAATTTATAACCAGGACCGCCTATCCCATTACCCATAGGATCGCCGCCCTGAACCACAAAGCCTGGCTCAATACGATGAAAGGTCAGACCATCATAAAACTTTTGTTTGGCGAGATAGACGAAATTGGAGGCCGCCTTAGGCCCCTCCTGCGGCAACAGGTCAAATACGATCTCGCCTTTAAGCGTTTTGATGCGGATACGCATGTTGGCTGTCTCACGCGCCGACAAAATACCGGGGAAAGCTAAAGTGCTTGGCATACTTGGTTTGTTAGCCGAAACAACGCTCTTGGCTGGAGCGGCTGCTACAGGAGATGGTGCTGCAGGCGGCTGCGACGACGACGCCACCGAGGATAACGAGGATGGCTGACAGCCTGCGCCGACAATTATGAGGCTGAAAGCGAGACATAAGAACGAAATAGAGGTACGCATAGGCTTAAGATGATTTATGCCACATTCTCTAAGATCAAATCTACTCGTCTCTGTTCTGCGGGAGTTAGGACTTGTTTATGCCACAACTCATCAAGCTCTCGCGCTAAACGTTCGAATGCGTCCCTCGCCGTTGCTAGCTCCTGTTGCCTAGCCTTAGGCTGCTCTTTAGACGGCGGCAGAATCTCGACTGTTAACATAATTGTATTATATCAGATGCTCCAAGTTTACACCTCCTCTTCCCATGGCAACCCGGCTGCGCCGGCAAACCCCCAGCGCGCCGCATCTATATTTAAGTTCGGACGCCACCAGTCTTTTGCCCGGTCGAGTGACATGGATGCAGGCGTGATCTCGCGGCTTAAATCTTTACCGCGTTCATCTCGTGCGCGGATACTCACGGGCAGCTTCTCGCCAGGCAAGTAGACAGCGTGTACTAACACGGCGCGGGTGCCATGTGCGACCAAACGACGCGCCGCAGCGCGCGCCAACCAGACTCCGGCTTTGTCTGGCTGTGCCATGTCTTGCCCGATACCGACAGGGCAAGCTGGCAACAAAAATCCGTACGGCGAGTTTTCTCGTCCGGCTGCGCCCATGACATGACCTAGGCTACGCGCGTCAGTTACACCTGATTCATTGACTCGCACGTGCACATCGGGCTCGAGCGAATGCACCAGTGCCTCGACCGCTATACGAACTTCGGCGATTGATTGAACGCCAGGTTCGACACGGATAGAAATCACGGGCGTGAACACACGCGACTTTTCATCAATTTGGAGGCGCGTAAAGACCTCGCCATCCGCACCCAACCAAAACCAGGTTTCATCTGACTGACGTTTGTCCTCCAACGCTTGAGCCATGCGACGCGCCAAAGACACCACGCGCGGCATAAACTCCACTGTCTCATTGGTGGCATAACCCGTGACAGTTACGGGCGCATCGGCGCCGCGCGCGAAGAGCGCCGCGCGCTCAGCCACAACAGGCTCAATAGAAATAAACGGCTCATGCTCACTCATGACACCGAGCAGGCCTAACGTACGGCTGATAAGTTGCGACACGTCGAAGTCTGCGTTACTGCGCACGTCGCCTGAAATAAACAACGCACCACGCCCACCCATGACGCTCAGCTTTATGCGTGTGACTGGATCGCGACGCGTATACTCATCAACGATGGCTTCAGCTACCAGGTCGCAGACAGCATCTGGATGCCCAGGCAAACGCACACGTGCGGAATTCATAGGCAGAGACCGTAGCAAAATTTGATGAAATTTTCAAGGCTCGTGCAACATCAATAGGACTTACGCGTTTGGATGCAGAACGCGAAGAAAGCGAGTATTTGCGCGAGGCGTAGCAGCGCTACGGTGAGCGTAAAACGGAGCTTTCGACAAAGTTATGCGCCAAACGCG
>Ga0209515_10003239_pt1 | contig 23678 bp, 20 predicted proteins | sample Subgroupgradi54m_FD_187454 | JGI IMG/M metagenome (GOLD analysis project Ga0209515, IMG submission 187454) | Subsurface groundwater microbial communities from S. Glens Falls, New York, USA - GMW60B uncontaminated upgradient, 5.4 m (SPAdes)... ... | reverse complement strand
TGTTTTGAGTGAGAAAAAACGCAGGAATACTTGCGGTATTTCGAGTTTTTTCGATTGAAAAACATTTTAAATTCGCCGCAAGATGAGATGTTCACGTTCGCATCTTGAAGTGCAATGGGTATATATTGTGTTTAGAGTAACTAGTGCTGTTCCAATCATCATACACAGTTACTTTTATCCTTTGCTAAATGTAGTATCATACTGTTCTTCATGACTTTATAAATGCAATATTACAACTATGGTTAATATTCTTTGTGTGATCCCCAGTCGCATTGGTTCAACACGGTTACCGCGTAAACCCTTATTACCGATACAAGGTAAACCCATGGTGCAATGGGTTTATGAAAATGCGGCACACTGTGATTTTTTTACTGAGGTAATTGTCGCGACAGACAGCACGGAAATCGCTGCAGTTATTACCTCTGTTGGTGGCAAGGTGATGATGACAGATCCCCATCTACCCACTGGTTCAGAACGTGTGGCAGCGGTCGCTGAAAAAATCCGTGATGTGGATGTTGTTGTGAATTTGCAAGGCGATGAACCTTTTATTACGCCTACCATGTTGCGGCAGTTAGTATTACCTTATTTAAATAATGAGACACCGGAAATGACGACGTTGGCTATGTCACTGGATATTCATGGAGAAAAATATCGTGAAGTTGGTGCAGTAAAAGTGATTACGGATTTACATGGGAATGCCATTTATTTTTCGCGCTCACCCATTCCTTATCTGCGTCAGCAAATGGTTGAAAAAATTCCTGTGTATCATCATATGGGCGTGTATGCGTTTCGTAAGGATTTTTTAATGCATTATAAAACCTTGTCGCAAACGCCTTTAGAAAAAGCAGAATCATTAGAACAATTACGTGTGTTAGAGCACGGATTTAAAATTCGTGTGTGTTTGACTGCTGAAAAAAGTATAGAAGTGAATACACCAGAAGAATATGCACAAGCACAACTTTTCCCTAGACCATCATCATCAACGCTGTGAGGAGTTGCTTGCTGGTTGTTGCCATTCCGTTTGATAAAAATCCTGAAATTGTTGTTGCAATGTCGCGAGCGGCGCTGATTGGATAAAGTGAGATGGTGAAGACGTGCCTATTGTCCATTTTCCTGTTTTTAAATTAATTAATACATGATACGCATCTATCGTATACGATTTTAATTTTACTTCTTTGCTGTGCGGGGCAGTGGGTATTATTTTGTTGCGGTGTCGTGCCGGATAACGCGCTAATAACCAATCGCCCATGATGATGGCGCGTTGTTTATTCTTCAGCAAATATTTTGCAGCAATGGGTTTTAAAAATAATAATCCGGTTTGTTGATCAATTTGATAAGCAATTAATGATTTATTAACAACTTGATCGACTTGAATCTTATCCGTTTCAATATCCCCCAAGGTATCTGCTGTTTCTATAAATAAAACGCGTGCCAACGCGGGTGGTTGATTGCTTGCATTTATCACATACGATTTTAGTGACATGCCATCTGTTTGCGTAAGCGCAGGGAGCGATAAGAAATCTAATAAAGTGGGCGCAATATCAATGAGTGAAGCGGTGATTGTAGAAATAGTGCGCGGCGGTATCGTCACGCCATAGCCTTTAAACGCCAATAACACTTGATATTGTTTGATGCTTAATACATCCGTGCCTTGACCATAAGACGTGTTGATACTGTAATCTTTTTTAAAATTAATACTAAAACTAGGCGCCGTACTGCGTTTATATATGGAAATCAATTTTAAATTCTTTTTATCGCCGACATAATTATTTTTAGTAATCATACGATCATGTGGTAATCCCAAGGTAGTGCCATGATCAGACAATAACACCACCATACTTTGATTAAGCAAGCCGCGCTCTTTTAATAACTGCAATACTTGCCCGAATTGCGCGTCAAGCGCTTCAACACTGCTTTGATAACGTTGCGGCAATATAAACTGATTGGGTTGATGATCACGCGCCCAGGTATAAGGCCAATGCGTTAAACATAAATGAATGGCTAAAAATAATGGTTTGCTGGGTGTGCGCTGCGCTAAACCCACTTGCAACAAATGCAAAAACTGATCAGGTTCATATGTAACGTTAGCGGCGCGATTGCCATATTGATAAGGAAATAAAAAACGTGCGCCCGGCAATTTGGTTAACAAATTACTGAGCGGAAAATCCGTGAGACCGCCTAAGATAAAATCATTGATTCCCATGGTCGGGCCAATGAGTTTATCAAATCCATACGCAGTCGTAATATTGCTAAAACGTTTTTCATCAGAGGCATAAATTGTTTCATAACCCGCGCGTTGTAATTGCTTTGCTAAGGTATCATTGGCGGTTGTCATGCGTTGTGGATCACTCAGATTACTGCGTCCTAGATGGTGTTTAGGATATTTCGCTGTCAAAATACTCATCCACGCTGGAAAAGTGCGCGCAAGCGGCGTGTAAGCATTGGAAAAATCAGCAGACGTTTGTAAAAACGCATCGATATTGGGTGTACGTATATTCTTTTTAGGATTGTTAGCGTGAACGAAATCAGGACGCAATGAATCAAGGCCAATCAAAATAATATTGGGTGCGGCTGGCTGTTTGTTAGTGGTCGATTTATTTGATGCAATCGAAATGATCCAGCGATCATAAGCCATCATGAGGATGGCGGCGCAACAAAGTGTGAATAAGAGATAATTTATTCCCCGCTGTTGTTTGTGACGCCACGCAGAAAAAGCGGCAATAAGTGTAATGACAATAAAAAAACTGCTTAAACCAGTGATCAAACTATTTGTATAAGCGATATTAATCGGTAAACGACCTGCAAAAAAAGAATCAGGAAAATAATATTGATTTAATAATAAAATTAAACTACACGCGAGAAACCACAAAAAAATACCCAGCCACCGTGTGGCGATGGCATTGAGATGACTTATTCTTGCTAAGGCAATAGCTAAAAATTCCAACCAATAAACAAATATTAAGTAAGCGATTAATTGCAAACTAATAAATTGCAATAAAGGTAACACCACCACCGGATGCCATAAGGTTGATGCGATGGAACTGTTGACTAAAGAATCAATCAAAATCGATACGCGATAATGAATAATAAATAACGCAAGCTGTGCGCAAATAAATAAAAACGTCAGGCAAAATAATATGCCGCGCAATAGCAAAACCGTGTGACGATCATAAGCATTACTTTTATTAAGTGATAACATGTTTCCAAGGTGTCCCATTTGAATATTTTTCTGTATGTTATGTTGAGGAGATCAACTGTTGCGTTATCCCACCCTACAGGCTAGATTTAATGGGATATCCTGATTTCATCATGATTACCAACAAAAATTACTCATTTTAATGATCGCAGGTAAGGTATGCAACGCCATCAAACATTATTTTTATTGAGCGCGCTCTTGAGTATTGTTCTTTTTGCATGGTATTTGCAAAATAATTTAGCATTGGCTGCAGATGTTTATTGGTGGTTAACCATTACCGCACGATTTTTAGCGGGAGGCAATTATGCAAATGACTTTTTTGAAACCAATCCGCCGCTTTTATTGTATGTTTCGATGCCACCTGCATTTTTTATACAGTGGACGCAGTTATCTCCCGTGCTTGTCATGCGTTTATATGTTTTTCTACTTGCTTTTCTTTCGCTTTTTTTATGCAATATTTTTTTAAGGCGCTTGTATTCTACTTCTAGTACGTTTTTATATAGAGCAGCCTTATTACTCACGCTCGCGGTTATTTTTTTAATTTTACCGATGCAAGAGTTTGCCCAACGTGAGCATTTAATTTTAATTTTAGTCATGCCTTATTTTTTTTTAATGGCGGTTCGTTTAGAAAAAACTCCTGTCAATCAGTGGCTAGCGACGCTCACTGGTTGTTTGGCAGGCGTGGGTTTTGCCATTAAACCTTTTTTTCTTATCACGCCTTTTATCATTGAGCTTTATTTTTTTTGGAAAAGACGAAATTGTTTTCGACCAGAAACAATCAGTTTAATGGCCATGTTAATTCTTTATTTAGCGATCATTGTCATTTTACACAATGATTATTTAACTATCGTCATGCCTTATGCCATGCGTCGTTATTATTCTGGCATGACGGAATCATTATTGATCACATTGGCGCCTTATACTGTCAGTTATTGTTTTTTAATTATATTTTATTTTTTCTTGAACAAAAAAAATAATAATGCGTTATCGACTATATTGTGTTTTGCATTATGCAGCTTTTTATTTCTCTATATTATTCAATATTTGCCTTGGTATTATCATGTTTTTCCTGCTTTTTCGTTAGCTATTTTATTGGGCGTATGGTTGCTTACGGGATGTTTAACCGCACCCATTGAAGACACCCGTTCTATCAATAAAGCATTTTTGTTTTTCTTACCCATGGCGAGTCTCTTCGTCTTCTTTTACATGTCGATATCAGGTATCAAACTTATTTTTTCGCCTTTTTTATTTTTTGGTTTTTTTGCTGCCTTGTTCTTTCTCGCTTTTTTAAAAATGCGGCCAGCTCGATCTTTTTTTTATATGATCACATGGGTAATTGTTATTATTGCAAGTAGTGCTGCTTTTTCTTACCTCATTGGGCGAACGGTTTGGTATGCTCACGCGCTTTCGATTACTTTATTATTTATGTTTTTATTAGTTGTATTAGCTACTGTACAGCAAAAAAACCAGCTGCAAATAATCATTTGCTTGTTCACGGTATTTTTTATCTTGGCACCTGTTGTTGATTTTTCGCAGAATCTTTATTTGGAACACAAAAAAAAATTAACCTGGTCCCCGTTGTCCACATTTATTAAAAATCATCCGTCATACCATTCTGCTTATCTTTTATCTACGGCTACTAGCAGTATGCCTGCCATTTCTGAGGCAGGTATGAAACTGGTTTCGCGTTTTCCGTTATTTTGGATGATTCCTGGTTTAATCAAAGGTTCTGATACAGCAGCAGATAAAAAATTTTTAATCAATATGGTCACGGATGATCTACAACAAAAAATGCCTGATATTGTGTTTGTAGATGTCAGTGACAAAAAAAGTAGTTTGTCATTGATACCATTTAACTTTATTACATTTTTTTCAGAAGACACGCATTTTAGACAGGCTTGGCAAGCATATGCGTATGTGACGACCATTCAAATACAAATAAGTATGGTGCCATATCGTGTTTACAAATTGGCTGTCTATCAAAGGCGGCAGCCACGTCTGGCTTGAATATTCTTCGGCCTGTCAGTGACTATTTAATCTTTCACATGCTATGATTCATCAATTTAATTTTTTTAAATTATTCACATGACACCAACATCATCCAACGAACCATTTTTATTTACCTCAGAATCTGTTTCTGAAGGTCATCCGGATAAAATTGCCGATCAAATTTCCGATGCCATTTTAGATGCCATTTTAACGCAAGATAAACACGCTCATGTGGCCTGTGAAACCATTGTTAAAACCGGCATGGTATTTGTCGGCGGTGAAATCACCACTACCGCGTGGGTGGATATTGAGCAAATTGTTCGGCAAGTGATTCATGACATTGGTTATATCAATTCGGAAATGGGTTTTGATGCGACTTCGTGTGCAGTGATTACCGCCATTGGCAAGCAATCACCGGATATTGCCAGGGGCGTGAATAAAAAAGCGAAAGAAGAACAAGGCGCGGGCGATCAAGGCATTATGTTTGGCTACGCCAGTAATGAAACTGATGTGTTAATGCCTGCACCCATCACATATGCGCATCAATTAATGCGTAGACAAGCAGAATTGCGTAAAGCAAAAGTACTGCCATGGTTGCGTCCCGATGCCAAATCGCAAGTGACTTTTCGTTATGAAAATCAACGGCCGGTGAGTATTAGTCACGTGGTGTTGTCGACACAACATCATCCAGACATGCAGTATGCCAATTTAGTAGAAGCTGTCATCGAAGAGATTATTAAGCCGGTGTTGCCGGCGGCATGGATAAAAGAAACCAAATTTTTTGTTAATCCGACGGGACGTTTTGTGATTGGTGGTCCACAAGGAGATTGTGGATTAACCGGACGCAAAATTATTGTCGATAGTTATGGTGGCATGGCTCGTCATGGCGGTGGTTGTTTTTCTGGAAAAGATCCATCAAAAGTTGATCGCTCTGCTGCATATGCTGCACGCTATGTGGCTAAAAATATGGTTGCTGCGGGATTGGCGGAACGTTGTGAAATTCAATTGTCGTATGCGATTGGGATTGCTGAACCCGTTTCTATTCATGTCGAAACATTTGGTACCGGTAAATTAGCGCAAGATAAAATGATTGCTTTGATACGAGAACATTTTGATTTGCGTCCTTTTGGGATCATAAAAATGTTAGATTTATTGCGACCGATTTATCGACCCACTGCAACCTACGGTCATTTTGGTCGCGATGATTTGGGCGTCACTTGGGAAAAAACGGATAAAGCAACGTTGCTGCGTGCAGCAGCGAAAATTTCATAATGAATGTTTAGGTAACAATGTTATTTCTTAGGAGTCTATCTATATGCATAAAATTTTTTTAACGCGTATTCATTTTATTATTTTTACTAGTTTTATTTTATTATGGCTACCTGCAATCAGTGCCGCGGATATGTGTCCCAGCGTGAAAGACATTCAACAGAATCGTTTACGCGGTTGGGTGATGTATGACACTGATGATGGCACGCAATTATCCAAGCAGCGTGTTGCGCAATTTAAAAAATTAGCAACGCAATTTGTGCTTGCAGAATGGGTAGATGAAAATCAACAAAATGGCACGATGCATTGTTATTATCGCGATAAAGAAGGTTCAGAATTATCTGCTTATTTAGCAAAAGATAATTTTATTCCAGAAAATGGGAAGAGTGTGTGGTATCAAGTGAGCGGCTCGGTGCATTGTGCAGCCGGTGCAGATCAATGTGTATTTCAGCAAGGCCCACAAACACCACTGACGACTGAACCGCAATTAGCAAATCGATCTTCTACTACGACGGCACCAGCGCACGCGAGTGATGGTTAATGTGTTGATGCGATGTGGATGTCTATCGCACTGTTGAGGATGACTATATAAAAAATGAAAACATTATCGCTTCCTTTTTTAGCCAAACATGGCGTACTAATAAGTGTGCCTCTTAAAAAAGAAAATATTATTCCTTTTAAAGATCACACGCAGTTTGCTGTGCTTATTGATATTCTCAGCCGTAAATATTGTCATCATGCGATTGTGCAAACGGATTTTCCTGTTTATTTGCATGCTACTTTTATTGAGGCATTTTTATTATATTTAACACATGAACAGACACCGCGCTATTTATACGCGGCCGACTGTTTTTATTTACAGCTCGACACCTTGTTTTTGAATAAAGAAGTTATCCCACTGCTACAAACAGATATTCAAACTATTTTATCGTGGTTAGATAATCAAAAAACCTATTTATTGTTGGGATTATCTTCTATACAGGGTTTTACTGCGCAATCACATATCAATCAACATCGAGAAGAAATTTTTTTGCAACAACAATTACAATCTTTGTTGAGGCATCCGCAATGCCGTTCTATTATTTTTACGCCCACGCAATTATCTACTGCGGTTAATCCAATGTGGCATCTATTTTTACAGCAATGCACGTCAATATCCCTAAAAGCGCTGACTGAGGCAGAAATAATTATATTATTAAAAAAAGAACGCGTGGCATTAGAACAATTTCATCAAGTCATTATCAGTGATGAATTAATTTTATTTGCTTATTTATTATCAGAACGTTATTTAAGTGCCGGTGATACCTTAGAAAAAACATTACGCTTACTTGACAGCAGTGCAGCACGTGCAAATACATTAGCAGTGTCGGAGCACTCTGGCGGGTTGCATATTGCATCTGCTGCTTCTTTCTCTAAACCAATCTTAACGCATGCGCATTTGTTGCAAGTATTATCCGGTTGGACGCATATTCCTGCATCGCATTTACAATTAAATCATTTTAAACCGCATGAATTTCGTCAAGGCATGGAGCAGAAAATGTATGGCCAAGACGCGGTCATTCATTTATTGAGTCAAGCGTTACAACAATCGCAGGCGCATTTGCGTGAACATACAGGTCCTTTATGTAGTTTATTATTTGTAGGGCCGCCCCATGTAGGTAAAAAAACCGCGGCGTTTGTTTTTGTTGAACAGTTATTTAAACAAGCAAAAATATTATTTTTTGCACAACCGGCCGCTCCGACCGTGTGTTCCATTTTAGATATCAAATTACAAGATGGTTTTGATAAGCATCCTCAACGCTTGCGCGAAGTCATTCAACAAATGCCTTATGCAGTGATTATGTTTGAACACATCGAGCAGGCACCGCCTTATTTATTAGAACAATTACAAGAAATGATTAGTACGGGTCAGCTGCGCGATGAAAATGGCCATGCTTATTATTTTAAACAAAGCGTGATTATTTTGAGCACGACGGTTGCTCATGAACGGTTAATAACGATTGCAAAAAAATATCAAACAGAAGAAAACCATCAGCATTTAGATATGATACAACTCATTATGAATGAGCAAAAATCTGCATTGAACACTGAACATGTTTATTCTCCGCAAGAAATAGTAGCCGACATATTGCCTGAGATGATGCGTATTCTACCGCCGCATTTGTGTCGTTATTTACACATCGTTCCTTTTTTGCCTTTGCAAAAATCTGCGATAGAAAATATTTTTCGAGCCAAATTAAAAATATTAGGTAAACAATTGGATGCGCGTTATGGCATTGAGTTAGGTTATGCGCCGGAAACATTACGGTATTTAGCGAATGAAGTGCTTAAAACAGATATTAATAAAACATTAGAACAATTATATTTTTGTATTGAACAAGCGATTTTATCGCAAGTGGATAATCAACACCGTCCCACGCAATTGTTTTTACAATTGAATGAGACGGGAGACATATTACGATGTGAATGGTTGGCGGTCACGACGATGCGGCAACATACGGCGTAAAACATTATCTTTCTTGATGACATGATGATAAAGCGCAGCTAATACATGGATGCTCACCAATGCGATGATGATGAGTGCTAATGTATTATGAACATTGAATGACGCCTCCATTAACGATTCACTTTGTTCGACTGGCAAAAGTAGCTTGGTTTTACCCACATGCGGTGGTCGATCTGCTGCTGAAGAACCGATCCAACCCGCTATCGGCATGGCAATGATGATGGCATATAACGACCAATGCACGACACGTTCTGCCAAACGTTGCCAAGAAAGCGTATCAAAAGGGAGTGCGGGTTTGACATTCATCAACGCCCACCATAAACGAAATACCATTAATATTAAAATAGTGAGACCAGTTAATTTGTGTATGTTGTAAGTAATCGGTTGGTATTCTTTCGGTACATCTCCAAGAAAATAGCCAAATATCAACATACATACTATCAATATGGCAATGAGCCAATGTAATAACTTGGCGACACTGCCATAGGCAATAGAGGAGTTGGTTAACATAATAAAATCCCTTCCTAACTATTCAATTAATTATTATGTATTAGGAAGTTTGTATGAAAATGCCCACGTTGCAACAGTACTGGTTGTGCAAGCTGTTAAACCAGTAACACGAGGGTCACCGCTTAATTGACCGTATAAAATACCACACACAGAAGGGGGAACACTGAGGATAGTTATTTTAAATTTGGTACCACCATCATTCTCTACTGTTATGGCACCAGCAGCAGTGCTCCATGGTGTTGTATATCCCCCGACTAATCCACTAATCACTGCGCCAGTAATACCTGAGTAACTTCCGCTTGCCATGGCCACACTATCAGCAGCAGCAATAATGGCAGTGATTTTTTGTAACACAACATTAGCTTGTTGTCTGGAAATAGTGGTTTGGTAATAACGAATTGACATCACGATAACCATAGCAGCGATAGCCAACACCAACATGATTTCAAGTAGTGTGACACCAACCATATTGGTAATACGGTTAGTAGTTTTAGCGAATGTGTTCATATGCTCTCTTTCCCTTTTATTAATGATGAATTCAATTAATGCGTAAAATAAATGATTGTTGATTTAAACGTCGCATTTATTATGTTATTTTTCTAGCAAGTTAAGCAAGAGAATATTAACTTGAAGAGAATATACAGATAATAATGGATGAGTGTTTATTTTTGCTTAAACAAAACGCACATTCTGCCAAATGAATACAAATTGGATAAAAAAACTCTGAATAAATCTCCTGCATTAAAGATGATTGAGATAACCTATGACAAATTTTTTACCTTGCATTGAAATTGAACCTGAAAAAATAGCGCAGCACACCATTATTTGGATGCATGGTTTAGGTGCAGATGGCAATGATTTTGTTCCTATCATCGAACCATTATCTTTGCCATCGACGTTACCTATCCGATTTGTTTTTCCACACGCACCAGTCATGCCTATCACTGTGCAACAAGGTTATCAAATGCGCGCTTGGTACGATATTCGCAGTTTTTCTATGGGAGAAGAATGGGTCGACCAGCAAGGAATTGCGCAATCGGTTGTGGCAATCAATCAATTAATTGCAAAAGAAATTCAACGTGGCATTCCGCCGGCAAATATTATATTGGCGGGATTTTCTCAAGGAGCAGTCATGACATTGACCACGGGTTTACAATATCCGCAATCATTAGGTGGTTTGATTGCATTATCAGGTTATTTACCATTAGCGCATGAAGTGGTTCAACGCGCGCATCCAGCTAATATCAACACCCCTATTTTTATGGCGCATGGCACAGAAGATAATATTGTGCCTTTTGCATTGGGAAAGTTAAGTTGTGCGGTATTAAAAAAAGCGGGGTGTTCAGTTTCTTGGCATGCATATCAGATGGCACATTCTGTTTGCCCAGAAGAGATTGCTGAAGTGAGTCATTGGATACAAGAAAGACTGCTGTTTTCACGCAGTAATGTTTGGGAAAAATTATGATGCTGAAAAAAGCTAGGCCCTGTCTTTGCAAAGAAAGAGCCTAAGTAATAGATCAATCATAGATGGCAAACGATACTTGTTAGCTTGTTTTTCTCTCTTATTTACGCACTTATGCCACGAAATAAGAAATACCGATCGATAATAAACTCATAGTGCCGGTACTATCATCTCCTACCGCGCGCATCCATTGCAGATTTGCACCAAATGCCGGTGTAAAAGAATATTGCACGCCTGTGCCTAAATACGCACCAAATGTATTATTCGTACCACTACTTAATCCAACACTATTGGCAGCCGTTGAATTGGAAATACTGGTTTTTGAATAAAGATTTTGTATGCCTAATTTAGCAAATAGTTCTACCGGTGAATCAGAAATGGGCACAATGCCTTTGCCGGCTAAATCAAATGCATAATGTTTGTCTGTGGCAATCGTGCCGCCATTGCTTTTAATAGTCGTATCCGAATAACGGGTATAACCTGCTTCTGCAGCAAAATAAGGCATGAATTTGTAGCCGACATTTGCATTCCAGCCCACACCAGAAGTAGAGGTTGAAGTGCCAGAAGGATAATTATCATTCGAGGTATTACTAGTACCGATATTGCCTTCCACATACCACCCATATGGAATCGACATCGCCGCAACCGTATCGGCGATTGATAAAGACAATAACGTCAAACTGGTGGCTGTCATATATAACCATTTTTTTTGCATAATATTTTCCTTCTCCAACGCTCAATATCAAAAATAACTAAATACTAAATAATAGCGGCGCTATTATGATTGTAATAACGCAATGTCTGCAACTTGTAAAAATAGAAAACGTAATTGGGTTAATAATAAAATGCGATTTTCGCGGCGCGATTTATCTTCAGTCATGACCATGACGTGATCAAAGAAATCATCAATCGGTTGGCGCAATTCTGCTAACTGCAATAATATTTGATTGTAGTCATTCGTATTTTGTAATTGCGTAATGATTTTATTTTTTAGTTCTAATTGCTGCGCTAGCAATTTTTCTGCGGCGTGCTCAAATAAATCTGGTTGAAGGTGACTGGCAGCTATTTTTTCAGTATATTTTGTCAAAATGTTACTAACGCGTTTGTTAGCAGCACTTAAACTGTCGGCTGCTTTCAATTGTTTAAAGGCGAGCACTGCTTGCATGCGTTGATACATGTCGTATGGATTTAATTCCAATGGGGAGACGGCAGCGACGGCAGCAAAGACATCTGGCAAACCACCTTGTTCTAAATACCAAGCGCGCATTCTTTCTTGAATAAAGTGCAGCACCTGAGTGGCAGCGTTTTTATTATCGAATGTCATTGGATAATACATCAGTGCTTGCGCCAATAGCGGTTTTAAATCTAGCGAGATTTTTTTCTCAATTAAAATACGTACGACTCCTAATGCAGCGCGTCGCAATCCGAATGGATCTTTATCGCCAGTAGGAAGTTGATTGATAGCAAACATGCCGATTAATGTATCGATGCGATCAGCGAGTGCAAGTGCTTGCCCCATGGCATGTTGTGGCAAATCATCGCTAGCAAAACGCGGTAAATAATGTTCACGAATTGCGTCAGCAATGTCAGCAGGTTTACCTGCTAAAAGAGCGTAATAACGTCCCATCACGCCTTGCAATTCTGGAAATTCACCGACCATTTGTGATGTTAAATCGGTTTTTACTAACCACGCGGCGCGTTCAGCTAATATTTTATCGACATGGAATACAGTCGCGAGAGTGGCGGTCAATTTATTTAAGCGTTCGGCTTTCTCATATAAGGTGCCTAATTTTGCCTGAAAAATAACCCCTTTTAATTTTTCCAAATGCACTTCACTCGTTTCTTTTTTATCAGCCTCATAAAAAAACGCCGCATCTGCTAAACGCGCGCGCAAGACGCGTTCATTACCATGAATGACGCGCGCAGGATCGTGGCTTTCAATATTACTGATAGTGACAAAATAAGGTAATAATTTTTGTTGTTGATCAACGACTGGAAAATAACGTTGATGATCTTGCATCGCAGAAATTAATACTTCTTGCGGTAATGACAAAAATTTCGCATCAAATTCACCACACAAAGCCACTGGCCATTCGACTAATCCCGTCACTTCATCTAACAAATGTGAATCGGAAATCACTATGTCGCCTTTATTTTTTAATTTTTTTTCGATACAGGCTTGCGCTTCTGTGCGAATGAGATCACGACGTTTGTTAAAATCGGCAATGACAAAATGTTTTTCTAAATTTTTTAAATAATCTGCTGGTTGTTTGATAGCAAACATTTGTGGTGCCATGAAACGATGACCTTGCGTAACTTGCGATGTTTTACATCCTAATATTGTCGTCTTAATTAATTCATCACCATATAACAAAATAACAGCATGAATCGGACGCACAAATTGCACGTCATTATTTCCCCAACGCATGCGTTTGGCGATCGGTAAGGCGAGCAGCGCTTGCGTGATGATGTCAGGTAAACAATCGATAATCGATTTGCCAGCAACTTGTTGTTTATAAGCAACCCACGCGCCTTGCGCATTTTTAATTTGAATTAATTCATTGACGGTGACCCCGCAAGAACGCGCAAATCCCACGCACGCCGGCGTTGGTGCGCCCGCCGCATCAAATGCTGCATTTAATGCCGGTCCTTTGCGTTCGACAAGTTGATCGGGTTGGGTGGCGGCTAATTGCGTTATATAAAGCGCTAAGCGTCGCGGTGTCGCAAAGACTTGCATTTCTTTATATTCAAATCCAGTTTTTTGTAATTGATCTTGCACCGATTGTTGCAGCGACGCTGCTAATTTTAATAATGATTTCGGCGGTAATTCTTCCGTTCTAATCTCAAAGAGACAATCATTATGAAGTGAATGAGATTTTTTTATTTTCGTCATGAGGTTTTTTGCTCGCGCAATAATGGAAATCCTAACGCTTCACGCGCTTGATAATAATTTTCTGCCACGGCTTTGGCTAAGCGCCGTATTTTTAAAATATGATGTTGGCGTTCTGCGACTGATAATGCGCGGCGCGCATCTAATAAATTAAACACATGCGATGCTTTTAATACCATTTCATATGCAGGTAATGGCAACTTTAATTCGATTAAACGTTCACTTTCTTTTTCATAAAAATGAAAATGCTCGAATAACATTTTGATGTCAGCGATTTCAAAATTATATTTAGACATTTCCACTTCAGTTTGATGATAGACATCACCATAAGTGATGTTGCCTTGTGGGCCATGTACCCAGACCAAATCATATAAATTATCGACGTTTTGCAATGCCATGGCTAAACGTTCTAATCCATAAGTGATTTCACCGGTGACAGGTTTGCATTCCAAACCACCGACTTGCTGAAAATAAGTAAATTGCGTCACTTCCATGCCATTCAACCATACTTCCCAACCCAATCCCCAGGCGCCCAGTGTCGGTGATTCCCAATTATCTTCGACAAAACGAATGTCATCGGTGAGCGGATCAACAGATAATGCGCGTAATGAATCTAAATATAATGCTTGGATGTTGTCGGGTGAGGGTTTCAAAATCACTTGCAATTGATGATGACGTTGCACGCGATTGGGGTTGTCGCCATAACGACCATCAACGGGACGGCGACTGGGTTGCACGTAAGCGGCACGCCATGGTTCCGGGCCAATCGCACCTAAAAAACTCGCGGTATGAAAAGTGCCGGCACCCACTTCAATATCAAGTGGTTGCAAAATCACGCAACCTTGTTGTGCCCAATAATTTTGTAACGTGGCAATCAAGCCTTGAAAAGTATGCGTGTCTGTTGATAATGCAGCGGACATTGTCATGATTTTTTTCCAATTTTTGATTCTTTTCCTTGCCATAATTTTTGTAAATTATGACGATGACGATATATCAATATTGCACTCATCACAATTAATAACATGACGTATGCGCGATCATGAGTGACGTACCACATATAAACGGGTGCGAGGATGGAAGCGGTGAGCGCTGCTAAGGAAGAGTAGCGAAATAAAATCGCCATCAATAACCACGTTGCCATCCATAATAAGGCGATCGGCCAGGCCAATGCCAGCATACAGCCGAGCGCGGTGGCAACACCTTTACCACCGACAAAATGAAAAAAAATGGGGAATAAATGGCCTAAAAATGCGGCGAGTGCGACCCATGCCAAGCCAACATCATCTAAGCCTAGCCATTTTGCAATCAATACGGGGATGACGCCTTTCAAAACATCACCTAATAAAGTGATGATCGCTGCTTTTTTGCCAGCGATGCGCAACACGTTGGTCGCACCCGGATTGCGTGAACCTCGCGTGCGCGGATCGGGTAAGCGCATTATTTTGCAGATGATAATGGCGCTCGAGAGCGAGCCAAATAAATACGCGATGACAATTGCTGAAATGAGAACAAGCATAAATAATGAAACACCAAAATAAAAAACAGTAATTTACCTGAAGCTGTCGCTAGATGCCAACTTCTCTATGAATTAGCTGCATTTCATTTCATGTATGCGATCACAAAATTATTTTTTATGATCGCATTGGTGAGTTCAGCACGAGTCTGTTTACTGTGGAGTACCTTTTTTAGATTGCTTTAAACTAAACAAGATAGAAGCGGCACTATCACTTGTTAGTGATAACTGATTTTTTTTATGATCGGGCGCTGGTTTAAATAATCGAGGTGAAGAGCGGGGTTTTTTTGCAGAAGGTTGTTTTTCTTCTTCTTCTTTTATATCGTAATGATCTTCTGATTCAACTTCTTTTGCTTTATCAGCATAGTCAAGATCATGATTAGTAGTACCATCTTTATTTACCTGCGGTATTTGCCTTGAACGTTTCTTGCGTGCCAAGGAATCTTTTCCATCGACGTTAGCGAAATCTTCTCCTAAGTTTTGATGTTGTTTATATTGGTTGCGATAGTATACTTTTTCTTTATTAGTAACAGGTATTTTTTTAAATTCACTGAGGATAGTAGAAGTAGCTGTTTGTGTCGTTTCTTGCAGCGATGTCTTAATCTTATTGTTAATCTGCATATATGCTTCTTCAGTCACATCAATCTGCTCGCAATAAGCCCACATTTTATTTAACCATTCTTTATGTTTTTCTAACCCGTGTTCATATTTTTTCTGAGTTGAAACTTTTTGATAATTGACGTAGTTAGTGAGGGATCGCAAAAATTTATTAATAAATTTTATTTGCAAATTAATTAGCTCAGTCAAGCGCTCAGGAGTCAATGATTTAAATTGGAATAATTGTTTAATCACTTCAAGCGCGTTTAATATTTCTTGTCGCTGGAAATCTACATGTATCTTGAAGTTTGAACAAAAATAATTACAACTCGGAGAAGGGGATTCAAAAGCAAGCGTTTCTGTTGTTGATATTTCTTTTTTTTCTGCTGCTTTTAGCTTTGTTTTTTTCTTTGTAGAAACAGATGGTTTTTTTCCAGTTTGTTTTTCTAAAGAATAACGATAAATTTCATGAGTAAGCTCAACTTTTTTATCCAATGCCTGATCAATCGCTTTAATGTAATTTAAATGATAAGTAGTTCTGTTATCGTCGGATTGATAATCCTGTATTGTTTTTTCAATGGCAGGAAGGATGGAGGTGATTAAACCATATATTGCTTTATTTTTTACTTGGTTCTTATTAAGAAGTAGTTCTTTTTTTAATTCTTGAAAAGTATTAATCGCGTCATCATAAAGAATAATATGAAGTTTGAGTTTGCAATATAACACTCCTAACTGACAATAAGGACGAATATGACTCAACCTGTTCGTAGCGCGGTCATTGGCTCGCTTATAATGAAAATATTTTTCATAAAATTCATCAGGACTAGAAGAATCTGGAATAATTTCTATTGATTTATATAATAGGTCATGTGTTGATCTATTACGTCTATGTGGTGATGGCATGAATGAATCCCCTCTTATTTAATAAAATAATGAGTCGAGTACGAGGAAGTAATATAAATAGCGGCCGTGAATATAGCGCTTGATAACATATTCATCCTCGTTATGTTAAATAGTTATTATTAATTTAATATAATGGTTATGTGTTTTATACTAGAAGCCAACACAATTTTATAGTCACTCATCATAAATGATGCTTAAGGAAAAATGAATGTCTACTCATTCTCGTCTTATTTGGATTGATCTGGAAATGACTGGTTTACAGCCAGAAAAAGATAGAATTATTGAAATCGCAACTATTGTGACGGATTCTGATTTGAATGTAGTTGCAGAAGGACCGGTATTTGCCATTCATCAAAATAATGAATTATTGGCTGGTATGGATGAGTGGAATACGGAACAACATCATAAATCGGGTTTAGTGACACGCGTGCAAGAAAGCTGCGTCAATGAGCAAACGGCAGAAGCGGTGACATTAGAATTTTTGCGGCAACATGTGGCAGAAGGCAAATCGCCTATGTGTGGCAATAGTGTGTGGCAAGATAGACGGTTTTTGTCGCGTTATATGCCAGCATTAGAAAAATATTTTCACTATCGCATGATTGATGTCAGCACGTTAAAAGAATTGGCATTGCGCTGGGCGCCGAAAGTATATAACGGCATGCAAAAACAATCGCATCATTTGGCGCTTGAAGATATTCGCGATTCCATTGCGGAATTAAAATATTATCGTAAAGAATTATTTAATGCTGCAGCGCAACCATCGGTAGCAAACCCCTCTTAAAAGGGCACCTCTAAAAATTGTTTGAAATTCAGAAAACTGTGATTCTCTCATTAGATTTCTGAATTTCAAATAATTTTTAGAAGTGCTCTTAAGAAACCCTTAAGGCAATATTGATAGATTACTGACACAATGCCAGGTATTATTATTTTTGCATCAAATTTAGTAAATATTGAATAAATCAGCATAAAAAGAGGCAGTTTCTATGGATTCTAAATTATTAGGCAGTATTTTATTGATCGTCGGTACCTCAATCGGTGCAGGCATGTTGGCGCTCCCGATTGCGACCGCGCAATTAGGTTTTGTCGGCTCTTTAATATTATTAGTCAGCTGCTGGTTTGTGATGACGGCCGGTGCGTTTTTAATTTTAGAAGTTAATTTATGGTTGCCGCAAAATAGTAATTTAATTTCCATGGCAAAAGCGACTATCGGACCCTTTGGACAGATTATCGCGTGGTTATCTTATTTATTATTATTGTATTCATTATTGTGTGCGTATATCGCCGGTGGTAGCGATTTATTCCACAATTTATTGGCAAAAGCAGGCTTAACTTTATCGCCCTCTGTTTCCGCAATTATTTTTACTTTGTTATTTGGTTTGGTGGTGTATTTGGGCGTGCGCTCGGTTGATTATGTCAATCGTGGTTTGATGTTTGTAAAATTAGGGGCGTATGTGTTGCTCGTGATATTACTTGCGCCATTTATTGAAACGACAAAATTAGCGGCAGGTGAAATGAAATATATTCTTTCTGCGACCGCCATCACCGTGACCATCACTTCATTTGGTTATGCCGCCATCATTCCCAGTTTGCGAATTTATTTCGCCGGTGACATTAAACGCTTAAAACAAGCGGTTTTTATCGGTAGTTTGGTGCCATTAGTATGTTACATCTTTTGGGATATGGTGATCATGGGCGTCATTCCACTCGATGGCAGTCAAGGATTAATTTCGATTTTGCAATCGAAAACCTCGACCAGCGATTTAGTGAATACCATGAGCGCGACTGTGTCGAGTGAATCGGTTTCTTTCTTCACAAAATTATTTACTTCGATTTGCGTGGTGACCTCATTTTTAGGTGTGAGTTTGTGTTTGACGGATTTCTTGGCAGATGGTTTGCAAATGGAAAATAAAGGCGGACGCCGTATTTTTATTCAAGCATTGGTCTTTTTCCCGCCATTATTAATCGTATTATTTTATCCCAATATTTTTATCCAAGCGCTGCAATATGCGGGTATTTATTGTATCGTATTGCTGATTTTGTTACCGGCGTGGATGGCATGGCACGGACGTTATACGCGTCGCATTGCGTCTGGGTTTACCGTGCCAGGCGGCAAACTATTTTTGGCGATATTAATGGCAATTTCAGTGGCGATTATCGCGCAAAGTTTATTGGCGATGTAATGAAAAGCTACTCTGTCATGCCAGCGAAAGTTGGCATGACAATTTGAGCGAATCTATAAAAAATAAGTGAAGTCACTATGCACAATATTACGGATATCAAAATGTGGGTGGGGTTTTCTATTTTTCTCATCCTCGCTTTAACCATAGACACGTTTATTCTCGGTAGAAAACACACACACTCAGCCACCACCATGAAGTCTGCACTCTGTTGGACATTTATTTGGGTAGCATGCGCGTTTATTTTTAATGGCTTATTGTGGTTAGAATTATATTTCACGGCCACTACCGCGATCGCTAATCAAAAATCATTAGAATTTTTTGCAGGTTATTTAATTGAAAAATCATTATCGGTGGATAACCTGTTTGTTTTCTATATGGTGTTTCAACAATTTCGTATTCCACCGCAATATCAACCGCGCGTATTCGCGATTGGGATTTGGAGTGCGATTATCTTACGGCTATTATTAATTTTAGTCGGCGTGTGGTTAGTCACGCGTTTTCATTGGATTTTATACGTCATGGGCGCGTTTTTATTATTGACCGGTATCAAAATATTTTTTGCCAAAGACGAAGAAAAAAATTTAGCGGATACTTTTTTAATTAAAACTCTCAAACGTTTTTTTCGTTTAACCGACAAAATAGAAAGTCATCATTTCTTTATTCGTAAAAGTGGACTGTTATATGCCACCCCTTTATTTTTAGGATTGGTTTTTATTGAAATCAGTGATGTGATTTTTGCATTTGATAGTATTCCCGCTATTTTTGCGATTACGACCGATCCTTTCATTGTTTGGACATCGAATATTTTTGCGATTTTAGGATTGCGCGCGCTTTATTTTCTGTTAGCTGGCATGGCAGAACGTTTTCATTTATTGAAACATGGTATTGCACTCATTCTTGTCTTTATTGGTACAAAAATGTTAATCGCACCGTGGTTACATATTTCTGTTTTTGTTTCCCTCGTCGTGATCGTTGCTATTTTAATTATTTTTTCTTGGTTGAGTTTGAAGCACAATATAAAAGACGACAGCATAAAAAATGGAAGTTAGTTCATGGATATCACGCCCATTCAATTTAATCACTATGCACATTATTTAAAACCACGTCCGCGTGATTGGCATAAAGGATTATCAGGCCATGTTTGCATTGTGGGCGGCGATTTAGGTTTTAGTGGCGCACCGCGCATGGCCGCTGAAGCGGCATTACGCGTGGGTGCAGGATTAGTGACAATCGCGACACGACCTGAACATGCAGCCATCATGAATGCGAATTGTCCGGAAATCATGGTGCATGGTATTACTGAGGTTGATGCGTTAGCAAAATTAATTGAAAAAACCAATGTCGTTGTCTTGGGTCCGGGACTCGGTCAATCTGATTGGTCATGGTCAATGTGGAATTATGTTTACGGTTTAAAAAAACAATTATCATTAGTGATCGATGCGGATGGTTTAAATTTATTAGCACAAAAGAAAAATGTATTAACCAAAAAAATCAGTGAACATTGGGTGTTAACGCCACATCCAGCAGAAGCAGCGCGCTTATTACAACAAAACACACTCGATATTCAAACCGATCGCCTGCGTGCGATTACTACATTACAAAAAAAATATGGCGGTGTGTGTGTATTAAAAGGCGCGGGCAGTTTAGTGTTGGCACCGCAAACATCATTGATGATATGTGAGCAAGGTAATCCCGGCATGGCAACAGCTGGCATGGGCGATGTGTTGAGCGGTGTGATTGGTGGCTTGATTGCGCAAGGTATTCCGTTGGCAGATGCAACTGCGCTCGGCGTGTGCGTGCATGCGATAGCAGGTGATCGTGCTGCAAAAGCCGGTGGCGAACGCGGATTAATCGCGACTGATTTAATGCCGCATTTGCGCGCAGTGGTCAATCCCACATGAAAACTTTACGCTTATCATTCACAACAGAAAAAGAATTGCTGACTTACGCAACACAATTCGCCCAAAAAATAAAACCCGGCGCGATTATTTTTTTATCAGGGCCATTAGGCGTTGGCAAGACGACGTTTACGCGCAGTGTTTTACATAGTTTAGGCGTGATCGGAAAAATAAAAAGTCCAACGTATGCAATTGTCGAATCCTATGAAATAAATCATTTCATTATTTTTCATTTTGATTTTTATCGCATCCAACATCCGCAAGAATTAAAACAAATTGGTTTAGCAGATTATTTTTCAGCAACCACTATTTGTTTCATTGAATGGCCAGAAAAAGGCGGAGATTATTTGCCGACACCTGATATTGTCTGTCGTTTTGCATTTGCTGGCGCGCCATTATCGGAAACAAATCGTATTTTAGAAGTGGATATTATCAATGAACAATCGTATTCAAACCTTAACACCCTTACTCGCTAATCAAATTGCAGCAGGTGAAGTGGTTGAACGTCCCGCCTCTGTGGCCAAAGAATTAATTGAAAATAGTGTAGATGCCGGTGCCACGCAAATTGATATTGAAATTGAACAAGGTGGGGTGCGTTTAATTCGCGTCAAAGATAATGGTAATGGTATTTATCGCGATGATTTAATGCTCGCACTCAGTCGTCATGCAACCAGTAAAATTCAACAAAACGAAGATTTATATTGCATCGCAACATTGGGATTTCGTGGCGAAGCATTAGCGAGTATTAGTTCAGTGGCGCGCGTGACATTGACATCAGCTATCGCAGCGCAATCAGGTTGGCAAATTAAAAGTGCCGGTGATCAATTCGAAGCGATCCAACCGGCGGCGCATTCCATTGGCACCACCATAGAAGTGCGAGATTTATTTTTTAATACACCCGCCCGCCGAAAATTTTTGCGCGCTGAAAAAACCGAATTTGATCATATTGATGAATTAGTCAAACGCATGGCGTTATCTTCTCCGCAAGTGAGTTTTACTTTAAAACATCAACAACAATTGCTGCGACAATATTTAGCAGTGTCTGCGCATCATTCTATTGCTACGCGTTTAGCCGCATTATGTGGTGCAGCGTTTATTGAGAATGCGTTACACATGGAAATAGAAGGCGCGGGCATGCGTTTGAGTGGTTGGTTGGGTGTGCCAACATTTTCGCGTAGCCAAGCAGATTTGCAATATTTTTATGTGAACGGTCGCATGGTGCGCGATAAATTAGTGATGCACGCATTGAAAGCAGCGTATCACGATGTGTTATATCGTGGTCGTCATCCAGCGTATGTTTTATTTTTAGAAATCCCTGCTAATTTGGTGGATGTAAATGTGCATCCGACTAAATCTGAAATACGCTTTCGTGATGCGCGTACGGTACATGATTTTATTTTTCGCGGTGCGCATGATGCGTTAGCGACGGAACGACCGGCTGCGCAAGTGGTGATACATGATCATGCGCATACACACGTTCAGCATGACGTTGCGGCAGCAACCAATCGCATCCCTATGCCGTTGCCATTTGCGACGGCGCAAAAGCAAAATGTATTTCATGCCAGCGAAAATTCGTATCCAAGATATGCTGCAGCGCAGACAATGCGTGCGCAACAAACAACTTTATCCATGACAACAGCGGAAATGACGGAAGTAGCAATACCGACTTTGGGATTTGCACTCGCACAATTACACGGTATTTATATTTTAGCGGAAAATAAACAAGGATTAATTTTAATTGATATGCACGCAGCGCATGAACGCATTGTGTATGAAAAAATGAAACAAGCATTAGCGACACAACAATTAACAATACAAACACTATTAATGCCTTTATCAATTCAAGTGAGTGAACGTGAAGCAAATCAAGTCGAACATTATCCGCACGTGTTTCAACGTTTTGGTTTTAGCGTCGAACGCGTTGCAAAAGAAAATATAATGGTGCGCGCCGTACCGCAATTATTAGCAGAGGGTCCGATTGAACAACTCATACGTGACATGATTAGCGATGTATTAATGCATGGTGAAAGTGCGTGCGCAGAAGAACGTATCCAACATTTGTTGGGAACGTTAGCGTGTCATAGTTCCGTGCGTGCAAAACGCCAATTAACCATACCGGAAATGAATGCGTTATTGCGCGACATGGAAAAAACCGAACACAGCGGGCAATGTAATCATGGGCGACCAACGTGTGTGACATTATCATTAGGCGATTTAGATAAATTATTTTTACGTGGACGTTAGGATTATAATCGTCATTGCGAGGAGTCGAAGACAACGAAGCAATCCAATTCTGGATTGCCACGGCTGTTAGCGCAGCTTCGCCATGGCACTGCTAATTATTAATTGTATTAATTTGTGTATTTATATGAAAAATTTTTCATCGATGATTATTTGTTTAATGGGACCAACAGCCGTTGGTAAAACACCTTTTGCAGTGGAAATGGTAAAACAATTTCTGTGCGAAATTGTCAGTGTTGATTCGGCGATGGTATATCGCGGCATGGATATTGGTACTGCGAAACCCACCGCAGATGTGTTGCGTATCGCGCCACATCATTTAATTAATATTGCTGATCCTGCTGACATTTATTCTGTCGGACAATTTCGTGTTGATGCGTTGCGGGTGATTGCCGATATTCATGCACGTGGAAAAATCCCATTATTAGTCGGCGGCACCATGATGTATTTTCGTGCGCTGCAACAAGGATTGGCGCCATTGCCGCACGCGGATCGCGCTTGGCGAATGGCGTTTGCTCAACGTG
>Ga0209515_10003238_pt1 | contig 23679 bp, 18 predicted proteins | sample Subgroupgradi54m_FD_187454 | JGI IMG/M metagenome (GOLD analysis project Ga0209515, IMG submission 187454) | Subsurface groundwater microbial communities from S. Glens Falls, New York, USA - GMW60B uncontaminated upgradient, 5.4 m (SPAdes)... ... | reverse complement strand
ATGTTCCAATATCGGCGGTCTCATCTCTTCGCTCATCAATTCCTCCTTTTGCAGCATCCTACACAAAATAGATAAAGGTTCTTAACAAAGAACCTATCATAAAATGTCAAAAAAATCAAGCTCTTGACAGTTATTTCCCTCGATGATAGGCTAAAACCTACAATTAAAATTGTATCGCATAAGGAGCGGACAATGCACCTTAACAAAAGCATAAAAGACCCGAGATTTTTACTCCTGTACTCCCCCCAATGGTTCGACAAACGTTTCGGCGCCGTTAAACCGGAAGGGTCGCTTGGCATAGCGTATGTAGCGGGCGCATTGAAGAATAGCGGATACGATGTTTCCATTCTCGACTGCTGCGTAGGAAATGCAAGGTACAGTCTCCAAGAAACGTTTTACCACACTACTCCCCGTGATAACGGAATGGTGCGCGTAGGCATGAATACGGATGATATTCTTAAAGAGGCCGAAGACTTCAATGTCATCGGCATAAGTTCTATCTTCACCGCTCAAACAAAGATGGTAGAAGAAACAGTGTCTGCGCTCGCGCATGCCTATCCTGAAAAACTTATCATCCTTGGCGGCGTCAACGCCCGTTCCCAGCTTGATAGGTTTTTCGATGCCGGAGCACATGTCATATGTATGTCTGAAGCAGAAACCACGATAATTGAGATAGCAAATCTCCTACGGGAGGGAAAGAGCGATTTCTCAACCGTGCGCGGCGTAGCGTTTAAGAAAAACGCACAGGTGCATATCACACACGCGGCGCTGACATTGACCGATCTGGACGATCTGCCTATACCCGCATGGGACATACTGCCCCTTCAACGGTATTGGGAAATCGCCCGTCCTCACGGCAGCGTCTTTTCACAAGACAATCCTTATCGGTATGCATCCGCAATGACATCGCGAGGATGTCCTTTTAGGTGCCACTACTGCCACATTTCTTTAGAGAAAGCAAAAAAAGATCTGTTTGGCACCATCGGCGCCTTGAGGCTCAAGACGCCGGAACGCGTAATACAGGAGATGCTGCTTCTCAAAGAACTGGGCGTTGAGTATGTCCTCTTAGAAGACGACTCACTACTCGGAAAAAGAGCCAGAGCCATGCAGATTTTCAAACTCATCAAAGATCTGCATCTTAGACTCGGCGACGTGAACGGAATAAATCTCGCGCATATGTTCAGTATGCAAAACGGAAAGCTCGCCGTTGACGAACAACTCATGGAAGCAATGGTGTCGGCCGGTTTTGAGGATCTCCAGTTCCCTGTAGAATCCGGATCCCAACGGATAATCGATGCGTATGCAACCGGCAAGCTCAATTTAGAAAAACATGATATCACCGCCCTCATCAAAAAAGCAAAAGAGATGGGAATAAAAGTCGGGGGCAACTATACATTCGGCTATCCGGATGAGACGCTAGACGAAATGCAGTCAACGATAGACATTGCAAAACTGCACATGGACGCGGGACTCGACAAGGCCAACTTCATGATTATCACGCCCTTCCCCGGCACCCAATTCTATGACTATGCCGTCACCCACGATCTTTTCCTTCCCGGAATAGATATAGGAGTGCTCGACTGGATGAGGCCGTCAATTAAAACGCTCATCGCTCCTGCCACACTGGAACATGTGATCACCGAAGTCTGGAGAGATATAAATAATCCGAAACGAATCAACCGACTTCGGTCCATGACCCCTCGATAACCGCAGTATCACAGCCGGAACTACATTCGTTCCGGCTTTTATTTTTCTCATATTCTAATACCATCTCCAATTAACTCCTGTACAATAATTTTATCTTGATATAGGGTAGAGAGAGAACCTGACAATTCATCTTCCTAAAGGAGAGAAGAAAATGAAACACAATCCTCAATATACCCACAAGGTTAAAAAAGCTCTTGTATTAGGAGCTGGCGGATTTATCGGACATCATTTAGTCACACGACTAAAAAATGAGAGTTATTGGGTGGCAGGCGTAGACATCAAAAAACCAGAATTCTCACCAACCGCAGCCGATGTATTCACCATCGGCGATTTACGCAATTACAAGGTATGCGACGCCGCTATCACTCCGGACATTGATGAGATATATCAGCTCGCCGCAGACATGGGCGGGGCGGGATATATTTTCACCGGCGAACATGACGCTGATGTCATGCATAATTCCGCCAGTATCAATCTCCATGTAGCACATGCGGCTGTCACAAAAGGAGTTTATGACATTTTCTACTCTTCCTCTGCCTGTATATATCCCAAATATAACCAGGAAGACCCGGATAACCCGACATGCTCGGAAGAGAGCGCATATCCCGCCGCACCTGACAGCGAGTACGGCTGGGAAAAACTTTTTAGCGAACGCATGTATCTTGCGTTCAACCGCAACCATGGACTTCGTGTTCGCATTGCGCGCTTCCATAATATCTTCGGGCCCGAGGGAACATGGCAAGGAGGACGCGAAAAAGCGCCCGCAGCGATATGCCGCAAAATCGCCCAAGCCCGAAACGGAGACGATCTGGAGATATGGGGAGACGGCAAACAAACCCGATCCTTTCTCTATATTGATGAATGTCTGGAAGGAATTCGCAGACTCATGCAATCCAATTTTAGCGGACCCGTAAATATCGGATCCGAAGAAATGGTAAGCATTAACGGGCTTGTTGATATGGTATCCCGAATCGCAGGAAAAAAACTAATTAAGAAACATGTCACAACCGGACCACAGGGAGTACGCGGCCGTAATTCCGACAACAGGTTGATTGAAGAAAAACTTAACTGGAAACCAAGCCGTCCTCTAGAAGAGGGCATTGAAGCCACCTACCGCTGGATCAAACAGCAGGTAGAGGCTGCACAAAGCTAAAAAATCAAAAAAATCGCCCCATCGGCGATTTTTATTTTAACAAATCTAACTAAATCCCCCGTCCCAAACAGGATATAAAGACCTTTTTATTTTTTTACCGTCCTCCTTGGAAGAACGATATAAAACCATACGCGCCAAACTGCCGACGCCTTCTTTGCGAATTATCTTTTTTGCGGACTTGGCGATATTAATGGCCTTTCCTATCGCGAACATACCGGACAACACACTTCTTTTTCTATGATAGGCCATTGCAAATGCAGGCGAACAATATCTTTTCACAAACCGCATGCGATCTTCGATCATTTTTTGCCTGCCATTAGCTGAAATGCTGTCTTCAGTGATGTAATGATCAAAAAGATTGATACGCGCAAATTTAGTTACCCCGCCGTTCGCAATGCACTGCGCAAACCACATCACATCCCATTCAGCTGCATCAAGGGGGAACAAACCGACTTTTGCAAATGCGCTCCGCCTGATGACAAAACCGTTGCCGCACGTACCATATGTAAATGCATGCTCTACCGTACTGCCATAGTTCATGCCAGGACCATAATAAAACGGACGACTCATATTCGACGCCGTAAAATGCTTCATGCCTCCGCATACCAACAAATCAACATCCGGATTTTTTTCCATAACCTCGACTGCTTTCTCCACACCGTCTGCGTGCAGCCTATCGTCGTCAGGCAAGAGAATAATATATTTTCCGGTTGCGAGCAGCGCGACTTTATTCAGCCCATGCTGCGCTGACTTATCCTTCTCTGAAAGAAATACATGCACCACACTACGATGACGCAACACTACCTCCTCGGTGGAGTCTGTAGAGGCGCCATCTGCAATGATAAGTTCATCTTCTTTTCGCATGAATTTTCCCAAATCCGCAATCGTATCATCAAGCCGAGGACCGCGATTTCTTGTAAATATGAGATACGAAATGCGCCGCGTATGCGCGGCATCGAAATTCTTATAATGGAGAAATTCGTGATCGGACATATCATTATTTACCCAATACTACGCGCGCATCTTCCACACCACAAACGAATAATAATCATGGTACAACCCGCCGCAAGGAACATGCTGCGCTTTCACAATTTCTATGACGCCCTGCTTCTCAAGTTCGCGCAGACGCGTAAGATAACCCGATAAATAATTCCGCCTGCTGTTATGCATAAGCGTTATATAATCCGGCAAATTATTCTCATCATAAAACTCCACGAACGAATCGAAATGAACGAAAATGGCGGGCTTCTTCGACAATATGAACTGCAAGAAAGGATCGAACTTCTCGCCTATTTGCTCAAGAGAATTAACGGCAAGAATTGCAACGCCTTTCTTCAAGGGAAACGATTCATCAGGAGAAAACATATCAAACACATGTCCCTTCATATTATATCCTTTCTTTTCCGCAAGCAGATCAATGATTTTTTTGGGAACATCTATCCAATCAGAACCATGAAGCTCCTTTTCCGGATACATCCGTGCCAGCTCCGCAAGGTTTGCGCCCGTACCGCAGCCAAATTCATAAATAGGATTGTGATCCGAAAGATACATAGCAAACATCCACTGGCGAATGATGTAAAGAAAATCCCTCTCAAAATTTTCATTGAGCGGCATGACATAATCACCGCGAAGACGTACGGGATGATTTGGTTTGATATATTTCGGGATAAGAGAACTCTCATCATATCCGGACTTGATAAAGAGATCCAAGTTTTCATTCCAGCCGCGAACCCAGCGCTCTTTTTCACCAACGCCCGAAACACTAAGTGCGGGAGATTCAAGCCGTTTAAGGATCCCCAGCATAACCTGATCGCGTTCGCTCTTTTCCATCTCTCGATAGCGAAGATCAGTCTTTTGAATCAGTGCGCGAATTTCTTCCGAAAAATCACTCGCATTAATACCTAAAAATGCGGCGACATCTTGTTCTGAAAACGAGTGAATGGCAGTATTCATATGTATAAATTACATTCAAAATTTAAAAGTATCAAGCCACAGTCGCTGATATGGTCCTCTGTAGTCCCTCTTCCATCGTTATGCCGGGTTTCCATCCGGTCAGCCGTTCTAATTTTTCCGTACTGCCGCAGCTTCGCAAAAAATCTCCCTTGCGCGAACCCCCAGAAGCAAGAACAATATCACCAGACTTTGCTATTGCACGGCCAAGAGATGCAATTTCGCCAAGCGTAATTTCTTTCCCCCTGCAAAGGTTTACCGTCTCGCCTATTGCCTTTGGACAAAGTGCCAAACGGATAAGCCCTTCCACCACATCGTCTACAAAAACAGGATCGCGCGTGACCGTAGGAGCATTAAGCTCAAAGGATTCACCACGCGTCAGAGCACGTACAAGATTCACAATAAATCCTTTCTTTTGTCCCGGACCGTACCCCATAAAAAGACGGGCAACGCACCATTTCGCATAACCTTGAGCGGTCATCATTTCCGCATATTGAGTAGACGTCGCCTTTGACCATCCATACACATTGCTAGGCCGAAGCTGCTGATGCTCATAAAAAGGCGGCTTCTGATTTCCATATTCGGCAACCGTACCCATGTGTATGCCGGCAACCACCTTGCTCCAATCAAGTGCTGCCGTCAGATTAACAAGAGTAACCACGTTTGCTTCCCATAACGCCTGGGGATTGGGATGGGGCATTTGCTGTTCAGTTAAACCCGCCAAATTAAAGACATAATCAACATCGCCAATATCCCGCACTATGGCGATCGATTCTGGACGAGACAGATCACAATGCACCCATGCAATATCGGAAGAAGATTCGCGCCCAATATCGCTGCGCCCGACTATAGTAATACGGCCCGCACCGCATTCTTTCAATTTTTGTACCAGATGGGTCCCCAAAAAACCGGATCCTCCGGTTACGAGAACATGAGAGCCTTTCAATGCCGCACCTGCGGCAAATTGGTCGTTAGTATGCATAAAAGATCACATCACCCGACTATCGGAAGTAATAAATTTGCCGCCGCTGGCGCGAAACGCATCTTCTTTTCCGATGATGTATGCTTCGTGATTAGGTGCGGTGATAATAAAATAATCCGGCAGACGTTTTTGTACCTGATCGCGCGAGATGATCGGAATATGGGTTACCGGCGTGTACTTCCCCTGCTTTGCAGGCGAATCATCCACAAAATAATCGATGTGACGCTCATCAATACCTGCAAGTTTTAATACAGAAAATCCTTTTGCCGCAGCTCCGTAGCAGGCAATCCGCTTGCCTTCTTTCTTAAGACCAATCACCAAACGCGACAATTTTTTTGCCCCTGCCAGCACCGCATTGCGATATACATCGGCCGTCTGCTGGGTATTGAGCTTCGTTTTTATTTCTTCGTCATACAACGAACGGCAACGGGATGCCATCTCCACTTTGCCTTTTTTCATAAATACCCGAAGCGTACCTCCTTGCGCGGGTGTCACCATGGCATCGAACACATTCATACCATAACGCTTCGCAAAGTCAACCCAGTTCTTGAGTGAATAGTAGGAATAATGATCATGATAAATAAGAGCATAATTGCGAGTCTTTACCATCTCCCCCCAATAATTACACTCAACCGCAAACACACCGCCGTCTTTTAAAAGCAACGATACGCCTGCAACCACGCCGCGCAGATCGTTAAGGTGCGCAAGGCAGTTATTGCCGTATATCAGCGCTGCCTCTCCGTATTCCTGCTTGATGTTTCGCGCGAGACGTTCGCTAAAAAAATCAGAAATAGTGGGAATGTTATTTTTAAGCGCGCGTACCGCAACATTGGTAGACGGATCAATGCCAAGCATCCGATATTCGGCAAATTTTCCCAGCATCAAACCATCGTTCGATCCAATCTCCACCACAAAATCTCCCGAACGGAGAAAACGCTTTTTCATATCATCGGCATATGCGCCAAAATAGTCCGAAAGCCCCGGCATATCGCCGGAATAATATACATAATCAATGTCGCGATAAATGGCATCAGAATCAACGATGTCTTTGATCTGCACGAGCGAACAGTGCTGGCAGCGCTTCACCACTAAGGGGAACACCTGATCCTTGCCTTTTATATCCTTTTTCTCGATAAGAGCATTCACTAGGGCATTTGTCCCAAAATTAATTACCGTATCAAATGTCTGTCCGCTGCACATGCGGCATGTCTTATTTTTTATCATTACATTCTTCATATTTTTCATAAGAGTTATTGTGCAGTAGGTCTATAATAGACCTGTCGTATAAGCACGATGGAAATATGATGTCTCGTCCTCCAGCAGATCCTTTGGTTTACCACGCTCAATAATGCTGCCATTTTCTAAAACAAGCAATGTATCGGCATCAGTAACCGTTGAGAGGCGATGCGCAATTACAATAAGTGTAAGCTCTCCGCGTATGTTTTTTATGGCGCTACGTATAGCCATTTCCGATTCATTATCAAGGGCGCTTGTCGCCTCATCGAGAATAAGAATACTCGGTTTTTGAGCAAGAACACGCGCAAGCACGATCCGCTGACGCTCTCCGCCTGAAAGCCGCAATCCGCGCTCACCGACCATGGTATTGAATTTATCCGGCAAGTTCATGATGAAATCATAGCAATACGCGGTTTTTGCAGCTGCGATAATGTCTTTTTCCGTAACAGCATCATTATAAAATGCAATGTTGCTTCGTATAGTGTCGTTTCTTAAAAATATATCTTGCGATACATAGCCGATGTGCTTGCGCCACTCCTGCAAATCGATCATACGAATATCCGTTCCATCAACAAGAATTACCCCTTGATCCGGCGTAAACAGACGAAGAAGTATATCAACAATTGTTGTTTTACCCGCTCCTGACGGTCCGATGATGCCGATCATCTCGCCTTTTTGAAGCGTAAATGAAATGCCGTTGATAACGGAATCCGCTTCGCCATAAGCAAATTTCACATCGTGCAACTCCAATGCATGGGAAAAACGAAACGGCTTATGTCCCTCTTCTTTTTCTTGAAACCGAGAAATTTCTTCGCTCAAATTAAGTACACGTTCAAGATAGGGTGTCGCATCATTAATATCGTGAATAATTCCATGTGTTTGAGTCACATAGGCAAAAATTTTCTGAATCAGGTATACCACAACCAAAAAAGCGGCAAAATCAAATCCCGGTCTTGTATAAGAGAGTCCGAATACAACGGATACAAAAAGAAGGCTGATAGTCTCAAGTGCGTCTTCCGGCATATTGCGCACAACATACGATCGCATCATCATCTTTTTCATTTTCTCGAAAAACTTGATAACAGACTGATTGACTTGATCTTCCACACCCGTTACCTTGATCGTTTTAACTCCCACCACATTTTCATTGACCCGATGAGCTATCTCTTTTCTTAAGCCCAGCGTGGCTTGCGAATATATTTTTGTTTTCCTCATAAGAGGAATCAGCATAAGAAGAATAAAAAGCCCCATACCCATCGTTGCAAGAGTGATAAACCGAGAAATAGTGAAAGCAACGATGAAATACATCAAAAAACTCGTACACTGATAAATGATGGTGGACATACGCTTAATCATATTCTTTGCGTAAGATGTATCGACCATCAACGTATTTTCAATAAACCCGATTTTTTGCTGCGAAAGATATGACCAGTTCGTATGAAGCACACCCCGATATAAATTTTGTTGCAGCATTATACTATAGTCCAATGATATTTTTAAGCTTATATATCCAAAAATAATAGTAAGAATTGCCTTAAGAACAAAAAGTGCACACACCAATATCAACAGCCGCAGAGCGTTTGGTTCGAAATTGAAATAATGAAATGCGCTGATTATATAACGGCTCACTCTATCTTCGCTTGGATTGCCAGCATGCACCACAAAAGAAAACAACGGAATAAGAGCGCCCGCACCGATACTTGCGACGATGCCATTGATAAATCCCAGTATGGTCAAAAAGAGGATCTGATACTTCTGACCGCCGTAAAGCCGTTTGAATAATGCAATGCGTTTTTTGATTGTAATCGATGTATACTCCATATGTTAGATTGTTATAACTTTACTATAGGATTCTTGCGTCACCGCGCAGACAGTGTAAACAGGATGTTGTAAACACCTCTCTATTCATAATATACTATATAAAACAAAATCAACTGCCATTTAGTTACTATATTATATATGTCATCACCGCGCATCTTGGGTGTCATAGGAGCCAGGTCAGGCTCCAAAAGCATCCCTCACAAAAATATTAAACCCCTGCTAAACAAGCCCCTTATGGGCTGGATCATTGAAGCCGCAAAACGATCGTCTTATAATCCCCGTATCATACTCTCCACCGACTCCCCGGAATACCAGGAAGTAGGGCGCAGATTCGGTGCGGAAACCCCATTCCTACGCCCTGCAGAGTTTTCAAACGATACCGCGACAGATATGGACTATCTTACCCATGCCGTCAAATGGCTTGAGGAAAATGAGGGATGGAAGCCCGACATCATCCTGCGCCTTCCTCCGACCACTCCCCTTTGCAAAACAGAGACCATAGATGCGTGCATCAAACTCCTCCTTGAGGATACTACCGCCACTTCCGCACGCGCTATTGCCACAGCACCCAAGCATCCCTATAAACTCTGGAAGATCGAAGGCGACGAACTCCTGCCGTTTATTCCGAAAGAAGTAACGGGATTCGCAGAACCATCGGGCATGGCACGACAATTCTATAAACCCGCCGCATATGCCCATATCGATGTCATCGCCGTACGGCGCGATACACTCATGAATGACGGCCTACTCACCGGAAAGCGCACCCGCTACCATATGCTTGATAAAAAAGATGCCATCGACATTGATACGGAAAACGATTTTCTCTTAGCCGAGATCATACTTAAGCAAAAACTTGGGATATAAATCCTAATAAAATCCCTTCCGCAATAATTTCTTTTATTATACCATCCCCAATTAACCTATTCTCTGTCATTCCCGCGAAAGCGGGAATCCAGACCCATCAAAGATTAAAAAGCCTAGATTCCCGCTTTCGCGGGAATGACAACGGGGAAGTGGTTAGCCGGGGATGGTATTACATAATCTTGCCGCTTTTTACAAAAAAATCCCTCGCCTTCGAGAGATTTTTTATAATTCCTAGCGAGGAGCAAAGTGAAAGTTTGCTTTCACTTTGTCCGAGCAACGGAATTTCAAACAGCGCTATGCCTCATGGCGCTGTTTATATTACCACTGCGCCGTAGCTTGACGTTTGTAATACGCCTGAAATTCGGACGTATCTTTTATTTTCTGCCACCAAGGGCGGTTCTCTGCATACCATTTTATCACTGCTCCTATACTTGATTCGATCGTATGCATACGGCTCCAGCCCAATTCTCGCTGAAGTTTCGTCGAGTCGGGCGCATAACGAAAATCAGCATTAGGCCTGTCTCCCGTATGCTCGCGGTAGCTATTGAAATCCTTTCCCAGATAATCGGCCACAAGTTTAATAACCTCCAAATTCGTACGGCTGTCGCCCGAGATATTATAGATAGTACGATCGTCAGCTTTATGCGCAATCACGTCGATCGCGCGGCAAAAGTCCTGCACATGCAGCCAGCTGCGTATATGTTCGCCTGATCCGTGTACGGGAATCTTCTTATCCTCAAGCAAATTGGAAATAGCAAGCGGAATCAGCTTTTCCGGATATTGATAAGGCCCAAAATTATTGGAGCTGCGTATCAGTACCGTAGGAGTCTGATATATCTTCATATAGGACTGCACCAATAAATCACCGCCTGCTTTGGACGTTGAATAAAGATTCGCCGGAGACAAAGACGTGTGTTCATCAGCTTCTCCCTCCATGGTCGTGCCGTATACCTCGTCAGTCGAAATATGCACAAGCCGCGCCACCTTATAAAGCCGGGCTGCTTCAAGCACGCATCGTGTGCCCTCGATATTCGTACGGATAAAATCCGCGACATCGGACATGGAGCGATCCACATGGGTTTCTGCCGCAAAATGCACGACTAGATCAAAATGATTACGGGAAAATACATCATGCAAGAGTGAGATGTCACAAATATCACCTTTGATAAATACATACTGACAGTCATCATCGCTCTTGCCCGCCTCGATCTCTTCAATATCACGAAGATTCTCCGGATTGCCCGCATACGTCAATTTATCCAAATTAAAAATCCGATACGTCGGGTACGCATTATAAAGATAGCGAACGAAATTCGACCCCATGAACCCCGATCCGCCGGTTATTAGTACATTCGTAAATGTTGACATATCTATCAAAAAGCCATTTTAAGTCTGCCTCACTTTAACAAAAATAAGCCTTATCTGCAATATGTCGTTATATGGTGATCATAGCGCAGTTCACCTTTATAATACCGACTTGATATATTGAAGTTCTCATATTATATCGGCACGCCTATATTTTCTATTAATATTATTTAACTTAATTCAACTGTGGCTCTTATCTTAAAACAAAAAAAATATCGTTTCTACTACACAACTACTAAGAGGATTCTTAAGACGATAGTAGGCATTAAACAGAAGAAACGCGATAAAGACCTTGTGGTTACATCATACGGTAATTCATGGCCGCATATAGAAAATTGGATAAAAAAGCAATCAAGCGAACGTGTGTTTCTATTGAACGGTACACATGTCGTCGCTACCCAATTGGATTATATAAAGTGTAAAATTAAACATGTGAGCGCGCATATTGGTAGTCCAGAGAGCTTGCTCGAACTTGGGAGCGGAAACGGGTTTATTCTGTTGGCGCAGGCGGCTCTCCATCCTGAAATCAAAGTTGTTAGAGGAGTAGATCTAACCCGTAGCGGCGTTGAGGTTGCAAAGCGATTGAGAGACAATCCTCCCGTTAAAGAAATCGGCTATGTCACTAATCTTCGTCCGGAAGAAGTTGCTTCTCGGCTCAAGGGCCGTGATATTGATTTTTTTCAAGGAGACATGACAGCTCTAGCTCTCAAGGATAATTCATTCGAATGTGTGTTCTCCCAGCAGGCCATTGAGCAGATTCCGGTGAGCTACCCGGCAGCATTCAGAGAGGCGTACCGAGTAACACAGAAGCGCGCCGTCTTTGCAGAGGAGTTTAGGGAAGCGCAGGACATATTTCAGCTACTACACCTAAGAGGCAGAGATTACTTTAGAGCATCATATAAGGCTGTGGAAGAGGCGGGGTTTACTGTCGCTTGCGTTGAGCCAATTGAACTCACTAAAGTAATATACGGCATTGCCGTAGTAGTTGCTGAAAAGTGAATAAATCATTCCTTCGGCGCCAAAGGCCGAAGGATTTTTATAGTTCTTGCTCATCTTATTCTACCTCTCATTCCCCCGGTCATGCCAGGCATTGGCTCTATACTGACGCTGTTCACGAGCATTGGATCTGGATTCGAGCATTTGCCAAAATGATTCAACGTAGCTACGGATATCCTCTTGAACATCTGCTACTCCCTTTTCATGCATACACTTCTTTACCGATTCATCACTAAGAAGACTCATCGCATAATCAAAAAATTCAAGCAAAAATGCTACGCATGCAAGTTTATACTTCTGTTCTGCGCTAAGAGAACTGCCGTCGGCATTGGTATCACGGAAATAAAGCGAGTGCACCCACGCAACTTCTCGCTTTGAATATACGGGACGATTTTTCATTACACGGCGAAGTGATGAACGCTTCATATCTACCAAGCGAAAGCCTTGTGCCTGCAACAGTGCGTGCACATCGCCAAACATTGTCTGCCCTCTATAGATCGGGAGAAATTCCGCTTCCACATACACCGCAAGCAGAGAAGGAATCACCCGCGTAAGTCCTGACTGTAAAATAGCGAGTTCCGTGCCCTGTGTATCAATTTTGAGCACCGACAAGTTCTCCATCTTGTGTGTACGAGCGGCATTATCCAACGTAGTAGCTGGTACTTCATGGCGGCTTACGATATCCCAATCATCAAGAGAGGAATGCTTCTTGCCTTTCTCGGCATTATAAAACTGCCCCACCACTTTTCTATCCGGCTCAAGCAAAGAGCTTAAACCCGGCTCACGAGTGATATTAAGCATTACGCTTGATTGCATAGGATGGATCGCTTCCGTAAGTATAGATACTTCGCGCCATCCTTTTGTCTTTAGACCCTCTCTCACTCGAACTGCTTCCTGCGTATCAGGCTCACACACGAATAAATGACTAAACGGCGCGAACGGTTCGAACTCCGTAAGCGGCCCGCTGCGTCCGCCAATATCAAGCAGCGATAAATGCGCCGCATGTAATGCTTTCCTAAGATGCTCTGGAACAACTAAATCTGTGCGCGGGTCAGTTCCCTTATCGCACATCCGGGTAATTCGTTTTCTTATAGCCACGTATCCGGTATAAAGTAAATTTTTCATGCATTAGACCTACTGGGTCAGTAGAGGCGGCAATCTTTATCTCAATACTCTAGATTGCTTCGTCGGAAGCCTTCTCGCAATGACACGGAAAAGGGCATGGATTTCCGCATACGCTGAGAATGACAAACAAAAACTGCTATTCACCAAATTCTACTTGATCATATCATAAATAACCTTAGCTATGCGTGCGCCCGACTTCCCGTCCTTGGGTCCGCAGTACAGATTTCGTAGACGCTGGCGACCCTCCGCATCAAGCTTAGGATTTTTTTCATATGCCTCAAGAAGAGAAAACAACTCTTCTTTACTGCGTGCAACCCGGAATGCACCCGTGCTGATCGCAAGCTTAAAGTGGTCAAAGTCATAGCGCTTGGCAATACCCGTATAATAGGTGCGCTCATCGGGATGGAATCCTATGATAATTACCGGCTTATCAAGAAATACAGCATCAAGCGCCACCGTAGACGGTCCGCAAATGACTACATCACTATACATAATTTCATTCAAAAGCCTGCTGTCATCTTCTTCGCTCAATTCCTGATCGCCGATATCTTTTCCTCGAAAATTCACACCGGGACGATCAAAAACCATATTCGAAGAAGGCTCTGCATTATCCATATTTTTTACCGGCACAGTCGGAGAAAACCGTACAATCACTTCATCCTTCAATGAACTAAGCAGAGAAACTACATACGAATCAGTTATATTATCAGAAATATAAAAATCTCCAGTCGGCGCAAAAAGAATCATACTGCCGTTGCCCTTCAATTTTATTTCTTGTAAAAACTGCTCCCTGCTTTTCGTAGGACCATAAAAATATTTATCATAGTGAGCCACACCCACCATCTCAACGCTTTCAGGCGGACAATCATCCAGTGTTTGAGCAAGACGCTTTATCTCGCTGCTTGCCACAAGAAGTTTTTCCGGCAAAATTCGCATCAGGCCATGCAACGTAAGATTGTCCCATGAGCGCACCATACCCACGATCGGCGTCTTGAAATAACGCGCGTTTTGCGCAAGCTCCACATCGCGCTCATTCAAAATGTCAGTGATCACCAGAAGATCAGGATGGTACGTATCAAAAAATGAAGCAAATCTGTCTTTCTCTGCCACACGATAATCAAGCGCCCGCATTGCGCGGCGCAAAAGCCTGCTTGAGGAGACAATCGCCGCAAGGCCCGACATCAAAAGATACCCATATTTTTTTTCAAACCGCCATTTCATGTAGCGCTGAATGCGCACTGACTCTGAATTCAGACAGTACTTTGCTAGACGCTTCATGATAAGGGTCGGAAATCGCCGGGATGGCGCAGTAAGACTAACTCCCTCCACGATCACATTAGGTGCTCCGAACATTTTCGTAATATATTCTTTCTTGTGCGCATTCACAAAAATAAGGATCCTAAGGTCGTTTTTATTCGCCAAGTCTTTCAGCGCATTGGTTGCCAGCAAATTACGAGAGGTATAAGGATGGAAACTTGAAAGGAAAATCGTTTTCATGACTATGCGGTCTTGTTAGTCCGTTCAGACAATATCGCACGAATAAAATCTGCTGACCGTTTGCCGTTCAAACCGTCAGTAAATCCGATCTGCTCTTTGCGAATACGTGCACGCCCCTCTTTATCCGTTTCAGGATGCAAAAGATAATCATTAATGGCATGCACCAACTCGGTCATATTATATGCCAGGCGCACACCGCCGGTGAGCTCAAGCTCACGGTAATGATCATGAGCATCGGGGATTTTCAACACGCTGTTCTGCGGTCTGCACGTAGGATCCGCATCAAAACGAACGCCAATGGTCGGCTTATCAGCTGCCGCAGAATCAATCGTAATCGTGGAGAACGTATTGATCATGACATCGCTGAATTGAATCGAATGCACAAGTAAATCAACGTCTTCCGGAGAAAACTCCCAATCTTTCGTTGGTGCTTGTGTTCTATTTTTTACTTTAAAATAAAGCGAGCACGGCTTGGTAATCGTAAAGTGATTGTCCAGCTCAAGCTTTTCTTGAGGAATTTCCGGCGTTGCGGGGCGATAGCGCACAACAAACTGAACATCATCGGGCAAACGGCCTTCTTTAATAGCTGTTGCCAGACCCTTCATCATCACTATCGCAGATCCCGTGAACTCATCATAAAAAGGCGCAAATAGAATAAGACGGCGTTTGGGATCGACGCCAAGTTGTTTGCAAAACTCTTCTTTTGTAATACTCACCGGCTTGAAGTATTTATCATAATCCGGCGGCCCGCTCACATAAATATCATCCTCCGGCATCCCAACCAATTCCACGGCCTGCTTTTTCATACGCTGGGTATGCAAAATCAATTTATCCGGCAATACCTGAATCACGCCCTTCGAAGTAAGGTTATCCCACGAACGCGTAAGACCTACCACATAATATCCTTTATATTTTGCCGCGCGCAGAAAAATGCGATCTAGAGGAAAAACAATATCGGGAGCTACCACCAGATCGGGTTTATATGCGTCGAGCAATGCCGCCACTTCCGGATCGATCCCCACGAATGCCTTATCAAGAAAACGAATTACGCGGCGCACCGGCTTTTGAAATGGCGTAAATATAATATTGACCGCGCGCTTAAGCAAAAATCTCGAAAGCTTGCGATACTTCCAGTACTCCATCTTTTGTTTAAATACGATCGTACGCGTACCAAACACATTAAACGCCGCTTCCGCAAGCAGGCGGCCAAACCACGGCTCCGATATAATATCGAGCGGCTCAAATACGACATTAGACTCGGTAAATGTCTTGCGATAATATTCTGCTTTTGATACAGGAACTACAATAACCAGACGCACGTTGCTATCTTTTAACAGCTCGCGGTACGTATCAGTATGGAAGAAATTTTTTGCCCGTATTCCATTGTATATCGGAAGAAAAATAGTTTTCATAGATAGTATTTATAAGACCTACTGATTAATTATTTTCGTCGCGAAATCTTCAGATTTTAGGCGAGGCGAAGGAAAAATTATGAAGCATATACAGCGTATATGTTGAAAAATTTTTACAAAGCCGCAGCCAAAATCTGAAGATTGCAGCAGAAAGATAATTGATCAGTAGGTCTATAGTATAACAAAATCATTCATAGATCAGTTTCTGCTGTCTAAACAGCTTAATAGTACATCCGCCACGCGGCGTGCTGACTTACCGTCTGTAAATTGACACTGCTGTACAATAATTTTTTTACGCCCCTCATGATCACTATCGGGACGACCCAAGTATTCGTTGACCGCTCGGATCATCTCATCACGGCTACTGACAAGCCGAATACCATTTAATTCTTTAACATCCTGCAAATGATTCCAGTCAAAAAAACGCCGTGCGGAATTCTCATAATCCAAATCCTCTTTATATCCATCGAACGCAATGCCAATCAACGGCTTATCCAAAATAGCCGCCTCAATGAAAAAGGTTGAATACATAGAAATCACGAGATCTGCGTGAGCGAGAGTATTTTCAAGAAAATTAATGGACGGCTCGTCAAATTCCCAATCATATTCGCCTTTCGGACCCACATGAGCCACGCTGGTGCGCGCAAGAAATTTATACTTACGACGAAATTCATCGGCGCGCTCTTCTTTCATATCGAATTTCGGATACGGACGCATAAGGACATTTACCTCTTCTTTTATTTTTCCATCTTTAACGGCATTGGCCAATATATCAAGAACGTCAAAATCAATATGAAGTCCCGCCTTTCCGGAAAATGCATACACTATCAATTTCTTGGAAGGATCTCCGCCCAAAGATCGGATAAAATCTTCTCTAGAGACAACGCCCTGGCGTCGGAAGTGGCGATCGTATTGCGGAACGCCGGTAACCGATACACGAGACAGCGGATAGTCGCCATATTTCGCTGCCAAATCCCGAATCATATCCGTATGGACGATCAAATGATCAGGAAAAACCCGCAAAAATGTTTTACTGTAGAAATTATCCCATGAAAGTATCATGCCCAAATTTTTGATGCAGTAACGTTTTGCCGCCTTCAACAGCACATAGTCTTCGGTATAAAACATACTCGGGCAAAAAATAAGGTCAGGCTTGTATGTTTCAATTACCTCATCAAACGCATGATTAGGAACGCAAGCGTATATGGCACGAATTAAATTTCTCCACCATGCAAATTGCCCAAGATGCCAGCACGCGCGCGCAAAAATAAATCTGGGCAAACGCATAATCATATAACCGGAAGATTTAAAGCGCCTAAACTTGGTTTTCTGCAGCATTGTCGTCGTATGCGTATGGATACTCGAGTTTTCTAAAAATTGAAAAAGGCTCTCTCTCCTCATCTTCTTTAATCGAGGAAGCTCCTCGAATTGAAGGAGCGGATCAGAAAATTCTGACCGGTAGTATGCAAGCTTTTCTTTGGGCGCCAGCATGATCATGCGCACGTCGGCGCAGGCAAACGCATCGCGAATATCCGTACGGATAATGTTACGGATAAACATGCTGGTATTGGCAAGAGCGAGAATTGTTTTCATTGTTGGAACTCATTTCAATAATCCGTATTCGACTGCAAATCTTGAATTTTGGCTGCAAACCATTCAGATTTCGTCGGGTTACTCTCCGAGTAGCCCTTCTCAATCTTCATGGTTTTCGCTCAAAATTCAAGATTTTCGTTACGAAAGAGATTATTGAAATGAGTTCTAGCTATATTTTTCAAGCACGTGATTAAAAAGTGCAAGAATATTTTTTGCCGACTCGTTCCATGATATGCGCGTTTCTGTAAACTCTCTCCCCTTCTCGCTCAAACTCGCATAAAGTCGCGGATCTCCTATGAGCCGCAAAATGGCATCTGCCATTTTCTGCGGATTTTTAGGATCGATCAAAAGCGCGTTTTCGCCGTCCCGAAGAACCTCCGCGGCTCCGGCGCTGTTTGATACGATCACCGGCATTCCACAGGCCATTGCTTCAAATGTCGCGATCCCCCAGCTCTGCAAATGGCTGGATAAAATAAATATATCATGCTTCCGATAATGCGCTATCAGATCGGCCTCACTCACCTCACCGAGAAAATGAACGCGAGCTTCTAATCCTTTTGCACGGACACGTTCGCTCACTTTACGATAGTAAGAATCCTTATCTTCATATTTACCGACAATAAAGAGATCAGCGCGCACTCCTTTTGCATCGCATAATTTCATCGCCTCAATAATATCTTCAAATCTGCGGTGCGGAAAAAAAATTCCTGTCGTAAAAAGAGATACCACATTTTTTTGCAGATCCGTTCGCTTTCGATAAGGAAAATTTGAGACCTCAATTCCACTGCGAACCACGACCGCTTCTCTGCCGAGCATCTCCTCCGCCCATTTCCGATCACGATCATCGAGCACGGAAATCGCATCCTGCGATGCTATGAATTTCTTTTTTTCGCACCAATCAGCTATGGCATTGACGGCCTGCTTGATTCGGGATGACTTCCATAAAGAATTCACCTCTGAATCCCGAACATAGAGAAATTGCCGAGTCGTAAGATCGTTCATTGTCCATACCGACGGCACATTGTGAACACATCGCTTAAAATAATAAGCGACTTTGTAGGCAATCGGATCATGGTGAGGATTAAGAACATCCGTATTCGGATCTATGAGGAATGCTAACGCGCGGGCATCCGTATTCTCATTTCTGATATTTTTCAAAAAAGATATCAATTTACCAAGCGGATTTTTTGAATAGACAGGCGCGTGATGGACTTCTAAAGAAACTACACGGAACTTTTTTATTACATCACTAAAACCGCCATTCCCTCCGTGAATGGCGTACAACGTCACCTCGTGCCCCATCTCCTGCAATTTGACCGCCATATTGAGGGCATGGCGCTGGCTTCCGCCTATGATATTCAGTTTGCGAAAAATCATCGCAATACGCATAGATTTTATCTCTTATTAATATATCCCAATATCTCCTCAAGGACGCGACGAGACGCTTTACCATCCAAAGGACCGCATTGATCTTTGCGCAGCTGTTTGCGCTCGGCAGCCAGATATGTCGGATCTTCAAGATATCTGTTCAGATACTCACGAAGCTGGTCAAAAGAATACGCACGCAAAAGCGCACCCGATTTTATCACATCCTGAAAGTGTTCGAATTTCTCAAATCTTCGCATGGATCGCCTATTGGGCCGATGTTCGTATCCGTCAAAAGGAGTCGACAAAAGAGGCCGGCCAAGTACCGTCGCTTCTAATGCCATAGTAGTATAGACCTGAATCACCACGTCAGCATGAAGCATTATATTAAGCAAGCGCTCCGTGGTTTTAATATCAGACCACGCTTCGGGACGATAAAATGAAATACGTCGAATTGATGTAAGCGGTTCGAATTTCCGTTCATCAAATTCCTTAGTATTCCTTCCTCCCGGATATAAACGGACAATAAAATGCACATTGCCCTTCAATGTTCCTTTTTCAGCCCATGTTGCCATTTCTTTGATGATCTCCGGCTCATCGGGACAATAAAAACTTCCGGATACATACAATACAATTTTTGCATCCGCAGGAATGTTCATCTCTTTCAATAAATCCTGACGGGAAATCGCCCACGATTTTGAAGCAATAAAATCAAAATGCGGAAATCCAGTCACAGAAATCTCTTCCGGCTTGTAGCTTTGAAACTTCATTCCCGCCTTGCGCACGCCGTTGCTTTGAGCAAGAAGCCTGTTCACATGGAAAGGCAAATAGTACTTATCAAGATGATCCCATCCTGCAGGCATTCCCATGGTTTTTGCACCTGTTCGTTTTGCTTCTGCGAGCATATTTGTATCAAACCAGCCATAAAGATGCGAAGCGAAAACAAGATCAGGCTTATATGTTTCAAATACAGACTTAAATGGCCGGCCGAATATCCTTACAAAAATAAATGGAACCAGTCGAAGGCGCACAAAATCGCTCCTGCCCAACGTGCGCGCAATAAGCCATTTGAAAGGCCCCAAAAGATATTTCCCTCTGCCGCCCGCAGGCGGCTCATCAGGGCGAATTCCTATGGTGGCAAGTACCATCGTGGTCTGCGTATAGAGCAAATAAGAATAGAAAAAATAAAAACAGCGTTGGATAATTCCACGAGAAAGCGGAACCGCCACTCCTTCTACAAAAAAGAGCTCGCCATACCCATCTTTGAAAAGATCGGGGTATTTTTCATATTCACGCTTAGGCAAAAGAAATACTGCGCGATAGTCCCGATTGTCGCGCAAAAAAGCTTTTAGTTGCGTAAAAAAACTTCCCGGAAACAAAAAAAGATTCCGGTATGCTCCCATTGATGAAATACTGATAAAAATTGTTTTTTGCTTCATATTTAATAACTCTGGATCCCCGCTTTCGCGGGGATGACATGGCATTGATGCCATGTCATTTTACCGCAACCACATAGTACCCGCTGGAAAGAATGCCTTTTGTCTTTTGCGTGCGATTCACCTCGCCGTACTCTTTGGTAATTACAAAAGAAAATAATAGCGTCAGCTTGGAGGCAATGAGCCAACACAGACTTAGCGGCTTGAAATAAAGCGTATCGGTCTGAAAAGCAAGGCGTTCAAAAAGTACGGCAATCGTCTCCAATGTCTTTGTCTCCTCGACAATCTCAACTCGCGCAAAATTGCGGAATAAATGCGTAAGTCCGTAGCGGGTAAAACGCCAGTAATCCCCGGGAATATTATGCAGCGGAAAAATAAATCGCGTCGTAAGGATTACCGATCCGCCGGATGTAAGTACGCGGTGCATTTCATCAATGGCGAGCTGGGGCGTATGCAAATGTTCCAACGCTTCAGTCGAGAGAACCATCTCAAATGATTCATTCCCAAACAAAGAAAGATCATGCGCATCAGCGACATGATCAACGCCCGGCCCCGCCTCAATATCAATGCTTACGCGATTAGGGAAATAAGATGCATAAGGACCGTCCCCGGATCCGATATCAAGCGTTTTTTTATCCGACTTATGCGCGCGCAAAAATGCATCCAAGCGGGAACGCGGAATCTTGGACGTAATCCCCGTCACGTCAGCACATCGTAATAATATTTTTTTTATTTTCATAACAAGATTAGACCTGTCCCCTTATAATTTTCGTTACGAGATTTTCAGATTTCGAGCGAGACGAAGGAAAAGTTATGAGGCATATATGGAATATATGTCGAATAATTTTTCCAAAGTCGGAGCCGGAATCTGGAAATCGTAGTAGAAAAGTTATAAGGGGACAGGTCTATCATGCGCGGCGGATCAAGTCATTAAAAACCTTAAGGGTTTTCTGCGCAACGTTTTCCCACGACACATTATGCTCTACAAATGATCTTCCTTGTTTTGATATCTGCTGATAAAAATCAGGATCATCAATGAGTTTTTTAATCGCTCCTGCGATCTGATCTGGAGATTTTGCGGACACGACAAGCGCATTCACATTGTTCGTAAGAACCTCCGATGCCCCGGCTGTATTTGAAATCACCGCTGGAGTACCCGACGCCATCGCTTCAAATGCGGCAAGCCCCCACGACTGGAGATGATTGGGCGAGACATAAACATCATGCGTCTGATATGCGCGGCGCAAATCTTGTTCGGAAACTTCCCCGATAAATGTTACGCGATCCTCGATCCCCTTTTCTCTTGCAAGAGCGGCAAGCCGCCTCTGATATGCCCGATATTCGTTATTCGAAGTGTAGTTTCCCAATACCGTAAGATGAGCGTCATATCCCTGATCACATAAAATTTTTACGGCGCTGACCGCATCTTCATATCGGCGATGCAAAAAGAAAATACCCGCCACAAGAATTGACACCCGCTTGCCGTGAGGACAGATGCGCGCAACAAACGGAAACTGATCGATATCCAGGCCGCTCCGAACGCACACCGCTTCTTTATGGAAATAATCCCGCGCCCAATCACGCGTACGGATATCAAGCGTGGTCATTCCTTCATGGGGCCTAATATATTTCCTTACTTCATACGCATCATATGCCCAGTTAAAAAGCCGCTGCTTCCATCGCGGAGTCAAAGAACGATCAAACTGGCTTTTACGCCACGCAACCCATGTTTTGGTCAGAATATCACTCATCATGAGCACCGAGGGAATATTCTTAACGTATTTCTTATAGTACGTCGCCACGCGAAACGCGAGCCGGTCGTGAGCGTGCAACACATCAGTGGCGGGATCAATAAGAAGCGAACATTTTCGAGCAGCGTGACTCTCCGCCTTGCTGTAGCGAATATAATTAAGAAACCCCAGAAAAGGAATCGAAATGGGCTTTGGCAGGACAAACGCATCGTGAGACAAAGAGACTATGCGCAGACCTTCGCACATCTCGGGAAAGCAGCGATCTTTGTCGTAGACAATCGCATAGAGCGTTACGTCATGTCCAAGCTTTTGAAATGCCTTCGCATATCCGATAGTTTGGCGATGGCTTCCTCCCCTTCCATTTAGCTTAGATTGTATGACCGCAATTTTCATTATTATGCAGACTAAACCTATTCCCTTATAATTTTCGTTACGAAATTTTTAGATTTCGAGCGAGACGCAGGAAAAATTATGAGGCATATGGGAGATATGTCGAATAATTTTTCCGAAGTCGCAGCCGAAATCTGAAAATTGCAGTAGAAAATTATAAGGGGATAGGTCTACTGACTCAACCGCTCGATATCCGAATCAACCATCATGGCTACGAGTTTTTTAAAATCAACTTTCGATTTCCATTTCAATTCTTTCTGCGCAAGACGTGAGTCTCCGCACAAGAGATCAACTTCCGCAGGACGGAGAAATGCTTTATCAATCTTCACATACTTCTTCCAGCCAAGTCCGGCATGAGCAAACGCAGCTTCTACGAATTCTTTTACCGAGTGCGTCTCGCCGGTCGCGATCACATAATCTTTCGGTACTTTTTGTTGAAGCATAAGCCACATTGCCTCTACATAATCGCCGGCAAATCCCCAATCGCGCTTAGCATCCAAATTACCTAAACGCACTTCTTTGGCAAGCCCGAGCTTGATGCGCGCAACACCGTCGGTGATCTTGCGGGTTACAAACTCAAGTCCGCGGCGGGGCGATTCGTGATTAAACAAAATTCCCGACACTGCAAAAATACCATATGACTCACGGTAGTTTATCGTAGTCCAGTGAGCATATAATTTTGCGACTCCGTAAGGACTGCGCGGATAGAAGTGTGTTTCTTCATTCTGGGGCACCACCTTTGTACCGCCCAACATTTCAGAACTTGATGCCTGATAAAATTTGATTTTAGGATTGACCTGGCGGATCGCCTCAAGCATTCGGATCGCACCAAGACCGGTAACTTCACCCGTAAAAACCGGCTGTTTCCACGACTCGCCCACAAATGACTGTGATGCAAGATTATAGACTTCATCCGGCTTTGCCTGCTTGATCGCATGCACAAGCGACGCCTCATCGAGCAGATCCCCCGAGATCATCGTAACTTTGGACAAAAGATGCCCTATATTTCCGTGATTTTTATTGCTGCTCCGGCGTT
>Ga0209515_10003235_pt1 | contig 23699 bp, 33 predicted proteins | sample Subgroupgradi54m_FD_187454 | JGI IMG/M metagenome (GOLD analysis project Ga0209515, IMG submission 187454) | Subsurface groundwater microbial communities from S. Glens Falls, New York, USA - GMW60B uncontaminated upgradient, 5.4 m (SPAdes)... ... | reverse complement strand
GGTGAGGTTCACGGTGTAGAATCTAATTGAACCGCACGCGTCACCCGTTGTAGTGTCTCCCCGCCAATTCCTTTAAGTTTCGGCCTTGCGACTATACTTCCCAGGTAGCACACTCTTCGGCTTCCCTTCAGCACCGAAACCTCTCGAGGAGGTCCCGATGTTTAGTGTGCAGTGTTTACTGCTAGGACTACACGGGTATCTAATCCGTTTTGCGCCCCTAGCCTTCATCCCTCACTGTCAGAACTGTTCTCGTAAGATGCCTTCGCTGTTGTGAGTCCGGCTAAGATTAACGTATTTTACCACTACTTTAACCGTACTTCTTACGTCTCTCCAGTCTCTAGCTTTGCAGTACCTCTTGCACGCCTGACACTTGAGATGTCAGATTTCACAAGAGACTTACAGAGCAAGCTACGGATGTTTTAGACCTAATAATGTTGGCTGCGACTTGGACCGCTAGGATTACCGCGGCGGCTGGCACTAGTCTTACCCAGTCCTTATTCGCCAAACTTTTTACATTTGGCAAAAGTTTCTCAATGAGAAACACTTTGGTTCGCTCTGTCACGCTTGCGCGCATTGCAGAAAACTCCCGACTGCTGCACCCCGTAGGGCTGGGAATAGTGTCTCAGATTCCCTCTCAGGGCCTCTCCGCTAAGAGCCCTTACGGATCACAGGCTTGGTGGGCAGTTACCCCGCCAACAACCTAATCCGCCGCAGCCTCATCTTTAGGCTCGAATTTGAAAGTGAATTCATTCCAGGGAATCACTTCTATCGAGTATTATACTCAGTTTCCCGAGATTATCCTCGACCTAAAGTTAGATTAGCTACGTGTTACTGAGCAGTTCGCCTTCCTTTCGGAAAGACTTGCATGTCTAATTGCAAACCAAAGAGCCGCAGCCGCCAGCAGGATCAACTGGATTTAAATATAATTTTTATCGTCGATAAAACGACAAAAAAGTTAGCTTGTTTTATAAGATAACAAACAAAATTCGTACAATCTCCTACTATTGGCTGTTAGAACTATAACTGTGACTTACATACCTCATACCTTAACGTTGTAATGCGTTCTCGTTATTAAGGCAATCATTTCCATTTTATCAATTTTGGATAAGAAAACTCATTTATAAATGTTTCGCGGATTTTTAGATGGAAAAAATTAGAATTGCCGTCGATTAAAGATAGCCTAAAAAGAGAATTATTATTTGATAAATCAAATAAAGGATTATAACCATTGTAAGTGAAAAAACAAAAGAGGTAATCCATTCAAAAATTTCTTTTAGTATCCCATTTTCAATTTTAAAATTTATCTTAGATTTGTAATATCCCATCATAGCAGATAAAAGAGAAGCAATTAATATTGGTTCTATAAAATTATTATTTACTAATTGATTTAATTTATTTAATAAAAAATCTAAAATCATTTTCTTTTACTGTTTTTGAAAGGTATTTTTTTAATTGCTTTCTCCCAAGCAAACATACTATTTTCTTTCATTTTTTTAAAGCCAGTAACAATAAAAATTATTCCCAAAATAATACTTCCTAAAAAAATGAAGAGACTCATGAAAACCATCCCCAATATGAGACCAAAGAATAAAATTATGAAACCCAATATATAAATAGGAGAGACAATACCACCTTCTTTTGATAATTCATGTCGATAAATTCTATTTCTTTCCCTCTCCCTTTCAGTTAAATGGGCTTCTGGATTTACTAATTTTGCTTTAAATTCTTCATACTTTCTCTTTTCTTCCCAGTATCCCATAAGTAATCTAAATAAAATCCAATTAAATAGTTTTCTTTCAAATGCATTTTGGAAAACATAAAATCTTTTAAAAACAAAAAATATATTATCTCGTGGTAGAAAAGAAAAAAGTGTATTTGATATGTCCTGTGCGCGGAGTCAGCGACGACGAAAAAGATTTTCTTGATAAATACGTCGCTGGTTTAGAATCAAGCGGATTCCAAGTGCACTATCCTCCTCGAGATGTGGAACAAAATGATTCCAGCGGAATAAATATTATGATATCTCATAGAGAGGCGATGAAAAATTCCGACGAGGTTCATGCTTATTGGAACGGAAAAAGCCAAGGAAGCTATGTTGATTTTGGAATGTTTTTTATGATGAAATATTTTAATCAGAGATTAAAATTTGTTTTAGCAAATGAAATTCAGCGAACACAGCATAAAAGTTTTGAAAATGTTTTATTAGATTTGGAATCTGAAAAAGATTAATTATTTTGGAAATGTCATACTAAGGAATCCTAAAACTATTCCCTCTAAAAGTGTAGTAGAGTATAAGTGATACGCAAAAAATAGATTATGATATTTTGGATGCGCCTCGGGCAATTTTTTTGCGAAATCTCTTCTTTCTATCCAACTCATAGGTCCATCAATTTCACCAGTTTTAACTCCATTAACAATTAGGCTATATGTTTGTTTTAACGTCTCGTCAGATAAAATTGCTTTTTTTAATTCCTCTCTTTCCTTTACTTTTCTTGGATTACTATAAAACATACCATAAAAAGGAATCCAGTCTCGTCCTCCAAATGCAACATGAGAATAATCTTGCTGTTCTACCATAATATTTTTTAGTATTTTATCTTCTTAAGTTTTTATATAATTCATTTGCAATTAAATTTTTAAACTAAAAAAATTTCTTTAAATGATGGATGATATTTACGACAGACAAAAAGCCCAAGATGATATACAGAGGAATGATGTTATTCTCGACGCTTTCTCAAGAATCGTTTCAGGAAAGGCGGGATATAAAACCGTAATAGAAAAAAAGAAGGCAATTAATAGATGCAGAAAATGCAATCTTATTTTAGATTCCGACAGGCCGCCAAAATTCTGCAATGAATGCGGAACAAAAGTTTGGCTTAAGCCTACTATCTGTCCAAAATGCGCAAAAGCAGTTTTCGTCGACGACAAATTCTGCACTGATTGCGGCGAGGGTTTAGAAGCTCCACCACTGTAATTCCCACCCGCCCACCCTACAGAACCATGTTAATGTGAAAACCACCATTAAGTTTTATGATGATAACGCCGCTAAATTTATTTTATATTAATGATTTTTATATCAGCGAAAAATTGTGCGGGACGTCAATTTGAAGCAATTAAAAAAAGCGAGGCGAAGCCGAGCGTATATTTTTATAGTTTTATTTCTTCAATAAATTATGTCTTTAGCAGTTTACAAAAAAAAGAGGAACTTCAAGAAAACTTCTGAACCTAAAGGAAAAGTTTTGAAGACTGGAAAAAAATTAATCTTTGTTGTGCACAGGCATAACGCGTCGCATCTTCATTGGGATTTGAGATTGCAAATGTCCGGAGTTTTGCGTTCGTGGGCAGTTCCAAAAGAACCGCCAAAAGTAAAAGGAATAAAGAGATTAGCTGTCGAAACCGAGGACCATCCAATGGCTTACGCAAAATTTCACGGCAAGATTCCCGAAGGAAATTATGGTGCAGGAAAAGTTGAAATTTGGGATAATGGAAATTACGAATTGAAAACAAATGAAAAAGAAAAAATCGAGTTTTCTTTGCACGGAAAAAAACTAAAAGGAAATTTTATTCTCGTGAAAACGAATTTTGGAAAAAGTGGGAAGAATTGGTTATTGTTTAAAGTGTAAATTTATTCCCACCCGCCCTCCCAGCAGAAGTCAAATGTTAATATGAAAACCGTCTAAATCATTTTCATGCTATCAATTTTATCAGCGAAGAACCTTAACATAGTTTGGTTCGCAGCAATTAATCGCGAGCATGAAAGTGCGAGCGTAGAAATGATTGGTTGTTTTAAGAGGCTATCTTATTAATTAAACACATTAAATTATTTTGAATAATAAATATAAATTATGATTAGAATTATGACTATTAAAAAACCACTAAAACCGTGAGAGTCTGTGCCATCTCGGTAAAGCAAAATAATTCCTGCTGCAATTCCACCGAAAATTCCCTCTAGAATATTGGCTATTTTTAATTTGCTTTTTACTTTGTCTCTATAGATTATTAAGATTAATGCTATGAATATTAAAATTCCTACATTCCAAAGATTCTGCCAAGAGTAAATATCTAACATTTTGCATCATTCAAATTTATTTATACATTTTTAATAATTATTTTTTAATTAAAAAAAGATTCCATTAAATTTATTATCTTGGTTATAAAATTACCTTTATTTGTATATGGTGGAGATAGATTTATTATGGGCCGGCTAATAATTGTTTTCTCTTCTGATTGTTTTATTACATCATTATTATTTTCTTTATAGATTATTTCTTTTTGTTTTACAGAATTATTAGAAGAAATTTCAGAAGTCGAAAAAAACCATTTAGGAGTTTGAACAGGATTTTCTTGTTTATCATAAAAATTAACTGTCATACTTGAATCAATTTCAGAATTATTTTGTTCTAAATTATTTGACTGATTTGAACTATCTAAATCTTGATTTATTTTTTTTGGAATTATTCCCTTAGAATCATTTTCTTGAACTTCCGCTGAGGAATTATTTTGAACTACTGGATTATAAAACCAATCAGGAGTTTCGATAATATTCCCATCTTTATCATAAAAATGTAATATTAATCCACTACTTATTTCTTGGTTAGCACTTACTAAATTTGTATGGACAAAAATTCCAATTACAAAGACTGAAAGCATTACTAAACTAAATATGCTCTTTGAGTTTTCCATTAACTATAGGTATAATTGTACAAATTCACTATTTAAGTTTATTGGTATAATAAGACGGATGTCAAGGAAAGACATTTTAAGTATTACAGAAGATGTCCTAGATATCGTATCAAATAGAAAAGAATATTCCATTAATTCAATTTCAAATAAGGCTAAGATTCAGTGGAAAACTGCACTAAAAATTCTAGAATTTTTGGAGAGAATAAAATTAATAAAAGAAAGAAAAGGTAAAATAACTCACAGGGCAGAAAGATTATTTCAATTAGTTAAATAATTATACTTCTTCCTTCTTCCTCGTCACATCTTCTGGAATCCTGTATTCTTCCCAACGAACTTTTTTGTTGTCAATCGCGTTTTTCAAATTTTTTTCATGACTATTTATTTTGGATTTGCCGCTTTTAACCTCGACAAAAACGACTTCTTCAATATTTTTGCTGTCGGCTCCCTTGAAAACAAGAAAATCAATAGGCTTTCCAATAAATCTTACTTCACTTGGGTTGTAGGGAAAATCTGGCAAATAGGGCGCGAGCTGTTCGGAAAATAAACCTCCTAGCGTCGCACGGGATTTTGCAATCGCGTCTTTTCTTTCTGAATCAATCTGCGATTTCCAATATTTGTCAGTTAGAATTTTCCCAATAAAATATCCCAAAGCAACCGCAAGAACTATTAAAATTATTGTTAGTAAATCCATGATTGCTCAAGAAAAATATTATATAAAAACTTATTCCTGCCCACCCGCCCCGCAGAACAGAGTGTTAACTTAAAAATCGTCGCCATTATTATTTACTATAAAATTTATTTCTACATTAACAATCTTCCCGTTGGCGAAGCATCGTGAAGAATTCCGATGCGGAGCAATTAATATCAATAAACAATCGGTGTTTCGTCTTCCTTTAAATTGGCCAAGCTTGGGCGATTTTGGTTAATATACTATGGGGGATTCTTCTTCTTTCATCCACCATTCCAAATCGGGAATGTCTGCCTCTATTCCACGAGCCTTGCAATATCCTCTTGTTAATAAATAGAAAATTAATCCGAGACTCTTCGAACTTTTATTATTTCCAATTATTATTTTGTCCGCGCCCTTTGCGAAATTATTCGTGTCTGAAATCATCAAGACTTTTTTATTAACTCTCAAAGTGTCATTCAATGCGTTTTTGTCAAGCCAAGAATCTGTTACAATTGTAAGTTCGTTTTCCGTAAAGTTTGGAAGATTTGGATTTGTCAAAATTCCGGCAGGATATTTTTTCATGAAAACTCTTATTCCTGTTAATTTCCCCAACATCTCAGCAGCGTTCCATCCCATCTGTCTTTTGCATACAAGAATAATATCTTCTGGATTGAATTTAGACATATACTCAATTCCTTCCTTCAATTTCTCGTCGATTAAATCGGTGTTGAAAATTGCCAATCCGTCTGCACGTCTTCTGTAAACAAATGGTTTCATATCGGGAGTAACGGCTCTCTTACCGATATAAATTCCCGACTTTACATATTCGTCAAGAGGCACAAGCATATCGGTTCTTTTTTTCGCTTTAATTTGTTCTTTAAGTTCTTCCGTCTTTGTTTCGGCTATTGTCTCAGAAAGTTTTTTAGCTCTTTCCAAAAGCTCTTTCTTTCTTCTTTCCAAATCAGGATCAAGATTTTTTTCAGTTTGAAGAGACTCAAGTTCTGCAAGCGCATTCAATTGTTCTCTTGGAATCTCGTCCAATTCAACTGATTTTTTCTTTTCTTTTTTCATTGTTTTCTTTTTGTCAAGCATCTTTTCAATTTTTTCTTCATTTTTTTCTGCAAGTTCTTTTATTTCTTCTTTGCCTTTTTCGAGTTCCTCTTTAATTTTGTCAATAATTTCCATTAAAATTGTCGTGAAAATATATTTTTAAGGGTTTCTATAGCCGTTTTTTCAAACTTTTCTCAATTTCTATTAATCTATTAATTTTTGAAATTCGCTCTTTCCCAGTTATTCCACACTTAAAAAAATCGGCTCCGAAACCAAAAGCCAAGTCGGCAAGTATTTTTTCATTTGTCTCGCCACTTCTATGCGAAAAAATTATTCTTATATCGTTTTTTTTTGCAAGCTCGCAAACTTTTTTTACTTCTATCAATGAACCATTTTGATTTGGCTTTACAATCAAGGCGTTTATGCTTTTCATTTTTATTGCCTTTTCAACACGTTCATAATTTGTGACAGTCAAATCATCTCCAACGATAAGACTATTTGGAAATTTGTTCAGCAATTCAGAGAAACTTTCAAAATCGTCTTCTGAAAAAGGATCCTCAATATAAAAAATATTGAAGTTTGCTACTAAATTAGAAATATATTTTTTTTGCTCGTCAATATCTCTTTTTAGCATCGGATTTTTGTACGAATATTTTTTTCTTGAATAAAAACCAGATGATGCAACATCAACTCCAAAGGGAACATAAGTTCTTTTCAAAATATCCAAAACCTCTTTTTCGTTTAGCGACGTCACCCATGCGTCCTCGTCATTTTTCTTGCTTTCGAATTTTTCATCAATTTCTTTCAAATCAATTCCAAGACTATCTTTTATTTTTTTGTTTATTTCAAAAGATTCTTTTACGGATTTTTTTTCAGGTATTAGAAGGAATTCCTGAAAGTCTGGTTTTTTTTCGGCTTGCGAATGTTTTCCGCCGCCGATACAATTTCCAACAAGTCTCGGAAATTTTCTTGCGCCTGAATTTATCAATTCCCAAACTTCCTTTTTTTGCTCCTTCGCCACAGATTTTAAAATCGCGGATTCAAAAGCAAAAAGCGTGTTTGCGCCAACATGTCCTTCAACAATGTCCTCTATTCTTTTCAAATCGTCAAATTTTTCAATTATTTCCTTCGAGAAATAATCTGAAAATTGCTTGAGTGTTTTTATGTCGTCTTCAAGAGATTTTTTGTATGACTTCGCCTCATACTTTCCCTTTGATTTTCCGTTCGGAGCACTTGCAGAAAACTTACCGACATTTGTGCTTATCGAAACCTCAATCGTTTTTTCTTTTCGCGAATCAAGAATCGATTTCCCAGAAACCCCTTTTATTAGAACCATGAATATTCAAGAAAAATTATATATAAAAATCTATCCCGCCCACCCGCCCTGCAAATAAGAAAAGTGCTAACTGAAAAACCAATATCGTGTTTTATGATGAATTAATGTAAATTTTTCTCCGTTAATAATTTTTATATCGGCGAAAAAATCTGGCGAAGCCGATTTTGAAGTGATAAATGAAGCGAGCCGAATGGCGAGCATTTAGATTAAAGATTATTTTCTTCCTAGAAATTCCAATACTGCAATATAAGGTGCGGCTTGATAAAGAACGTAGCAATTAAAAATTAATGAGTATGGTTTGAGATTACTAACAATGGTGGGCTTTTCAGTCATCCTATTTTTTAAAGCAAAATAAAATCCTATAAAACCTGGAATGAATTCTCTAAAATCAAAATTATTCGTCTTTGATTCTAAATCATTTACCATCTCAAAATTTAATCCTCAGCTCTTTCATCTTCTTTGACATCTTCCTCAATTTCGTCGTCGGGATTGGCAATTTCCATAATTTCTCCTTCCTTTGCGATGTCTTCTTCCTCTTCAGTTTCTTTTTGAGCGACTTTTTCTTCAGTAACTTTCTCCTTTACTCTTCTCAATTTTTCGTCCTTGTGTTTTGGGAAAGGCCTCTTGATTGAAATCGGCAATACTCCGGATTCCAATTCAATCTCGGCTATCTTAAGAGAATCATATCTTATTTCTTCAAGTTCTTCATGTGTTATTTTTATAAGGATCGGCGCGTTCATTGATATTTGCAAAGCTCTGGCTCCTAAAATTCTTGCTTTCTCATATCTTGTTAATTCTTCGCTTTCCATTTTTATTTTATACTAAGTTGATTTGCAAATTCATGCAACTCAGTTTCGCTTAGAGGTCTTTGATATAATGTTCTATCTTCTAATTTGTTTATTGATTCTGTATCTATATTTTTAAAAACACCTGATGAAAGAGAAACTTCTTTTGGAAAAAGAAACTGGAAAAAAGGTTTTTGCTCTTCGAAACATCGTATCACTTTCACAAGTCCTACAATAGTATCTGCTCTAAATGATCCCCCAATAACATACGCTTCACTATTAAATTTCCCTTCTTTAAATTCTGTTTCGCGATATATGTTCATATTATTTTAAGTGTTTTTCTATTTTTGAAATTAAATATTTCCAGGCTTTTTCAGACATGTCGAAAATATGGTCAAGTTCTTCAACACTTAATGGAACGTGATTTCCCTTTTGCATTGATGAAATTACTCCATCTGAACTTCCTATTGTAACTCTTGTCTCGCTTGCATCCTCTTCTTCCTGTGTTGGATCGACAATAAAATGGTTTCCAATTTTATGGAATGTTATTGAAAGAGGAGTTTCTTTCTTAACTGGAAGTTTTTCATTTGTCCATTCCCCAAAAACAACCTTCTCGGTTTCCTTATCGTATTTTGGAATTTTCGCATTTTTGAGCGCGGCTACTGTTCCTATTCCTGCAGCGTCAAGCAAATTACCGTCGGCATTTATTGAATAAATATCTATGAATATATTCCAAACTTTCTCGCCTTCTTTTATGCATAATTTGTCCAGTTCTATGAATTTGCTTTCTCTTATCATTCTGTCAATTATTCTTGCAAGTTCTATTGATTCTATGCTTGGAGGTCCCGATTCAAATCTGTCAGAACTTAGTGGAAGCAATTCTGCTGTTACCATTAAATTTCCCTTGTCTGGAGAATCAGGATAAGGCGTTGCAAGGTCCATTTTAACACCGACGATTACTTCAGTATTTCCAATCTTAACTCTTGCCGAACCTTCAGCTTTTTTTGACGCTCCCGTTTCTATAGTGATTTCTCTAAACTCGTCAAATTTTCTTCCGTCAAATCTCTTGCCTTGTTCCAAATATTTTCTAATTCTATCTTGATTTATTCTTGGTGTTTCCATTATGCAAAATCTCCTAATTTTGTATCATTGAAAAATTTATTTTTCATTTTTCCTTTAGATCTACAGACTCCTTTAAAGCTTTCTTTTGAATTTCATAAATGTCTTTGCAGGCTTTTCTTGCAAGTCTAACTGCTTCTTTCAATTGTTTTGTTTCAATTTTTCCATCTAACTGAATATGTGTTATCTTTCCGTCGCCAGTCATTGTTATTGGAATATCCGTAGCCCCTTCCCCCTCTTCCCAATCTTCTTCTGCTTTTGATAAATCAACAACAAGTTGCTTGTCAAGTTTTCCTATTGAAACACTTGATACCATATCTTTCATTGGAATTCCAGCATGAGCCAACGCGAGCGCTGCAGCATTTATTCCGGCGCATCTTGTCGATGCATTTGCCTGGATAATGCTTACATAAACATCAATTACATTTCCCGGGAATTTATCAATCATTACTACCGGTTCTATTGCCCATTGTGAAATCTTGCTGATTTCTTGGCTTCTTCTGCTGGGACCAGGACGAATTCTTTCGGTAACAGAAAAACTAAACATGTTGTAATTATATCTTAACGTTCCTTTCTCCATATCTTGCATATGTTGTGGATGCATTTTCCTAGGTCCATAAACTGCAGCTATTGCTACCGTGTCTCCGAATGAAAACATTGCGCTTCCGTCCGCATTTTCTACAACGCCGACTTTCGCGCTCATCTTTCTTGTCTCGTCAACAGCTCTTCCGTCAGGACGCTCGAATGAATCTTTTTTTGCCATTTTATTTTTTCTCCTCCTTAAACCACCTTTTTACTTCTTCAGTCAATCCTTCAACAAATGAATTTTCAACTATGAACATTATCGCTTTTTTTGCAAACAATTCGTCTTCAACAGTGGCTCCTTGAATCCATACCAAACCATTTTGTCCGACGGTGATATCACATTTTGTTTCATCTTTGATTATGCTTATCATGCTTCCTTCCTTGCCTATAATTCTTGGCACTTTGTTTGAATTTATTTTTACTATAAGTCCTTCTTCTATTTTTCCAAGTCCTCTTACCTTGATAGTTAAATCAATTCCTCTCTTGTTTATCTCGACTATTTTTGCTATCATCATGTCGCCAATTCCCATAAGTTCGTCAAGTCCGTTTTTGTCAATATATCTTGGAACTTCAGACAATGAAAGAAATGCGCCTTCAGCCGTTCCTATGTCAACAACCCATCCATTAAAAGTTATGTTCTCGACTTTTCCTATTACAACATTTCCTCTTCTTGGAAGATAAACTCCAGATAACGGAATTACTTTTACTAACTTATTTGATTCTTCTGCAAGTCCGTATTTTATTGAGACTATGTCCTCTCCTCTCTTCTCGGTTCCTTCTCCAGGAAGATAACTTTCTCCGCTTTCAATAATTTCTCCAGGTATTACAATTTTTCTCATTTTAGTTCTTTATTTTTAAATCAATATTTAATTCGTTTAAACATAATTTTTCCATAAGTCCTGTTAGATGCTCAACAACTATTTTATCTTGTATACTTGTTGGGGTTGTGCTTTTAAAATGTCCGTTGTCATCTTGATAATTTAACAATTTAACATCTTCATCTGCCAGATATTTTTGTAATTTAAAATTATATGCTATTTCCATTTATTCTTTCATCTCTTCAGTCAAAGCGCTTCCATGAGTGACTGAATTTAATTTTTCATAGAAATCAATTATTATTCCTGCAGGGACATCGACGATAACTTCCAAATCTCCATTAGGCAACCAACTTTCTTCTTTCTTATAATGGCTTACAACACCATAAGCTTTTCCAGTATGAATTGAAGGAATTGTTATTCTGACTTTTCTTGTCTCAATGCTGATTGGAATTAATTTGCTTATCTCAATAATTATTTCGTGTATCTGATTTTCAATTGGAACGTTTTTTATGTTGACATGAGCTTGTTCCAATGCGCTTTTTATTCTATCAGGGGTATGGGGCATTCTTGTCTGAGGATTAATTGCATTGTTCACAAGGAAATCAACAACTTGTTTTATTTTCTTGTCCCTTTCCTCTTCCCTGTAATCTTGCGTCAATTGGATTTCGCCGCTTTTTACAATCTTGTATGAAATTTCTGAAACGTCGTCGGTTTTGAACGCATTTTTTAAATCAGATGAAGAAGCTTTTAAGCCTTTTTTTGAATCTGTGAAAACTTGATCCACTTCGAGAAAACCATTGTCAACTGAACTTTTTTTGAATGCAACCGCCTTGTCCAAATCAACAATTATTTCAAAATGCTTTCCGTTTTGTTTTATTCTTGCAATTGTTTGTGTCATTTGAATCATTATTTAATGAAATTTTTTAATTCCGCTCCTTCTAATGTTTGTATTTTTCCGTCTTCATGAATATAAACAACCTCAAATTTTTCGGCGTTGAATTTAGCTCCTTGAATTTCTTTAAAAATATCAAGAACGACTTTCACGCCTTTCTTTACACTTAAATCAGACTTGTATTTTTCCCTTAATTTTTCTTTTATTTTGTCGTCGTTTTCTCCTATAGCATTCGCGTGATATGAGAAGTAATTTCCTGAAACATTGCTTACATAAACTTCAGGTTTTTTTCCGTTCATTCCGGCAATCATGAAGAAAACCCCGAAAGGCCTTGCCCCGCCGTACTGCGTGAATTGCTGTTTTATGTTCGCGATGTCTTTTATAACTAATTCGGGTTCTATTGGAGAATCGTATGTAACTCTGTGCTGCTGAGCTAAAACCTGCGCCTTTTCAACGAGAACTCTTGCGTCTGAAACAACACCTGCGGCGCTTGAAATTATATGAGAATCAATCTCGAAAATCTTATTGGTTGATTTTGAAACTATTAATCTGTCATCTATTCTTTTGTCAGCGACGATAAAAACTCCGTCCGTGCAGACCATTCCGACGCTCGAACTGCCCCATTTTGTCGCCTTCTCGGCATACTCAACCTGAATTATAGTTCCCTCTGGAGAGAACATTGTTGCAGTTCTATCATAGCCCATTGCTTGATGCTGAATATCTAGTGGTAAATCCATTTTATATTGAAGAAATTGATAATGTGTTCAATTTCGTTTTATCTCTGTTCAGAATCTAAAAATTCTGCCCATTTAAAAAGTTTTCGCCCGAAAATTTTTGGGAGAATTATTAAGAGAAAGAGAGTATATTTTAATTAAAGATAAAATTTATATATCGAAACTAATAATTGTTGACATGGAACACTGTTCTAATTGTGGTAAAAAAATAATACAAGGAGCATCTTTCTGTGAAGGCTGCGGTGAAGAATTATACGAAGAAGATGATGAGATTGTAATAGAAAGGAGTCCCAAGGAACGGGCAGCCCGCAATACTCTAATAATCCACAGGCTTATCGAAATGTTTATTCTTTTCAACATAATACTAATTCTTTATTCTTTAAAAGTTAATTGGGGTTATTTCTATTTAGACAGAACATGGATTAATCTTGGAACAACATCTGCCTTATCCTTAATTAATATTGGATTATTAATCGGGATATATAATGTTAGTAGGAAGTTCTTGTTAGCCTTTATAGGAATTGTTATTATCTCATTTATTCTTGCTTTAGGAGGACATATATTATATAACTTATTTGGACTATTTGCAATAGAAGCAATAGTTCTCTATATATTCTTGTTTTGGTCAGAACATAACATGAGAAAATAATATGAAATATTGTTTTAATTGCGGTAAGAAAATAAATTCAAGGGCAGGCTATTGTTATTATTGTGGTGAGTGGGTTGGAAATGATGAACAAGATGAATTGCCAGACATTAAAATTCCAAGAATAAAGCAAACAAAATCTAAGTATAAAGAGCCCATTATAATCAGCCAGACATTTATTAACAAATCTTCTTTTTGGAAAATAATAATTTTTATTATTTTCTTGATTTTAATGATTATTATAATAAATATCTCTTCAAACAATGGAAATTTTGCAACTCAATCTTCAACAACAAATAATATTTTCACTACAACACATTCACAGACCACTTATGGGCTCGGAGGGCAGCAAACAACAACAACTACTTGTCCCTTTTGGAATAGGAATTGTTAATTAAGATATTATAAGTATCTGCCATAAATTTCTTTTCTGAACTTTAGAAAAGCAAGCCCGAATGAAATCAGAACAATTAGCAAAAAATTATTGATTAATAAATTCCTAATATAATTTTGAAATAGGAATGTCATTAATAAAGTAATTATTATAATTTCGATAATATAGAATATAAATCCTGTAAAATCTCCTTTGAATTGCCAAGATTTTTTGACAAATTTTATTTTTATATAACCTCTACCTTTTTCTACGAGCATACCGTCTAGTAAAATTCCCCACAATATTCCTACAAAGAAAATGAAAAAATCCAAATTTTGTTGAATAAACTCACTAGTCATTTCCCGCCTCTCAAAGCTTTCAGCGTTCCACTAACTTTTTTTACAGTCATTTTCTCTGGAAAAACAACCAAAGAGGCGCGAACGTCATTGACGGCTTCGCGATTTATGCAGATAATTGCTGAATCTTTTTCAGTTTTCACAAAACTAAGTCCTGTTTTTGACATTCCTAAAACGCCGATGAAATCCAGAATTGCTTTTTCAATATTTTCTCTTGGATTTTTTCCAGCGACAAGCAAATATCTTTTGTTTTCTTTCATTGAAGGACGGAGTGATTTCATTTGCTTGCCTCCGTGGCTTCGATGAATGAAAATTTCATATTTTCTTTCATTGAGGGTTTCAAAGGTTTCATATTTATCAGAGGAATTTTTTATATTTAAACATTTTTAAACTTCTATTTCCAGCTATAATAAAATGTTTAAAAAAATTAGAGGAAAGTTTGATAAAGAAAACCAGGGGTTGTCTTTATAATGGAAGTTTATGCTATCGGTGGTTTCAGTGAAGTCGGAAAAAATATGACTGCAATTAAAACTGGAGATGATGTTTTTCTTTTTGACGCGGGACTTTACATTCCTGCCGTAATTGAACTGCAGGAAGAAAAAATAAAAGATTATGGTGAAAGGCATCTGAGAGCAAAGGAAGCGCTTCCAGACGATTTAATTCTTGATAAATTAGGACTAAGAAATAAGGTGAGGGCGATTTTTTTAAGTCATGGACATCTCGACCATATCGGAGCAATACCATTCATTGCGCATCGATACAACGCCCCAGTAATAGGTTCCCCGTTTACAATTTCAGTTTTGAAAAGAACGATGGAGGACGAGAAAAAACATATTACAAATAAAATTGTTACAGTCGAGCTTAACACATCATACACAATAAAAGGAAAAACAACCGACTACAGAGTTGAGCTTGTAAATATGACTCATTCTATTCCACACACGACAATGATTGTTTTGCATACGCCAGAAGGGGCAGTTGTTTACGGAAATGATTTCAAAATTGACCACACGCCAGTTCTTGGTTCTCCGCCGGATTTTGCAGCAATGAGAAGAATTTCAAAAGAAGGAATAAAAGTTGTAATACTGGATTCTCTTTATTGCGGTTCTGAGAAAAAAACTCCGAGCGAAAGCATTGCCAGAGATATGGTCAAGGATGTTTTTTCTGGAATGAAGGGAAGCAAAAATGCAATTTTCGTGACAACTTTCTCGTCGCATATTGCAAGATTAAAAAGCATAATTGAATTTGGAAAAAAACTTGACAGGGAAATTTATTTTATTGGAAGAAGCCTCAATAGATACGTGCAGGCATCAAATGACATTAACGTCGTAAATTTCAAAAATGAAGTAAAGACTGCAACTTACAAAAATCAAGTCGGTTCAATTCTTAGAAAGATTGACAAAGACAGAGATAAGTATCTTGTTGTTTGCACAGGACATCAGGGAGAACCTGGAAGTATCTTGGACAGACTATCAAGAAGAAAACTCCCATTTGAATTCAGAAAAGGCGATGATTTGGTTTTTTCATCAAAGACAATTCCAGTCCCGATTAATATAAAAAATAAAAATGAAATGGACAAAAGATTCAAGAAATATGGCGTTAGAATTTTTGATGAAGTTCATGTTTCAGGACATGGTGGAAGAGAAGACATAAGGGATTTAATACAGATTCTAAATCCAGAACATGTGATTCCTTCTCATGGTTCTTATCAGCAACTATTGCCGATGAAAGAACTTGCAATTGGAATGGGTTATAAGCCGGACAAAAATTTCCATCTTCTGCACGATGGAAAAAAACTAGTTTTATAATTCTAAATAATTTTCATAATTTTCTCTTTCTGGTTTCATTCTTTTTTGTCTTCCGCCGAAATTTCTAAATTCTTCTCTCGATACGAACTTATTGCGCAATTCTGATCTAATTTTTTCCACACCACTTTTTGTGCCATCCCATTCTAAATTTTTCATTCCAAGATTTTTTCCAACTCTTGTTTTTCCAATACAATCATTATATCTTTCTCGAGTTAGAAAAATATCATAAGTTCTAGTCATGTCATTAAATTCAATACTTATGTAATTTCCCGCTATTTCATTACAGTCTCTTGTCGAATGAGAAACGTCTTCTATTATATAGTCAAGTCCCTTTGTCATTAAATTATTCAATAAACTTGATTTAAAATACTTTTTATTTGAAATACATCAACCTATTGAAAAGTCTAATTTTTTAAATTGCAAAAAACTTAATTAATCGTGGCAAACTGGAATCAAAGATTCCGTAAACCATTTTACTAAAAATATTTGAAACGCAAAATGGCAAAGGAAGATATTATTCGAGGTCTTGAAGGTGCAATGTCCAAGGGAGAAACTCTAGAAAATGCAATGTACAGTTTCTATAATGCAGGATATAGAAAAGAAGATGTTGAAGCCGCCGCAACTGCATTGAGCACGCATCTGTCTCAGCAAGAATCGTTGATTCCAAATATTCCAATACAGAGAAAAATAGAAGTTCTAAGGAAGCCAATTGAAATAAAACATCCGGCCAATCTTCTAAAGCTGGTTGAAATCAAGCAGCCAATTCCTTTGCCTAAACCTGTTGTCAAACCAGTTCCAGTAGAAATTAAAAAACCAACGCTTCAGCCAATTCAACAGGCAAATCTTGCCAAGAATTCAGAGAAGCCGAAGACGGTTCAGAATGTTTCTCGCTATGAAGTTAGTGGCGGAATTAATACAAGAACGATTATGATAATAATTATTGCGGTTTTGCTTGCAAATCTTCTTGCTGCCCTTATTGTATTAATTGTTTTTAGGCAATCATTGTTAGAATTTTTTAACAATTTCTTCACGAATGCCTTAAACAACGCGCCAAAATGAACCAGATTTATTCTCCGGAAGAAGATTCTTATTTGCTTTCAAAAATAATTGAAGAAAAAATTCCATCTCTATTAAAGAAAAATCCCAATTTGAAATTTTTAGAAATCGGATGCGGAAGCGGAATACAATTGGAAAATGCTCTTAAATCTGGAATAAAAAAAGAAAATATTTTTTCTTGCGATATAAATTATCTAGCAGTTAAACATTGCAGAAAAATTGGTTTCAATTCCTTGGTTTCTAATTTATTTGAGAAATTTAAAGGGGGGGTTAGTGTGAGCGATTTTGTTTGGACAAAATCTTACGAATCCGTAACTAAACAGGGTCGCGAATTGAGGGGAACATTGATGCCCTTCAAATTTAATATTATAGTTTTTAATCCGCCATATTTGCCGGAAGACGAACGAGAGCCAAAAAATTCTAAATTGGAAACAACTGGTGGATTTAAGGGCGGGGAAATAATAAACAAGTTTTTGAAACAGGCAAAAAAACATCTAAATAAAAATGGGAAAATTTTTCTTGTCACAAGCAGTCTTACGAAAGGCATAGATTTTTCCGGATACAAAAAAAGAATTATATCAAGAAAAAAACTCTTTTTCGAGGAATTATTTGTCCTGAAATTAGAACGTAACAATTTATAACAACTATATTTATATACGTCTTCAATAGTGGTAAATTATAGCTTTAAAGAGGATAAAATGGTTAAATTTGCGCATATGTCTGACGTTCATCTTGGGGGATGGAAACAAAAGCCATTGCAAGATTTAAATTTCCAGTCTTTTCAAAAAGCAATTAATTTATGCATATTTGAGAGAGTTGAATTCTTATTAATTGCCGGAGATTTATTTGATGCCGCATATCCTCCAATAGAAATTTTAAAGGAAACATTTGCAGAATTTAAAAAACTGAAAGAATCTGGAATTCCATGTTTCTTGATTTCCGGTTCTCATGACTATTCTGTTTCTGGAAAAACTTTTTTGGATGTTCTTGAAAAAAGCGGATTTTGCAAAAACGTTTCCATTTTTGAAGATGATGGAAAAATTATAACATTAAAGCCAACAAGATACAACAACACAGTTATTTACGGATATCCTGGAAAGAAATCCGGACTTGATGTCAGCGATTTAAAAAGAATAAAGTTGGAAGATTCAATTGGTTTTAAGATTTTGATGTTGCATACAACAATAGACAAAGTTGTTGGAAATTTGCCTATAGAATATGTTGAAGCAGATTCCCTCCCATATGCGGATTATTGCGCCCTTGGACACATTCATGTAAAAATGAAATACAAAAATTTTGTATATCCTGGTCCAATCTTCCCAAATAATTTTGCAGAATTAGAAGAATTGAATAATGGAAGTTTTTCAATATATGATTCAAGCATTCCAAATCCATTTAGGAGAATTGAATTAGAAATAAAAGGAGTTGAAAAAATTGAGGTTGAAGTAAATGACGGAATTACCGCGACTGAAAAAATAATTTCTGAAATAAATAAAAGAGATGTCAAAGATAAAATAGTGCTTTTAAGAATAACTGGAGAGCTTGAAAATTCTCAAACTTCAAATATAAAATTCAACCAGATAGAAGATTTTGCGAAGCAAAAAGAAGTTTATTTTCTTTTAAAAAATACAAACAAGCTAAAAAATAAAGAGATTGAAATAGAGTCTGAAATTGAAAAGTCGGAAAATATTGAGGAAGAAACAATCAAAATTTATTCGCAGCAAAATCCTTCATCTTTTGATTATAAGATTGAGCAGCTAATTAATTCTCTGTCGATAGAAAAACAAGAAGGTGAAACTTCAGAAACATTTTCATCAAGGATTGTCGATGAGTCTAAAAAAATATTAAACTTTTAATTTTCAATGAAGCTTAAAAAAATTGTTTTGGAAAATATAAGAAGCTACAAGCACCAAGAAGTGGAATTCCCAGAAGGTTCCATATTATTATCTGGGGATATTGGGTCTGGAAAAACTTCTATTTTATTGGGAATTGAATTTGCTCTTTTTGGATTGCAGCCCGGACAAAGAGGCTCTTCATTGTTAAGAAATGGGGAAAATTCAGGCAAGGTAACTATTGAATTTGAGATAGATGGAAAAAATATAATTGTTGAAAGGACGTTAAAAAAAGGAAAAACTATTTCGCAGGAAGAATGTTCTATAACTATCGACGGAGAAAAACAGGAAATTTCAGTTATGGAGCTAAAAAATAGAGTTCTTGATTTGTTGAATTACCCTAAAGAATTCTCAAAAAAACAAAATCTTCTTTACAAATTTACAGTATATACTCCTCAGGAAGAAATGAAGCAGATAATTCTTCAAGATTCTGAAACAAGAATTAACACTTTAAGGCATATTTTTGGAATTGACAAGTACAAGAAAATACTTGAAAATACTTCAACTCTGTTATTAAGAATAAGAGAAGAGAAAAAAATCAAGGAAATATTTACATCAAATCTGGAGCAGGAAAAATTAACGCTGGTTTCAAGGGAGAATGATTTGGAAACTAAAAATCACAATCTTTCTTCAATAGAAAATGAACTTTTTGTTAAGATTGATGAAAGGAAAAAAGCTCAGGACGAAAAAGATGAACTTTCAAAAAAAATAAGCGAGAAGATAAAATTCTTGCAGGAAATAGAGAAGGCGAAGATTATGATTTCAAATAAAAATGACACGATAATGGGCAACAATGGGCTGCTAATTCAATTGAATTTGCAAATGAAGGAGTTGCAGGATTTAAAATTTGACGAATCTGAAATATTAAAATTAGAAGAGGAATTAAAGATGAAAAAAAGGCAAAAATCCGACTTGAATGACCCTTTGATAAAATTCTCTTCTGAGATAAATTCATTGTCCGCAAAAAATGTGGAAAACGGGGAGGCAAAAAATAGAATAAGCAGCGTCGAGATTTGCCCAACTTGTCTTCAAGAAGTCAATATTATGTACAAGAATAATATCTTAAGCAAAATCAACTCAAATATTTTTGAAAATCTGAAGAAAATTGAATCTCTTAATTCTGAAAGGCAAATAATTCAAAACAAATTATCTGAAACCGAGACTGAGCTAAATTGGATAGAAAAGAAAATACGGGATTATAATGTAACAAAAATCAGGCTTAATGATGTGCAGGAAAAAAAAGTAAGAACAAATGAATTGGAAAATACAAATCTGAAAATGGAGAATGAAATTATTGAATTGCAATCAAAAATATTCTCTTTTGAAAACTTGCTTGCAGAATTGGAAAAATTTGATCCGATATTTGAAGAAAAGCAGAAAATTTTTGACGAGGCTTTGAAGAAAGAAAGAATTGCGGAAATAAAGAAAGCTGAACTAAAAAAAGAAATTGAATTTTTTTCAAGGCAAATAGAAGAAATGAAGGAAAAAATAAGAAAAACGGAAGACATGAAGAGACAATTGAATTATCTCACTGAAATAGAAAATTGGCTTTCAAGAAAATTCATGCCCCTTATCTCAATAATAGAAAGAAATGTCATGATAAAATTGAAAAAAGAATTCTCAAAACTTTTTTCAGAATGGTTTTCAATGCTTGTTCAAGAGTCGTTTAATGTAAAGCTCGACGACAATTTCACGCCGGTTGTAGAACAGCAAGATTACGAGATTGATTATTCATATTTGTCTGGCGGCGAAAGAACGGCTATAGCGCTTGCATACCGTTTAGCTTTGAATCAAGTGATAAATTCTTTATTGAGCAAGATAAAGACAAAAGATATTGTGGTTTTGGATGAGCCGACAGATGGATTTTCATCACAGCAATTAGACAGAATGCGTGACGTTCTTTTGCAGTTAAATGTCAAGCAATTGATAATTGTCAGCCACGAACAGAAGATTGAAAGTTTTGTAGATAATGTTATAAGATTTAAGAAAGTTGACGGGATTTCTGTTAGAGAATAGAAAAATTTATAAAACCCTTATTCCCTAGTTCATTGTAAATTCTAAGATATTTTTCTAAAATATCTACATAATAAAATGGATGCAGAATTAAAAAATTCAATTTTGAAGACAGGAACAAGTTTGGTTGGAATTGTATGCAAAGATGGAGTTGTAATGGCTTCAGATAGACAAGTAACCGGTGGAAGAAGCTTAGTGATGGATAAGAATTTTCAAAAAACTAATCCTATAAATGAATATCTGGTTGTCTCTTGGGCTGGACAGGTTTCTGGCGCTCAAAGACTTTCAAAAGTAATTTCGGCAGAATTAAAGTTAAAGGAATTAAGGAGTAAAAAAAGGCCAACTGTAAAACAGTCTGCAAACCTTGTTGCGACAATAGCTTACAACGGAATAAGACAACCATCAATGGTTCCAGACATAGTTGAAACTTTTATTGGCGGCGTTAACGAAGACGGTTCATGCGAATTATATGAAATTGGCGCGGACGGTTCTTTACTTCCTGTGAAAGAATACATGGCTAATGGTTCTGGAATGTTATACATCCTAGGTCTATTAGAAAGACAATACAAAAAAAATCTTTCCGTTGAAGACGGAATAAAATTAGCAGTTGAGTCAATAAAATCTTCAACACAGAGAGATGTTTATTCTGGATATGGAATTGATGTTTATGCAATAACAAAAGACGGAATAAAAAAAGTGGTTGACATGGAGATAGTGTCTGAATATAAGGACGCTAAATAATTTTCAATTTTAATTTAATTTGTAGATTCTAAAATGGACATTCTAAAAACAGTCACAGATAGACTTGATAAAAAAATAAAGGAAGCAAGTTTTGAAGGAGCGAATATAGTTCTTTACACAGATAATGCGAATTTTTTCAAGGATGGCGAGGGAGAAATAAAAAAAATTGTCAGCGATATAAAGAAAAGAATTGAACTGCGTGCAGACGAAAGTATTCTTCTTTCAAAAGAGGAAACGGAAAAAGAGATAAAAAGAATTGTTCCTGTCGATGCAGAAATTACAGATATTATTTTTGATGCTCAGAGGAGCATTGTTGTTATTGAGGCGAAAAAACCAGGACTCGTCATCGGAAAGGGGGGTTCAATTTTAGATGAAGTAAAAAGGGCGACAATGTGGAGCCCGCAAGTCCAAAGGTCTCCGTCGATAAAAAGCAAGATTGTTGAAAACATAAGAGAAGTTCTTTATGAAAATAATAATTACAGAAGAAAATTCTTGAATGGGATAGGAAAAAAAATCTACAAGGAATGGACGAATGAAAAAACAGACGCGTGGGTAAGACTTACTTTTCTTGGCTCTGCTCGCCAAGTCGGAAGAAGCTGTTTGCTTTTACAGACGCCAAATTCAAGAGTTCTTCTTGATTGCGGAATAGATGTTTCTGCTCAAGGTGAAGAGAGATATCCTTATTTTAATATTCCAGAATTTGATTTGAACGCTCTTGATGCAGTAATAATTGGACATGCGCACATCGACCATTCGGGATTCCTTCCATATTTGTTCAAAATGGGTTATCGTGGACCGGTTTACATGACTCAGCCGACGAGAGACATAGCAGCCTTATTGGCTTTGGATTTTATCAGCGTCGCATACAAGCAGGCAGAAAAGCCTTTGTTCGATTCTTCAGATATCAAGGAAATGGTCAAGCATAGTATTTGCCTGAATTATAACGAAGTTACCGACGTTACGTCCGACATAAGACTTACTTTTTATAATGCAGGACACGTTCTAGGAAGCGCGATGGCGCATTTGAATATTGGAAATGGCTCGCACAATCTTCTTTACAGCGGAGACTATAAATACGGAAGGTCTCGTCTCTTGGACCCTGCAGCTACGAATTTTCCAAGACTTGAAACTGTAATAACTGAATCAACTTATGGGGCAAAAACAGATATTTTACCGCCGAGAGCAGAAGCAGAAGACAAATTGATAGGATTGATTAATAAGACTTTGGAAAGAGGTGGAAAAGTTTTGATTCCAGAGTTGGGTTTGGGAAGAGCCCAAGAAACTATGTTAATTTTAGAGGATGCAATGAAAATGGGAAAAATGCAAAACGTCCCAGTCTATATTGATGGGATGATTTGGGACATTAATGCAATTCATACAGCTTATCCCGACTTTTTGAGCAGCAGACTTAAATCTTTGACATTTCAAGATCAAAATCCATTTAACTCCGAAGTTTTTTCTCGTGTTGGAAGTCCGCAGGAAAGAAAAAAAGTAATTGAGGGAGGTCCTTGTGTTGTTCTTGCAACTTCAGGTATGTTGACTGGGGGAGCTTCCGTTGAATATCTGAGAGAGTTTGCATCAAGTCCGAAAAATTCTTTGATTTTTGTTTGCTATCAAGGTTCAGGAAGTCTTGGAAGACAAATTCAAGACGGCTTGAAAGAAACAAGAATGGTTGTCGACGGAAGAGAAGAAACTGTCAAAATAAATCTTGAAGTTCATAATACTGTTTATGGATTGACAGCTCACGCAGGAAGAAATGAAATCATGTCTTTCTTCTCTCGGATTTCACCAAAGCCGAAAAGAATTATTATAAATCACGGAGAGGTTTCAAAATCTCTTGACTTGGCTTCATCACTTTACAAATTGCATAGAATAGAAACAAATGTTCCAAGAATTCTTGAAACTCTTAAATTGAGATAATTTTAAAAGTATTAATTTCTTTAACGTATGATGAAAAAGAGTTTCACAGGTTCACTCGTTTCCTTCACAGGAAAGAGGAATAAGTATTTACCAATTGTAATATTTGCATTTATTCTAATTGCGGGAATTATTTCTGTCAACGCCTTGTTTACTAGGGGTTTGATATGGGAACCGGCTAATCATATTAAAATTAAATTTGGAACGCAAACAGATACAACTTTA
>Ga0209515_10003234_pt1 | contig 23705 bp, 19 predicted proteins | sample Subgroupgradi54m_FD_187454 | JGI IMG/M metagenome (GOLD analysis project Ga0209515, IMG submission 187454) | Subsurface groundwater microbial communities from S. Glens Falls, New York, USA - GMW60B uncontaminated upgradient, 5.4 m (SPAdes)... ... | reverse complement strand
GAAAGCAGACCGGCGGCACGGCCCAGGGCCCCGGCAACAGCGGCGGCGGGAGCGGAAAACAGACCGGCGGCACAGCCCAGGGCCCCGGCAACAGCGGCGGCGGCAACGGGAAGCAGACCGGCGGCACAGCCCAGGGCCCCGGCAACAGCGGCGGTGGGAGCGGAAAGCAGACCGGCGGCACAGCCCAGGGCCCCGGCAACAGCGGCGGTGGGAGCGGAAAGCAGACCGGCGGCACGGCCCAGGGCCCCGGCAACAGTGGCGGCAGCAACGGGAAGCAGACCGGCGGCACGGCCCAGGGCCCCGGCAACAGTGGCGGCAGCAACGGGAAGCAGACCGGCGGCACGGCCCAGGGCCCCGGCAACAGTGGCGGTGGCGAGGGCCAGACGGGCGGCTCGATCGGCCACGCCCAGGAGCCCGGCAACAGCGGCGGCGGCGGGAACCAGACGGGTGGCTCGACCGGCAAGTCGCGGACGCGCGGCACCAGCGGCACCTCCATGGTCGAAAACACCGGCGGGTTCAACGGCGGCAATGGCAGCGACTCCAGCGCGGGCGGCACGGGAACGGCGCGGAAGCGCGGCTCGGCGCCGTGACCCCGGATCGGCTGCGCGGTGTGACGGCAGCCATTTGCGATGTCGCCATCCTCTGTTAGCGTGATCCGGTCAGGTCGGATCACGCTCCAGCCGCCATTGAGGCGGCACCTGAGCGCGGAGCGCGCCCGGCGAGGGCAGTTTCTTATGAGATTACGGAGGATCCGCTGATGTCGCCGCTTCGCCCCACCATCGCCGTCGCGTTTGCCCTGCTGGCACTGGCCCCCCTTGATGTACAGGCGCGCGACCGGCTGGGAGCGACCGGCTCGGCCTCTCAGGAGTTTGGCGCTGGTGGGACGGCGCAGGGCAGCCGCAGCGTTACCGGCAACGATGCCCAGTCCAGCGGCTCGGTCACCACCTCACGCGGTCGCGGCGCCAGCGGCTCGGCGAGTTCGACGGTCGGCAATGGCGCCGCCTCGGGCACTGCCAGCGTCACGACGAATGCGGGGCGCAGCGCTACGGCCACCGGCCAGGGAACGGTCACGGGCAACACCGCAAGCGGCAACGCCACGGTCGGCACCAGCGGCGGATACGGGGCCACTGCCTCGGGCAGTGCCACCCGGCGCGGCAGCACGGTAACCGGGTCGGGCACCGTGACCACCAACAGCGGCAGAAGCGCCACCGGCAGCGGCAGCGCCACCCACAACGCCGACGGCTCGGTCAGCGCCTCGGGCACCGTGACCACCGGCGCCGGCAATAGCGCCAATGTCGAGGGGACCGGCACCAAAGAGGGCGGCAGCGCCACCGTGACCACCGACCAGGGCAGCAAGACGGTCGGCTATGGCACCGAGTCCACCCGCAAACGGGCCTGGCAGCGATAGGCTGACCCGACGCCCCTCGAACGGCATCGTCGAGTCGTTCGAGGCGGCCATTGAGGCCGCGGCCAAGCGCGGAGCGCGCCCGGCGAGGGCCTGGATGAGCCTTCAGGCTCATCGAAACTAATTCTTCTGCGCCGCTTCCGCCCGCAAGGCTGCGGGAACACCTCGTTTGCCCGGTAACGCTGGACCGGGTCGCCTTGCCACAATTCCCGCATCGTCAACGCCGTGACATGTGGGTCGAGCCATGACCGAACACCTCGTCCGCCGTGCCGTCCCGCCGCAGGCCGGAATTCGGCCATGAGTGGCATCGCAGGGGCATTCCGTCTGCGCACCATGGCCCGGCGCGACAGCGCCAGCCTGGTGCGGCGCATGCTGGCGGTCCTGGCGCATCGCGGTCCCGGCCGAAATGCGGTGTTCAGGTCCAGCGATGAAAAGCTGATCTTCGGGGAGTGCTGCCATGGCGACCCGACCGAGGCGCCGATGGAAGGCGGCACCGAAGTCGCCGTGGCGAGCAATCAGGCCGACACGATCCGCGCCGTATTCGACGGACAGATCTACAACGGGCGCGTGCTGCGACACGGACTGATCTTCGATGGGCACCGCTTCCGCGGCGAGGATGATTCCGAGTTGCTGGTGCACTGCTTCGAGCAGCACGGCATGGAATGCCTGAACCACCTGAACGGCCGCTTCGCCGTCGCGCTGTGGGACGACCGGTTTGATCGGTTGATCCTGGCGCGCGACCGGCTGGGCAAGAAGCCGCTGTATTTCGTCATCCACGAGGATCTGCTGCTGTTCGCCTCGGAAATCAAGGCGTTGACCGCGGCGGTGCCGTTCCGCCGGCGCATCGACCCGGTAGCGATGCAGCAATACCTCGCCTGGGGCTTCATCGCGCCGCCGCTGACCATGTTCCAGGGCGTCGGCAAGCTGGGAGCCGGTGAGGCGCTGGTGATCGAGCCGGGCGGCATGCTGCGGCGCATGGCGTGGTGGCGGCCGTGCCGGGACAGCAGCAAGGCGGCCCGCATCCGCACCCTGCCGGCCGAGCAGCACCGCACCAATCTGCGCAGCCTGCTCGACCACAGCGTCGCCGACCGGGTCAGCGATGCGGTGCCGCTGGCCTGCCTGATCGGCAGCACCGGGGCGGAACTGTCGATTGCCGCCCAGGCCGCCCGCATGGTCGGCCGACCGCTCGAGGCGATCTGCGTCCATGCTCACGAGGCCGACCGCCCGGCCCCGCGCAGCGACAGCCTGCCCCTGACCGCCATCGCCCTGCGCCCCCAGGAGGTGATCGACGCTCTGCCCGATCTGGTGCGCCATCTCGACGAGCCGGTGGCCGACCTGACCGCGCCGTTCCTGTGGCGAGGCGCCCAGGTGCTGCGCAGCCACGGCATCGCCGCGGCGCTCACCGGCGACGGCGCCGATGCTCTGATCCCGGATGCCCTGTCGACGCACCAGCCACGTCGTCCCGGCCTGCTGGCCCGGCTGGCCGGGCGCTGGCGCCAAGCCGAGGCTGAGGACGAAGCGCTCGGCCCGTTCAGCACCGCCGATCTCAGCCTCCTGATGGGGCCGGCGGTTGTCGGCCCGACGCGGCTGGCGGCCAATACCGCCTTGTCCGGCGGACTGCTCGAAATGCCCTCCTGGCTGGGCGACGGCGATGCCGCGCGGGCGGCGGTGGCCTTGCGCGGCACCTTGCCCGAGGCCCGGCTGATGCGCGCCGACAAGCTGGCCATGGCCCACGGCATCGAACTGCGCGCGCCGTTCCTCGATCACCAACTGGTCGACTATGGACTGGCGCTGCGCGGCATCCCCGGCGGCGGCCGGCTGCTGGCCGAGCTGTTCGGCGACGGCTCCGCCGATTTCGACGCCGCGGCGGCCATGGGCCGGTGGCTGACCGACGAGCTGGGTCACTGCTATGAAGAAGTGGTGGCGCGCTCGCGACTGTTCACCGACGGGCTGCTCGATCGCGGCGGTTGCCTGCAACTGCTGCGCCGCCACCACGCCGACGGCCGCCAGGCGAGCCGGCTGTGGGCGGTGCTGATGCTGGCCGAATGGTACGATCTGTTCTGGGTGGACAACGACGATTCGGGCACCGCCCCCACCCTGCCCTGGCCCGGACATTCCGCGGCGGCCGAATAAGCGGGCAGGGCAGCGGTATAAAGATGGTCCTGTGACACAGGAAACACTGTTAAGGGGGCAGCGTATCCCTCAGCTTGTTCTTGGCATATTGATCTTTGACGCAAGAATGTCGCACAATCCCGCCCCGTCAGTAACCTTTCCTTGTTTAGGGTGCCCCGTGAAAACATCGACCCTCGCCGCCTGCCTTTTGACCCTGATCGTCTCGACCGGTGCGTCCGCAGCATCGACGCCCTGCCTCACCGACAGCGAGCACAAGGCCTCGATGGTCCGTCAGTTGCAGACCGAGCTGATGGTGGCTGCCCTGAAATGCGCCGGTCACCCGGCCGATCTGTCGGGTCGCTACAACACCTTCGTCAAGAAATTCGGCCGCGATCTCAGCAGCAATGCCGACACCCTGCGCGCCTATTTCAGCCGGGCCTACGGCAGCGGCCATGCCCGCAAGATGGACTCGTTCGTTACCAGCCTGGCCAATGACGCGGTCATCCGCACCATCAACGAACAGGGCTTCTGCGACAGCATGACCCCGGTGTTCGACAAGGTGCTGGGGCTTGAAAACAACGATCTGGAAACCTTCGCCAGCCAGACCGTGACGCCGCGCGAAACTCTGGTGCAGTGCGCCAAGAAGTAATACCGGCGAGCGATTCCCTTCGCTATATATCGAAAAGCCCTCCCCCTTGAGGGGGAGGGCTTTTATGGGCTATGCCGCAGGAATGCCCCGCCCGTGATGACAGCCGGATGAAATCCGCGGCACCGGGCCCCCTCCCCCATATCGACCGCCATATCCCTCTTTCCATCGGCGACGAAGGGCCCTATCTTTGCCCCTACCGCCGGGGGGAGATTTGTGTTGCAATCCGGGGGGAAATCAGCGAAAACCCGCGCCTCACGAAATCGACTGGTTCCTTTGGGAACCACTGGCATCAACTGGTCCTTACGAGGACCGCTGGCTCTCGGTCCTTCTGGACCGCTGGTCCATCTACTGGTTAGGAGGTGGGAGCAATGGGACTCTCTCTTACCGCCAAACTGGGGACGGACTCGGGCGTCAATCCGAGAACAACCCACAACGGCACCGAAGACATCGTTGACCTCAGCCCCAACTGGCCCGAGGCCGACAACGACAAGGACTACTTTGTCGAGCGGAACGGCGTGAAATTCGCCGGCACCCATCTTCTCATCGATCTGTGGGGAGCCAGTCATCTGGACGACCTCGACATCACCGAGAAGGCCCTGCGCGAGTCGGCGGAGATCGCCGGCGCGACCATCCTGCACTGCCATCTGCACCATTTCCTGCCCAACGGCGGAATTTCGGGCGTGCTGGTGCTGGCCGAGTCGCATATCAGCATTCACACTTGGCCGGAGCGCGGTTTTGCCGCCCTGGACATTTTCATGTGCGGCGAGTGCGATCCGTACAAGGCCATTGCCGTTCTGAAGGGGGCCTTCAAGCCGGCCAATATCTTTCTGGGCGAGCAGAAGCGAGGGATGGTGCCGTGACCACATGGTTCGAAGAAAAGCTCTACGACCACTGGCGCCAGTCGTTCAGCGTTACCGAGGTTCTGTTCCACGAAAAGACCGAATTCCAGGATCTGATCATCTTCGAAGCCCCCGTTTACGGGCGGGTGCTGGCGCTGGATAACGTCATCCAGGTCACCGAAGGCGACGAATTCGTCTACCATGAGATGATGGCGCACACGCCCATTCTGGCCCATGGCGCGGCGAAAACCGTCTGCATCATCGGCGGCGGCGACGGCGGTGTGCTGCGCGAGGTGCTGAAGCATCCGGGCGTCGAGCGGGCCACCATGGTGGAAATCGACCCGGGCGTCATCGAACTGTGCTCGAAATATATGCCGGGCATCTCGGCGGGCGCCTTCGATCACCCGCGCGCCGAGATCATCATCGCCGACGGCATCAGGTTCATGGCCGAAACCCAGCGCAAGTTCGACGTGATCATCGTCGATTCGACCGACCCGATCGGGCCGGGCGAGGTGCTGTTCACCGAACAGTTCTACAAGGACTGCGCGGCGCGGCTGACCGAACGCGGCATCATCATCAACCAGAACGGCGTACCGTCGCAGCAGGGGGGCGAAGTCATCATGACCCTGCAACGCCGTCGGCCGTATTTCAAGGACACCGGCTTTATCGTCGCCGCGGTGCCGACCTATGTGGGCGGCTTCATGGCTCTGGGCTGGGCCTCGCACGATCCGGCCACCCGCGCCGTGCCGCTCGAGGAAATCCGCCGCCGCTACGAAGCGGCCGGCAGCTTCAAGACCCGTTACTACAATCCCGAAATCCACCTCGGCAGTTTCGCCCTGCCGCAGTTCGTGCGGGATCTGATGGCGCAGGCGTAAAGCCTTCCCATGAGAGCGTTTTCCGACCAGGTCGAAAAACGCTCTCATTGTTCAGCCCTCGCCGGGCGCGCTCCGCGCTCAGGTGCCGCCGCAATGGCGGCTGGATAAGACCCTCTCCCGCTGGCGGGAGAGGGATGCACAGATGTTGCAGGCGCGAATTACAAAGCAGATCGTCATCCTCGCGAAAGCGGGGATCCATGCGATGTTGACGTCTGGTCCAGCCGTGCAGGGGATACCCTTTGCCTTCGCACTGCATCACGATGGACACAGCTTCTTCAGACGGATAGGCCGCATGGATTCCCGCTTTCGCGGGAATGACGACTTCTCAGAATGATGCAGGTGCAACATCTGTGCATCCCGTAGCCCGCCAGTGGGAGAGGGGGGCATTCTTGGCCTTCGACCGCCCCCCAATTATACCCCCTGCCACCAGGAATAAACCGGGCCACCGCAATGCCGGTATCGCCCGCATTTCCCGGATAGGGTATAAACCCCCGGTATTCGGGAGGGCGCACCGGTGCGCGGCGATATTACGTGGTATGGCGAATTTTCTGATGCCGGCCGGGAGACCGCCTATCGACGGGCGACCTTGGCGGCGGATCTGCGCCATGGCCGCACCGCCCTGCTGATCGGCGCCGCGACGGTGATCGGTTTCGCGCCGCTCGATATCGCCGCGCTGTCCGGGACGACCCTGGTGTTCTGCCTGGCGTTCCGGGTGGTCTACCTGCTGGGAGCGCTGGTTCTGATGCTCCGGCCGCGCCGCTTCGCCAGCCCCGACGCCCTGGCTCGCACCGTCAGCCTGAACCTGTTCCTGCTGTTCAGCTTCATGATGGTCCTGCTGGTGGTTTATCCCATGGGCCAGCATGGCGGGCTGATCATCATGATGTTCATGGTGTTCGTCGTGCTGCTGGTGCACCGCTTCCGCACCATGCTGCTGCTGGCCGCCTATTGGCTGGTGGGTGGGCTGGGGGCCTGGGGCGTGGTGCGGGCGCCAGGGCTGCCATGGCTGGAGATGGCTCTGGTGGCGCTGGTGGTGGTCGGCACCGCGGCCACGGTGGTGACGTTCCGTATCCATCTCAATCGCTCGCAGCGCCAGCAATACCTGTCGTTCCTGGCCGAGCGCACCGCCCGCAAGACCGCCGCCGAGGCACGCCACCGCGCCGAGGAGGGGGCGCGGCTGAAGTCCGAATTCCTGGCGATGATGAGCCATGAAATCCGCACGCCGATGAACGGCATCATCGGCATGGTGAGACTGCTGCTGGATCGGCCGCTGGGGCGAATCGAGCGCGAGCACGGCGAGACCATCCTGTATTCGGCCGAGGCGCTGCTGACCATCCTCAACGACATCCTGGATTTCTCCAAGCTGGAGGCCGGCCGGATGGAGGTGGAGCGGGTCGCCTTCGATCTGCCCAAGCTGGTTGCCAGCGTCGTTCAACTGATGCGCTCGCGCGCCGCCGAAAAGGGCCTCGATCTGTCGGTAAAGCTGGGGACCGACCTGCCGGCCCATGTGTTCGGCGATCCCACCCGGCTGCGGCAGGTGCTGCTCAATCTGGTCGGCAACGCCGTCAAGTTCACCGAGCATGGCGGTGCCTCCGTCATGGTGAGCTGCGCCGATCCCGAGGCGACGGTGGCGCACGTCACGTTCGCCGTGCGCGACAGCGGCATCGGCATCAGCGCGGCCGATCAGGCCCGCCTGTTCCAGGAATTCACCCAGGCCGACGGCTCGATTGCCCGGCGCTTCGGCGGCACCGGGCTCGGCCTGGCCATCAGCAAGCGGCTGGTCGAGATGATGGGCGGGGCGATCGGTGTCGTCAGCTATCCCGGCGAGGGCGCCACCTTCCGCTTCACCCTGCCGCTGGAACGCGCCGCCGCCGCCGATCTGCGCATCGCCCCGGACGGGGGAACCATTGATCTGCCGCCGCTCGATATCCTGCTGGCCGAGGACAATCCGGTCAACCAGAAGGTCGCCCTGGGCATGCTGGGCCGCAAAGGCCATCGGGTGACCGTCGCCAATGACGGCTTTCAGGCGGTCGAGGCGGTGCAGCGGCAGCCCTTCGACGTGGTGCTGATGGATATGCAGATGCCCGGCATGGATGGGCTGGAGGCGACCCGGCATATCCGCGCCCTGCCCGGCGCTGTCGGCCGCATTCCCATCGTGGCGATGACCGCCAATGCCCTGAAGGGCGATGATGAACGTTGTTTAGCCGCCGGCATGGACGGCTACGTGCCGAAGCCGGTCGACTCGGCGACCCTGTTCGCCACCATCGCCCGCTGCGTGCACCCACCGGCCGGCGCGCCGGTCGCCGAATCGGCCGTCGACACCGGCAAGCTCGAGGAACTGCGTGAGATTCTCGGCTCGGTCGCCACCGCCGAACTGGTCACCGAATACTTCCTCCACGCCGACCTCGCATGCACGGCGCTGCAACGGGCCGCCGACGACAATGATCTGGCCGGCATGCTGGCCGCCGCCCACAACCTGAAATCCATGTCCGGCACCCTGGGTTTTTCCGCCGTCACCCGACTGGCCGAAGCCATCGAATTCGCCTGCCGCGAAGACCGCGGTGAAGAGGCGACCGCCCTGGTGACCGGCCTGACCCAGCGCCTCGAGCAGGCACGGCAAGGAGCGGGACTGGGCGAACTTGATGCACTGGCCGTTCGAGCGGTGCCGTATTGATGAGCCTAAAGCGCCGATGCGTGCCCGGCGAGGGCGGATATAACGGACGTCCGTTACGGAATATATACCATCCGCAGCGACCATTGATCGTCGACCGGACGCTCGGCAATCCAGGCGATTTTGCCGTCCTCTACGCGATACAACACGTCGAGATCGTTGACCCACACACGGTCTGCGCATAGGTGACGCAGTTCTGGCGGCCGGTTGGGATCACACAAGGCAGCCCGTGCTCTTGCGGTAGCCCCTTCACCATGTAGATCAATAACCTCTCGGGGCGGATCTAAGGGCACCGATCGGTAGGTAAACATCTTGTACCAAGTGCCGATCACGCCTCCAGCCCGGCCAGTCCGGTGCATAATCTCGGTACTCTTGCTGTCCGGGTCATGGACGACCTCTTCCGCATCAATCTCCCGCATGAGCGCCCGCACCTGGTCATGCCAGGGGCTGGTGGCGACTTCCCTATCCGTCCAGCGAATTGCGGCAACCTGGGTGGCCGGACCCTCGCTGACCTTGTCCACCAAGGCCATGAAGGTGGGCCGGTGTCTGTTCAACAACGCGATCATCTCGTCGTCCGATGGCGGCCAGGGCCATTCGAACGTCATGACCACAGGAATGGAAAGAAAACACGCCGGCAGGATCACCAGGATAAAGAAAGCATTCCACAGAATGCGCTTCATGGCACCAACTCCGACAGCACGTCACATTCGAAGGTGGTCAGCGATGGCGCCTTGTCCCTGATCGCAGCGATCAGCGTCTCGAGGTCCAGTCGTTCACCGTACTGGCACCACAGGTCACAGCGTCTCATTCATAAGCCTTACAATCTCGGCATCTGCTGAATGGTAATTTGTTATCATTTCAAGGTAAATAAAGCGGGAAACAGCCTCCATAGCATACACTTGCATCCCATCTACAACCATTTTCAGGGTGATGGCATCACCGTTCCGTGTTGACAAATTTCGGAATGCTTGACTCATGGCTCTCGGCGATTTTGCCGCCCGAACCTCGGGCAACAGAATGGGAAAAGCGAGGTCCAGTATACGTTTGTTCAGCCGCTATATTGGACGCACCGTTCTGGCTGGGGCTGAACCCGGCGCGTCGCCACACCACCGTTCCAACAGGGCCATGTCGATCTTGTGCGACTGCGCACGCTTGATGCCGATGGATGCGTCGGTGGACACGGTTTCGCTTTGGGCCAGACTCTCCTGCCAAGTCTTCGTCGTCGTTCCAACGGGTATCCGGCCAGCCCCGCCCCGACGGGCGGGATTCTTCCTACGCCCCGCATGGACAGTCTTTGTACCGGTTTGCTATAGTCCGGCCCTGTTCGCGGGTGCAGGAGCGTAAACGCATGACCGATTTCCCCAACAAGACCCTGGCCGACTGGGAAGCGCTGGCAAAGAAGGACGTCAAGTCCGACGACTTGGCCAAGCTGGCCTGGGATACGGCGGAAGGCATCAAGGTCAAGCCGCTCTATACCGCCGCCGATCTGGAAGGCATTGCGCATCTCGACAGCCTGCCCGGCTTCCCGCCGTTCCTGCGTGGACCGCGCGCCACCATGTATGCGCACCGGCCGTGGACCATCCGCCAGTATGCCGGGTTCTCCACCGCCGAAGACTCCAACGCCTTCTACCGCGCCAATCTGGCGGCGGGACAGATGGGCCTGTCGGTGGCCTTCGACCTGGCCACCCATCGCGGCTATGACTCCGACCATCCGCGGGTGGTGGGTGACGTGGGCAAGGCCGGTGTCGCCATCGACTCGGTCGAAGACATGAAGATCCTGTTCGACGGCATTCCGCTCGACAAGATGAGCGTGTCGATGACCATGAACGGCGCGGTGCTGCCGGTGTTGGCCGGCTATATCGTCGCCGCCGAGGAACAGGGCGTGTCGCGCGACAAGCTGTCGGGGACCATTCAGAATGACATTCTGAAAGAGTTCATGGTCCGCAACACCTATATCTATCCGCCGGCGCCGAGCATGCGCATCGTCTCGGACATCATCGCCTATACGGCGCGCAATATGCCGAAGTTCAATTCGATTTCCATCTCCGGCTATCACATGCAGGAGGCCGGAGCGACTGCGGTGCAGGAGCTGGCCTTTACCTTGGCCGATGGGCTGGAATATGTCCGCTATGCTCTGGCCAACGGCCTGAAGATCGACGAGTTCGCGCCGCGCCTGAGCTTCTTCTTTGCCATCGGCATGAACTTCTTCATGGAAGTGGCCAAGCTGCGTGCCGCCCGGCTGCTGTGGGCGCGCATCATCAAGCCGTTCGAGCCGCAGAACCCCATGAGCATGGCGCTGCGCACCCATTGCCAGACCTCGGGCGTGTCGCTGACCGAAAAGGACGCCTACAACAACGTCATCCGCACCACCGTCGAGGCGATGGCCGCCGTGCTGGGCGGCACCCAGAGCCTGCACACCAACGCCCTGGATGAAGCGATCGCCCTGCCGACCCCGTTCTCGGCGCGCATCGCCCGCAACACCCAGCTGATCATCGCCGAGGAAACCGGCATCCCTCATGTGGTCGATCCGCTGGCCGGCAGCTATTACGTCGAGGCCCTGACCAACTCGCTGGCTGAAGAAGCCTGGAAACTGATCCAGGAGGTCGAAGAACTGGGCGGCATGACCAAGGCGGTCGAGTCCGGCATGCCCAAGCTGAAGATCGAGGAAGCCGCCGCCCGCCGTCAGGCCCGCATCGACAAGGGCGACGAGGTGGTGGTCGGCGTCAACAAGTACCAGCCGAAGGAGGACTCCGAGTTCCCGCTGCTGGAAGTCGACAACGCCCGCGTTCGCGACTCGCAGATCGCCCGCCTGAACCAGATCAAGGCGACCCGCGACTCCGCGGCCTGCGAAGCCGCCTTGCTGGCCATCGAGCAGGCCGCCGCGTCCGGCGAGGGCAATCTGCTGGAACTGGCGGTCACCGCCACCCGCGCCCGCGCCACGGTCGGTGAAATCTCCGACGCCATGGAAAAGGCCTTCACCCGTCACCGCGCCGAAATCCGCTCCATCTCGGGCGTCTACGGCGCCGTCTATGAGGGCGACGAGGGCTTTGCCCGCATCCGCGCCGCCGTCGACGCCTTCGCCGTCGAGGAAGGCCGCCGGCCGCGCATGCTGGTGGTCAAGATGGGCCAGGACGGCCATGACCGCGGCGCCAAGGTGGTAGCCACCGCCTTCGCCGATATCGGCTTCGATGTCGATGTCGGGCCGCTGTTCCAGACCCCGGAGGAGGCCGCGCGTCAGGCGATCGAAAACGACGTTCACGTCGTCGCCGCTTCCAGTCTGGCCGCCGGTCACAAGACCCTGGTGCCGCAGATGGTCGCAGAATTGCGCCGGATGGGTGGCGAGGACATCATCGTTGTCTGTGGCGGCGTCATCCCGCCGCAAGACTATGATTTCCTCAAAGCCTCCGGCGTCGCCGCCGTCTACGGCCCTGGTACCAACATTCCCAAGGCCGCGGCGCAGATCCTCGAAATCGTTCGGAACCGGGGGAAGCTGGCGGCGGAGTAAAGGCGGGAGAGACGCCCCCGGGCGGTGTTGGGCGCGCATCACCGAGGATGGAAATATCCTTGGCTCATCCTGGAGTCCAGAGCGCTACATCCAGCAGTTCTCATTTTCGCGCTGAGCAATATTTTCCCCCTCTCCCGCTTGCGGGAGAGGGTCGGGGTGAGGGTTGACCACGGAACCGCCCGTGCGGGCCTGCGGGCGTCAGCCCTCACCCTCCCCGCTACGCGGGGCCCCTCCCTCTCCCGCAAGCGGGCGAGGGCAAGATCAGTGACTCCATTGATTTCGTACAAGACAGCAGCACCCTTGACTCCAGGATGAGCCTTATTTCTGCCGCACAGTCTGTGCTGTCTGCCACCTCGGCAGGCCCGTCAATGCAGCCCTTGGCGACCCATCTCGAGGAACTTGGTCCGGCGCAGGGCGCGCAGGCGGCCGCCTTCGCTGTCGGCCATGTCCTCCAGCGCCTGCTGAATGGCGTCGCCGACCGCGGTGATGGCGGCGGTGCGGTTACGGTGGGCGCCGCCCAACGGCTCGGTCACGACGCTGTCGATGATCCCCAGCTTGTGCAGATCCTGCGCGGTCAGCTTGAGCGCCTCGGCCGCATCCTTGGCGGCCTCGCCGCTGCGCCATAGAATCGAGGCGCAGCCTTCCGGGCTGATCACGGAATAGATGGCGTGTTCCAGCATCAGCACGGTGTTGCCGACGGCCAGGGCGATGGCTCCGCCCGATCCGCCCTCGCCGATCACCACGCTGACCAGCGGCACGCGCACGTCCAGGCAGGTCTCGATACAGCGGGCGATGGCTTCCGCCTGACCGCGGGCCTCGGCGTCGACCCCGGGATAGGCGCCGGCGGTATCGACCAGGGTGATAATCGGCAGACCGAACCGATCGGCCATGGTCATCAGGCGCCGCGCCTTGCGATAGCCTTCGGGCCGGGCCATGCCGAAATTGTGGCGGACCCTGGAATCGGTGTCGTGGCCCTTTTCATGGCCGATCAGCATCACTGAACGGCCGCGGAACCGGCCCAGGCCGCCGATGATGGCGTTATCCTCGGCAAACGAGCGGTCGCCGGCCAGCGGCGTGAAGTCCTCGATCAGATGCTCGACATAGTCGATGAAATGCGGCCGGTCGGGATGGCGCGCCACCTGGGTCTTCTGCCACGGCGTCAGCTTGGCGTAGGTCGAGCGGAGCTTCTTGTCCAGCGCGGCACGGAACTTGGCGACGCCTTCAGCAATGCTGATATCACCCGTATCCGGCAGGTGCCGAAGCTCCTCGATCTTGCCTTCCAGCTCGGCGATGTCTTTTTCGAAGTCGAGGAAATTCATGAGCTACCAGTCCGATTCTTTGCCGGCTGGCTCTATCACGGAACCGCGCGGGGCACAACCCTCGGCCGGGCCTCCAACTGTGGTATGACGCCCCCCGGACGGTTCTAGGCGGGGATCATTGTCCTATGTTATGAGGGTTAGTGACAGGAGGTGGACGGTGACAACATACGGTAACGCGCCGCTGAACGGCGTACCGCGCGTCGATCTCACCCAATTGACCTATCTCGTGGTGTCCGACAATCGTTTCGCCCGCACCTTCATCAAGGGGGCCTTGCAACCCTATGGCTTGTCGCATGTCCAGGAAAGCATGGATGTCGGCAAGGCGGTCAAGCTGCTGGCCGATGTCGATGTGGCGCTGGCCATTATCGACATGGAGATGAACCTGCTGTCGGGAATCGACTTTACCCGGCTGGTACGGCTGGGGGGCGAGGTGCGCAACGACGAACTGCCCATCCTGATCGCCAGCGGCAATGCCGAGCGGGCGACGGTGGAGGCGGCGGTGAATGCCGGGGCCAATGCCTATGTGGTCAAGCCGTTTTCTGGCGAAACCTTGTATAGCCGCATTCGCTCGATTCTGTATCATCCGGTCCCGTTCATCCGCAGCCCTTCCTACACCGGCCCCGATCGCCGCGTTCGCAGCACGGCGCCACCACTCACCGTCGACCGCCGTCGCGGCTGAGGCCTTGGAAACCACGCCGGAGGCAGGTATTGATGGCCTGCTCCATCCCGCCTACGTCGAGGTTCCGTCCATGACCAATTCCCACAAACCCCTGACCTTCGGCGATGTCGATGTGTCGGTCGTCGTCACCAACCCGCCGTGGTACGAGAACTGCTATGTGCTGCGCCATCGCCCCACCGGTCAGGTGGTGGTGGTCGATCCCGGCGGCGAGGGGCCGCGCCTGATCGCGCATCTGCGGGAGATGGGCGGTACGATGGCGGGCATTCTGCTGACTCATGGTCATTTCGATCATCTCGGCGCGGTGGCGGAATTGCAGGATGCTTTCGGGTTGACCTGTCAGGCTCATCAGGACGAACGTCCGGTGATCGAGCGCGCCGGACCGCTGGCCGCCATGATGACCGGCCAAAGCATCGACGGGCCCCGCTCATGCGACTATTTCGCTAAGGAGCCGGTGCTGGAGATCGGCGGCATGTCGTTGCGCGTGCTCCACACTCCGGGTCATACCCCCGGCGGCGTCTGCTTTCTCGGCGACGGCTTCGTGCTGACCGGTGACACCCTGTTCGACCACGGCGTCGGGCGGACCGACCTGCCGGGCGGCGACGGCCGCAAGCTGACCGCCTCGATCACCCGCCTGCTCGCCGACCTGGATGAGAACGCGGTGCTGTTCGCCGGGCATGGTCCGTCCTGGACCGTCGGCGAGGCCCGTGCCTGGTGGCGCATGATGGTGTGACGGCGACGACCGAAAATAACTGCGACACGGACTCTGACGCTCGGCAGTATTGATGCGACTTGCATCGCCGGTAACGCAGATAAACGCAGATATCCACGGATGAACACAGATGCGACTCCCAGAAGCGCAGTTTGGTGCCAGGGCTGCCGCATCCGGGAGACAGAGCCTTTTCAAGGTCATCAAGGCATGGAGTGCCGAGGCAAACTCACCCATGATGACAAAAAACTAGGCTGCTCTTTGGTCTTTTCCTTATCTGCGTTCATCCGTGGGTATCCGTGTTCATCTGCGTTACCTGCTATCTCTCCAGCAGCGGGGCACTCACCGGAGCGTATTTTGATACCCCCCCTCAATCATGTGCATTGGTCAATTTCGACCCTTGCCTAACGGCGCGAGAGCGCCCAGCCGGCGAGGGATTGACCAACGTCCCACCCTCGACGACATACTACCGCAGCCGCTGTCACCACCCCAGATCAACTGCATCCTTTTCAGGACGCAGCCATGACCCGCAGAACCCTGCTCGCCTCCCTGGCCGCGCTGGCGGTGATGCCCGCGGCCGGGCAGGAAACGGTTTATTTCCGCATCGGCACCGGCCCGATCGGCGAAGCCCATTTCCCCATCGGCGGCATCCTCGCCAGTGCCGTCAGCAGCCCGCCCGGTGCGCGGCCCTGCGACAAGGGGGGCAGTTGCGGGGTGCCCGGGCTGATCGCCCTGGCCCAATCGACCGCGGGAGCCATCGAAAACATCACGGGACTCGCCGAGGGACGGCTCGACGCGGCACTGGTCCAGGCCGACATTGCCCATTGGGCCTATCACGGCACCGGCCCCTATCAGGGCAAGGGAGCCATGCCAAGCCTGCGCGCCGTCGCCATGCTGTTTCCCGACAGCCTGCATGTGGTGGCCCGTCGGGATTCCGGGATCGCCACCCTGAGCGATCTGCGCGGCAAGCGGGTGTCACTGGGCGAGGCCGGCTCGGGCACCCTGCTGGAAGCACGCACGATCCTGGCCGCTCACGGCATGCGCGAACACGACATCAAGCCGCTGCGCCTGACCACCGCCGTCGCCGCGGAACGTCTGGCGCGCGGAGAGCTTGATGCCTTCCTGGTGCTCGACGCCGCGCCGGTCCCCAGCATCGCCGCCCTGGCGCGCAATGTCGCCATCACCCTGCTGCCGGTCGCCGGGGTCGAAGCCGAACGCCTGTGCCGCGCCTATCGCTTCTTTTCGCCGGGCCACATCGCGGCCGACTGCTATGCCGGCCAAGCGGCTGGGGTGCCGACTCTCGACGTCGGGGTGATCCTGCTGGTCACCGCGGCGGCCCCTGACGAGCGGATTCATGCCATCACCCGCGCCCTGTGGCACCCGGCGACCACCAGACTGCTCGCCGATCGCCGCACGCACGGTGAACGCCTCACCACGGCCGCCCCAGACCACCTGGGCGTGCCCCTGCACCCGGGGGCCGCGGCACACTACCTGGATGCGGGACTGGCGAATTGACGGGAGCGCGGGGCTACGCCTCCGTCGCCAGGTCGACGCCCAGCACGCTGGCCAGATGGCTCAGCACCCGTCCCGCCGCCCTCAGTTCCAGGTTGTCGAACAGGTCGCGGGACTCGGCGAGAATGGCGGCTTCCGGGGCTCCCGCCAGAGCCTTGGCCAGGGCATCGAACAGAACCCCAGCCGTGGAATTGCCGTCGGCCAGCAGGGGCGTCAGCCGGCGCAGCAGGTCGGCGGGATCGGCGGCGCTGCCGCTGTCGTCGCTGACCGTCTCCATGGCCGCCAGACCCCGCAGCACCCGGTCCAGTTCGTCGATCAGCGCCTTGGTCGGCTGAGCCAGTCCGTCCGCCGCCACACCGTTGCGCACCGCGCTTTCCACCGGCTCGGCGGCGCTCACCAGCCCATCGGCGCCGATATAGGAAGCGGCCGCCTTGACCATATGGGCGGCACGGCCCAGGCCTTCCAGATCGCCGGTGGACAGCGCGGTGGACAGCCGCTCCGGCAGGAAGATGAAATCGTCGCGGAAGCGCTGCAAGGCGCGGCGGTAGCGCTCGGGGACGCTGCCGGTGCGCCGCAGCCCGGCATCGGCATCAATTCCCGCCATGCCGGGCTGCCGCGATGCGGCCGGGCGGGACGGCAGCGTCCCAGGGCCGGCACCGGGCAGCCAGCGCCGCAACACCGCCGCCAGTTGTTCTGGATCAATCGGCTTGGAAATATGGTCGTTCATGCCCGCCGCAAGGCAGCGCTCGCGGTCGCCGGCCATGGCGTGAGCGGTCATGGCGACAATCGGCAGCGTGGCGAGGCGGGATTGCCCGCGCAACTGGCGGGTCGTCGACAGGCCGTCGAGCCGTGGCATCTGGATGTCCATCAGCACCAGATCATAGTCGCCCCGCTCCAGCTTTTCGAGGCACTCAACCCCGTCCTTGGCGGTATCGACGATCAGCCGGTAGTCTTCCAGCATCTCACTGGCAACCTGACGGTTGACGGCGTTGTCCTCGACCAGCAGGACGCGCCGTCCGGCCAGGGTTTCGGTCACCGGGGCGGGCCGCGGGGCAGGTGTGCGCGGCTCGGCGGTGCCGCGAGACAGGATGTCGACCACGGTGTTGTACAGCACCGAGGCATTGACCGGCTTCAGCAGAAAACCGTCAAGCCCGACCGCGTCGGCGCGCTGCATCACCTCATCGCGGCCGAAGGCGGTGACCATCAGGATGGCCGGGATACGCGACAGCATGGTATCCGCCTTGATCCGGCGGGATGCCTCGATACCGTCCGTGCCGGGCATCTGCCAGTCCATCAGCACCAGATCGAACGGTTCGCCGATGATCGACGCGCTTTCCAGCATGGCGATGGCCGCGGCACCGGAATCGACGCTGCTGACCTGAAGACCGACCGCTCGCAGCATGTCGGTCAGCACATGGCGGGCCGTCGAATTGTCGTCGACCACCAGCACAAGCCGGCCGGCCAGATCCACCAACGGCCGCGGCCGCGGCTCGGCGGTGCCCTCGGCCAGCGCCAGGTCGACGGTGAAGTGGAAGGTGCTGCCGCGACCCGGCTCGCTTTCGACCCAGATGCGCCCGCCCATCATCTCGACCAGCTGCTTGCAGATCACCAGACCCAGGCCGGTGCCCTGATAGCGGCGGGTCAGGGAATTGTCCACTTGGCTGAAAGACTGGAACAGGCCGTCGAGATCCTCCGGCATCAGGCCGATGCCGGTATCGCGCACCGAAAACCGCAGCACCGTCCGCCCCTGGCCGGTATGCTGCGGCGCCACCGCCACCATCACCTCACCATGCTCGGTGAACTTTATGGCGTTGCTGGCCAGATTGACCAGCACCTGCCCCAGCCGCAGCGGATCGCCCAGCAGCCGGCGCGGCGTGTCGGGGGCGATGAAGAACAGCAGCTCCAGGCCTTTTTCCTCGGCCTTCAGAGTCACCAGATGAGAGACGCTGTCGAACACCGCCTCGAGGTCGAGCGGCGCGACATCCAGCGCCAGCTTGCCGGCCTCCATCTTGGAGAAGTCCAGCACGTCGTTGATGATGCCCAGCAGCGACTGAGCCGAACCATAGATCTTGTCGAGATAGCCACGCTGCCGCGGTGTCAGATCGGTGCGCAACGCCAGATAGGCCATACCGATGATCGCATTCATCGGCGTGCGGATTTCATGGCTCATGCGCGCGACGAAATCGGACTTGGCCTGATTGGCGGCAACGGCGGCTTCCTTGGCTGCCTGGATCGTATCTTCCGCCGCCTTGCGCTCGGTGATGTCGGTGGCGATCTCCATGCGCACCAGCCGGCCGTCGATCCAGCGGATGGCCTCGTCACGGCACTGGTACCAGCGCTGATTGACGGTATTCTGGAACTCCCAGACATGGACGCCGGCAGGCTGGCCCTGATCGTTCAGCAGCCGATCGTTGGTGCAGAAGGTACAGGGGCCGGTCTGGCCGGATTGCAGCACCTTCCAACAGGTGCGCCCTGCCGGATCGCCCCAGATCTCCCGCCCGAAATGATTGAAGAACAGCAGCTCATAAGTCTGCATATCCGCCACATAAACCAGGGCATCAAGGCTGTCGAGAACCGTGGCGACGCTCCGATAGGCCGCTTGCGAAGCGTCCAGCGCCCCCAGATCGTGATTGTGCTCTGTCACCACTGCCCCCCGGCATGCCCCCATACGTCGATCGTTGCATGCTCAGCTATCAATTGTCGCTGAAACAAGGCTTACGGTCTACAGAACGGATGGGCGGGACAGGCCTGCGGTCAACGCGCGAAGTCGCTGATCACGGTAATGCCTTCGCCCCCGACCAGCCGGAGCCAGTCCTGGGTAAGGACCGCCCCCAGCACCCGCAAGTCTTCCTTGAGCTGCGATGACGGGCTGTGCACCATCATGCCTTTGGCGGTCAGATAGGCCAGTTGGGCTTCGATGTGTGCGGCGCTATGCTGCCAGCCGTCGACCTCCGCCTGAGCCGCCGCCGCCCGCAGCGCCGCGCGCTCCTCGGGCGAAAGCGCCTCGACGGCGGCGCGGCGGACGATCACCAGATTGAGCGGCAGCCAGGCGCGCAGATCATAAAAATGGCCGAGATGGCGCCAGGCCAGACTGTCGATAGCCGTGTCCGCCGAGCCGATCATCGCCTGGATCTGCCCCTTGGACAGGGCCGCCTCGAGGTCGCGGTTGGCTGTCGGCCGGGGCTGTGCCTCCAGCATCTCGGCCAGCCGCAGGCCGAACGGACTGCCGGTCCGGAATTTCAGGCTCCCAAGGGCGCGCGCCGAATCGATCGGCCGGTCGGCAAACAGGCCCTGGGGCGGCCAAGCCACCGCATAGAGCAGTTCGATCCCGTGCTCGGCGAGATGCTGCTGAAAATACGGCCGCACCACCTGATAGAGCCGCCAGGCGGTGGCGTGATCGGTGGCGAGAAACGGCAGGCAATTGATGGCGAAGATCGGATGGACCGTAGCCAGCGCCGCCGCCGTGACTTCACCGGCCGGCACCCGACCGCTGCGCACCGCGTCCCAGGTGTCGGGTTCACCGCTCAGACCAGAGGCCGGACGGACATTCAGGGACAGCGCCCCCCCGGTCCGACGCTCCACGTCGGCGGCGAAGCCTTGCAGGGTCTCCACATGCAGGTTGCCGACGGGAAAGCCCGACGGCACATCCCACTCGGTGGCCCATCCGCTGCGGCTCCCCCCTCCCACCAGAAAGACGGCAGCCACCAGCAATAGACGGCCCAAGAGACGCGTGAACAGGAGACGGCCGAACGGCCGCATGGTGAATAGCCCCCAACGAAACACTCAGGGGTATTACACTCCCGTCGGGCGCCATAGGTCAACGGTCAGAAGGGCCTTCTGTAAGTTTCTCAATCCCTGGTCACAACCCACACTCCGGCGGAACTCTTGCATGCCGTTCCGACGCGGCTCGCCTCCCGGCCGTCCTGGATCACGGTTTCGCGGTAGTCCCGGCAGCCGCCGTTATGGGTGGTCCGCAACGGCGTGACGGTGCCGAAGGATCGGGTGCGCGGATTGCGCCAGCCGCGGGTCTCGTTGTCGAGCGCTTCCTCAAGAGTGGCCTGCTGGGCTTGGGTCGCCAGCGTGCCGTCATCGTCCGGTCCTTCGGAACTGGGCGGCGTCGGGATCGACTCCGGCACCCGTCCGGCCAGACTGCTGGTTCCGCCGGGAGCGGCGCAAGCCGTCAGAAAGGCCACCATCACGACGGCACATAACGGTTTCAGGCTGGGCATGTCGTCCTCGTCTGGTTGAGCAGAATTGCCTTGATCCTCTGTGAGCCGGATCGCCGGCCGGGTCAAGAGAGCTTGTGTTGGCTGTCATCACAGGGCATTGTTCTGGTCCTTCGTCTTGGACCATAGTGTGATTGCCGGGCAATGAGCGAGCGCGTTTATCTGTATGACAGCACCCTGCGCGACGGAGCGCAGACCCTGGGCGTGGACTTTTCCGTCGCCGACAAACTGGCCATTGCCCGCGAACTCGACCGCCTCGGCATTGATTACATCGAAGGCGGCTGGCCGGGTGCCAATCCCACCGACGATGCCTTTTTCGGTGCCCCCCCGACACTGACTCAGGCCAAGCTGGCCGCTTTCGGCATGACCCGGCGGGCCGGCCGCAGCGCCGCCAACGATCCTGGTCTTCAGGCCATTCTCGCGCCGCGCATTGATGCCGTCACCATGGTCGGCAAAAGCTGGGACTTTCAGGTCCAGGTGGCGCTGGGCATCGAGATGGACGAAAACCTGCGGATGATCGCCGATAGCGTGGTTCATGCCAAGAGCCGTGTGGCCGAGGTCATGTTCGACGCCGAGCATTTCTTCGACGGCTACAAGGATAATCCCGCCTATGCCCTGGCCTGCCTGAAGGCCGCCTATGATGCCGGGGCGCGCTGGGTCATCCTGTGCGACACCAACGGCGGCACCCTGCCGCATGAGGTACAGATCATCGTCCGTGCCGCCACCGAGGTCGTCCCCGGCGACCATCTGGGCATCCACTGCCACGACGACACCGGCAACGCGGTGGCCAATTCGCTGGCCGCGGTGCGGGCCGGCGTGCGTCAGGTCCAGGGCACCCTGAACGGCCTGGGCGAGCGTTGCGGCAATGCCAATCTGGTGACCGTGCTGCCGACCCTGATGCTCAAGATGGGCTTCGAGACCGGCGTATCGGTCGAGGGCCTGCGTCTCCTGACCGCTGTCTCGCGCATGGTCGACGAGCGCCTCAACCGCGCCCCCGATCGCGGCGCGCCCTATGTGGGCGAGCGCGCCTTTGCCCATAAGGGCGGGCTGCACGCCTCGGCGGTCGAGAAGAACCCGCGTTGCTACGAACATGTCACGCCGGAGTCGGTGGGCAATCGCCGCCGCGTCCTGGTGTCGGATCAGGCTGGCCGGTCGAACATCGTCACCCGGCTGCGCGAGATAGGCATCGACATTGATTCGTCGAGCCCGAAGATCACCACCCTGGTCGATGTGGTCAAGCAGCGCGAGTACGAGGGCTATGCCTACGACTCGGCCGCCGCCAGCTTCGAGGTGCTGGCCCGCCGTCAGCTCGGCCTGCTCAACGAATATTTCCACCTGAAGAGCTTCCGCGTCATCGTCCGCCGCGACGACCACGGCGACGACATGTCGGAGGCGACCGTCAAGGTCATGCTGCCCGGCAGCGATCAGCCCATGTTCGAGGTCGCCGAGGGCGAGAACGGCCCGGTCAACGCCCTTGACGTGGTGCTGCGCAAGGCGCTGCGGCGCTATGACGAGCATCTGCGCGACCTGCGGCTGGTCGACTACAAGGTGCGCATCTTCACCCCGCGCGGCGGCGGTGACGGCACCGATGCGGTGACCCGGGTGCTGATCGAGAGCACCGACTCATCGGGCTTCCCGTGGTTCACTGTCGGCGTGTCGTCCAATGTCATCGACGCCTCGCTGGATGCCCTGTTGGACAGCTTCACCTACAAGCTGTTCCGTAACGGCGTAACGGCGTGAGCCCGGCGCCGGGGACCGGCGGCGGGCCGGCGATCATCCTGGTTCAGCCGCAGATGTCCGAGAACATGGGCACCGCGGCGCGGGCCATGATGAATTGTGGCCTGACCGACCTGCGTCTGGTCCGGCCGCGCGAAAGCTGGTTGCAGGAACGGGCGATCCGCGCCGCTTCGGGCGCCGAGGCGGTGCTGCATGCCGCCCGCGAATACGAGCGCACCGAAGACGCCATCGCCGACCTGACTCATGTCTACGCCACCACCGGGCGCGACCGCTACATGATCAAGCAGGTCGTCACCCCGCGCCTGTGCGCCACCGAGATGCGCGAACGCATCTCCGCCGGCTATGGCTGCGGCGTGATGTTCGGGCCGGAGCGCACCGGCCTGGAGAACGACGATATCGTTCTGGCCGACACGGTGCTGACCGTGCCGCTCAATCCCGTCCACTGCTCGCTGAACCTGGCTCAGGCAGTGCTGCTGGTCGGCTATGAGTGGTTCCAGGTGGCCGGCGAAGTCTCGGCCGAGGCCAGCATGACCAAGGGCGCCGCCGGCCGGCTGGCCAACAAGCAGGAACTGCTGTTCTTTTTCGAGCATCTCGAACGGGAACTGGACGCCTGCGGCTTCCTGCGCCTGCCCGACAAACGTCCGACCATGGTGCGCAACCTGCGCAACCTGTTCCAGCGCGCCGACCTGACCGAACAGGAGGTGCGCACGCTGCACGGCGTGGTGACGGAACTGGCGACGCTGCGGACAAAGCGCAGCAAGGGGTAGCGGCACTTCCCTGGGAGCGCGGGCATCTTGCCCGCCCGGCCGTCGAAGCGGGCAAGATGCCCGCGCTCCCAGGAAGGTTGCTTATTCACCCCAGGTGGGGCGGAAAGCGGGGGCAGCCGGAGTCCCGAGGTGGGCGGGCGTGACCTGCGGCGCGCAGGGCCGAGGCGAGATCCTGGCCCGACGGCAGTTCGATCGAGGCATCGACGCGGCCGCGATATTTATCGTGGGCAACGGCGGTCAGGCGCACCGGGCCTTGCTCCGGAAGCAAACCGACCACAAAGGCGCGGGCGGCCTCGGCGGCGGCCTGTTCTCCAGGACAACGCCCGCGCAGTTCGGGCGTGTCGATGCCTCGCAGCCGAACCAGGATGGTCAGATCCTGGCCAAGCCAGATGCGGACGCGGGCCTCGACGGTGTCGCCGTCGATCACCCGCAGAATCCACGCGGTATAGGGGCCGGTCAGCGTCTCGGACGACAACGCGCAGACAGGCCAGCACGCCGCAAACAAAGCGGCGGCCAGAAGAAATCGCATGGCCGGGGGAGCCGGCCGACGGCTGGGGCGGCGCAAAAGGGACGGATCGGGCTATCCCGACGGACGGAAATCGAACCGGAGCGATCTGCCCGACCCGTTTGCGCCACGCCCTTCAGCCGTCGGCCACCATTCCGCCGCAACTGTCCGGGAAGGACAGCGTTGTTGGAGAAGGAAAGC
>Ga0209515_10003233_pt1 | contig 23705 bp, 17 predicted proteins | sample Subgroupgradi54m_FD_187454 | JGI IMG/M metagenome (GOLD analysis project Ga0209515, IMG submission 187454) | Subsurface groundwater microbial communities from S. Glens Falls, New York, USA - GMW60B uncontaminated upgradient, 5.4 m (SPAdes)... ... | reverse complement strand
GGTGGGACAAGATGCAACGTCCATTCCTGTTGGGCCTGCTGGGCCTGGCCATCATCGCCCTCGGCGTGATCCTCGGATGCGCGACAGGGGCGTTTCCCTGCTCAGCCGCTCGATAGGTTTCCCTTGCCTCCGTCCGACGACAGATCGTATAATGGACGCGGTCCCTCCCATGCTCGACACCATCCTCCTCGCCAAACCCAGGGGTTTCTGCGCCGGTGTCGAGCGGGCCATCGAGGTCGTCGAACAGGCCTTAGCGCACCTGCCGGGGCCGGTCTATGTCCGCAAAGAGATCGTCCACAACCCCCATGTCGTCAACGCTCTCCGCAAGCAGGGAGCCATCTTCGTGAATGAGCTGACCGAGGTGCCCCAAGGCTCCACGACCATCTTCAGCGCTCACGGGGTCTCGCCCGCGGTGCATGCCGCCGCGAAAACGCGGCAGCTCAAGGTCGTCGACGCCACGTGCCCCCTCGTCACCAAAGTCCACGTCGAAGCGAAGCGCTTCGCCAAGGACGGCTATACCCTACTCCTCATCGGGCATGAGGCCCACGAGGAGGTTGAGGGCACGATGGGCGAAGCGCCACAGGCGATTCAGCTCGTCCAGACCGTCGAAGAGGCTCGGACCGTCCAGGTCCAGAACCCGGACAAGGTCGCGGTCATCACCCAGACCACCCTCAGCATGGATGACACGCGCGCAATCCTCGAAGTCTTGAAAGCGCGCTTTCCGAAACTCGTCAGCCCCTCGAAGGATGACATCTGCTACGCGACCCAGAACCGACAGAACGCCGCCAAGGTGATCTCCAAGCAAGCGGAGGTCATCCTCGTCATCGGGGCGAAGAACAGCTCGAACTCGATCCGCTTGACCGAAGTCGCCGAAAGCGCCGGCCGACGCGCCTATCTCATCAATGATGCCGGCGAGATCAACCCGGCGTGGCTTCAAGGAGTCCGCTGTGTCGGCGTCACCTCAGGCGCTTCGGCTCCGGAGCATCTCGTCCAGGAAGTCGTCGCCCATCTCAAGCGGTTCGGATCATCGGTCGCCGTCGAAGAAGTCGAGCTCGTTCAAGAGGACGTGAGCTTCGGCCTGCCGCTTGAGCTGACCCAGCTCACATGAAGTCTCTCACCGAATACCTCTGGTTCAACACGACACAGCGCCGGGATCTCGTCAACATCACCGACACCGTTGAGGAGCTGGTGAAGAAGAGCGGTATTGCGGAGGGGCTGTGCCTCGTCTCCGCCATGCACATCACCGCGAGCATCTGGGTGAATGACGACGAGGAAGGATTGTGGCAAGATTTTTGGGAGTTGCTGGAACGCTTGGTGCCGGAGAAGAAAGACTACAAGCATCACTTAACTGGCGAAGATAACGGCGATGCGCACTTGAAGCGCACACTCGTCGGGCACCAGGCGGTGCTCCCGATCACGAAGGGGAAGCTCGACCTCGGACCATGGGAGCAGATCTTCTACGCGGAGTTCGACGGCAAACGGAAGAAACGTGTCATCGTCAAAATCCTCGGCGAGTAACCTACTCTTGACTCATGTCACTCGCCCTTTCGAACAAGCCGTGCTCGGTAGCGTATTCAGCTTTCCATAACCATCCGTACTCGCGCGGCTTGGGATTCCCACTCACTCGGGCCTTCCGACAGAGATAGACAACACACCACGCGAGGGTCGGAGGGCAGATCATCGCCAGACACCGTGTCTTCAGGAACTTGGGGATGGAACGCAATTTCCCCTTCTTAAACAACGGTGACTTTTTTACATATCCGTAGGATGTGATGACCGAAAAACCGTGCAACTCAAGGAAACGCCTCCACTGCCGTGGCGAGGCCACGCGCTCAACATCCTGAAATGGCGCCCACTCCTCTTGACCAAACACGATTCGGACGAGGTCGCCAAGGAAATATTTATTCGGCAACATGGTCACAAAGATCCCGTCATCCTTCAGGACCCGGCGTATTTCTTCCAACGCTGGAACGGGATGTTCGAGATTCTCGAGACTACCGAGGCATGTGACACCATCAAATATTGCGCTTCGATACGGGAGCTTTTCAGCATCTCCTTCCACCAGATTGATCGTTGGGAAACAGCGCCTGCCACGCGTTAATGCAGACTCGGAAATATCTATCCCGTGGCTATGGACCGAACGCTGCCTCATCAATTCAACCAGGACTCCTTCACCACAAGCCACGTCAAGCATCTGCGCTCCTGGAGCAGGTCGAACGAGTCGCACAATCCATCGGTAAAACTCGTCTTCATCGCGGATGCCGGTGGTGTTATAAATCCGCTCGTACATCGCCTTATGCTGCAAGGCGCTCCCTGACCCGCTCATACGTTCTCGATGCGATCCTGATCTTCTAGCATTCATACCAACCAAAACCTCAGTAGCCCGCCTACTCTCCAGAATAGTCCTCCACCGCTTCATCATAACCTAGAAAAATCAGAACCGGTACCAATTTTCCGCGACAGGTTCCTACCATTGACACTCCACGACCTCTCCGTCACTCTCGAAACTCTTCACCACGGCATCGATGATGAAGTGGTAGTCAACATCAGAAACAGCCTCGTGCTCATGCGGTGGCAACCATTTTCTATCTTTCGATGGGTAAATCACTCTATTAGGTTTGCCGCCAGCTAGCCTCTCCATACTTATTTGAAGTTTCTTACCTTTAAATTCGACAATGAGCTCGTCTCTTCCGCCTCCAGCGATATAACAATCATCCGCGATTTTGTAGCCGTGCTTAATACGTTCGGCTATAGTCCGAAAGAACTTCATCACATAAATCTCTTTACTGTATTCTTGAAGAAGTTCAAGACCGGCTCTTCAATTCTCTTGTAAACACTTCTTGCGCGTGGGTTCCTCAAAAAGATATGCACTGGACCTTTCGCGTTCGCGGCGAAGATGCCTGAAGCAATGTCCCATACTCCTTGCGGCAGGCCCTTCTTAGTCAATCTCATTGAGAGAGCCTCCAGTCCATTCAAGAATCTTCCTCCAAGCGTCTCTTGAAGCAGCAGCCCAGATCCTTTGCCCGCCCGCGCTATATCTAAAGCGCCTCGTCCCGAATACAGCACTGTTCGACCTCCAGCGTTTAAGGAACTGGCACCGCCGGCGGCAAGGCCGAGGCCAAATCCAGCCACTCCACCTGTCTTATACAGCCCGCTTGATTTGTCGACATACGCGTTTAACCCCCATTGACCACGAACCCAATCGGTGGCCCCGAACGATATCATATCACCAGCTCCCGCAGAGAAATCGGAAGCACCGGATAAGGCGAGCTGCGCCAGCACTCCAGGATCGGCGGTGCGGAGAATCCGTGCGAGGTCTTGCAGTGCCTGGATATTGAGCACGGCACTCCCAGCAAACCCACCCATCACCTGGGCGCCGCGCTGGACACCGGCAAAACTCACCCCCACCAGCGGGGTCAGGGGGGTATGCGGGGTCGATTGGATCGGGCCGGACGGGAGGCTGGGCTGGGCGCCCCCTTCCTTTTTCCCAAAGAGCCATTTCGAGATAAAGTACGATGCCACCAGCCATATGACCAGCGTCACAGGATCCAAGCTCGGAGGAGGGACTTCAGCCACTAAGCCGCTGGGGTCTACAGCGTTTACGGGGTTATTCCTGACGTAGGCGAAGCGGTTGAGGAATTGCGGATCGGTCGTGTCCTGCACAATGGGATCGGCGGAGAGGAAGCGGCCGAGCGTGGCATCGTAGTAGCGGGCATTGTAGAAGTAGAGGCCGGTTTCCGCATCGAAGCGCTGGCCTGTGAACTTGTGGGCGACATCGACTGATCCAGTCTGGCTGAAGAGCTCACCGAAGGGGGTGTAGGAGAAGCGGGCAAGCTGGGCTCCGGTGCCATCGGTCAAAACGTGAGTTGAGCCAAGGTGGTCAGGGTGGTAGAAGCGCGCACTGCCGCTCGGTGGTTTGGCAGCGACCAACAAGTTTCCGGCAAAGACGTACTTCGTCGCCCCGCTGGCGTCCTTCTCGTACACGTCCCCTACGTAGGTCGTGCTGCTTGAGGAGGTGGTCTTCTTGATCCGGTCGCCCTCGGCGTCATAGGTCAGTCGCGTTGAGACATCCTTGGGAAGCGGAGGGTTCCAGGTTGCCGTCCTCAAGGCGTGGAGGAAATACGCCTCAGCGGGCTTTGCCTCCGTAGCTGAAGTCAATGAGCCGCCCGTCGTGTCATAGCGATGGAGCGTGTCATAGTCGACGCCACTGACTAGGCCATTGAGCAGCCAGGCGGTTGACTGGGGGTTGAGGGCGCTTGAGCCGATCAGGTGGGAGCCGTTAGTGAGATTGGAGGCGGGGGAGCGGGTTGGGGCCTTGCCGGTCAAGGTGAGTGTCGTTCCAGCGGGGTTGGTGCAGTACACCTCGTAGCCACGGCCGTACTCCAGGCTGGTGAAGTCGTCAAACTTCGAATTGCCGACGTAGTCCTCGAACCGATCCGTGTCCGGGTTGTAGCGGCTGATCTGGTCGAAACTGGTGCTAAAGGCTGGGAAGCTGGCCGTGATAGAGAGGTCATCGGGAATGACCGGCAGGGCAAAGAAGTTCCAGCCAGGCTCAAAGCGCACGCTAACCGTCTCGGTCGTGGGGACGTCCACCCGGGCCAACTGGTTCTCGGCATCAAAAGCCAACTGCGTGGAGGCGAGGGTCCTGGCACCTGGTCCCTGGCTGCTTGAGGCTTTTGACGCCATGTTCCCGTTGGCATCGTAGGTAAACACCCATCCGTCCGAGCTAGCGGTCACCGCATGGGGCTGGCTGCCATTCGGGTTGCCATACGTCAACGTGGTGGCTCCCTTAGCGGTCAGGTTCCCAGTCGCATCGTAGCTGAAGCTGGGTGCCCCGTAGGGGCCAGAGGCGAGCGCGAGCCGATCCAGATCGTCATAGGTGAAGGTCTGATTCGCGGCGGTCGTGAGGTCGTCGAGTTTCGTCATGTTGCCGACCTTGTCGTAGGTGTACCGGAAATCTTGCAATGTTCCCGCTGAGGGATGACGTGTCGTCAGAGAAGCCAGTCGGAGCGTCAGCGGATCGTAGGTGTAGTCTGTGGCAGCGCCATTGCCATAGGCGAGCTTGATGGGCTGATCGGTGGCGTTGTAGTCGATGTTGCTGACATAGGTTGTGGAGGCTGACGCGACCCGCTCAAGGCCCCCTTGGGGATTGTACGTATAGGCCACCGCTTCGCCATCCGGATACGTCAGACTCGTGAGCCGATCCAACAGATCAAAGCTACCCTGGAAGACATAGGGGGTTGCGTCAATGGTCTTGGTCTCCTGAATCACATGGCCCAGGTTGTCGTACTCAAAGCTCGATGCACCGGTCCCGTCGGAGATGGCGGTCAACTGGCCCCTAGAGAACGTCTTGGCCGGATCATCGTAGGTGTAGGTCACAGCTCCTGGATTGGTAATTCCTGAGCCGACGGGTACCGTCAACGTTTTCTGGATGAGGCGATCAAGGCCGTCGTAGCTGAAGGCTCCGCTGACCCCCCGGGCATCCGTCTGCTGAGTGAGGTTGTCCACCGCATCGTAGGCGTACGTCCAGCCTCCCATGTCACGATCATCCGTGCTGAGCTTTCGGCTCAGACTGTCGTAGGCCATCCGGGTTCTGTTGCCGAGCGTATCGGTGACCTGAGTCAGGTCATCAAGCGGATCGTACTGGTAGGCTGTCGTGGAGAGCTGGGCGCCGTTGAACTCCTCAACGATGACGGGTCGGCCGTAGGCATCGGGCGTGGTGCGCGCCTTGTGGCCGTTGGCGTCTGTCGTGATCAGCACCCAGTCATCGTAGATGGCGGTCGCCGTCGAGCCATCAGGATCAACGATGCTCTTTAAGCGGCCGATGGGATCATAGGTAGAGGTCACTTTTGGCAAGGTTGGACTGGGGGCGACATAGCTGCTTGAAGCAGTCTCCAGGTAAGGCAGCCATTCGGACACCACTAAGCCCCGCGTGTCAAAGTTGACAACCCCTTGGACGATCTGCTTCGCCGCATCCTCAGCAGGCGAGCGAACCTGAATGGTGCGACCCAACCCATCCATGAAGGCGAAGCTGGTGAGCACGGCAGTTTCGCCGCTTTGCTCTCTGACATGGGTAGTGACTTTGGCAGGAGTTGTAGAGAGGTCATACTCAAAGCTTGCGGTGGGCAGAGTGTCGGTGTCATTGGGGCCAATGATTTTGAGCTGCCTGGCGAAGACATCGTAGACCGCCCGTGTCATGACCCCATTGGGGTCGGTAGTGCTGGTGATCAGGCCGAAGCGCGCATCCCGCTGGAAGCGCTGGGTGTGGCCGAGGGTGTTCGTCAGGGTCTCAAGGAAGGTGTGGGTCGCGGCATCATAGGCCAGCGTCGTGGTCCGTGGCGGTGTCATGGGATCGGTGACACTGGTGACGTTCCCATAGACATCGGAGGCAAGGCTTGTCCCCAGATACGTGTTGGTCGTGTTGAGCCACTCCTCGACTCTCGTGAGGTTGCCGAGTGTGGGCGGATCGGTGAGCGAGGGGTGGTTGTCGTAGAAGAGGCGCTGGGCTTTGAATTGCGTCAGACCATCTGCGCCAAACACGGTGATGGTCGCTGGGCGGTTCACGATCCAGTCGGTCGAGTTGAGCGCGTAGCTGACCTGGGTGATGCGCTCATCCCCGGCGAGGCTGGTATCGCCCTCCTCTGTGATCTTGGTGACGTTCCCGAAGCTATCGTACTCAGAGGAAGAGGCCGCCTGCTTCGAGGTGGCATCGCCATCGAAGGTCGTGCTGATTTGGCGCTCAAGCCGGCAGAAGTGCACACCAGGATACGGATCAGTGCACAGCCAGGTGTTGACCTGCTCGCTATAGCGGTTGCCATCTTTATCAGTCGTGGTCGCCTGCTGGATGCGGCCTTTTTTCTGCTCATCCTGATGGAAGAGGAGCTGGGCTTTGTGCCCATTCGGATCGCTGACGGTGACTGCGGAAAAGCCTCTGAACTCCTTGGTTGGAGCATCATAGCGCCCACCACTGTAGCTATAGCGAGTGGTGTAGCTATTCCCCAGACCATCTGACAGGATCACGTTGTCCACGACTGGCACGACAAAAGGCAGATCAGGCAGGCCATCGCCTCCGGTGTTGTCCAGCAAGCCGGAGGAGACATAGGTAAAGGCTGCCGTCCCGCCAAGGCCGTTGGCCTGGCGACTTAGCAAATCGGCAATTGCGCCGTTCGAGAAGGCGAGTTCTCCAGCTCCGGTAATGGGATCAAAGACCGCGGGATCGCTCATGCCATCTCCGTTATAGTCGGCCACCTGCGTCTGGTCATTGGCATCCCGCATGCTAAAGGTGGCGCCAATTGTCTTTGGGCTAGCGAAGCTGGTTCCGGTTGAGGAAGCATAGGTCACTTGACCGGTGGATTTGTCGTAGAAAGCGACGTCGCTTAAACCGTCCCCGTTAAAGTCGGCGATGAGATGCTCCTGCCCTGCTCCAAACCCATCTCGCCAGTTGGTGGGTTGGATGGTAAAGCTGGAGCCGTTGGAGAGCGCCACTGAGAGATTGCCGGTGGGCTTATGGGCTAGGCCAATATCGGTGAGGCCATCGCCGTTGAAGTCGCCGGTGAGCGGTTCGTAGTCACTGGAGCCCCAGCTTAAGCTGAACGATCCAGTCGGCGTGAAGCTGCTGCCGCTTCCCAGCGCGACGGACCAACTTCCGACATTAGAGGTTCCCAGGTCCAGCTTCCCATCACCATTAAAATCACCGATCAAGGGCGCGCCACTGCCGAACGAGAGACTCGGCAGTGCATCGGCCTGGAAGCCTGTGCCGGTCGACTTGGCAAACCGCCAGCTCCCAGCGTTGTAGGTGGCGATGTCGGTACGGCCATCCCCATCCCAGTCACCCAGCACCGGAGCGGTGCTCGTTGAGCCAAAGCCGCTTAACCACGACGTGCCCACCCGGAAGCTCGGGCCTGTCGAGAGCGACACTTTCCACGTACCGCTGGGCTGATCGAAGAGAGCCAGATCCGTCAGACCATCGCCATTGAAATCGCCGGACAGGGCGGGCTGGATGAACTGGGTTGGGTTCATAATGTCGACTTGGCTGGCGAGGGAGCCGCTTGAATTCCAGGAAAATCCGCTGTTTTGGTTGTAGGAGGTGATCTCGATGAGATTCCAGCCTTGCTGGAGGGAGAGGAACTTGGTCGGCCAGCCAGGGACTTCAGACAGGCTGCCGTTGAGGAAGAACCGAATCTGGGAATCTTCGGATTGGCTTAACGTGACGCTGACCGTCTTGGCGCTGGCCACAAAGACATACGCCCAGAACAGGATGTTCATGTCCCGGTCGGCGCCCACGGAAAGATTGCCCTGGCTGTCGGTGTTCCAGGTCATGCCGGGGTAGCTACCGGAGCCTTGCGTGTAGGTGGGGGCCCCGTAGCTTCTGACTTGGCTGGGATACAGAGGAGCGCCGTTGGTATCCCCCCAGTCGTCGCTCTTGAACGTGACATTCCAGAGGTTCGAGCCGCTCAAGCCGGTGTTGGAAGTGAGGGTATAGGTGGGTTCGGCAGCGGACTGATAGGTGAACGTCACCGGTGGCAAGGTGGAAGTTCCATCCGCTCCAACTTGCGTCACTGAAGACAAGAGGCTCCGACCCGTTCGTGGACTTGGGCTATAGGCGAGCTGATACTTGCGGACCAGCTGTCCCTGCGCGGTCACACTGATCCCCTTGAGGCGCTTGGCCGTCGTGACCAGCGTACCACTGCGGAAGGAGGTCTCGATGTCGGGGCGTGCTTCCAACGTCAAGCTCACGGTGTTGGTTGGAAGTAATCCGGTTGGCTCGTGGCCGGTGTACTGAATCTGTGAGGGATAGATTTCACCTTGGTCTTTCATGTAGGTCACGGTCAGGGTGTTGCCGTTGGGATCGCTGACCTTGCGCAAACACCAGCGGAAGGTGCCTGAGGGGGTGGTCTGTTCGCTCTCAGGCGTCCCGCCAAAGAGCAAGCGTCTGCCGGCTTTATCCCGCACCTCCCAGCCATTAACTCCCTTATCCTCAACACGTAGGAACAGCCCTTCGTCCTTCGCCCGGTACGTGCCATTGGGGATTTGGACCAGATCGATGTGAACCCCTCGCACCTGGAGCGTCAACGTGTCTGAACTGTCATACTTTGGAACCCCGTTCTTGGTGCTGCGCTCGATGGTGCCGACATCCAGGTCCCAGCCCACCCCCAGCCACCCGTTGCGGCTGGAGGAGGCGTAGGCGAGTGCTAAGGTTGGCACAAGACCCCTGCGGCCTGGTGGAACGATAATCGGAATGGAGGTGGTGGCGCGTCCCGTGAAGAGATCCGGCTGAAAGCTCTCGATGAGTGTCGCGGCGGGTGGCGGAGCTGAGCCCGCCGAGGCGATGGTGGAGCCCAGGTGTGAAGCCTCCGCGTGTGGCGGGAGTGCAAGCTGGGAAACGACAAGCGCCGCCGCCGTGAAACCCGCGACACCCCGTTCAGCACAGTTCATTCGCTTATGCATTCTCGACCTTCAGTCTGTTGATGCCAACTCGACTAGCAGGTAGCTCTTCAAACCTCAATCATCTTCCGCACAGGATCACGTGGATATCGCTCGGTCCCTTGCAAAGCCGAGCTTCCGAGGGATACGCTGAATGCGCCACCGCACCCACTCGCTAAATGTCCTCTTCATCTTAAGCAGAACGTGGTCATGCCCATGATTTGCTCTCAATCTTTTTGGCAGAGCAACACCGTTGAAAACGCCGGCCGACTATCGGCGGACGCTGATGTTCCAGTAATGATTCCTGCTCCTCCTGCTCCGGTTGTTCCGTTAACCTGATGGTAGTGATCCGCCTGGGGACAAAATGACCCCCCTGAACAACCATTGTTATTGTTCTGAGACGCTGAGGTTTGAATAGAAACAGAGTGAGTGTGGCTTGGTCCTGTGTAGCCTCCTGCCTCATGGGTGTGCGTATTTGACCCACCAGCCGCAGCGTTGTACGAAGCGCCTCCGGCCAAGAACCGACCATCGAGGGCAGAGAGTCGTGTATATCCTGCCGGACAACTTGCTCCGGTCCAAAGGATCACTGCCCCTGACGGCATAAGTTTGTTGGCACCATCCGTGATCGTCGACGTGGTGATTTGGGTCACCAACCCTTCTGCCACCTCAGATCGAATGGCCAAAGGAACACTCGTGATCCGCTGCCGGGGTAATAGCTCTGGATCGGTGCCGACTTGGATCGAGAGCCACAGCGATTGGCTCCAGTCCACGCTGAGCGCGGTCACCTGCCCCAGCAGGACCGAGAAGTGCCCTTTGTTGAGTGGCACGTTGGCCTGCTGTTCCTGCCAGACGATGGTGCCCGCCGTATCGGCATCGTAGAGCCGAAACGTGAGCGTGTAAGGGCCTTGCAGCGGCACCCCTTGGCTGTCCACCGCCTGGCCCTGGTAGCGCACCAGGTGAGGCACGGCCGCCTCAACCGTGCTGCCCATCAGCACGAGAGCCAGCAAGAACCCATGGATCGCTGGCCGCAGCTTCAGTTGATTTCCCATCGCTCGTCACCTCCCATGACTATTGTTGTCTCTCCGTTGTCTCGCTCGCCTCTGTCCCCAAGGACAGCGCACGATTGTGACGTCTCCGCGTTGTCATGCTGTCTCCAGACGTGTGATGGTCATGGTGACGTTGTTCATGGAGAGAGTGGTTGAACCTGCCGATGCGCCACATAGACCTCCACCTGCTGTGAGGCATACCCGCCGAAGCCGTCCCTCACACGCACTTCTAAGGTATGGCTTCCTCGATCAGCCTCGGTTGGAGTCCAGGGATTCGAGCTGCTTGAGGTCCAGTCGACCAAGACCGCCCCATTGTTCAGGATTTGGAACTCCAAGGGGTCGGTTTCCTTGTCTGTCGCGGTAATTTGGATCGTGATGGTCGTCCCGGCGGGACGCTTGGTGCCATCGGGCGGCTGAAGGTTGGTAATCGTGGGAATCGTTCCCAACGTCATCGCGTGTGTCTTGGTTGAGACATAGCCTCTAGGGCTGGTGGCGGTGATGGTCAGGGTATTGGGCCCCTCGAGGAGGGGCACCGCGGCTTCAAAACTCCTAGCTGAGCGCGTGGCCACGATGCCATTGACCTCGACGCGGGTGAGGCTATCATCCACCGTCCCTGTGAGGGTAAACGGATTCAAGTTGGTTTTGGCTGGTGGGGCCACGGTGATGACCGGGGGCAGATTATCCACGATGATGTTGGCCGTGGCCGACGCGCTCACATTGCCCAGCGCGCTCTTCGCCACGATGAGAAGGATATTGTCGCCTTCGACAAGATTCACAGTAGCCGACCATGTGGTGGAATCGCTCAACGGCGCGACCTCAACCCAGTTAATCCAAATTGAGGTCCCAGGGGTCTTAGTGCCGGACAGCGGGTAGCTACTCGCGGTGGTCACGGCAAGCGGCGTCCAGACGGTCGGTCTAGGAGGCGGCTGGGTGTTGAGGGTGACGGTAATGGAGACGCTCGAGCTGTTGCCGGCTGGATCGGTGAACACGGCCGTCAGGGTGTTCGGCCCCTCGACCAGTGGCACATTGGCTGAAAAGGTGCCCGATGAGACTGTGGCAGGAATGCCATTCACAACGACAGAGGCGGTGGGATCGTCAACGGTGCCGGTCACGAGGATGGTCCGTGTGCCCGGGGGCCAAGATGGTGGTTCGGTTGGATAGCCAGCCATGATGGCAAAGGCCCCGTTGAGTGCGTCACCCCCGCTGGGCTGGCCTGTGCTGAACACGAGACTCACCGGGTTGCCGGTTCCCGCCTCAGCGCCGACGGACGCCACGGTATCCTGGATGAGCGTGACGATCCCGTTGGTTGGCTGGGCGTAGAACGTGGGAGAGGAAGGCAGCGTCTCGGTGGTCAGGTAGCCGGCGGTCACGGCATAGAGGCCATTGCCGCTCTCCCCTCCGCCTGGTTGTCCGGTGCTTGCGATCACGCTGAACTGGCCGCCGCTTCCCACCTCCCCACCGGCTGCTGCCAGCGTGTCCTGGATGAGCGTCATAATCCCGTTGGTCGGCTGAGCCTGCAGGAGGATCGGCCACCCCAGAAGACTGAGGACCGTCACGCTCACACTCAGATAGTAGGCACCAACAAGTCTCCGGCTCATTGGTTACTGGGCTCCCACCACCGCGCCATCAGACGGGGAAGTAATCGCCCCGCTCGGGACCGTGGTATCCAACGTGATCGAATCGCTGGCTGGGTTGGACCAGTTGTTGCTTGGATCACTGAACTTGACGTAGACGGTCTTTGGGCCATCACCGCTGGGGAGGGTCCACGGCTTTGTCGTGGCGTACGGCTCGGCGGGTGTGTAGGTGATGTTGTCATCGGAGAACTGCATCTGCGAGACGATCCCGGAGTTATCCATCGCAGAAAGCGTCAGGGTCACCGTTGGCAACTTCGTGTAGGCTGCGCCGGTGTTGATCGAGACGGTGCCAGCCGGTGGGTCAGTATCGGCCTGGACGAGGATCCCGTTGGAATACCTGGTCGAGGAGTACAAACTTGCGCCGTTCTTCGCTCGGACCCCGATATAGTAGGTCTTGCCCACGGTGAGACTCAGGCCGGTCCGAGTCACCTCGGTGGCTGTTCCGACCGAGGTGTACGGCACCATGATCGTCCCGGAAGTGGAGTCCTGGCGGATGAGGTACTCATACTGCATGATCCCGGATTCCGGGTCGCTGGAGGCGGTCCACGTCGCGTGCAGTTGGGTGGTCAGGAACGTCGTGGCACCATCATCCGTGACGGTTGCGGGACTTGTCGGAGCGGTCTTGTCAATGAGGATGCCATCAGAGACTGGGGAAAACGGGCCCCAGAGGTCGCTGTTGTTTTTCGCGCGGACTTGATAGAAATACGCCGACTTATCCACGCGGCCACTGACCGAGACGTAGCGCGTCGCGGCGGTAGGGGTACCAATGGTCGTCCAGAAGCCGGCAACTCCGACGCGCTCTTGGACTTCATAGGCGGCGATGCCAGAGTCGGCATCGGTGGCCGCGGTCCAGGACACATAGTAGACGCCATCGCTATCGTAGTCATAATCCACGGTCGCATTGGAGGAGCCTTCTTGCGGCTGGCCTGGGGCGCCGGGTGGGGTGGGATCCGGCACGCGAATCCCATCGGAATATTTGAGGATGGAATACAAGCCGGCGCCGTTCTTGGCCCGCACGCCGAAGTAGTAGAGCTTGCCCTGCACCAGGCTCAGCCCGGTCTGCGTGACCTCTGTCGCCAGACCCACTGGGGTGTAGTTGATCACAACCACCCCACTGGTGGAATCCTGCCGGATGAGATACTCATAGGCGACCACGCCGGATTCCGGATCGGTGGTGGCCGTCCAGACGGCATGGAGTTGGGTGGTGGATGTGGTCGTGGCCCCATCATCGGTGACGGTCGCGATCGTCACCGGGGCGGTTTTATCAATGAGCATGCCATCAGAGACCGTGGAAAACGGGCCCCAGAGGCCGCTGTTGTTTTGGGCTCTGACTTGATAGAAGTAGGTGGTCTGATCGACGCGGCCGCTGCGTGAGAGGTAGCGAGTGCTGGCGTTGGTGGTGGCCACCGAGATCCACGCACCGGCGATCTCTGCCCGCTCTTGGACTTCATACCCGGCGATCCCGGAGTCTGGATCCGCCGCTGCCGGCCAAGAGACATAGTAGGAGCCATCGGCGTCGTAGTCGACATCCACCGTCGCGTTGGAGGAGCCTTCCAGCGGTTGGCCGGGAGCCGCCGGTGGCGTGGGATCTGGTGTGCGGATGCTGTCCGAATATCTGATCGCCGAGGCCAGCCCCGCCCCGTTTTTGGCGATCACCCCAATGAAATACAGCTTGCCCGGCAGGAGCGTCAGCCCAGTGCGGGTCACTTCCGTCGCCAGCCCCACCGAGGTATAGGGGACGATGACCGTGCCTGACGTGGAGTCCTGTCGAATGAGATACTGGTAGTCCATAACTCCAGACTCCGGATCTGTGGTCGTCGTCCACGTTGCGTGCAATTGCGTGGTCGAGGTGGTCATGACTCCGTCGTCCGTCACCGCAGCAATTTGGGCGGGCGCGGTCTTATCAATGAGGACGCCGTCCGAGGACTGGGACCAATCGCTGAAGAGCCCGGCTCCGTTCTTCGCTCGCACCCGGTACACGTACTGCGTGTTATGGATACGACCGCTGACATACGCATAGCGGGACGTGGTTGAGGCGACAATCGTTGTCCAGGCCCCGGCGGATCCCACCCGCTCTTGGAGTTCATAGGCGGCAACGCCCGACTCAGCATCGGCAGAGAGAGGAATCCCGTACCAGTAGATGTAGTAGGCCCCACTCGCGTTGAAATCCAGATCGACCGTCGAGCCTTCGGTGGGCTGAGGGGGTACGCTGGGAGGCGTCGTATCCACCTTGATGCCGTTGGAGGAGCCGACCGCTGACCACAGGCCAGCGCCGTTACGAGCTTTCACTTGGAAGTAGTAGAGCGTGCCCTGCAGCAGACTGAGGCCGGTCGCCGTGGCCGAGGGTGTGGAGCCTGTTGAGGTCCAATTGACGATGATGGTGCCCGACGTAGACGTTTGGCGAATGAGGTATTGGTATTCAACAACGCTGGATTCCGGATCACTACTCATCCACGTTGCATGCAGACTGGTTGGATCAACGGTGTAGGTCCCGTCATCGGTGATCGCGGGGGTGGTCGGTGGGGTGGTGTCGGCGGCCCAGAGGAGTGGCGGGAGGAAGAGGATCGCAGCGGCCGAAGCCAGCATTCCAACCAGCCTGATCGGCGTTCGCTTGCGAGTGTTCAGCGTCATCGCTCCCTACGGCTCACGGTCACAATTTATTATATCGCAAAACTAATTTGTAAATTACACATACCATATTCCGCAAGACCTGTCAAGCTGGGTGAAGGGGTGTTCCGTGCTCGCGGCCCGGTCGGGCCGCGTCGCCTGATTCGAGGAGCTGAACACCGGTCACGGATCAGAATGGATGAAGCGCTTTATTGTGACGTGGCGCTCCCCTCTCGTCAAGAAGCAGGAGAGGATGCGCCGATCACAAGATGTCAGGAACATGGCGCGAAGGGCGTGGCGAAAAACTTAGCGGGGGGCCTCTTCCCCGAGGAGCTGCTGCGCGTCCAGGCGATGGTAGGGGGTTCGGGCTGCCGGGATCGTCCCCTGGGCGTTCGCCACCCAGAGGTCCGGCCAGGCAAAGACCACGCTCTGGACGTTCGAGCCGGGAGCAATCGTGTTGGCAATCCCCTGAGCGATCGCCCCATCCAGTGTGCCGACGTGGGCCGACAGCCCTGCCGCTTGGCCCAGGTAGCGCACGTCGTACGCGGAACTGCCTCTCGGATCCTCCAACCCCGGCCGCTTGGGGTCGCCGTGCGAGGCGAGCTGCTCATCGCGGATCGTGGGATCCATGGCCGTATCGGCCCGGAACACCGCATCCTCCCTCGGTCGCGCATAGCTGACGGCGTGCTCGGCTGGATCGTTCGCCTCAAAGACGTGCAGATGCTGGCGCGTCGTCTCGAGGACGACGGCTCGACGGGCCGCGGCATCGGCGATCACGTAGTTGACGCCGACCGTCCGTCGCGCACCGGCGATCACCGCAGCCGCGTCGTCGAGATCCTCGGCCTCCTCCAGCACGCGCCGCATCAGGAACACCATCGGTTCCCCGCGAAACGTGGCCTCCGCCGTCCCCGCGCCGATCTGCCCGATCGAGATCGTCCGCTCATTGATGCCGCTCAAGACGCCGATGAAGCCTGCCCAGCCGACGTTGATGAAGGCGTGTTTCCCCCTCGGACGCACCACGAACACCGTGGCAAAGTGCTGGATCCCCGCGTCGATGGTCCAATCTAAATTGCGCAGGTGGACGAGCCGACCGCCCGCGGTGGCCTTCCCCCACGCGGCGAAGTTCGCGCACGAGTAGGTCCGATCAGGCACCGCGTGGAGCCGGTAGAGCTCTTGCAGCGGGACCCCGGATCCCTCCGCGAGCCCCCGGAGTTCCTCCAGGTAGTCGGCCGGCACGAACGGCTTGGCCTGCCTCCACGGGGAATCGAGCCACCAGTTCACCAGCCGCGCGCCCACCCAGGGGATCTTGAGGTACCGGCGAAAATATCCCAGGACTCGGCCCACGGATGCGCGGACCTCCTCACGCAGGAGCTCGCCGTGCTGGCGACCGAGCTCATAGGGTGTGCCTTCGAGGTGCACGATCTGTAGACCATCGCGCTTCTCCACTCGTGCAGCCTCTGCGGGAAAAGTGATTGAGTGATTGAGTGATTGAGTGATTGAGAGAACGGCGAGGCACCGCACTGCCGCGGAGAGATGCCGCGCTATCTGATACGGTCTAGCTCTCATGAACCGTGCCCTTAATCACTCATCACTCAATCACTGAATCACTGACTCACAATTCCATCGAGCATCTGGGTCAGGCGGTTCACCACCAGCTCACCCGTCTTCGGCCCATTGAAGGCCATCGACGACTCGTAGCTGTGCGAGACGTACTGGGTTTCAGCAAGACAGTAGCCGATGTAGTCGCTGGCAAACCCGATGACCATGGGCTCAACGTTGCGCGAGCGGGCGGCGGCCTTCAGCTCTTGGCCAAGCCCGGCCGTCAGATCGCACGGCACGCCGAGGAAGACGGTCTTTCCGACAGCCACCAAGGAGAGCGTCGCGTCATCATCCACGAACAGCTTCCCGAGCCAGTGAGGGAAGGTCAGCCGGGAGCCCAGGTGGACCTGAGCCGGCGGGAGGAGCAGGCGTTCCTGCCGGGCAAGGAGAGCCGGTGACGACTCCGGGTGCGCCTCCCGAAGAAGCGCGATCGCCTGCTGGGCCAAGGAGACGCCGAGGCGCTCGGGACGTTCAAATCCCTCCCCGGCTTTCACCGGCGCCTGGTCTCCCACAGCGCCGGCGAAGAAGAAGGCCATCGTGCCTGGGAACTGACGCTCGATCTCTCTGACGATCACCCCCGGGTAATCCGCCGAGAGCTGCTTGTTCCAGGCCCCGAGGGTGGTGGGATGGGCCGAGAAGTTGACGAGGACCGCACGGGGGTCGCGTGCGCCGCGCGGGTAGAAGGCGCTGACGATGAGCTCCGGATCGATGAGCCCATGAGGATCCATCCGGTTGGTCACGAGCCCCTCCGTGGTCGTCGTCATCGACGCGATGCGAACGTCCACGCGCGCGGCGCGTGCCCGGATGACCGCCCGGCTTATCGCTGCAACGATCGTGTCAAAGATGTCCCGGTCGAAATGGCCCATGGAGAGCTTCTCGAAGAACCGTGTGCCGTACGCCCCAGGGCCGGAGTGCGTGTGCGTGGCCGCCAGGATCAACACGACATCCTGGGGAAACCCCTGCGCGAGGAGACGCGCTCGCACCGCATCGAAGAGGTGCTCGTCGACGATCAACAGATCGCAGCTCACGAGCGCGGCCACCGTCTTGCCATCTTCGAGGACGAGCGCCCGAACGCCGACCGGATCGTGAGTGCCAACTGACGATTTCCCTTTTCGACGGCTATAGCCGGCCAGCGGCACCCATCGGGGGAGGACGAACGTCTCCTGCGCCACACCGGCCTGGACGGTGTGGTCCGCGGCGATGGACGGCTCGGCGACGCGCGCCAGGAGTATCAGGAGGCCAACAATGAGCGCGCAGCCGCGGGGTCGCCGCATGGGGTCACACGGGTCTGCGGTGTTCCAGGCGCGCTCGAGCAAAGGCCAGAGCGTCCTCGGATGTGCGGATGCGTCCTTCGGCCTGCGCTTCTTCGATCACGCCGAGCAGCTCCCCAATGAGCGGACCGGGCGAGAGGTCGAACGCCTGCATGAGGGAGTGGCCATCGACCAGCCGCGGCGGCGTGACGACCTCCTCGGCCTTGAAGAAGTAGGCGTGCAGCAGCTCCTCGAGTCGACTGCGCTGCTGGTCGACCTGGTCGAGGCGGGACTTCGAGCCGCGCGTCGCCATTCGATCCGCCCACCACAGGAGCAAGCACGCCGGCCCGTCATTGCCGAGCTCCTTGAAGAACCGGTACACCGCGCGACGGGTCAGTTGCGGCTCACGGCTGAGGAACCCGGGACGCAGGTGGTGGCGGACGAGCTGGATCACCATGGTCGACTCGCGATTCGAGAGGCGCAACCGCTCGACGATGCCCGTCACCAGCTCCGCGCCAACCTGTTCGTGGCCGAGGAACCAGATCTCGCCGTCGGGATGGACGGTTTTCCGCGCGGGCTTGCCCACGTCGTGGAGCAAGCCGGATAACTTGATGAGGCTCTTGCGCGAGCGGCGTTCCACGAGTTGCTCGCGGCAGTAGCTCGCCAGCGGCGCGCGCAGCGGTTCGGAGAACTCCGCGAAGTCCGCGAGGAACCGATCCGCCTGCGCGAGCGTCTCCAGCTGATGGCCGAGCACGTCGAGGTGGTGGAAGTTTCCTTGGTCCATGCCGCGCCCTTCGGCGAGCTCTGGGAACACGGCATCGAGCCCGCCCAGCGCGTTCAGCGTGTGGATGGCATCATGGGCGCGGTCGGTCGCAAAGGTGGCCATGAGCTCATCGCGAATGCGCTCCCCCGAGACGCGCGGCAACTGCGCCAGGGCGCGGCTGATCAGCCCAGCGACGGAGGGGGCCAGCGTGAAGGCGAGCTGCGCGGCGAATCGGACCGCGCGGAGGATGCGCACGGGATCCTCCTCGAACGTGCCGGGGAAACACTCGATGAGCGTGCGGCTCTCCAGCGCGCGACGGCCCTTGAGCGGATCGATGAGCGGGGTGAGGGCCTGGGGATCGCGCAGCCAATCGCGCAGCGCAATGGCCAGCGCGTTGATGGTGAAGTCTCGGCGGGCGAGATCCTCTTCGAGCGTGGCGCCACGAAAATCGTTGAGATCCAATTCGAGACGCTGCCCCTCAACAGTCAGGACGACGCGCGCCGATCCGGCTGACTCATCAAGCGGGACGAACGCCCCGCCGAGGTGCGCGGCGAGCTCGCGCGAGACCATCAGCGCCTTCGACGGAATCGCCAGATCCACGTTGAGATAGGTCAGTGGACGAGACAACAGTTGGTCGCGCAGCATCCCGCCGACCACATAGCAGGTGATGCCGCGGGCCTGCGCGAACTGCTGCACTCGCGTGAGCGTGTCGATGAGCTGTTGCGGGACAACCGATCGCATCATGAAGAGGCTTGACAATCGTTCATGGCCTGGCACAATAGACGTATTATTGCGTCACCCATTTCATATGCCTCGACGATCCAAATCCGACGACCTCCTTGAGTTTGAGATCCATTTCTACGAGAAGCTCCTCACCGCCTACCCGGATTTCATCGACGTCCTCATTCCCCTGGGACACGCCTACACGCGTCGAGGCCTGTACGACAAGGGGCTGGCGATCGATCTGCGGCTGACGCAACTGCGAGGGGACGATCCGGTGACGTGGTATAACCTCGCGTGCAGCTACTCGCTCCTCACCCACATCGACGAATCGCTCGAGGCGCTGCGGCGCGCGTGCGAGCTGGGCTATCGGAACGTGAGCGATCTGCAGAAAGATCCTGATCTCTTGAATGTGCGTCAATCTCCGAAGTACCGTCAGTTCCTCGCCTCCTTCGCTCCCCAACCAGCCTCGCCTCCATAACGGTAGCTCGCTAGTCCTCTCTCCCGCCCCACAAGCCCCGGCGGGCCCGTCGTGCCTCCTCAGCCAGGGCACGAAACTGCTCCGCGTACTTCACGTCTGGTGGAATCGTCAGGGTCTGCGCCATGCCCGCTTTGAGGAGTTCCGCATTGACCATCACCTCACTGCCACCGTCAGGAGTCACGTAGACGTACGCGAGGAGCCGTCCAAACCGATCGTGCGTCTGCACGTCATACTCCAAGCGGATGGGTCTGCCGTCCACGAGCCGCTTGTTGGCGTCCGTCGCGGCTTGAGCAAACGGCTCAGGGTCCAGGACCCACCGGCTCTCTTCCCCGGCCAGCCATTCGCGATCGCCGGGGCGGGCCCGCCTGCGCATCTCTGGGGTGTCGATCCCGATGTACCGAACGAGCCGCCCATCCGCGAGCTCAATGGTGTCGCCATCGATCACGCGCCCGATCCGCGTGTCGCGTGGAAGCGACGCGCCGCACCCGATGAGGGTGGCCGCGAGGAAACTCGCGACGGTGAGGAGACGAGCGATGGAGCGACGCACGGGGAGGGGCTCACTGCTTGAGCGGCTTGCCGAGTTTGGCCTCGAGCGACTGGACCTTCTGGGTGATCCGTCCTGGTCCGGGTTTGTCCGTGCGGTCGTCGATGCGGATGGTCGTCATGACCCGACCCGATGCATTCAGCATGGCGAGGTGGCACTGCTTGGCCAATCCGATGACGCGGTCCCACTCCCCTTCCACCACCGTGCCCATCGGCCCGACTCGGTAGTCCAGTCCACTGGCGTCGATCAGCTTCGCGACTTCGGTGAGGAGCGCGCTGAGGCTCACGCTCTTGGTCCCGATGGGGAGAATTTCCAGCTCGGCTAACATGCTCACCACCCTCTTTGTACCACTATAGCAAGCGCTCCTACCGACGTCAAAACAAAACCCCGAGGGGTCATCACCACACAGCCCATCTGAACGAAGGACCCATTTCGTTTCGCGAGCACTCTACATGGTCATGACGACATCGGGTGAGCAACAATTACCTTTACTTCATATACTAGTAGTATCATACTTCTGCTCATGGCACGGGCCACGCTTTCGGGCTACCGCTGTGAACGATGCGGTCATGCGTGGCTGCCGCGAGGACAGCACCAAGAACCCCGCGTCTGCCCCAAGTGCAAGAGTCCCTACTGGAACACCCCCCGTAAGACCCACCCCAGCGAGTTACAGGCGCGTCGGATCAAGAAGAAGCACTAAGAATCAATGACCATCTCGCCTGTCGCATACACCATCGGCTACGAAGGTTGGGAGCTGGATGAGTTTGTGGCTCGCCTCCGAGAGCAGCGGGTCGAGGTGCTGATCGACATTCGTGAGAAACCCGCGAGCCGCAAGCCCGGCTTTTCCAAAACCCCGCTTCGAGAAGCCCTTGAAGAAGCCGGTATTGAGTACGTTCACGTCAAGGCACTCGGCAGCCCAAGCGCGATCCGCTATGAATACAAAAACGGCGGCGACAAAGAGACGTTCTTTAAAGCGTACCGCGCCTACCTGAAAACCCAAGGCGCTCACCTCCGCACCGTGTTGGATGCGGTACGCGAGAAGACCTGCTGCCTCATGTGCCTGGAACGTCACGCCTGGGAGTGCCACCGCAGCACGGTCAGCGACATGCTCAAGGAGTTGGACGGCAACGGCCTCCGCGTCATCCACCTTGAACGGCATATCGGCATAGATCAGGAAAGAGCCGGTGAGCATCAAGGATTACTTGGGTGGGCAACACCAATATGAGCAGTTACATCTCGTCGATTGACGGCCTCCCTGTGAGGGATAGCGGACCTTGGATACAGCGCAAGTATTTTTTCCTCAAGAGATACATGGACATCTTCACGCGGGGCATGAAAGCAAAGTGGCAGGGCCGCTTGAGTTACATAGACCTTTTTGCTGGGCCTGTACTTCTTGTTCTTTGCATCAAAGAACCCCAAGGGGCTTGAGTTTTGGAATAAAATAACTGCAAGAGATGAAGCGGGACAGTACCAACTGGAGTTCTTTTAGTCCGAGACGTCTCTCCTGATGAGTGATCAATCAAGCATTGAGTGGACGGATGCGACCTGGAATCCTGTAACCGGTTGCACAAAGGTCAGCCCGGGGTGTAAGCACTGCTATGCGGAGGCATTCGCGGAGCGATGGCGGGGTATCAAGGGGCATCCGTACGAGCAGGGGTTTGATCTAAGACTTTGGCCAGAGAGACTGGAGTTGCCGCTCCGCTGGAAGGAGCGGAGGAAGATCTTCGTCAACTCCATGTCTGATCTGTTTCACAAGGATGTACCAGACGAGTTTATCGGTAAGGTTTTCGATGTTATGCGACAAGCAAACTGGCACATTTTTCAACTTTTGACAAAGCGTCCCGAGCGGATGCGCGTGTGGTCAAATGCTCATTTTTGCTCAAGCGAGCGCCCTCCGAACGGTAAGAAAGTTTGGCCAGAACATATCTGGGCTGGGGTATCTGTGGAGACACAAGCCTACGTCGGGCGCATCCGAGACCTGCAACAAGTTCCTGCAAAGGTTCGGTTTCTTTCAGTGGAACCGCTGCTGGAGCCTGTGGAGCTAGATGGGTCTTTGCTGCGAGGCATAGACTGGGTGATCGTTGGCGGCGAGAGCGGCCCTTTTGCGCGGCCCATGAAGCCGGAGTGGGTGTATGCGATCCTCAGACAATGTAGGCAGCATGGGGTGAAGTTTTTCTTCAAACAATGGGGTGCTCACACACCCGACGGGCGGCGTGTGGGTAAGAAGGCCGCTGGTCGGGTTCTAGATGGGCGAACCTGGGATGAAATGCCGGTTGTGTTAACCAGCAGCTATCCGACCTCGCGTGTTTTGGTTCATGGCTGATCTATTTTCATGGAAGAAGCTCCGGAGCACAGCCGGAATCATCTACCTTGCAATTGGCGGTTTGCTGTTATTGGTGTGGAAGTTCAACTGGTGCCCCGCAAAAATAGCAAACTGGCTACTTGGTCCGGAAAGCGGCTTCCCCTTCCTTTGGTGCCTAGCCTGGACAGGGATTGGTGTAGGAGCTGGACTCCTCAACAGCAGGACAAAAACCAAGACTGAAAGAGACAGGCAGCGGAAGCATTACTTTTGCCTCTATTACCCATTCAGCATGTTGCTTATCTCGCTTCTCTCGTTCACCTTTGGACTGTACGCTTCTGACCAGCAGCTACCGGCATTGGACGTACGGTTCTACTCGCTAACAGCGCTGGTCGCACTGATTGGCGGATTGTTTGCTGAGGATCTTGGTCTTTTGAGCAGATTTCTTCCTGAGAAGTTGGCCGGGTGGGGGCGCTCAAGCGGTAAGGAGTAAGGCTTCCCTCTGGAGCCTGGCCAATTCTGACCCGGAGGCGAAAAGTGCTGCCTATTCATAGTTCGGGGAGTCGACGAGGACTCGAACCAGGAAGGTGATCACGATTGGACGAAAGATTTTACCGACTCGCTTAACACCCTCGCTTCCTCCAACCCACACCACACCCAACACTCTTCCAAGAACCGCTGCTCAGTCCTATCTTGAGTTCGAACATCGTCCCGTCGCCCCGTGACGAGGATCGGCTTGTCCTGCGAAACCCTGACAGTCAGTTCTCTTGGTAGGATTCGGCGGCGCGGATGCGGTCGGTGATCGGCGGGTGGTCGGAGAAGAGCCAGGTGATCCAGCGCGGAGGGTTGGGATCCGCGAGGTTGAGAGCAGCCAACCGGCGCAGGGCCCCGGCGAACGCGCTCGGCGTGGTGGTCTTCAGCGCAAACCGATCCGCCTGCCACTCACAGTGCCGCGAGAACCCGTTCTGGATCGGCATGCCGAGGAGTCCGAGCAGGGAAAGCCACAAGGCGAGCATGGGAAAACCGGCGATGTCGGCCAATCCCGTCAGGCCCAACGCCGCCATCCACTGCTGCGCGAGGCGATCGATCAGCGCAAACGCGACCCACGAGCCCACGGCGCTGATGAGGAGCATCTGATGGATGTGGCGGAAGCGGTGATGGCCCAGCTCATGCGCGAGGACCCCTTCAATCTCATCCGGCGGAAACTCGCTCATGAGCGTATCGGACAGGAGCACGCGACGGGTCTTCCCTAAGCCGGCGAGGGCGGCGTTGGCCTTGCGCGTCTCCGCGCCGAGCTGAAATCGAAAGACCCCGAGCACGGCCAGCCCGACGCGCTGAC
>Ga0209515_10003232_pt1 | contig 23708 bp, 31 predicted proteins | sample Subgroupgradi54m_FD_187454 | JGI IMG/M metagenome (GOLD analysis project Ga0209515, IMG submission 187454) | Subsurface groundwater microbial communities from S. Glens Falls, New York, USA - GMW60B uncontaminated upgradient, 5.4 m (SPAdes)... ... | reverse complement strand
CAATGCGCGCTCATGCGCGCTATACCAAAATTTTTTGCTCCAGACACGCCTTTTGTGTGAGCCATAAAAACCGTGATATTCCCTTTTTCAAATTGCTTTGCTTTGGCATACGTGCGATCACTCGATCCGTTTTCTATAACCAGCACCTCGTATTTTTCCTTAGGATAATCAAGCGCTACAAGATGCGCAAGCGTATCTTCAATATACCGCTCCTCGTTGTGAGCAGGAACAATGATAGAAAAAAATAAAGATGCCGATTCCATAATTATGCGGACGGTTCACCCTGTTCCTGCTGCTTTTTTTCCTGTTTTTTCTCAAGCGCGGTAAGCATTTCTTCGGCTCCAGCCATAAAAAGCTCCGGATGCTCGCCGATGGCGCCGTGCGCTCCGCGTACCGAGACAAAGCCGTCCAGCATATCCGTATTTGCAATCTCCTGCGTGCGTTCCATGGGAAATACCGGGTCATCTACCGCGGCCATCACCACGATACCCACGCCTTTTTCATGGAGATAGCGCAACATTTCATGAATCTGGCTTCGGGTATCAGAAATCGCCAAACCTTCTTTCAACGCACGTACAGGATTTTTAAGCAAATATTTCAGGCATTCTGTTGCCGCGGTTGCGGCAACTTGTTTTTCGGTTTCGGTCTTGGGGATTTCAGGGCGGCCTTCGGCGGCGGATAAACTTTTAGCGCGTTTCATCTGACCCGCGAATCCTTTCAGCAGGCGAGTGAAAGTATCTTCGCCGATCATGCCCGCCGGGCCGTAGAAAACGATGTTTTTGATCCTGCTCTCCGTATCCAGCGCCGCGGCAAGAGCCGCGTTGATGGCGCCTTCGGAATGCGCGACAACATTCATATTCTTCAAATCTTTTTGACGCAGAAGCTCAAGCAGATTCATGGCTTTGCGCACTTCCTCGGTCGGATATTTTTCCAACGCCTCTTGGGGAGCCGCGCTCATGTCGCCGCCCCGGCGCGGATGGTCAAGCGATACGACGCGCCGTTCGCGTTTGACCAGTTCTTCCATCGCAGGTTTATAGACATTGGCGGTCTGTGACCACCCGGGAGCAAGGAGTACTGCGCCATCTTTTGGATGATCCGGGCTGATATCAGTAATGTCTGCCATTCTTCCGGGAAGCATGCGTTTTTCTTTGTGGCTAAATTGCTCCTCAAAGGAGCTTTGCGCCTCTATGCTTTTTGGCAATCCTTCTTGCGGCATGACGATGATGTTATTTGATCTTCGGTATCAGCATTATAAAATAAATCGCCGGATTGAGCAAATAGGCCGACAATGAAAAACTCACCAAAAGCAAAAGATGGGGGAGCTTTTGGTGAGTTTTTTTATATCTCCGTTCATGTCGGAAATTATTTCGCCTGATTCTGATTGTTCGGCGTCGTGTCTTGCGGCGGCCGGGGCATGGCGGTGCGCAGCTGGATTGATTGGGCCGTGATACTGCCATCGGGATTTTGCGTGCCGTTGATGCTCACCTGCTTGCCTGCCGCAAGATCCGCGAGCGTGCCATCCACGGCTTTCATGATTTTGGTCGTGTCCGAGAAGAAAATAATCTTGGAACTCCCGTCCATGGATTGCACCGTGATGCTTTTGTCATCCTTGCCCACGATCTGGCCTCCGATAAAATTGCCGCCGTTGCCGCCGCGCTGTCTGCCAGCAAAATTGCCGCCACGGCCCGAGCCGCCGGCTCCGGCCGCCGCGAGCGATTGGCTTTTGCCGTATTGCAGGCCGCCGTAAAAAGCGGCTCCGCCGATAACGATTGCGGTAACGAGCATGGGGAGATATTTTTTCATACGATGTGTCTTGAAATTATTATTTTATTCCGTCACCGTGAGCGTGCCTTTCATGCCCATTTGCCGATGGCTCCCGACCGAACAGTAATATTCAAAGGATCCTGCTTTGTCCGCGACAAAGGTAATCGTGTCCTGCTCGCCGCTTCCGATGCGTTTGGTTGCGGCATTAAACTCGTCAATTCTGAAATCATGCGTACCGCCGGTATTTTTGAATATGATTTTCACGGTATCGCCTTTTTTCACTGCCAGCATAGAGGGCGCATACGAGAAATTCTGCCCCGTTACGGTGAATTCTTTGAACGCGGCGGCTCCGACCGCCGCGGTCGGCGCGCCGGACTGATCCGCCGACTGGCCAGCAGGAAGCGTTTGTGCCTCGCCCCCCGCAGACGGCTGCTGGGGAGCCGATGCCTCCGGATAACCGGATGGCTGATACAATGATTGGTCGGCATTACGCATGAGCATCCACGCGCCTCCGGCAACGACGATGATAACCACGAGACCGATGATGATTTTTTTATTCATAACAAAATATCTATATTTAGCGCAGGTAATCTTTCTCTATTAAATCAATACGATACGCAGAGGTCAAATGTTGCACTCCGCATTTCTTCTTTTGAGGGGAAGGGGAGTATGTCACAAGAGAGGCGTATTTTAGACACTTTCCGACTGCTTGACAGAATATTTTATCTATGATAAGATGGGCAGAATCAAATAGGGGCTATCAGGGGTACCAGAGGAGGTCGCAGGATCTTCTCACGACGTCGAGGTTTGCTTTTCATAGTTCTGCCATTTGAGGACTTATTTACTTTCATTATTGCTATGCAAGAAGGAATCATCGCCCGGCTCACTGACAAGGGATTCGGGTTTATCAAGCGCGATGGTCAGGAGCGGGATTTGTTTTTCCACTCCAACGAGCTGGTCAACATTACGTTCGACGAGCTTCGCGAAGGCGACCGCGTGTCCTTTGAAGTTGCGGACAGCCCCAAAGGGCCGAATGCAGTCAAAGTAAGCAAAGTCGGCTAAGCCCGCGGCTTAATATATAAAACGTCCCGACATATGTCGGGACGTTTTATTATTTATAAACATAAATATAAATATGGGGAAATAGTTTTGTTTTCACTGCATGGTTGACTAATAAATCCTCTTTATCCCCGCGGCGTTGCTCGCGCATCCGGACGGAGTGTGGTAGCATGCCTCTTATGCGGCGGATGATTTTACGATTTCCTTATGTAGCGCTCCTTGGAACGCTCCTGGCCGGGCTTGCCGGCGGCATAGTCATATCCATGGTAATGCCGTTGCCGGACATAATAACTTCAAATCAAACCCCTCTGCACCGCGAAAAGATTGATAAGTATCAATTCATCAACCCACTGCTCTGGTGCGGCATTGACGAAGACAGAGAATTCGGACAATACCGATCTCTCGAGAAAATCATCAACGCGCTCATCTCAAAAAAACTCGCGGATCACGACATCACGAACGTGTCGATCTACTTCCGCGAACTCAACAATGGCCGATGGTTCGGCATCAATGAAAACGACAAATTTTCTCCGGCAAGTTTGTTGAAAGTAGCGCGCGCCATCGCTTACTATAAATTGAGCGAAAAACATCCAGAGATACTCACCCAAAAAATCCCCTTTACCGGCGCCTACGACGATAATAATGCGGAAAGTTTCAAGAGCGGCAAATCCGTTGTCCCTGGGCAGAGTTATATGACAGAAAAACTCATCGCATCCATGCTCCAGTATTCGGACAACAACGCAACCCGGCTCCTTGATGAAAACATGGACAGAACCGGCCTGGAGGATGTGTATACGGATCTGAACATCCCCACGCCTGATTTCCAAAAGGACAACGGCGATTTCCTCTCGGCCAAATCCTACTCGTATTTTTTCCGCGTACTCTACAACGCCACGTATGTGCGCAAAAGCTTCTCGGAAAAAATCCTCGGCCTGCTCAATCAATCGGATTTTACCGAGGCCATGCGGTCGGGCGTGCCGCAAGGGATCAACGTCGCGCATAAGTTCGGAGAACGGGAGGTGGATTTGCCCAATGGCGCTGTTCAGTCGCGGGAACTGCACGACTGCGGCATTGTCTACGACCAACGAGACCCCTATTTCCTGTGCGTCATGACCAAAGGCAATGATTTCAAGAATCTGGCGGACGTGATCCGCGACATCAATGCGGTGATTTTCGACCAAATCCATAACGGCAAAACTCAATAACCAATCTTCATGGATTCTCTGGAAACAAAAGTGGAGGAACTCGCGACAAAGATTGATGCGCTTCAGCGCGCGATCAGCAAACTGCAGAAAACGTTTTTCTGGACGCTCGTCATCACGGTAGCGCTCTTTGTCCTGCCGCTCATCGGCCTTGTCTTTGTCATCCCGCAATTTCTCTCGTCATACAGTAGCGCGGGATTATAAAAACAGCGACATTCTCCTCTGATCAGAGGTTATATATGCATTATGTGCGGCATCGTGGGCTATATCGGCAAAAGAAACGCTCTTGCCATCGGCGTGGAGTGCCTCCGGCAACTCGAGTATCGGGGCTACGACTCGGCAGGAGTCGCTTTTTTGGATGCGCGCTCCAGAAAAATCGCCGCCGCCAAAGCAGTCGGACGAGTGCGCCAGCTGGAAGAAAAGATGGACGCGTCCGCGTCCTCGCCGCTCGCAATTTTTCATACGCGATGGGCAACGCACGGAGCAGTCAGCGAGGCCAACACGCACCCCCATGCGGACTGCACGCAAAAAATCTGGGTCTGCCATAACGGCATTATAGAAAACTATAAAGAACTGCGGGAGGCGCTGGAAAAAGCAGGGCACGGCTTCCGATCAGCAACCGACACGGAAGTCATCCCACATCTCATAGAGGAAGAATCAAAGACGCATCCGCTGATCGAAGAAGCGGTGCGCCGTGCTCTGCAAAAAATACGCGGCACCTATGGACTGGTCATCATGTCGGCGCAGGAACCGGACAAACTCATCGCGGCGCGCAATTTCAGCCCGCTCCTCATCGGCATCGGCACCAATGAATACATCGTGGCGTCAGACGCGTCAGCCGTGCTCAAACATACGGCGCAGGTCGTGTATCTGGATGACGGCGAAATTGCGGTGCTCACCCCCACCGAGCATCATGTCTACGATGCGGGCCGGAACCATCAGACCAAAGCAGTGCACAATATAGAGTGGTCGCTCGCGCAAGCGCAGAAAAACGGATACGCGCATTTCATGGAAAAAGAAATTTTTGAACAGCCCGAGGCCATAGAAAATTCCATCCGCGGGCGCCTGATTCTGGATGAGGGTATGGCAAAACTGGGCGGACTGTCCGGCGCTACCGCGACACTCCGCAATGCCAAACGCATCCTGATTGCCGCGTGCGGCACCGCGCATCTTGCCGGCAGAGTCGGGGAATATATGCTCGAAGAATACGCGGGCATCCCGACCGAAGTGGACATTGCCTCGGAATTCCGCTATCGCAAGCCGGTTTTTCGCGACGACGATGTACTGCTTGCCATCTCTCAATCCGGAGAAACCGCAGACACGCTTGCCGCGATCCGCGAGGCAAAGGAAAAAGGCGTACCGGCGCTCGGGATTGTTAATGTCGTCGGCTCCACCATTGCGCGCGAAACCGATGCAGGCGTATACCAGCACGTGGGGCCGGAAATCGGCGTTGCTTCCACCAAAGCATTTACCTCGCAAGTCGCGGTCATGGCACTCCTCACGCTGCTTATGGGGCGCTCCCGCGAAATGTCGCTTGTTACCGGCGAGCGCATTGCCAAAGAACTCCAGCGCATTCCCGAGTTGATGCGGACTGTATTGGCCGGGCGCGATGCGATCCGCGATCTGGCCCAAAAATACCAACCCTACCGCAACTTTTTCTTTCTCGGCAGAAAATACAATCTGCCGGTGGCGCTGGAAGGCGCGCTCAAGCTCAAAGAGATTTCTTACGTCCATGCCGAGGGGTACGGCGCCGGAGAATTGAAGCACGGCCCGATTGCCCTGATTGACGCGGATTTCCCCTCGGTCTGCATCGTGCCCCAGGACTCGGTGTATGAGAAAATGCTCTCCAACATGGAGGAAATCCGCGCGCGCGGAGGCCCGATCATTGCGATTGCCACCGAAGGCGACCGGAGAGTCCATGAGATTGCCGACGATGTGATTTATATCCCTAAGACATTGGAGATGCTGACGCCATTGCTATCGGTCGTGCCGCTGCAGATTTTTGCGTATCACTTCGGCGTCCTGCGGGGACGGGACGTGGACAAACCACGCAACCTCGCCAAATCAGTGACCGTGGAGTAGTGTAAAGAATATGCAAGCTCTGATTTTTGACGCGTCAGCAGCGGCTTGGGAATCCTCTTCGGGGTTTGAAAAAACCGAGGTGCAAGCACCCGTGATTGACGAGAAAAATAATCCTGCGGATGCCAAGGCCGTTATCATCAAAGTGCATTATGCGGGCGTGTGCGGATCAGATCGCGGGATATGGTTTCGCCAAGCATTCCGGGACCAGATACTCGGGAGCATTGCGGCAGGAAAAAAATCATACCGCATCATCGGCCATGAATTTTTCGGCGAAGTGGTAACCATAGGATCCAAAGTCACGCGCGCCAAGATTGGCGATTTTGCCACCTGCGAATCGCACGTGGTCTGCAACGAGTGCTACCAGTGCCTCCGCGGCGAACACCACGTCTGCACCAATGAAAAAATCCTCGGGATCTCGCAGGACGGCGGATTTGCCGAATATGCCAAAGTGCCCGAGCACATCGTGTGGGTGACGGATACTGCACGAATCCGCCCGGAAATCGCGGCAATGCAAGAGCCCTTTGGCAATGCGGTGCATGCCGCATCAAAGATTGACTTGAAAGGCAAAACCGTCGCATTATTCGGATTAGGCCCCATTGGCATGATGCTCTCGCTCGTGATCCGGGGGCTGGGAGCGGGAGCTATCATCGGCGTAGATCCCAATCCCATGGCGCGGGAAATGGCGCGCCGGCTCGGGATTGATTATGCCATCGCTCTTGGCGCCGGATCAAAAGACAAGCCGCATGCGCATGATCAGGCAATCACGGATGAAATCATGCGCATCACCAATGGTATCGGCGTTGACGCAGCATTTGAGATGGCAGGATTCAATTCGTCCGTGAACAACGCGCTGTTCAGCACGCGCCGGGGCGGGGACATCATCCTGTTTGGCCTGAAAAATGGCGATTTCGTTTTTGAGGATTACAACCGCCTGATTGTCCGCGGACTCACCCTGCACGCAGTCATCGGACGCCAAATGTGGCAGACATGGGAGACGACGCGGACGCTCCTGGAAAACCCCGCGAATAAAATCCAGGAAAAACTTTTTACGATACTGCTTGCCGAAGGCAACGGCACGATCATGCCCATCACCGACTACACCAAAGCGAATTTTGAGAAAAAAATGGCGAGCCATCCGAAAATCCTCCTCCAATTTTAATTTTATTTTTATGTTCACTCACGCGAAAAAAGAATTCACCGACGAGTTGCAAGCCATGCGGGATGCCGGCACCTACAAGGAGGAGGGTGTTTTGGAAGGCAAGCAGGGGACTGAAATCATGATTGACGGCGCGACTGTGCTCAATTTCTGCTCCAACAACTACCTTGGCCTTGCCGGAAGCGAGTTTGTCGCCGACGCCGCAATAACGGGCATGAAAAAATACGGATTCGGCATGGCAAGCGTGCGCTTTATCTGTGGCACCTCTATTATTCACAAAGAACTGGAAGCAAAAATCGCGGCGTTTTTCGGCAGTGAGGACGCGATCCTGTATACCTCATGTTTTGACGCGAACACCGGACTTTTCGAAACTATCCTCAAAGAGGGCGACGCGATCATTTCCGACGAGCTGAATCACGCGTCCATCATTGATGGCGTGCGCCTGTGCAAAGCCGAGCGCTTCCGGTATAAACATGCGGATATGGCGGATCTTGAGCGCCAGCTTGGTGCCGCGGGATCGCGGCGGCGCTTGATCATCGCAACAGACGGCGTATTCAGTATGGACGGCGATACAGCGCCTCTCAAAGCAATCTGCGATCTGGCGGACAAATACGGCGCGCTCGTGATGGTGGATGATTCGCACGCCAGCGGCGTACTGGGCGCTACCGGACGGGGAAGCGTGGAGGGGCTGATGGACCGCATTGATATAATAACCTCCACATTTGGCAAAGCGCTCGGCGGAGCCGGCGGCGGGTTTACCGCCGGCCGCAAAGAAATTATAGAATATCTGCGCCAGCGCAGCCGCACCGCGCTTTTTTCCAATAGTTTGCCTCCGCCAATTGCGGCAGCCGGCCTCGCAGTGCTCAATGCGTTTGACGGGCCGCTCGGGGACGCGCGAGCGCGCCTTGCAGACAACACCCGCTATTTCAGAGATGCAATGGCGCGGCTGGGGTTTACCCTTGGCGGCGACGGTTCACACCCGATCACGCCGGTTATGCTCGGGCACGAGAAACTCGCCACCGGCATGGCCTCTGCCCTGCGGGAGAAGGGGATTTATGTGCGCGGATTTACCTATCCGGTGGTGCCCATGGGTAAAGCCCGCATCCGCGTGCAACTCTCCGCAAGCCACACCAAAGAGCAGATGGATCGGGCAATCCGCGCATTTGAGGGAGTCGGAAAAAAGTATCGCATCATTTTATAATACTCACCCATGAAAAATATTGTCATTATCGGCGGCGGCACCGGCACGTTCACCCTCCTGGCCGGATTGCGAAAGTTTCCTACCAATAATTCCGTCATTGTCTCATCAGCCGATGACGGCGGCTCCACCGGCGTGCTCCGCCGGGAACTAGGCGTGATGCCGGTCGGCGATATCCGCCAGTGTCTGGTGGGCTTGTCATACACTGATGAAGCGATGCGCGATCTTTTTTCCTATCGTTTTGACCGAGGGTCGCTTGCCGGACACACGGTCGGCAATATCATCCTTGCCGCGCTGGAAAAAATCACGGGCGACAGAGAGAAAACAATCGCGCTTGCCGGCGCCATGCTCAATGTCCGGGGCGCGGTCCTGCCGGTGTCGCTGAAGCCCACGACGCTCTCCGCCGCCTACGCCGATGGTCGTAAAATAATCGGCGAACACCGTATCGATGAACCCCGGACACGCCGCGCGGCACCCATCACCGCACTCGCCCTCACCCCCCGTGTGCCGGCAAATCCTGCCGCGCTCGCCGCATTGGAAAAAGCCGATGCCATTATTTTCGGCCCGGGAGATCTGTATACCAGTGTGCTCCCCAATCTTCTGGTCAGGGGAGTGGCCGAGCGTATCAGGGCGTCATCTGCCAAAAAAATCATCATTACTAATATCATGACCAAAGCAGGCCAGACGGATGGATTTCAAGCGTCTGACTTCATCCGCGTTATTGCGTCATACCTTGGAAAAAAAGGCGCGCCGTCTCCGGTGGATATTGCGCTTATCAATAGCAAAAAACCTCCTGTATCGGGACGCGCGCGATACCAAGAAGAAGGGGCGCGTTTTGTAGCGCCCGATAGCGCCGTGATACGCGCGCTTGACGTTACGGTCATTGCAGAAGATCTTCTCTCGACGGCCGCGCATCGGCGCGTTGCCGGCGACCGGCTCCACCGAAGCACATTGCGCCATGACAGCGACAAAACCGCCCGCGCGATTTGGAAAATCATTGCTTAATTTTTCTGACGCATGACGCTTAAAAAATCTGTTCTAAAAAAACCCTACGCCGTCAAATGGGAAGCGCGCGAACGGCGCAAAAAAATCGCGTGGGCGTATCTCTATCTTATTTTTCAGGATCGGCACCCGGAGCCCTACGGCCTTATAGAGAATGTCTACGTGGAAAAAGCGTACCGCGATCAAGGGATCGGCACCATCCTCATGCGCGCCGTTATTGCCGAGGCAAAAAAAAGAAAGTGTTACAAACTCATCGGCACGAGCAAAATAGAAAACATCGGCGCGCATCGCTTTTATGAACGCTTTGATTTTAAAAAAGTCGGCTACGAATTCCGCATGGACTTGAAAAAATCCCCGCCCCTCCAAAAAGATTAACCCTCATTGCATACTCAACCGATTGATGGCCGTCAATCGGTTGAGTATGAACTTTTTATGATTATCCTTGATTTTGACGGCGTGCTGTTCAACGATGAGCGCTTCAAACGCGATTATTGGCGTCTGTTCCGCCGCGCTGGCATCCCGCATCGTATCCATCAGGACGCATACATCGCGTCAAAAGAATTGCACCGCGGCGGGTATCGACACGATTTACATTTGACACTCGTCAAAAGGCACATGCCGGCGGTTCAGATTCCGGCTTTGGAACAGAATATTTGGAAACTTCTCGGACATTCCGCCGAATACTTGTATCACGACACTAAACCGTTTCTTCGCTATTGGCAATCAAAAGGCGAGGCGCTGGCGCTTGTTTCCAGCGGCAACGCATTTCAAGAGAAAAAAGTGCACTCGAGCGGCATTACTTCGCTTTTTTTAGCCGCCATTGTCGCAGATACGAGCGATAAAGTGTATCCCGTACGCGCTCTGGTAAAGCGCGCGGGGCGCAACCGCATTGTTTTTATTGACGACAGAAGAAATTTCGTAGACGCGGTAAAACAGAACTTCCCGCGTATTCTTGTTCTGCAGATGATTCGCAGGCGCGATCGAGAACGGAGCGTCGCCGCCGACGCCATCGTGCCGAATCTTGCCGCGGCGCGCCGATTTATTGAAAGCCGAGCCGTCCGGCAAGCTCCAAATGAGCCAGCGTGTTGACGCCGACACTCTCACGCGGATCAATCTCCATAGACGCGACGCACGCGCCTTCTGCAATCGCTATGCCGACCAGATCCGTGAGGTAATATTCTCCTTTCGCGTTGCTGTTGCGTATTTTTTTCAGATGCGGCCAGAGCCATGCGGCGTCAAAACAGAAAAATGCGGGGTTCACCTCACATATTTCTTTTTCTGCAAGCGTTACGTCTTTTGCCTCCACAATCGCCACAATTTTTCCCGACGCGTCCCGCACCACGCGCCCAAAATCCGCAAACGGCGCACGCCAATCGTCAAAGTCATCAACCCGCACCGTCATCATGGATAGGGGACAACGCTCCTGCTCATGGAGCTTGCGTAACTTCACGATCGTGGACGCTTTGACAAATGGATGGTCGCCGTAAAGCACCATCACCTGATCTGCTTTTCCTGCAAGTAATTCTTCCCCGCACTGTACTGCGTGGCCCGTGCCGAGCTGTGCGTCTTGGCGCACATAATCGTATCCGTTGCCCAGCGTCCGTTCCACAAGCTCGGCCTGATAGCCGGTCACCATCACGGGACGCTCATCGACGCCCGAATGGCGCACCGCATCAAGCAGGTGCGCGATCATGGGCTTGCCCTCAAACGGAATCAGCACTTTGGGAATCTCCGCATTTTTCATCCGCGTACCTTTGCCCGCGGCAAGAATAATAATTCGAGTTTGCATATCATTGAGCATAAGGGAAAACTGCCTCCACGGTCAATAACTATTGAACGCCACGCCTTCAGAAAAAGTCCTCTTTGCGCATTGTTCGCGTCGTGCTATACTTTCTTCATGGCTCCATCACATCGTAGCTTGCCGCGAGATGTCTTTGTGCATCTGCTGATGATCGCCACGCTCTATGCGAGCGTTGCGGCTTTTTTGGCGCTCATGTTCCAATACATCAACGTGGCATTTCCTGATGCGCTTGGAACTTACTATCCGGGCATCCTGGATACCATCCGCCGTTCCGAAGCTACTCTCCTCATTGTTTTCCCGGTCTATCTTTTTCTCTCCTGGCTGATCGGCCGCGATATGGTCGCGGCACCCGGCCTGCGGGATTTTAAGCTCCGCAAATGGCTCATTTATTTTACGCTCTTTATCTCGGCAATCACTATTATTATTGACCTGGTCACGCTAATTTATAATTTTCTCGGGGGCGACCTCAAAACCCCGTTTATCCTGAAGGTCGTCGCAGTACTTGCGACTGCCGCCGCGGTCTTTGGATATTATTTGTGGGATTTACGCGCGCCTACGGGCGCGCGCTCACGCGTCCCGCGCATTGCAGCAGGCACGGCCGCGGGGATTGTCCTTGCGTCTCTCATCGCCGGATTCTTTATTGTCGGCTCGCCGACAACCCAGCGGGCACGCCGTTTTGACGAACAGCGCGTTGAGCATCTGCAAACCATCCAGAGTCAGATCATCAATTATTGGATGCTCAAACAAAAACTGCCGGACTCGCTGGGCGCTCTCACGGACAGCATTAGCGGTTTTTCAGCGCCGCTTGACCCGGAAACCAACCAATCATACGAATACCAAACAAGAAATAAACTTATCTTTGAACTCTGCGGAACATTTCGCTTCGCCACCGCAATACAGCATGGACAAGAAAAATCTTTGTCCGTGCCGATAGCGCCCTATGGCCCGTACGGCGATGCGCGTAATGAGAGCTGGAATCATGGCGCAGGCCGCGCATGCTTCTCCCGCACCATTGACCCCGAGCTTTATAAATCGCAAAAGCCAGCCCCGATACCATCCCTTTGAGACCCGGTCTCATAGACGGATGTGCATAACCGTCCTTGCACAAACCCTCTATTCGAGTAAAATAAAGGCATGGCGAAGAATCCTCCCAGAGGTGCCGGCCGCATCGGGACCGTCAAGCAACGGGATCAGGTGTTTAGCAGGCAGAACCGGCGCTGGACCAAACGCGATGTGACCAGTGGACAATTCATGGATCAAAAAGCAAACCGGAGCCCATTTAAAGGCGTGCATAAGAAAACCTAAAGGTCGGGGTATACCATCTGATTTATTGGATTTATTTTTATTTTTATGATGGAAGGAAATACTATGGAGGGGAAAAAATGCGGATGCATGCATCACTCCATGATCCCGTTGTTTATCGTCGCATTCGGCTTGCTGTTTCTTTTGGGGCAAATCGGCGTTTTCACGCAGGGATTCGTGGGGCTTGCATGGCCGGTGCTCGTAATCCTCGGAGGCGCCATGAAGATGATGAGCAAAAAGTGCAAGTGCTGCTGAATTTCCATTGACGACAGATGACCCCGCCGCGTCCCGATTTTCGGGACGCGGCTTTTTATCCCCGAGCAGAATAAAAAGCGGCACGGGATTTGTGATCCCGCGCCGTACTACGAATATCGAGGTGTCACCCTTAGATTCCTTCTGATAACGCCTTCTTTATTTTTGCTTCGGCATTATCAATAATGTATCCTAAGCCCGCTTTAGGGCCCTCTTTTTGGAAAAGGGTCAAAACGTAACGCAAAACGATTTCTCGTCCACCAAGAATAATGCCCTCCGTCAAGCCTTTGATAATCCGCTCAACACTTTCTTGGTTCACGCCCAAATCCGTAGGCATAAATATACTCCTCTGTATTAAACTGCCAAGGTACAACAAAAAAACTCTCGCACCACGAGTGCGGGAGTTTTGGAATGTTTCTTAGTGTTCTCTTATCTCGTAAGATGCATTCCAAAACCCCCGCTCAAAGCAGGCATCATCATACCCATCATCATGTTCATCTCGGAGGGGCTGTAGAATGCGGCATTTTTCATATCTACTGTCCATTATGCACGAAGCCGATTCCCTGTCAAGTCACTTATTTGGAGAAAATAAAAGGGCGCCCGCTGTAGTGGGGGCGCCCGAGAGATAGATTGTTTTTTTTATTGCGCTTTACTCTTCAAAGACATGCGGAGGTTACTCGGAAGGTCGGCTTTGAGCTTACCTGTATCAAAGCGCCGTTTTAACGCGCGCCTGACGAGCTCCCGATCTATACCAGTAAACTCCTTAAACATTTTAATCAGCTGTTGGTCCTGAAGAGCGTTCAGATTTCTTGTCTCTGCCATTTTGTTCACCTTTCCGAAGAGAGTTTTGCCACCAAACATATTCTTGGCCAGTCATCCATTTTTTCCCACCCATATACGCTTTGGCTGATGGATATGCCTCTGCTGATGGGATAAAAACAACTTCGTCTTCCAGTGGAAGCAGAAGAGGCCGTCTTTCCTCTTTTCTTTCTCCTCTTTTCCTTGGCACAGATAAATCCTCCCGTAAATGCATTGTTAAAGAGCGACATACTCTTTTTCTTCGGGCTTCGCGGGCTTTAGACCCGTGATCGCCCACAAAACCACTCTCGCATAAAATAATCCGGCCTTTCCCGAATTGCGGGAAAGGCCGGATGGGTTTTGCGATTGCTTATCTTTTTACTGCATACGCCCCATTGCCACCTTCCCCTGGTTAAGGAGGTTGAGAAGAAGGCCAAGCAACAGGCCGCGTCTTGCGGCTGTCATAACATTCTGATTTGTCACGGCTGTATGAATCATATCTCATCCAAGGTTAAACGGAATCGGAAATCTTGTCAACCCCCGCCTTGTCATTCCCGACTTGATCGGGAGTCTAGTGTTCAGTTCCACTGACTTCTGGATTCCCGCTTTCGCGAGAATGACAATCAGGCAGTAGGGGAGTGGTGGCTTTGCTTTAGATTTTCAATATCTTTCAAAAGCGTCCCGAGATCCCGCTCTATTTTCTCAATTGCCTTGCGCGTGTTGCCTTCCACAACCGTCTCCTGCTCATCTTTTTCCTGTATCTTGTCTATGTCACCGGAGATTTCCTCCACATCTTCGGAGATTTCGTCCACATCGGTCTCAATCTCTTTGACATCTTCCTGTATTTCCTCAATGTCTTCCTCCACTTCTTCCAAGCTCCGGGTATTGCGATTCACGGTCATCTGGATGAAAATCGCAAGATAAATCGCCTCCAGCGACACCGCGGTGGTGAGAATCAGAAGCACCGCATCCAGCGGCACGCCGATGAGCACCAAGAAAAAACACGCAATGAAAAAGAAAGTATGCGCTACCAAAGAAGCAGGCGTGCCTATCCACTCGGTTGCCCGCGTTGAAGCATTTTCAATCCGTCCTTTTTTGCTCATGCCTCGTATTATTGCACCAAGCGCGCGGTAGCGCAAATGACACGGTAAAAATAGGGCCGGACAGCTATAGCCGTCCGGCCCAGATCCTAATGTATCTGTGTAAGCGCATCCAAAATCGCTTTTTGCGCCTCAATAAATCGGTCAAAAGCATTTGACCAGCATGAGATGTGATACAACAATTTATCATCCACTACATACCGCGCTTCAGTAATTTGTTGGCGGCATGCGGCGCATCGGCGCCCCGCTATTTCCGCCAGACATCTATCGCAAGGAATCGGCTGTACATTGATAACCGCTCCCAAATGCGCAAAAATCTGCTGTAGCGCTTCAAACTGACTTTTATCCACGCTCATCCATGTACTGGTGCGCCAGTCAAATAAACGCCCATGCTTGAGGCATCCTTGATCATGTGGCACCCCCTTACCTCCTTTACCCAGCAAGCCGAAACCATGGCTGGGACCCCACGAAAACAAAAATGTCTTCGCCTCCGTACGCGTCCGGATTCCATCCAGCGACAGAAAAATCTGGCACAATAACCGATACCACGCGTCCGAGTAAATGCCATTTTTCCCTTTCTTGTTGCGCTTGGGCGAGCCGGAGGCGCAAAGCACATCCCTCGTATGTAGTGAGGGTGACGTCTTGGCCCGCTTGAAAACCATCTTCGGGACAGAGCGAAGTGATAGGAACTACAGGATTACCAATGCCGGGCAAAGCCATAAAAATAACCTCTCTCGTAGATAGTGTGAGTTATTCTGATATCAACGAGCTACAATGCCAATGGATGCTTGGCAATCAAAAACTCCCCATCATCGTGAGGAGTCGGCGGGTTTCGTGTGCTGTGATGATTCGTTATCGCGTATCGCTAAACCGCCAACTCCAATGTTGGATCAAGTGTTTAATCGCGACAATACGATTCTGCGTTCGATTCATCACAAAATAGATGATACCAAAATGGCTATAATCCTGTCAAGAGCCATTTCCCCTCACGCCTGGGGAAAACAAAAGCGGGATGGCGCAAGCGCCATCCCGCGACTAACTCAAAGACCTACGACACAATCTCGGCAATGCATCCGGCGCGCTCCATCACGCCAAAGCATCCCTCACACATATCCATCACGCGGAGTGATCCTCGGACCGTGATCGTCTGGTAGATCGCTCGCGTGGGAATATGAATGCATTTTCCATTCGGCACTTGTATTTCCTCATTGACAGACAGTGCGACTTTTCTAATCTTCTCCGTTTCTTTCTCGTCCAAATCCTTCAATCCATTTTCGTACGGCATATCTTTCTCCCTTTTTAGTCATCAATGACATCTTCGCGCGTAAACGAACCCAACACCACCATCTTTTTGCTCATCTCCGCGAGGAGAATGAGCACCGCGTCCATCACCAGCGGATTTTTATGGATTTCTATCTCCATAAAAAATACTATCTCCCCATCCACGCCTCCTCCCGTGAGAATAGTTGTCTGATAGGTCATATTGATCCCTGCCGAGTCCATGGGCTCGGTAATTTTATGGAGCACTCCGGGTTTGTTCTGTTTTGGCCATAACAAAATCACTACCTTGGAACTCCCTCTGATGAGTCTATTTCCACGCATCTTCTCCACGAGATAAAAATGCGTGTAGTTTCCCTGCGTATCATCTTCAAAATCTTTTTTCAAGGTATGAAGATTATACAATCTCGCACAGAAGGATGAGGATATCGCAGCCATAGAACGATCTCCCGCTTCGGCGACCATCTTTGCCGCACCGGAAGTACTTAGTACAGATTCCAACGCGATATCGCCAAGCTGCGTGAGATTGTAAGCACATTGTCCCAATCCTTGGGGATGGGACTTCACTGTTCTTATCTCTCCCATCGAAACATTAGGTTCTAAAACCAAAAGTTGGTGATGAACCCGCAAACTGATCCTATCGGTTACTTGCAAGCGCTGGCGGATAGGATGCCTCCCCAACAGATATTCAGTCGCTTGATTGTCGCGACTCAAGAAAAACCTCATCACCTCGGGAACAATACTTTGAATGTTTGTGCTGTTATAAATCGGCACGACGCCAACCCTCCGATATTCAGGACCATCATCAACCCGACAAAGCACTTCCTTGTTGCCGCTAACAAAAACGATGTCCGCTTCATTACAGAAATGTCGTTCATTGACCCACTCCGCTACGCAATGGCCGTACGACCCTTTTGGCCCGAGGCAAACAATCTGCTTTTTCATGCGCCATCTCCAATCTGATACCGTCTGTTATTAAATTGACAAAGACCTCACTCAGACAATCTCCAGCAGATTACCCGCTGGCGTCGGGAGCTGAATGGGTGATTCGGGCCGCGGCGCCAAAAGACAATTTGCCAACAAAAAACTCCTCGTCGAGAGGAGCTGGCTGGTTGCTTTGCTTCTATACTATCGCATACATCAAGACCGCCAACTCCGTTGGGTAAAGTAAGTAAAGCCGAAGAAATATGCGGTGCGAAGTATGCGATTCATAAGTATGGATTGATACTATCAGAATGGGTCATATCTTGTCAAGCCATCAATGCGTGACTCCGACCTTGCGTTCTACGCGATCCATCCGTACGCCCAAATCCTGCAATCCCTCGCGTATATCGGGCAAATCAGAGATGTCATTGTGAAGTGAATCAATACGGCTGTTTACAGCAAAAAACCCCGCGTCCATTTTTTGTTCAAGTTTATACCCAAGAGTTTTCAAATCCTCTTTGGTGGCGAATCTTTCCAGATCTTCCTTCGTAGCGAATCGCTCCAAATCTTCTTTGGTGGCGAACCTCTCCAAGTCCTCTTTGCTTGCCATGGTGCGCTGCATGAGCGCGGCAAGATCGTCAATGGTCATATTTTTCTTTACCATATATATTATTTTAATGCGCCGACAAATCTTGTCAAGCAAAGTTTTCCACCGCCGCCATGTAAAAAGTCCAGTCGCGCAGTTGGCAGGACTGGGCTTGACGAAATAGAGCGTATCGGACACAATGCCGATAATTATTCATCTACTAAATATCCTTTTATCTTATGGACAATCTAAAAAAGGTGGCTAATATGACGACAATCATCGTGTTTGTCGTTGCGTTTCTGCTGGGCTATGGCACATCCGCGCGTATAGTCAATCGCAATCGGGCCAGCGCTCCGCTCCCGCGCGAGACCGCGCAGACGGACGGAGCGAATGCAGGGCATGCGCTCGCTGATATTTCTGCGGCTACTCCCGCAGACACCAGTACGACCAATAGCATCAACGCAGATGACCAGCCCGCGGGAACCATGATGGCCGTCTCGGTCAAAACAGACAAAGAAGCATGGGCAGTGATCCATGAGGATGCCGACGGCAAGCCCGGCAAGATTCTCGGCGCACACCTATTCCCCGCCGGCACGCACCTGGGCAGAATAGAATTGCTACGCGGCACCGAGGCAGGAAAAAAATATTACGCCATGCTTCATGCCGACGACGGCGATCGCGCGTTTGCTTACGAGACCGACCTGCCGCTCAAGAACGCGGCAGGGAATCCGGTCATGCATGCATTTATGGCAACCGCAGACACTGCGACGCAATAGTCAGACATTCATACGGCACTGGTTCTAAATCCGCCTTCTTTTTTTGCAGGAGGCGGACTTTATGATGAAAAAATATCCCTATTGAGACGATCGTTTCACTAGGGATATTTTTTAAAGAAAGCGTACATTTCAATTTTAACCCCTATTATGGGTATAATGATTTTCATGCATGTCACGCCGTCCGCTGTTAAAAAATTCAAATCTTTGATAAAGGCGTACTACCGACGCCACGGACGCGATTTACCGTGGCGCGAGACGCGCGACCCCTATCACATTCTCCTTTCGGAACTCATGCTCCAGCAAACGCAGGTGGAACGGGTGATTCCCAAGTATCACGAATTCCTTGGTCGCTTCCCAAATCTTTTCCGGTTGTCCAGATCCCGACTTTCCAGCGTTCTCCGGGTGTGGCAAGGACTCGGCTACAATCGCCGCGCGCTGTATCTGAAACGCGCGGCCGAGGAGATTGTCAGCCGGCACGGCGGAGCCGTGCCGCGTGATCCTGAAGTCCTGGCGCAACTCCCGGGCATTGGCAAGGCAACTGCCGGCGCCATCGCGGCATTTGCTTTCAATCAGCCGACGGCGTTTATTGAAACCAATATCCGGCGCGTTTACTTGCATTTTTTCTTTCCGCGGCGTCGGGCCGTACCGGACACCGCACTCCTGCCGCTTATTGCAAAAACCTTGGATCGCAAAAATTCCCACGAATGGTATTATGCGCTTATGGACTATGGTGCCATGCTTGGCGCCGTACAAAAAGGCAAGAAAAATCCCAACCGCCGAAGCAAACACTACACCCGCCAATCGCGTTTTGAAGGATCGGATCGGCAACTTCGCGGCAAAATCATCGCGCTCATGCTTGATGAAAAACAAATGTCTGAAAAAATACTTGCCGAAAAACTCACTGCCTCAACCAAACGAATAAAAAAGGTGGTCGCATCGCTTATCGTTGAGGGTTTTTTAGATAAACAACAAAAGGGGCGGCTCGGCATTGCCTCCAGATAACAACATAGCTATAACACCCTTACAAACTTGAGTTTGTAAGGGTGTTATAGCATCATCACTACCATCAACATTGATTATGTTCCGTATTCTCAAAAAAGACACCGTGACTCGCGCGCGAGCAGGCGCAATTGAAACCTCGCACGGGATTGTCGAGACGCCAGCGTTCGTGGTTGTGGGCACGCACGGCAAAGTGCGAACACTGGATACAGCAGATCTGCATGCGACCGGCACGCAAGTTATCATTGCCAATACTTATCACCTGTGGCGCGCGCTCGGCGAAAAAGGGCTCACCGCATTTCCCGGGCTCCATACGGCGATGGATTGGAACGGCGCGCTCATGACCGACTCCGGCGGATTTCAGGTTTTTAGCATGGGCATTGCCCGCGAGCACGGCGTCGGCAAAGTCGCTCCAGCGCTACAAGAAAGATTACAGATACAACATCCTTACAAACTGGAGTTTGTAAGGATGTCTGATCCGACTGAAAACGCAGAGAGAGGATCGGTTAAGATTACGGAAGATGGAGTTGTATTCACCGAGAACAAAGTCCGGTATTGGCTGGATGCCGAGAAATCCATCCGCATCCAACAGCAACTCGGAGCCGATATTATTATCGCGTTTGACGAGCCGACCTCACCTCGGCACGATTATGCATACATCAAACAATCTTTGGTACGCACACACGCGTGGGCAGAGCGATCGCTCAAAGCAAAAACTAGCAATCAATTGCTGTACGGCGTGGTGCAGGGAGGATCACACGAGGATTTGCGGGCCGAGAGCGCCAGATATATCGCCTCGCTCCCATTTGACGGCATTGCGGTCGGCGGCTCTTACAGCAATTCATTCGGCAGTACGCGCGAGCGCACGATCAAAGAGCTTGAGTGGACCATCCCGCATCTGCCGGAAAATAAACCACGGCATTTACTCGGCATTGGCTTGATTGAAGATATTTTTGCCGGAGTTGCAGCAGGCATAGATACCTTTGACTGCGTGGTGCCGACGCGTGAAGCCCGACACGGGTCCATTTATACCAATCGCGACCGCATAGACATCAAACGCACGATGTATCGCGATGATAAGTCCGTGCTGGATGAATCATGCGTATGCGTGGTCTGCAAAGAGATGCGAATAGAAAAAGGCGCACTCCATGCCATGTTCCGCGACAAGAGCGCGACAGAGGGTCAATTCAGCGATGCGCGCCAGCAGGCGGCGCGCCTCGCAACCATGCACAACATCTCATTTTTCAATCTCCTTATGGTGCGTATCCGCATCTCCATCCTCAATGGGCGTTTTTCCGAAGAAAAACGCCGCGTGTTATCCCAAACCGTCTAAAAATGGCTTAAATGCGGACTATGATCACTTCCCCATCGACGCCATCGCAGTATGGCGTGTTGGGGCCGACGGGCAGGTTGCCCGCGGAAACTCTGTTTTCACCACATAGTTAAGGTGTCGGAACGACACCTTACAAAAACAGGACAGGAGAGTTTATGGCCCCACGGCACTGCTGTGGGGCTTTCTTTATGGCGCGTTTGGTGTCATTCCCGACCCGATCGGGAATCCAGAAATGCGGGAGAGAGAATAAATAGATACTGGATTCCCGCTTTCGCGGGAATGACAATAATGCTGGAATAACAGAAATGGATTATTGCGGAAATGCTTAAAATCTATTATGATCGCTCCATGCCTCATATTGAGATTGCGGCGGAACAATTGACTACTTTTTTGGGATTGCCGATTACCAATGCTCTGCTAACCAGCTGGGTGGTGGTGGGTTTGCTTGTCTTAGTCGCCTTGCTCCTACGGCGTCACACATCACTGATTCCCAATGCACTGCAGAATGTCGTGGAGTTTTTTATGGAGAGTTTTTTGACACTCATGGAGGGCGTGCTGGGCTCGCGCGAGCAGGCAGAGAAATATTTTCCGCTGGTCGGCACGATTTTTCTTTTTATTCTGACTTCAAACTGGCTCGGGATAGTGCCCGGCATCGGGTCTGTCGGATTTTTTGAACATGTCGGTGGACAGTCAAAATTCGTGCCGCTTTTCCGATCCGTGGCAAGTGATCTGAATATGACGCTGGCGTTGGCAACCATCACCGTGTTCATGATTCATATCATGGCGGTAGGAGCTATTGGCATCAAAGCGCACATCGGTAAATTCTTCTCATTCAAGGGGCCAATTGAGTTTTTCGTGGGCATACTTGAACTTGTCTCGGAATTTGCTAAGATAATATCATTCTCGTTCCGCCTGTTCGGGAATATATTCGCCGGGGAGGTTTTGCTCATTATTACAGGGTTTCTCGCGCCTTTTGGCGCGCCCATACCTTTTCTGATGTTGGAGATCTTCGTCGGATTCGTACAGGCGCTCGTATTTGCCATGCTGACGGTCGTATTTATCAGCATCGCCGTGAGCCGTCATGACTCATCGGCAGAGGTCGCGCATCATTAATAATTAATAATTTCAAATTATATGAGTCCAGAAACAGTAAAGCTACTCGCCACAGCAGGGGCAATCGTCGGTGGCACCGCAGTGCCTGCCGCCGCCATCGCGTTTATCGGGAGTAAAGGATTGGAGGCAATCGGCCGTAATCCGGAAGCCGCGGCAAAAGTGCAAACCGCGATGATCCTCGCCATTGCATTTGCCGAGGCCATTGCGATCTACGCGCTCGTCGTCGCGCTGATTATCAAATTCGTATAGTGCTTAATCTCCGACACGGAAAGAACTACACCCCTTATTCGTACGAATAAGCGAATAGTGCACAGAGGGAAATGGTATGCAAGAATTGCTTCATAATTTCGGCGTTGACTGGCGGCTCCTGCTGGCGCAGGCCGTAAACTTTTTCGTCCTGCTTGCCATACTGTGGAAATTTGTCTATACGCCGATCCTCGGCATTTTTCGCAAGCGGCGTGAGGACATTGCCAAAGGCGTCGCCGATGCGCGAGAAGCAGGCGAGCATCTGGCAAAAGTGGAAAAAATCGGCGAGGAGAAATTGAACGCGGCGCGTCAAGATGCGCTCGGCATCGTGAATCAAGCCGAGTCACTCGGCAAGCAACGCAAAGAAGAAATCTTGCGTGAGGCCGCACAAAAAAGTGAAGTGGTTTTGGCTGACGCAAAACGCGCGGCAGGGGAAGAACAGGCAAAAGCGCGGGAAGAATTTTATGCAAGCGCCGAAGATCTGATGCGCGAGGGCATTGCCAAGGTGCTTGGCCGACAGACACCCGAGCAACGGGATCGGGAATTAATCCATCAGGCGCTTGCTGAACTTAAAACCGCAACAAAGGGATGAAATACGCGACCGGACAATATGCGGCGGCTTTGAGCGCGGCGCTCGCGGACGCGCCGGACGCGGAGCGGTCGGCGATGATACGCCGCTTTCTTGCGATGCTGCGCAAAAACAAAGACACGCGCCGGCTCGGCGCCATCATGCGCAAAATAGAGAAACAATCGCTCGCGGATCAGGGACTGCATAAGGTCAGCGTGGCATCGGCGTCCCCCCTCACGCCGGAGTTGAAAAAAGATATTGCCGCGGCATTGGAGAAAAAGCCGCTCTGGGAGGAAACCGTGGATCCGGCGATGCTTGGCGGCATCCGCATTCTCATCGACGACGAGCTGTTTATTGACGCGAGCGCCCGCAGGCGCCTTGACCGGATGTTTCGCGCTTGATCCATATGTCATTCCCGCGAAAGCGGGAATCCAGAACCTCAAAAACTGGATTCCCGATCAAGTCGGGAATGACAAAATTTATGAAAGACACCATTATCACTCATTTGAAAAAAGAGATTGAGGGGTTTAGCGCCCAGATCAAAGCCGAGAAAATCGGGCATGTGTTGGAGGTGGGTGACGGCATTGCCAAAGTGTATGGCCTGGCGGATGCGGCATCGCAGGAAATGCTTGAATTTGAGACGGATCACGGCACCGTGCAGGGGATCGCATTCAACCTTGAGGAAGACGCGGTCGGCGCCATACTGCTGGGCGACTACACCGGCGTGCGCGAAGGAGGCGTGGTGCGCCAGACCAAGCGCGTATTGTCCGTGCGCGTCGGGGATGAACTCATCGGCCGGGTGATTGATCCGCTCGGCGCGCCGCAGGACGGCCGCGGCCCGATTTTCAAAAATGATACTGATCCGGTGTTTTTTCCGGTGGAGCGCCAAGCGCCGTCAGTGATCGCGCGCGAGCCGGTCGGCGTGCCGCTCCATACCGGCATCAAGACCATTGATGCCATGATCCCGATTGGCCGGGGCCAGCGCGAGCTTATTATCGGGGATCGCCAAATCGGCAAAACATCTATTGCAATAGACACGATTATTAATCAAGGACGGGATAAACGTCATACCACGCCGATTTGCATTTACGTTGCCATTGGCCAGAAAGAATCAAAGATTGCAAAAATTGTGGCGGAACTCAAAACCGCAGGCGCTATGGAATACACGA
>Ga0209515_10003231_pt1 | contig 23709 bp, 21 predicted proteins | sample Subgroupgradi54m_FD_187454 | JGI IMG/M metagenome (GOLD analysis project Ga0209515, IMG submission 187454) | Subsurface groundwater microbial communities from S. Glens Falls, New York, USA - GMW60B uncontaminated upgradient, 5.4 m (SPAdes)... ... | reverse complement strand
TGTCCTTCATCGCCGGCTGGGCGCTTCTGTTGGACTACATCGTGACGATCGCCATCTCCGTCTTCAGCATTGGGCCGTACCTCTCCTATTTCTTCCCGGCGCTGAAGATGGGCATGGCTAATGTGGCCTTCAGCTCGGCGGTGCTGGCCGTTCTTCTTGTCCTCAACATCATCGGCATTAAGGAGTCGACCCGGGTCTCCCTCCTGCTTTGTATTTTCGACATGGCCACCCAAGCGACGATCATCTTGATCGGGGCCTTCTTCCTGCTGAACTTCCCCTATCTGTTCCATCACATGCGCATCGGCGTCGCTGGGGTGGACTGGTCTCCTACCTGGCCGCAGTTTTGGAAAGGGGTCTCCATGGCCATGGTGGCTTACATTGGGATTGAGTCTATTGCTCAGCTTGGGGATGAAGCCCGTAATGCCAGCCGGTCGGTTCCAAGGGCCCACATGCTTACAATGGTGGCCCTCTTCGTCATGTACTTTGGAATCTCGGCCGTCGCCCTCTCAGCCATCCATCCCAAAGTGCTTGCGACCCAATACCTCGAGGACCCTCTGGCAGGAATCGCCGCCGCCATGCCGGTGGGCAGCCGTCTTCTCGGTCCCTGGATTGGGATCTTAGGCGCCATCATTCTTTTTGTTGCCGCCAATGCCGGATTGGTCGGGGCATCGCGGCTTACTTTCGCGATGGGCGAATATTATCAGGTTCCGCGAATCTTCTATCGGCTTCATTCGCGATTTCGGACGCCGTACGTTTCGCTTGCGCTGTTCGCCGGGCTGGCCGGATTGGTCATTTTGGTGGCCAAACGGCTGACATTCATCGCCGACTTGTATAATTTCGGGGCGATGCTGGCTTTCAGTCTGGCGCACCTCTCCCTTTTAGGATTGCGGGTACGACAACCCAACTTGGAGCGTCCTTTCAAGATTCCGGTCGGCATTCCATTCGGGCAGGCACGGCTGCCGGTCACTGCAATCTTAGGATTTTTTGCCACGGTCGCCGTCTGGGTGGATGTAGTGATCAGCAAGCCGGCCGGCCGAAACCTTGGTTTTCTCTGGATGGGATTGGGCCTTGTCTGCTACTTCGCCTACCGGAAAAAGCAGCGGATTCCTGCCACCGCCCACGTCCAGATCGAGCGGATCAAGGTGCCGGAATTTCATCCGCTCACCACCAAGAAAATTTTGGTCCCTACGCTTGGCGGGCCTTTCACGGAAAATATCCAGGTGGCCTGCGAACTCGCCAAGACGCACGGGGCACGCGTGATGGCCCTTTATGTGATCGAGGTGCCGGCCTCTCTGCCGCTGGATACTTTCCTGCCGGAACGTTTTGCTGAGGCGGAGGCGGCGTTGAAACGGGCGCAGGCGATCGGCAGAGAATCTGAGGTTGCTATGAAAACTCAGCTGTTACAGGCCCGGTCCGCCGCGGAAGCGATTCTGGATATTTTAAAGGAAGGGAATTACGACCTTGTGGTGATGGGGACCGCGGCAAAGAAAGGGACGCCCACCCCCACCATGGGTCTCACGGTGGAGACCGTCCTGCGCACCGCCCCCTGCCGCGTCTGGATCTGCAAGATCGCTTCGAAGTGATAGAATAGGTCGCCCGCCGAGGTAGCTCAGTTGGTAGAGCGCAGGACTGAAAATCCTGGCGTCCGCGGTTCGATTCCGCGCCTCGGCACCATTTTCTTTACCGGAGGGCGCGGCTTCCCTGCTTGTTGATCGGGATTCCTTCCTTGCACAGAGGGCAGTTGTCCGGAGGGAAAGTTTTTAGGTTCAGGCTTAACAGCGCATGATACTTCACGTCGAAGGCGGCCCAGCCGCCGGAGCGGTCCACCAAAGCCCCCACCCCCACCACCGTCGCCCCAGGATCCTGAACAAGCTGGATCAGCTCGTCCACGGACTCGCCGGTGGTCACCACATCCTCGGTCACCAGCACCCGGTCCTTGGGGCCTAACTCAAATGCACGGCGGAAACGGAGCTTCCCGTCTTCCCGCTCCGCAAAAACGGATCGGACTCCTAGATGCCGGGCCGTTTCGTAGCCCACGAGAATTCCACCCAACGCCGGAGCTGCCACGCAGGTGATCTCATCCGTCATGAAACGCTGGGACAGTGCCTGGCACAAGCGGGAGGCCAACGTAGGGTACTGCAAAACGGTGGCGCACTGCATGTACTCACGGCTGTGTTGACCGCTGGTCAGCTGGAAATGGCCTTCCTTCCAGGCGCCGCATTCCCGAAAAAGCGTGATCACTTCACTTGGCCGCATCGGCCTACTTTCGTTTCGAGGGTGGGACCCACCCATGCCGTTCCGCTGTTCGTTGAATCGTCTCCTCAAGCCGGCGGAGTTCCTGTTCGGGAAAATCCGCACCGACGGTGAGAGCGACTTGCGAGGTATGCAGTATAACCTCCAGTGAAGGTTCTGCCAAACGGTTTAAATCGGCAGCCAGTTTGCCGGCATCGACACCCACCGGCAGCCGGCTGTTTTCCAAAAGCACGAGGTTCGGCTTGAACTCCTTGGCAAGCCGGAAGGCCTCCTGGGGTCCAGATGCCACGGCCGTTTCATACCGCATCTGCCTGTCCGGCTGGTTGGATTTCTCGAAATAAGGTTTGAGGAATTGCGCGTACAGCTCGGGGGGCCATCCCACAAAAAGGAGCCGAAGAGAAGCGCCCACCTGCTTCGTCCCTTGCAAATGGCTGTTTGGTTGGATGGAACCTCCGAGCAAGGCATCGATCTGCCGAGTCAAATCTTCCAGAGAAACCGGTTTCAGCATGACGGCATCCGGCTTGAGCCGTTCCAAATCTTTTTGGTACCTGTCCGAATGCCCGGTGATGACCAGTGTTTTGACGCTCGGGTGAGACTGCCGGATCTTTTCCAATACGGTAATTCCATCCACCCCAGGCATCTGGAGATCGAGAACCGCCACCGAAGGGTGATCCTGTTCGATCCGCGCGATGGCTTGGTCCCCATAGAAGGCCCTGAGGACCGGATAACCTTTGCTCTCAAAGAATCCTTCCAGGGCAAGGGTAACGGCTGCTTCATCATCCACGATGAGGATCGGCCGGATCATCTGTTCTCCAAATCCTGCATGATTTTTTGCGCCACCTGGAGCGGGTCGGGCGCTTCGAGGATCGGCCGGCCGACCACGATGTAATCCGCGCCTGCCCGAACAGCTTCCAAGGGAGTCGCCGTCCGATGTTGGTCATCGGCGAATTTCGGCAAAGACCCGCCAGCTGCAAAAGGATCCTTCTCGGGTGATGCCGGCCGAATTCCCGGGGTCACAATCACGAAAGAATCCCCACTAGCCCATCGGAGGATCTTGGCCTCCTGAGGGGACGCGACGATCCCATTCAGGCCGGCCGACTTGGCCAGCTTCGCCAGGTAAAGAACCTGATCCTTCAACGTTTTCCTTAAGCCAAGATCCGCCATGTCCCGCTCACCCATCGAAGTGAGTATCGTTACGCCGATCAGGATCGGCGGGGCGCGGCGCTGCGCGGCCGCTTCTTCCTGGGCCGACGCCAGCGCCTGGCACATCATGGCGCTGCCCCCTTGGATGTGCAGGTTCGTCATCCACACCCCGAGCCGGGTGGCCGACTGAACCGCCTTGCCAACCGTCGAGGGGATGTCGTGGAATTTCAGGTCCAAGAACACCCGCCCGCCCTGCTTGTGCACCATCTCGACAGCCGCCGGCCCGGCCTGCGTGAAGAGACCCAGCCCGACCTTGAAATGGGTCACCCCGCCCGGCGCCAGCGATTTGACGAGCCGGGTGGCGATATCAAGCGTCGGCACATCGAGAGCGACAATAAGCCGCTGGGCCGGCTTCAATTTGTCATCCACCTGCCACCGCTCGCGGGATGCCTCTCAAACGCTCTGGAACCTTGATCCTTCCGACCAACGCCTCCGGGGCGGCCAATTCCCGGTCTTTCAGGTACCGACCCAAGCCCTCGATGATCTCCTGCGTGGCTTTTGGATTCACGTAATTGGCCGTTCCCACCTCGACGGCGCTGGCCCCGCACAACAAAAATTCCACGACATCTTCAGCCGCCATGATACCACCAATCCCAATCAAGGGTACTTGGGGAAAGGCGCGGTGAACCTGCCACACCATCCGCAGGGCGATCGGCTTAATGGCCGGGCCGCTCAATCCGCCGGTGACGGTGGCGATGCGCGGTTTCCAGGTTTGGGCGTCCACCGCGATCGCCAGCACCGTGTTGATGAGAGACAGCGCATCCGCGCCGGCTTCCACCGCCGCTTGGGCGATCTCCACGATACTGGTCACATTCGGCGAGAGTTTCGCGATGACCATCCGACGGGTCACCCGACGCACCCTGCCGACCAGATCCGCCGTCAGCTTCGGATCCACGCCGAATTCGATCCCGCCCCGTTCGCAATTCGGGCAGGAGATGTTCAGCTCCATCGCATCAATGCCGGAATGCTTCTCCAGCCGCCGGGCCAACTCCACATACTCCGCTACCGACTCGCCGGCTAAGTTCACGACCACTTTCGCCCGCTTCAATCGCCGAAGAAACGGGAGCTTGTCCTTGATGAACGCCTCCAACCCGACGTTCTGCAAGCCGATCGAGTTGAGCATGCCGGCGGGGGTTTCGTAAATGCGGGGGGCTGGATTGCCGGGGCGGGGTTTTAGGGAAATGGATTTGGTCACCACCGCTCCCAGCTTGTCCACGTTGAACAAGCGATGGTATTCCTCCCCGTAGCCGAAGGTCCCCGAAGCGACCATCACCGGATTCTGCAGGGTGAGATTGCCTAAGCGGACCGTCAGGTCAACCGCCACAAGAAGCCTTCTCCTTCATTGGTCCTCCTGGAGCCCGCGCGCCCGGGCTTCCAAGACCCAGGCTTCATTCGTTTTCCCAAGAGCTCTTAAGACGCTGACGTTGCTGTTGAGAGAAGTCCGCGTATTCGGATGGCTGGGCCCGAGCGTTTTCCCCCAAATTCCCAACGCCCTTCTTAAAAGCGGCTCGGCCTCCTCGTACTTGCCCTGCTTGCGATACAGCTCCCCTAGATTGTTCAGTGAAGCGGCCACCTCCGGATGCTCCGTCCCCAACAGTTTCTCTTTGATGGCCAGCGCGCGCTTGTTCAGCGGCTCGGCCTCCTCGTACTTACCCTGCTCAAAATAAAGAAGCGCCAGATTGCTCATCGAAACCGCCGTACTGGAATGCATTTGGCCAAAGACCTTCTGCCGAATATTCAGCGCCCGAATCTGCAGCGGCTCGGCTTCTTCATACCGCCGCTGCCGGGCGTACAGCCCGGCAAGATCATCGAGGGAACTGGCGACATCCGGATGCTCCGGCCCAAGGGCTTTCTCTCGGATATTCAGCGCCCGCTTGTAAAGGGATTCGGCCGCGTGCGCAGGATCCCCCTGCTTTTCATAAAGGTTCGCCAAGCTGTTGAACGAATCGGCCGCATCCGGATGCTGGTCCCCGAAAATCCCCTGTCGGATTTCCAGGGCCTGTTTAAAAAGCGTTTCAGCTTGAGCATACCGCCCTTGGCGCATGTAAAGCAGCGCCAGCTGATGCATCGAGTCGGCGACAGCCGGATGTTTCGACCCAAAAATCTTCTTCCGCATTCCCAGCGCCCGTTTTAACGGCAACTCCGCCTGGGCAGACTTGCCCTGCAGTCTGTACAGAACCCCGAGGTTCTCCAGAGAACCAACCGTTTCCGGGTCATCGGATTTGCCCATCTTCTCCATCAGGGTCAAAGCCTCTCTGCTCGACTCTTCAGCCTTCGCGTATTTCCCGCGCGCCCGATAAAGCTGGGAGAGCCCGTTCAGCATCCGGGCCCGATCCGGGTGATCCTCTCCGTACATCTTTCTGCACATCTCCAGCACCGTCAGGAAGAGCGGCTCGGCCTCCTCATACTTTCCTTGGTCCGCGTAAATTTCGGCTAAAATCATCACAGACCTCACCACATTGGGGTCTTCCATCCCGAATTTCTTTTCCCGGATCGCCAATGCCCGCTTGCATAATGGTTCGGCCTGCGCATAGGTGCCCTCGACCCGATACAGCTGCGCCAGCTTGTTTAAAGCCGGCGCCAGGTCCGGATGATTCTTCCCAAACAGCTCTTGCTGTGCCGCAAGGAACTGCGTGTACAGCAATTCGGCTTGTGCGTACCGTCCCTGCGCCTCGTAGAGCGCCGCCAACCGATCCATCGCCGCAATGGTATCCCGATGGCCTACACCCAACGACGTCCTGGTGATCGTCAATGCCCGCCGGTAAAGAGGTTCGGCGGAGGCGTATCGGAATTGGGCGCTGTAGGCCTCTCCGAGATTGGTTAAAAAGAATACCAGGGAAAGGTCGTTCGCCCCCCGCTTCTTTTCCCAAATCTCCAGGGCCAGCTTCTGAAATGCTTCCGCCTTGGGGTATTTTCTCCAGCGCTCATAGAACCGGCCTAAAGCGCTCACCGACAAAGCGCTGGCCGGCGCGCCAGGATCAAAGGCCTTCGCCATGGTCTCCAGCGCTTTTCTGTAAATCCGCTTCGCCTCCGGATATTGTCCTTGCGCCTCGTAGAGCATGGCGAGATTCTCGAGCGAGAGGGCGACATTCGGGTGCGTGGGTCCAAACGTCGCCTGAGCGGTTTTCAACATCTTCTTGGCGACGCGGGTTGCTTCGGAAAACTGCTTTTGCTCGCACAGCGCGCTGAGCTTGGCGTTCAATTCTTCCCACGTCGCCCCCTCCGCCAACGCTGGCAGCGCAAACGCCACGAGTGCCATAAACACCGCCAGGAGGATGCGCGTCGGAACACCCTGCCCGCTCGGGTCTTCAATGGCCTTCGAACCCCGCCCCCCTCGCGCGGTCTCAATTATTCCTTCCATGCGATCGCCTCCACCGGAAACACCGGGCCCTCTGTGCAGACGCGCTGGAACCGGGCGTGGCTGGCCGCCGGCTCGGTCGTCACCTCCACCACACATCCCATGCAGCAGCCCATCGCGCAGCCCATCCGTTCCTCCAGCGACACCTGCGCCGGGAGCTCCCTCTCCCGGGCCACGGCGGCCGCAGCCGCCATCATCGGGGTAGGGCCGCAGATGTAAAACATCCTCTTGTCATTGCGAGGGCGCCCAGCGCCCGAAGCAATCTTGGTTTTAAAAGCGAGATTGCTTCGCTCACTTCGTTCGCTCGCAATGACGGACGCGAGCAGATCCACAACGGAGCCGCGGTAGCCGAGGGTTCCGTCGTCCGTGGCGATATGGACGTTCACCCCGAGTTTCCGGAACATCTCGGCGCAGATCACCCATTCTTTTGTCCGGGCGCCCAAAAAGACATCGATCTCCCGTGCGTTCCCTGCCTTGTGCCCTCGGAGAAGCCCTTGTGCCAGCAGATACAACGGCGGAATCCCGACGCCTCCGCCGACCAAGTAGGCGTTCTTGAGGCCGGACGGAATGGTAAACGGCCGGCCCAGCGGACCCAAAAGATCCAACTGCGATCCAACAGGCACCTCGGTAAGCACCGCCGTCCCCCGCCCAACCACTTTGTAGATGAAGTCAATCGTGCCGGCGGGCGGGTTGACGTCGAGCAGACTGAAAGGGCGCTTCAGCAGCGGGTTGGTGCTGGGGGAATTCGTGCAGGAGAGATGAATGAACTGGCCGGCGATGGCGCGGCGGGCGATGGCCGGTGCCTTCAGCCGCATCAGGGAGTGGTCTTGTGCGATCTGCCGATGAACGAGAACTGGCGCCTTCATCTGCACCATGCCGGAAGGAAGCGCCTGTTTCATCCCTCTCGTCCTGTCCGGCCGGACAGCATGGATCCTTTTGAAGAATCGAGCTTGGCATGCCACTCCTGCAGAGAGCAGACCTCCAGCCCCTGCGTCAGCAGAGAACGGATGCCGGTCACCAAGGCCCATGCCCCCTGAACCGTCGTGACGCATGGAATGCCTCGCATCACCGCCATGGAGCGGATCTTGGTTTCATCCTCTTTCGTCGCCTTCCCGGCCGGGGTGTTGACGATCAGATCCACCTTGCTGTCCCGGATAAAATCCAGCACGTGCGGGCGGCCCTCGTGGATCTTCATCACCTCCTCCACCGGAATCCCCTTGCCGCGAAGAAACTCGGCCGTCCCGTGGGTGGAGACGATCTTGAACCCGATCTGGACAAGATGCTGCCCGATCTGCGTGGCGTTCGGTTTGTCCGCATCCTTGACGCTTAAAAAGACGGTCCCGCCCAAAGGCAGCCGTTGGTAGGCGGCGATCTGCGATTTGGCATAGGCCAGCCCATATTCCTTGCCTATCCCCATCACCTCGCCGGTGGATTTCATCTCGGGGCCGAGGATGATGTCCACTCCGGCGAACCGGTTGAACGGGAAGACCGACTCCTTAACGCAGATGAACGGGAGCGACACTTCTCGTGTGAACCCGAACTCTTCGAGCGTGGCGCCGGCCATAATACGGGCGGCCAGTTTCGCCAGAGGAACGCCGATCGCTTTCGAGACGAACGGGATGGTGCGGGAGGCCCGCGGGTTGACCTCCAGCACATAAACCTGCCCGTCCTTGACGGCAAACTGTATGTTCATCAGGCCCACCACTTTCAGCTCGCGGGCCAGCCGGTGGCCGGCTTCTCGGATTTCATCGATCACCGCTTTGGGCAGCGTGTGCGGCGGCAGCACCATTGCGGCATCGCCGGAATGGATGCCGGCCTGCTCCACATGCTCGAGAATTCCCCCTACCACCGCCGTTTTCCCGTCGGCTATCATGTCCACATCCACCTCGATCGCCTCGTCCAGGAATTTGTCCACCAGGATAGCCTGCGTAGCTCGATTCATGTACTTGCGCAGGTCGTCCTCGTCGTAGACGATCTCCATCGCCCGGCCGCCCAGCACGTAGGAAGGACGAACCAGCACCGGAAAGGTCAGTTTTTTCGCAATCGCTAATGCCTGTTCAGCCCCGATGGCGATTCCATTAGGAGGCTGTTTTAAACTCAGTCGATCTATGAGCTGACTGAACTTCTCTCGGTCCTCAGCAATATCAATCGCCTCCGGCGACGTCCCGATAATCGGAACCCCTTCTTTTTCCAGCGCCAGCGCAAGATTCAGCGGAGTCTGCCCACCGAGCTGAAGGATGACGCCGGACGGCTGTTCTTTCTCGATGATGTTCAACACATCTTCCAGGGTGAGCGGCTCAAAATAGAGGATGTCGGAGGTGTCGTAATCCGTGGAGACCGTCTCCGGGTTGGAGTTGACCATGATGGTTTTAAATCCGGCCTCCCGCAGGGCCAGCACCGCATGCACGCAGCAGTAGTCGAACTCGATCCCTTGGCCGATCCGGTTCGGGCCGCCGCCGAGGATCATGATTTTCTTCTTACCGTCATCGGGAGGCGAAGCCGAAGCGATCTCGTTTTGAGATTGCTTCGTCCCTTCGCTCCTCGCAATGACGGAAACGGCCGGCCGTTCATACGTCGAGTAATAGTACGGGGTGTAGGCCTCGAATTCGGCGGCACAGGTGTCTACTTGGTAAAAGACGGGTTTGATGCCGGCCTGGAGGCGCAACTGCCGAATCGCCAATTCATGGCGTACCCAGAGAAATCCAAGCTGATTGTCGCTGAATCCATACTGCTTAGCTTTCCAAAGTAGCTCCCGCTGTTCATCGCTTAAAGAACTTATTTCGTGGAACTGGGCCTGCGCGCATACAAGCTCTTTTTCCAGCTCGACGATCTGTTCCAACTGCTGGAGGAACCACTGGTCGATCATAGTCACGCGATGGAGTTCTTCCGTCGACATCCGCTCCGAAATCGCTTGGCGGATGGCGAAGATCCTGTCCGGGTTGGGGACCCGCAGTTTCTGCTTCAGCTCTTCTTCACTGAGTGGTTTGTCTTTTCCGTCGGCCCCGAATCCGAAGCGCCCGATTTCCAGTGAGCGCAGCCCTTTCTGCAGCGCTTCTTTAAATGTCCGTCCGATCGCCATCACCTCGCCGACTGATTTCATCTGAACGGTGAGCGTCGGATCGGCGCCTGGGAATTTCTCGAACGCCCAGCGTGGAATTTTCACCACACAGTAATCCAGCGTCGGCTCGAAACAGGCCGGCGTTTTCCTGGTGATGTCGTTGGGAAGCTCGTCCAGCGTGTAGCCCACCGCCAGCTTCGCGGCGATCTTGGCGATCGGGAATCCGGTCGCCTTCGAGGCCAATGCCGAGGACCGGGAGACGCGCGGATTCATCTCGATCACCACCCGCCGGCCAGTGGTCGGCTCGACGGCAAACTGGATGTTTGACCCGCCGGTCTCCACCCCGATGGCCCGGATCACCGCGATGGCGTCGTTGCGCATCGCCTGGTATTCCCGGTCGGTCAGCGTCTGAATGGGGGCGACGGTGATCGAGTCGCCGGTGTGGATTCCCATCGGGTCGAAGTTTTCAATCGAGCAGACGATCACCACGTTGTCCCGGACGTCCCGCATCACTTCCAGCTCGAACTCCTTCCAGCCCTCCACCGACTCCTCGATCAGGATCTCGGAGGCCATGCTCAGGGACAACCCCGCCTCGGCGATCCGCTCGAACTCCTCCCAGTTGTACGCGATCCCGCCGCCGGTCCCGCCCAACGTGAAGGCCGGCCGGATCACTACCGGGAAGCCGATCCGGTCCGCCGCCGCCTTGGCCTCCGGCATCGAGTGGGCCACGCCGCTTCGCGGCAGGTCCAGCCCGATCGAGAGCATCGTCTGCTTAAACAGCTCCCGGTCTTCCGCCTTCCGGATCGCCTGGGCGGTGGCCCCGATCATCTCGACGCCGTAGCGCTCAAGAACCCCGGATTCCGCCAACTGGATCGCCACGTTCAAGCCGGTCTGCCCACCGAGGGTCGGCAGCAGCGCATCCGGCCGCTCCCGCGCGATGATTTTCTCCAGCACCTCCATCGTGACCGGCTCGATGTAGGTCCGGTCGGCCAGCTCAGGGTCGGTCATGATCGTCGCCGGGTTGGAGTTCACCAGCACGAGGGAATAGCCTTCCTCTTTCAGCGCCTTGCAGGCCTGCGTGCCGGAATAATCGAATTCGCAGGCCTGGCCGATGATGATCGGGCCGGAGCCGATGATCAGGATTTTTTTGATGTCGGTCCGCTTAGGCATGGCCCTCCATCCGGCGGATGAACCGCTTGAAATGATGATGGGCGTCGTGCGGGCCGGGGGAGGCCTCCGGATGGTACTGCACCGAGAAGACCGGCAGCTTCTTATGTTCCATTCCCTCGCAGGTTTTGTCGTTTAAATTGATGTGCGTCATCTGCACATCGCTTTTTGGCAGGGATTCCGTATCCACGGCGAACCCGTGATTCTGCGCGGTGATCTCCACCCGTTGGGTCTGCACATCCATCACCGGATGGTTCGCTCCGTGGTGGCCGAACTTCAATTTGTAGGTTTTTCCGCCGAGCGCCAGCCCGAGGATCTGGTGCCCCAGGCAGATGCCGAAGATCGGAAGCTGCCCGATGCATTCCCGCACCGTCCCCACCAAGTACGACATCGCCTCCGGATCGCCCGGTCCGTTGGAAAGGAAAAGGCCGTCCGGTTTCATTCCAAAAATCTGTTTCGCAGTGATCGTTGCCGGCGCTACGGTGACCTGGCAGCCCAACTGCGTCAGCATCCGGGGGATGTTCGCCTTCATCCCGCAATCCACCGCAACGACTCGGAAACGGGTCTCGCCCATCGGTGATTCCGGCCAAGGGCGCATCTCTGCGCAGGTGACCTCTTTCACGAGGTCCCGCCCCACCAATCCCGGCGACCGGATCGCTTTCTCAACGAGCCGCTTCTCGTCCAGATCCACCGTCGAGAGCACTCCCTTGAGCGCTCCTTTGTCCCGAAGCAGGCAGGTCAGCGCGCGGGTATCAATCCCCTGGATCGCCATCTTCCGGTGGAACCTCAGCCATTCCTCCAGCGTCCCCTGCTGCCGCCAGTTCGAGGCGATCGGGCTTAAGGCCCGGATGGCGAACCCTTCCGCCTGCGGCAGGGTGGATTCGACATCTTCCTTGTTGATCCCGTAATTGCCGATCAGCGGATAGGTCATCACCACGATCTGCCCACGGTAAGAGGGATCGGTCAAAATTTCCTGGTAGCCGGTCATCGAGGTGTTAAAGATCACCTCGCCGGCCGTCTCACCAGGAGCCCCGAACGACTCCCCGCGGAAAACAGCCCCGTCCTCCAGCGCCAGTATCGCCTTCATCTGCCCCACCTTTCGGTCATGGAGTTACCTCTCCGTGAGTCTTGGCCGTGCAACGGGTTCGGGATTCTCAGGCCGCTGGCCGATTCACTAGGCCAGCACGTGGGTGGGGGCTTTGCTCCGCGTCTGCCTCGGCTGTGGTGCTCGGCGTTCGCTATGGAGCCTCCGAGCACTCGTCCGCCAACGATCGTTGGCGGACTCGACTCGGTTTCCATAACGCTCACGCCTGCGCGCCCCTGCCAAAAGATTATCGGAATGGCACCGCCTCGGCAGCCAATGCTCCGCAAAAGCCCCCACCCACATGCGGCGCACTTCGGGGTGGCGTGGGGGCCGAGAGGATCAGTAGGCGAACTGAGAATCGGCTTCGTGTGCATGGTTAGAAGAGGGTGAGCTGTTTCTCGCCGGTCAGCTCTTCCTGCTCATGGCTGAAAATCTTCACCTGGCCGTACTCCCCGTCGTAGCCGGGCAAAATCTCGATCTGTTCTTTCCGAACCCGCAGAATTCCTTCGGCAATCTTCGCCGGCAGATTTTTCCGGAGCGCCTCCTCCGGCAGATCCACCAAGATCTCAAACTCCGTCCCAACCCGCTGTATCAGATCCAGATACTCGCCGGTCACGGTCTTGGAGGTCACGCCCATCTTGCGGACATCGGCGATGATCTGGTCCAACGGAACCAGCCGCTTGAACGGGATCCCGCCGGGCATCTCGTATCCTTCCGGCCGGTCGGCCAGATCCTGCACCCGATGCATCACGCCGATCGTCACCTTTCGCCCGCAGGCCGGGCAGCGGTTCTGGTGCTTGGCCGCTTCCTCCGGCGAAATCCGAACCTTGCAATTCCGATGCCCGTCAAAGTGGTACTTTCCTTCTTCCGGGAAGAACTCGATGGTGTAGAGGAACCGCTTGGCGTCCTTGGTTTTTAAGATCTCGACCAGCTCTTTATAACTCGGCTCGCCGCTGAAATCGAAGACGTTCGCCTCCCGCCCGATCCGATTGGCGGAGTGGGAATCGGAATTGGAGATCAGCGTGTACCGATCCAGCCGGCTCAATCGCCAGTTCATCGCCGGGTCGCTGGAAAGCCCCGTTTCCAGGCAATGGATGTTCTTCGCCTGATCCTGGAAGCATTCCTCGACGGTGTCAAACCCGGAGTTGGCCCCGAAGATCGAGAAGTGCGGGGTCCAGGCATGGGCCGGCACGATTAAGATGTCCGGCGACAGATCCAGCGCCAACTTCACCAAGTCGCGGGCCGACAGGTTCAGGGTCGGACGGCCGTCGGAGGTCAGGTCCCCGTATCGGCTCAGCCGGCTGTTGAACGCTTCGGCTGTCTCGATGCTCGGCAGAAACAGGACCTGATGGATCCTCTTCCCTTTGCCAGCGGCGAAGAAGTTGGTGTTCACCTCCGCCGTCAGGAGAAATTTCACTCCCTTGTACTCGTACAGGCCGCCCGTGGTGGCTTTAAGCTTCTGCTTCATCTCTGCGATCCACAAGGGATGTGTGCAATCGCCGGTGCCCAGCAGCCCAATTCCTTTGTATTGAGCCCATTGCGCCAGCAGATCCAGATCCAATTGGCTGCTCGTGGCCCGGCTGTACCTGGAATGAATATGAAAGTCGGAAACAACCCTCATGGCATCACCAGGTCAGCAGATCGTACAACTCCCGCAAGTCATCTTCTTCTGGTGGATAATCCCCGGCATGGCGCAGGCGGTACAATGCGTAGTTCCCGCGTCGAGCAGCCACCCGTCCGTGCGGTGTCCCCGGAAACGTTCTGGCAAGCTTGTCGTAGAACGGGTAGGCGACAACCGGTTGTCCCTGGACGAGAGCGAGGTCGCCGGCAAATTTCCACCGCTCCGCCTGTTCCACGGCCCCCCACCAACTGGACGACAAAGATGCCGGCGGGCTGCTGCCGACGCGGCTCTCGACGGCACCGGTTTCTCCCCGCATGGAAGGGGCCGGGGGTTGTGCAACGGTCGTGGTGTTTTCTTCCGCAAAGACGTGGTGATTTAACGCGCCGATGTGCCCGAGGCCGAGGACGCCAGCCGTCAGGACAAGGCTCATCCATCGTGAATGCATCGCAACCTCCTTTCTCATCACTGTTTTTCGTTTCCGATGGCGGCCGATGCCCCCATCTCAATGATCGGGACGCCGGTCGGTGGAGTGAACGTGAATTCCTCCTGAGAAAACGGAGCATTGACCTCCACCTCGGAGTAAACCTGAGAGAAAACCTGTTCCCCTTTGGGATCCAGCAGATACAGTTCCCGGACCAATCCGTCTTCTCCCACATCCACCCGCATGGTCTGGATCGGCACAGGAGCCCCTTCGACGATGGCAGAGACCGGTTTCCCTTCAAACCGAAGGCGCGCGTCCGGTCCGATCCCCCGTTTTTCCACAAAATGGAGGGTGCCGGGCTCTATTTCACCAAAGGGCCGGTGCGGGCCCGGGATTTCTTTGGCCACATCAACTCGATAAAGAGAGTTCGTGGCAGGATAGTAATGCCACTCTTTTTTCCCATCGGAGACGATGGATTGGGCCAATTCCGCGGATCCCTTCTCTCGGATCTCCAGGCGCCGCCGGTTCGGCTGCTGGAAAGAGAGCTTCCCTTCCAGTCGAACCGTCTGCCCATTCTCTTCTTTCGTCTCCAAAACAAATTTCGTCCGGTAGCTGGTCAAGGCCGCCGCTTTGTCGGCCAACTCCTGCGCCTCTTTTGGAAAAGGGCCTCCCTCGGCAAAAAGGGTTGTCGTGCAACAGAGAACGATCAGCGCCGCGCCATAAATGACGTGCCGCATTCTTTTCATCGGCTCAAGGCTCCATGGACAAACTGCCGGTTACACAACACCTGTCTTCCTCCAACAACCACATCGGTCACCAACCCTTTCAAGCGCCAGCCCAAAAAGGGTGAGTTCGTCGCTTTGGAAACGAGGGCCTTGGCTTCCACCGTCCACTCCGCTTCCGGATCAAGGATCGCCACGTCGGCCGGGGCGCCGGGCTGCAGCCGGCCCCGGTCAATGCCGAGAATCTGCGCCGGCCGGATCGTCAGCGCGGCGATCAGCGTGGAAAGATCCAGCAGTCCCTTTTCCGCCAGCGATGAGAACAACACGCTGAAGGCGGTCTCCAGTCCGATCACGCCAAACGGCGCGTGAGCGAGTTCCGACTCCTTCTCAACGACGGAGTGGGGCGCATGGTCGGTCGCTACCGCGTCCAGCGTTCCATCCTGAAGCCCTTCTCGAAGCGCTTTCAGGTCCGCTGAGGTTCTTAACGGCGGATTCATCTTAAAGCAGGGATCGTAGCCAGCTAATTTTTCTTCCGTCAGCGTCAGGTGATGCGGCGCCACCTCCGCGGTCACCGGAACCCCTTTTGCCTTGGCGGCCCGAATCAGTTCCACCCCCTGCGCGGTACTGACATGGGCGATGTGGAGCCGTCCCCCGGTCGCCTGGGCCAAGAGAAGATCCCGGGCGATCATCACCGTTTCCGCCTCAGCCGGCATCCCGGCTAAACCGAGCCGGGCGGCGGTCAGCCCCTCGTGAACAACGCCATTGCCGGTCAAGTTTTTGTCTTCGCAGTGTGCCAGGATCGGCAAACCGGTGAGGCGGCTGTATTCCAGCGCCCGCCGCATCACGCCGGCATTCATGATCGGCGCCCCGTCATCGGAAAATCCAACGACCCCGGCCTGTTGAAGCTCCCCCATCTCGGTCAACGTTTCCCCTTTTAAGCCGATGGTCACCGCCGCGTACGGCAGGATGTTCACCAGTCCGACCTTGGCGCTCTGGGCCTTCAGATACTCAACCACCGTCGTGGAATCCACCACCGGGTCGGTGTTGGCCATCGTGCAGATCGTGGTGAAACCCCCATTGACGGCGGCGCGGGAGCCGGTGGCGATCGTCTCTTTATGTTCCTGGCCCGGGGAGCGCAGGTGGACGTGCAGGTCTATGAATCCCGGGGAAACGATTTTTCCCCGCGCATCAATCTCCTCGGCGCCGGCGGCCTTGAGACCTTTCCCGGCTTCGGCCACTTTCCCATTCTCGATCAATAGGTCCATTGTCCCATCGATCCGCTGGGCCGGATCAATCAGCCGCCCTCCCTTGATGAGTAACCGACTATTCGTCATTCCGAGGCCATCTTGATCGCACTACGAGGTGTGGGCCGAGGAATCTCGCCTTCAAAACCGAGATCCTTCGGCCCCTGCGGGGCCTCAGGATGACGAGCGTTGGCCACCGTCACCAGGTACAGCACCGCCATCCGAACCGCAATCCCGTTGGTCACCTGCTCCAGGATCACCGACTGTGGACCGTCCGCCACATCCGCAGAAAGCTCCAGTCCTCGATTCACCGGTCCGGGGTGCATGACGACTAAATCCGGTCTGGCCAATCGCAGTTTCTCCCGGTCAACCCCGTACAGTTTCGTGTACTCCCGGAGGGAGGGGATGTATTTTTCCTGCTGCCGCTCCATCTGTAGCCGCAGGGCGATCAGCACGTCGGCTTTCGGAAGCTCCTCCTGCAGGTTGTACGACACCCGAGCCCCGAGGGCCTCCATTGTCTGCGGCACCAGCGTCGGCGGCCCGCAGACGGTCACGCGCGCTCCAAGTTTAGTCAACCCCCACAGGTCCGAACGGGCCACGCGGGAGTGCAGGATGTCCCCGACAATCAGGACGTTGAGCCCTTCAATCTTTTCCTTCTTCTCCCGGATGGTGAACAGATCCACCAGTCCTTGCGTCGGGTGCTCGTGGGATCCGTCGCCGGCGTTCACGACGCTCGGCGCAATGGCTCGAGCCACACGCATCGGGATGCCGCTGGCGTTGTGCCGCAGCACGAGGATGTCCACCTGCATCGCCTCGATGTTCCGGGCGGTGTCCAGCATCGTCTCTCCTTTGACCAGACTCGATGAGGCCGGTTGAATCTGCAGGATGTCGGCGGAAAGCCGCTTGGCGGCCAGCTCAAAGGAGGTGCGGGTCCGGGTGGACGGTTCGAAAAAGCAGAGGGCTACCGTTTTCCCGCGCAGGGCCGGCACCTTCTTCACCGACCGCAGTGAAACCTCTTGGAACGCCTTGGCCTGATCCAACAGCAGAAGGATCTCTTCCCGGCTTAACTCTTCCAGCGTCAGAAGATCTTTCCGATTCCAGGGAGTTGGGGTGGTCATCCTTCGGCGGCCTCCTCGACAACCACTTCATCCGCACCATCCGCCTCGGCCAAGCGTACCTGCACCGACTCTTTTCTGGAGGTCGGAACGTTCTTGCCCACGTAATCGGCCTTGATCGGCAGCTGCCGGTGCCCCCGGTCCACCAGCACCGCCAACTCAATGGAGACCGGTCGCCCCAGGTCCATCAGCGCATCCATCGCCGCCCGCACGGTCCTCCCGGTAAACAGCACATCATCCACGATGATCACCTGCCGGTCGGTCACATCAAAGGGGATTTCGGTCGCATGCACGACCGGATTGGGGGCCAATAAGCTTAAATCATCTCGATAGAGGGTGATGTCCAGGGCGCCGACCGGCACTTCCACGCCGTCAATTTTCCTCAGATGGGTCGCCAACCGCTGGGCAAGCAGTTCGCCGCGGGACCGGATCCCTACCAGCCCCAGCAATGTGAGATCCGGATGGCGCTCCAAAATCTCGTGGGCCATCCGGACAATCGCCCGTGCGATTCCCGGCGAATCGAGGAGATGTGTTTTGACGCGCGCCGGGGCCTTCATCCCGAGATCCCTCGCTCCGCTCGGGATATTTTCAGCCAGAGACTTACGTCTCTTCGTTCCGTAAGTCTCGGCTTCAAATAAAATGGCTCATCCGCGCTGCAGACCAGCGCCGATGAGCCCCCTGTTTTCGACACAGAAAACCCCACTCTATCCTCCTTTTCTGGCCTCACGGGACCAGTTTAAAAGGGGCCGTGCTTCATCCCTTTAGGTCAATTACACCACATCCTCGTCGTTGTCGTCAAGGAGATTTGCCTCGTCAGGAACCCTCAGGTGATGCCGGCAGATCCCCCGCTGGCTGTCCTGCACGAACCGGACCAGATGCTGCACCTCCTGAGGGAGCTCATTCAGCCCGTGGATGGCCTTCAAGGCTTGGGTGGTATTCAAGCCGGAGCGGTAGAGAAGGCGATAGGCTTCTCGAATCTTCGTCTGAGTCGCTAAAGGAATGCCGGCCCGCTTTAACCCGACCCGGTTGATGGACCAGACCTCGGAATCCCCCTTGACCAGAAAATAAGGCGGCACATCCTTATTCACCCGGGCCAGCCCCCCGATCATCGCCAATGTTCCGATCCGGACAAACTGGTGGACGGTGACGTGGCCGGAGAGGACTGCTTTGTCCTCCACCGTTACGTGCCCGGCGACCAGCGCCCCGTTGGCAATAATGACGCGGGCTCCCACAGTGCAGTCATGGGCCACGTGGGCAAACCCCATCAGCAACGTATCCGACCCAATGGTGGTCCATACCCCTTCTTGGGAGGCTCGGTGGATCGTCGCGTATTCCCGGATGATGACCCGGTCGCCGATCCGAACGCCGCCGGCCTGCGGTTCCCGCAAGGCCTGGTGGAAATGCCCCACGACGGCCCCGGGATGAATCTGGCAATGCTCCCCGATCTCCAGCCGGCCCGTCAAGTAAGCATGCGGCCAGATCCGCGTCCCCCGACCGATCCGCACTGGCCCTTCGATCACCGCATACGGACCGATCTCGACGTCGGGAGCGATCTCCGCTTCCGGATCAACAACTGCTGTCGGGTGAACCACCATCGTGCTCATTGGGTTTTCGGCAAAAAGACCAGGGTGCATTCTCCTTTGGGTGGACGCCCAGTATACCGCTTGAGAACGTCGCTTGTCGAGCCGCGAGTCGCTTCCTCATGCAGCTTGGTCAGCTCCCGCGCCACCACGACCGGAACCTCTCCCAGCGCTCGCTGAATGGCCTGCAAGGTTTTCACCAGCCGATAGGGCGACTCGTAGCAGACCACCGGGATCGGTTCCTGGCTCACGCGCCGCAGCCACTCCTTCATCGCTTTTTCTTTTCGAGGAGGGAATCCCTCAAAACGGAACCGGTTCCCCCAGAACCCGGAAAGGGCCAGCGCTGTTGTGACGGCGCTCGGGCCCGGAACAACGGTGATCGGAACCCCGGCGGCAGCGGCTTCCTTAATCAGGATCGTCCCCGGATCCGAGATCGCCGGCATTCCGGCGTCGCTCACGTAGGCGACCGACTCACCGGCCTTCAGCCGCGCGATCAGCTCCGGCGTCTTCGTCTTCTCGTTGTGTTCATGCAGTGCCGTCAGCGGCGGCGTGATCCCGAAGTGCTGGCACAATCTTTTCGTGTGCCGGGTATCCTCCGCCGCAATCAGCGAGACGTTTTTCAGCGTCTCCAGCGCCCGCGCCGAGATGTCTCCCAGATTCCCGATCGGCGTCCCCACCAGATACAGCGTGCTTTGCTTCACTTTTTCCCTCTATCCGCGGAACATTTTCCCGAAACCAGTTTCGGCAACTCTTCGGAAAACCGACGGAAGGTCAACCCGAACAACCTTGGCGTGTCAGCATCCATCGCTAATCGGGGTGTCACGAGACGCTCAACCTGATCGTAAGCCACCCTACCCGAGTAACATTGAGCGGCACCCCATGCCCCGGCCCGAGCAAACCATGTGGGCAGGTACAGTTTTCTGCATTGCACATGGAGGGCGCGGGCGACGAGGTCTATCAGTTCATTGTAAGTCATGCTTTCCGGGCCCGTCACCGTACAGGTCTGTCCGCTCCCGCAGTTCCTGAGTGCCTGAATCATCACCTCCGCCGCGTCCTCAACATGCAGGGGGGCCAGGGAGTAATCCCCCGTACCGATCACAGGTACCCACCGATGACATCGGATCCATGCGATCAGGTCCGCGATCCCGCGGCCTTCCCCCTCTGCGTACAGCTCACCCAACCGCACAATCGTGAAGTCGCTGATCGTTTCTCGAATGACGCGCTCGGCATCCCGCTTTGAGGCGCAGTAGCCTCCTCCCGCAGGATCAATTGCCCGCGAACTGGAAAACGCAAACCGTCTCGCGCCGTGTCGGCGAGCAGCCTCAACCAGGGTTCGGGTCCCCTCGACGTTGACCGTGCGGTAGGAACGCTCAGAATCAGCGTACGACACCCCAGCCAGATGAAGGATATGGTCGCAGCCCTCCACGGCGCGATCGACGGCCGTGGCATCCAGCAGATCCCCTTCCACTACGCCGCCCTTCCACCAGGCCGGTAGGATTCGTGCTCTGCGGACGAATACCCGGACAGCTCCCTGATATTCATTGCGCCGGGCGAGCACGCCCAGCACGGAGCGCCCGAGCAATCCGCTGGCTCCAGTGACTAACAGCACGGATGCACCGCCGAGAATCCTATTGGCATCGCCGGCCCCAGCGTGTTCCCCGAATGCGGTAGACGAGGAGATACTGAATGAATTCAAGGATCGCGCCGATATTGATCGAGGACCGTCCGACGGCTCTCTTTCCGAAAACCGTCGGGATTTCGCCGATCCGCCAGCTGTTTCGGCGCGCTTCAATGATGATTTCCGCGTCTGTGACCCAACCCGTCGACTTCAAGCGCAACTGTTGATAGGCTTGCCGTGTCATCATCTTGGGTTTGCCGTTAACATCGTGCAGCTCAGTTCCAGGAAACAATAGGTGGAAGACGCCATTATAGACTCGGGAAATGAGCGTGCGTTGCCACCCATCTCGCCGTTCGACCCGAAAAGCCTGGCACAGATCGAGTCGCCTGCCGCACAACTCGTGGTACACTCGGCCAATATCGCTGGGATTGGTTTGACCGTCCCCGTCAATCAGCGCCAAGACGCGTCCGCTGGCGGCCTCAAGCCCAGAACGCATGTCCCAACCCATCATCCCTTCCTTCGGCTTGGCGACGACCTTCACGCGGGGGTTCGTTTTCATCATGCCCAACGCAATCTCCGGAGAACGATCCTTGCTGCCCGTGATGTAGTTGGCCACAAGAATGATTTCGTACGGCACCCCGAGGCGTTGCATTTCAGCCTCCACGGAAGCTAAACATTGAGGGATAAACTCCTCTGCTTGGTAGCAGAGGATAACGACGGAAAGCTCTGGAACAACCTCCCCGCTCATAGTCACGACAAGTCTCCTGGAGAATGGCGAGCCCAACGGGACGATTCTCGAACTCCCACTGGCCTGCCTCATCTTGATTTTAACAGGTTCCTGGAGGAGTTTCGAGCGTGGTGCCGGAGCCAAGGGGCTGGCCGGTTAGCCTTAGCGGTGGCTTCTATGTCGTGGGAAGGTTTACGTCCCAGTACTGGAGAGAGCTTAGCTGGAGGTGATTGTTACCGTCGGGGGGCTTAGAGACGGAATCCCGCCGGTTTGGCTGAGAACGCTTGAGGTGTCAAAAGCTACCCGGACCGTTGGCGCTGTTCCTCCAGCAGAGACAACAATCGTGACAACCTGCGCCGCTGTTCGTGAAGCTGCGGGGACCGTAAAGGTGGAGGTTGCATAATCTGTGCCCGGAGTGTCAGAAGTTGCAAGATTGGTCGAGAAAGCGCCGGAGTCTGTACCGCCGCTGGTATAGATCGTTGTGGAACCATTATTCACATAGCCTTTGAACAGTATGGCTGATCCAATAGTGCAACGCACCCTGTTGTAAGTGCCTGGGGCAAGGATAACCCCGCTCGCCAAACTGGCGGCAAGAGAACCGGCATTCACCGAAGCAATGTTAATGCTGGTGCTGCCGGAAAAGACCGTTTGGTAGGTTGCGCCGCCGTCATTGGAGATCTCTGTTTTTGTGATGGTTACCGTGTAGATGCCAGCGGCGTTACCCGAAGCCGCATAGGCAGTTCCTGTCAATAGTAAACAGAAGGCCCCAAACCCCGCGAGCACCGAAACATGTCGTCGGACCAAATCCATTACGTTCCCCTCCGAACTTCGATGTTGACCTGACCTGCTGTTCGTGTGTAGCGCTTCACGACAATCTCGTTGTGCCGCTCAACCAGGGTGACAAGACGATTACTTACATCGCTTGGTGGAAACATCTCTTTGTCCAGTTTAAACGGGGATTGCCATTTTTCAGGAGTGTTATTCCCAAAAGGAATCCTGAAAGCGACATTCGCACCCCAGGCGAGCGTACTTTTTGTGTTGTTGCTCAAGAGGATATTCCAAACGATGGTTGGGATCGGCTTGAATTCGGCGCGGAACGACCAGCCGTTTCTGTCCTTGAATTCCCCGAAATCATACCACTCGTAACCACCAAACACTTTTAAGCGCGAGTAATATGGAACAGGCGCTCCTACCTCTACATCAAAACCGTTAACGGCCTTTTCAACGACTTCCGTATTCCCGCCCGGCTCTGCCACGCGCGCCGGAGACAACCCGAAGTAGCCATTGGCCCTAAATTCAGAAAAAACACTGATGGCTTCCAGACCGGTGCCGACCCGGTAATGGGAAAGATGGGTATCGTAGTCATAAAAGAAATTTGTGCCGAGCATCCAGGATCGGTCTTTGACGAGTTGGCGATATCCAATCCCGTTGTTGAGAAGGGTTTCTCCGCTTCGATGGTTCACGCGGGGTTCTACGAAGAGAATGCGGGTGTCCGTTGAAGGACGGAGTAGAGGAAAAATCAGATCTGCAAAATAGAATGGGATTTTAGTCTGCCCGAAATCGATTCCGAACTTCCAATTTTCCATGTAGTCCGGTGGAGACCATTCCTGAGAGGTTTGAGGGGTTACCTGGGAAGCCGAATCCAGTTTTCGGAAGGAAAGGTTCGGAGAATCTTGTGCGGGTTGGGCGTTTGCTAAGGTGGCTAGCATTATGCCGCAGACTAGCGTATTCAGCAAAACAAGAGTTGTGCGTTTTACCTGTTGGATCGATTCCTCCTTTAGAGATGTGTCAAAAGGAATTGATTTACGGGTATTTTATGAAGCAAACTCTGCTGAGTCAAGAAGTTTTACGGAATTTTGAGCCCAACGGGACGATTCTCGAACTCCCGCTGGCTTGCTCCACCCTGATTTTAACAGGTTCCTGGAGGAGTTTCGAGCGTGGTGCAGGAGCCAGAAAGCTCGCAGGATGGCTGAGCGGGGCCAAATTCCGTTTTAGCGGCCCTTCTCTCGTGAGGCTTGGTTTCGGATTAGCCGAGGTATAAGAAACGGGGTCTGTCTTTTATAGTTCCTATAGTCATCTCCGAACCTCCGCTCCAACTCTTTTTCCTCGATCAGCTTATCAAAAAAGAGAACCAGTGCCGAAAAACAACTCACCCCTCCCCATAAAGCCATTGGACTGTTGGCCAGTACAGCCCAGCCTGCAAGCCAGAAAATAGCCCCGAATGCCATCGGATTTCGGGTGTAGACATACGGACCGGTATCGAGCAAAACCTTTGTCGGGACCAGCGGGAGCGGAGTACCTTTCCCGTACCTATGCTGCCAAAAAACAGCCCAACTAAGCCAAGGAATTCCAATAAGGAAAAGCCCGCAGGCAACCAGTGGAGTAACCTGCTTGGGCATTAAGGGCCCAAGTGACCTTCCCCCCTAAAACCGGGCCAATTGCGAGTTAAGTCTCCGGGTGGTACAAGAGAGGCAAGGAGGGCGCGATGGGTCAGAGACGATACACCGAAGAGCAGATCATTGGGGTTTTGAAGGAAGC
>Ga0209515_10003230_pt1 | contig 23713 bp, 17 predicted proteins | sample Subgroupgradi54m_FD_187454 | JGI IMG/M metagenome (GOLD analysis project Ga0209515, IMG submission 187454) | Subsurface groundwater microbial communities from S. Glens Falls, New York, USA - GMW60B uncontaminated upgradient, 5.4 m (SPAdes)... ... | reverse complement strand
TCCATCATCTTTTAAGAGAGTGTGACATTTTTGTAAGGTGTTTGATGGATCTGGAACATGTTCTAAGACATCCCATAACGTTATTGCATCAAATGTTTTTGGTTTAAATTTTGCAGTGTCGAGCGTTCCATTTTCTATTTTTATTCCATAATTCTTTTTACACCAGTTACACAACCATTTATTTGGCTCTATCCCATACACTTCCCATCCAGCGTCTTTTGCTACTTTTGGAAAGGCTCCACCAGCAGCACCTATGTCGAGTATTTTTCCCTTCTTTCCTTTCGTTGCTTTTTGAACTTCCTTTAGACAACGCCTGAACGTCACCATTCTCCATTTATTTTGAGAAACAAATTTTTCATCAGAACCCTCAGAGTAGGCCTTAATAAGGTCTTTTGCTTCTACTTGTGGATTAACATACCTAAAAGAGCAGTTTTTACATTCAACTATCTGCTCGTTTCCAACTATATTTGATGACGATGCATAAACTTTTTCTAAAGAAATACTTTCGTCATCTTTTAGTCCTCTATGAATTAGCTTGTAATCATCTTCTCCACATAAATTGCATTTTATACTTTTCATTGTACTATCCTATATTTGAGCAATGTCCAGATAGCTTGTATGCCGTCCTTCCATCCTATTTTTTTTCCTTCTTTTATTGACCTTGCAGAGTAGCTTATTGGAACTTCTTTTATTTTATAACCTTTCTTTCTTATCTTTGCTGTGACCTCTGGGCAAAATTCAAATCTGTTGCATGTTAACGTTACGCTGTTTATTGCTTTTTTTGTAAATACTTTGTAACCTGTTGGTTCGTCTGTTATTCTTGCATTGTACAATACGTTTGCCATTAACGTCAATATCTTTACGGCTAGCATATTAAGATTATAGATATGTTTATTTTTATTCCCTAAAAATCTTGAGCCATACACAACTTCTGTTTCTTTGTTCATTATTGGTTTTATTAATTTGACGTAGTCTTGAGGGTTGTATTCAAGGTCCGCATCTTGTATAATTATTATATCTCCTGTCACGCCTTTTAATCCCGTTCTTATTGCAGCACCTTTTCCACGATTTTTATCATGGTAAAAAATCTTGAACCCTTTTCTTTTTTCGTATTCATTCTTTAAAATTTCCCTTGTGCCATCTTTTGAGAAATCATCAGTAATAATTATTTCCTTTTCTAAAGGGACTTCTGAAACACGTTTTACTATTTCCCGTATCGTCTTTTTTTCATTAAATACCGGAATAACAACAGAGATTTTTGCCATTGTATTCTTTTTATAGAATATGCATTAAAAGTCTTTTGGTAAAAAACGCTGTTTAAATGCGTGTAGAGCCAATATAAAGGATATTTCCCAAAACTATTTAAATGAAAAACCCGATTTTCTGTTCATGGTCAAAGAACAATTTGCAATTCTTTCACATGATGAAGCTTTACGAAGAGCTGAAAAAAGTGGACAGAAAGTTGTCGTTACTCACGAGTCCCTTGAAAAATTCAGGAAAGCAAAAACACCATTAAAACTTCATTTTATCATTCCTCCAATGAGCCTTGAACAAAGATATGGGAAGTTTAAGGACATGGGAACTTTGTATCCTCCTCTTGGATTGGCTGCTGTTGCTGCTATTGCAGAATTGAAAGGGCACAATGTTAAAGTCACTGATGGGGAAGCTCTGGAATATACACTTGAGGATATAAAGAGAGAGCTAAAAGAGTTTAATCCTGATTTTGTTGGCATGCCAACATTTGCGACTAACATTGACATTTGTCATACCATTGCAAAACTCGTGAAAGAAATAAATCCTGATGCTAAGGTTATGCTTGGTGGAGCCCATACATCCATATTTGTGCAGCATGCCCTTTCTCCAGAATATGTTGACTTTGGAATTCAAAGCGAAGCTGAAATTGTTTTTGATGATTTTTTAAATGCACTTGATGATGGCAAAGATTTTAATGAAGTGAAAGGACTGGCTTACAAAGATGAACATGGTGAGATACACATCAATCCAAAGCAGAAGTTATTTCCTGATTTGAATCAGTTTCCTCTGCCTGCAAGGCATTTGTTTCCCATGGAAAAATATCATTCTGCTGCTAATCTCAGAGGTAAAAGGACACTTAACATCATGACAAGCAGAGGCTGCCCTTATAGGTGCACGTATTGCTCTAGCCCACAGATATTTGGTCAGTCTTTCAGATATTTGAGCACAGAAAATGTAATCAAAGAGATACAAGAACTTGTTAGCAAATATGGGGCAGATTCATTACAGTTTTATGATGAGACCTTTACTGTCGATAGAAAAAGAGTTATTGAACTTTGCGATGCAATGATACAAGAAGGATTGAACAAAATACAATGGTCCTGCTTTACAAGAGTTAACATTGTCGATAGAGAATTATTACAAAAGATGAAAGATGCAGGATGTTACTTGATTTTATTTGGAATAGAGTCTGCAGTTCCAAGGTTGGTTGATATTGTAAAAAAAGATATTACGCTTGATCAGGCAAGAAAAGCTTTCAAGATGTGCAGAGAAATTGGCATACAAACATGGGGGTTATTCATCTTAGGATTGCCAAGTGAAACTGAAGAAGATTCTTGGACAACAATAAATTTTGCCATTGAATTAGATCCTGATTATGTTCAGTTTACTGCCTTTATGCCATGGCCAGGAACTGCAATTTATGATATTGCAAAAGAGAAGGGCGTAATTATCAATGAGGATTTACGTGATTATACTGCCTGGGACAAAGTTGTGTATAAACCAACACCTGATAGAGACCCTGAAGAAGTTTTTCGAACAATCAAGAAAGCGTACAGAGCATTTTATTTACGACCTCAGTTTATGGTTAGAAAGGCTACTGATATACTCTTACATTTGCCTCCAAATAAGGTCTGGAAGCTTTTAAAATCAGGTTATAGCACTCTCGTTTAATTCTTTTTCAATTCATACAACAAGTAAATTGGCGCAAGAATTCCTATGAGGATGCTTATGTATAAAATTAAAAATCCAAATGAATGGAAAAACTTTGCAAAAAAAGTCGTTGTTGCATAATTGTCCCATATCTTTTCTTTCGGTTCGTAACCGATTGGATAATAAAACCATTCATGCGTTTGATCAGCGAACTGTAAAGATTCTGGATGCAATGCCACAAGTCCGCGATACACATTAAAGTAGGGTTGGTTTTTTTCTTCATCATACCCTCCACCACCTTTAAACTCTGCAATGGGCCCAGAAATTTTTTTAAATTCACTTATCAAAGCTTCGTTCGTATCGTTTAATTCTCCCGCTTTTATGGTTCCCCATCCGCAATCATCGCGCGCACATTCTATGAAGTATGTTTTTGTCGGAACAAGCTGATCCTGAGGAATTTTTCTGCTTTCTTCGAGCAATAATGGAAAATATGCTGACTCTACGTAATGTCGGTCATGAAATAACCAAGCTATTCTTCCACGATATATCCTCGCATCTGCTATAACAAGAGCATCTTTTTCAATGTCGCTTATTGCAAACTCTCTCATTTTTGCATTCGCAGTTTGTGACGTTACATGCGAGAGTAATTTTCCAGGAATTAGGAAGATGTTTGCAACGAGTAATAAAATAAAACATACCACAAGAAATTTCACTCCATACTTTTGTATTAATGGTTTTTCTGAAAGTTTTACAAGCGAGAAGCTTGCGTATATCGCGAGGAATGGAATGAAGGTAACATAATGTGTTGGGAGTAGATTTGAGATGATAAGAGCTAAATATCCGAATAATACAAGAGATATCAAAAAGGCACTTTCTTTGCTTTTAGCCTTTTTTATTGAATAAGCCATTCCAATTAGGCCAAGAATGAATATTATGGGGTCAAGGCTAAGAAAAACTTTTCCTATGTCCAATGAGCCTGTCCATAATTGTGTTATATTAAAACTTTTGTTATAACCTAGTTGGCCGCTGTACACTTCACGGTTAATGTTGAAGTATTGCGCGACATAGACGTCTACTACACCTTTTTCTTTATAGAGAAGAATGTTGTGAATAATAATTGGCGTAAGAAACATAAGCATAATCAAACCAAAAATAACATACTTTTTGAGATTCTCTTTTGAGAGATCTCTTTTTCCGAGGATAAAGTAAAATAAAATGAAAATAGGAACGAAAAATGCTGTTATTGTTTTAATTAATACACCAGTGCCTAGGAGCAAACCTGTGAGGTAAAGATAATAAGTCTTGTTTTCTTTGAAATATTTTATGAATGTGTACGCTGCAAAGAGAAGAAAGAAAGTCAATGAAATGTCCATTTCTATAAGGCTGTACCTAATGTGGTATGCTGATACACTGAGGAAGGCAGCTGACAACAATGCAACTTTTTTATTGAATACCTGCTTTGCTAACAAGTAAATGAGAAGGATTGTTAATGTGCCATAAAAAAATGAAAGGAATCTTGCGCTGAAGATTGTTACTCCAAATATTTTATGGGCTAGGTCTGTTAGATAGAACCATGTTGGTGATTCGACTAACGTACTTATTAGACCGGAACCCCAGATGTTGATTGCGTGCGGTCCATGAACCATTTCATCGCCTAAGAAGGAAATGTTCTTGACTACGATATATCGGAGAATTGCACCAAGCGTAACGATTATTGTAAGATATTTTGCATTACTTTTTGTAAGAATGAAATCTAAAAGTTTATCCAAGTAATCTGTTCTTTTCTCTTTCTCCATAATTCTCTCCCTCTAATTGATGTTAGCTTCGTGATGTGAAAAATTACCTTGTTATGAGAGGAAGCTCTTCTTTTTCTTCCCTTGCCTTAACTTTGTAACCCTCTGCGTTTTCTGAGACTCTCTTTATGAATCCTTTTCGCAGATTGTAAGCTTTTGCCAAGAATTCAGCACTCAACATCTTTTTTATATGCCTTGGTCTGATACGCAGCACTTTCTTAAAAAGCGATCCCCTTTGTGGAAGAGTGAGACTTTTTATTTTTGTATAGTACTCTTCAAAGTCTTCCTTTGTCATCTCTTTTGAAAGAAGCATGTCAGGATTGATGTCAACGAATTCTTTTTGTGGTTTTTCATAAAATGAAGGGTCTGCTAGACCATTTTCAACAGCGTATCTCCAGAATTCTGTTCCCGGGTATGCTAGTGCCTGGTAGATTATGAAATTCTCTCTGCAATTCTTCTTTATGAAGTCATGGGTAGCTTGCATATCCTCTATTGTCTCTGTAGGAGAGCCTATCATAAAGAACCCTTTTGGGTCAAGCCCGAACTTCTTTGCGCGCGTTAATGCGTCTATTCCATCTTGCAAAGTTATGTCATTGCCTTTTAAGTAGTTGAGAAGCCTTTGTGAACCACTTTCAAGCCCAAACGTCACAGCGTGAACATTAAGCTCCTTGAAAAGATTTGCCGTATGATCATCAAAGCAGTTTGCCCTTGCATATGCGCTAAACCTTATCTTTCCTAGAAGGCCTTTTTTTTGGAGAAGGTTTTTCATTTCTTCAAGTCGCGTTCTATTGAGCGAAAAAAGATCATCATAAAAATAAATATGCCGGTAACCATATTGTTTGTAGAGCTCCTCTATTTCTTCAACCACTCTCTTCGCAGAATGAAATCTTACACCACGACCCCAAAAGGATGCCGATGAACAAAACTTACATGTGAATGGACAACCTCGAGCAGTTAGCATAGATCCTATCGGTTCAATATCTTCTTCTGCAGAAAATCTTGGTAAGGAATAATAACTCATGTTGAGTAAATGCCTTGCCGGCAATGGCAATTCATCAAGGTTCTTTACTGATTCGCTTATTCCTGTATTCAAAGTTTTTCCCTCTGCGTCCTTAAATAACAGCCCAGGTATTTTCAATAGCTCATTCTTTTTCATGCCACCATTTTTTTTTATGGAGTTGACAACTTTTCTTGTTGCAATTTCTCCTTCGCCTCTAACTGCTATATCAAAAGATGCGTTTTCAAAAGAGTCTGGACATGTGGTTATATGCACTCCTCCAAGAAGGATCATTGTTTTTGGATTTGCTTGTTTAATTTCGCTCGCAAATTGTTTTACCGAGAAGAAATTTCCACTTGACGCTGCCAAACAAACCATTTCAGGATGCTCTTTTCCGATTACTTCGAGAATTTCATTTTGTTTTAATTGGTCTAGTATTTTTACTTCTAACGGACTGCAATGTTTGATAACATAGGCTGCTAAAGCTGCTAATCCCAATGGAGGGTCTCCATAAAGCATATAGTCTGGGTTTATGAGGTAGAACTTCATATTTTTACTAAGAGTCTAAGGCTTTTAAATATTGCCCTTGTAATGTTTTTGTTTTTTTAGCAGTAATTTAACTAAATTTATGTCTCCTTTGTTTATTCCACCAATAGCATACATTGCCGAAAAGTAAATAAGAGCTCCAAGAATAACTTCAAAAGTACTGAACACAACGCCAAGGTTGTCTTTTTTTGCTTTGATGTATAGCAAAATAGCCCCCATAAACAAACTAGCAAGCAAGGGTTTTATTATGTTAGACTTTTTTATTATAATACTAAAATTATTTTTTATTATGACACCAGTACCAATGAAGAATATAAAGGAACTTATCAATGTGGATACTGCAGCCCCTACAAGGGCATGTGTTTCTGAGTACCTTAAAAAGAAAATTACAAATATGAAATTCAATACTGTGTCAATTATTGCTGTGTAAACTGTCAACTTTAAGTAGAGCTGCGGTTTTCCTCTTGAGGAAATGAAAGCGCAGAAGAAGGCACTCCCTAAATTTGTTACTATTAATAATGAGCTAAACAAAAGAGGATACTGTGCAATCATATAGTCTGATCCGAAAGCCAAATGAATAACATTATTTGATAATACTGCTAGCCCAATTGCTGCAGGTATTGTTATTGCCATTAAATATTTGAAAGCTTTGTTTAGTGAAGTCTCCAGGTTTTTTTGATGTATCTGAGTGAAAATTGGTATGAGTATATTTGTAAATGAAAGAAAGGCAGTTATGCTAAAAACGATTGTTATAGCCAACCTATAGTATCCTACATAGGCTACATCATCTATAAATGCTCCGATTACCAATGCATCAACTTGACTAAAAAGAACCCCTGAAATGGCCCCAAGAGATACGTAACCTAAGAAGCTTAAGATGCCTTTTTTATCTATTTCACTATTTTTTTTCTTAAGCAAGTCTGGTTCTAATTTGTTTATCCATTTTAGTATCAAAAGTAAAATAATCAAATTTGCAAAGCCGAGTATGAAAAATGTTCCAACAACATAATATGCCGAATTTATAAAATAGAAGAATAATATTATCAAAACAATTCTTAGAGTTTGGTATATCACTTCTTTTAATTTTATATACTCAACTTTTTTCAATGCATAAAATAGTGACTCAAAGAAATTTTCTAGTGTAACTGTGGCTATATAAAATATTGAGAAAAGCAATGGAATAACAAGTTGTGGTTTTTTAAAAATATAATATGCTAAAGGGTATGCAAGAATAATCAATCCAAGTGTTACAATGATCAATAAAATAGTTTTTATTTTAAGAAGGTAATACATGTATGCTGATGCTTTTTTTATATTTTTTTCTCCAAGAGCCTTAGAAATGTAGCGAATTGCTGTGTGGTTTATCCCTAAGTCTATAAAAAGCATTGAGAAAAGAATTATTGATGAGGCTAAACTATAAAGTCCGAACTTTTCAGGTAACATTAACCTTGCTAAAATTATGCTAAAAATGACAGCTCCAACCTTTCCTATGGTTGTTGCCACTACGCTATGGAATGAGTTTTTTGTTACCTCCTCTGTTAATGATACCTTTTTCATTTTAATCGCCTTATTTGAATGCCTCATTAAAGTGTACTTTATAAAGTTATTTTGTGTTTTTTAGGCCTCTATTAAGTGAATGTCTATTATTTTGCTGTTTGAACCTTTTATTTATCAAAACCTTTTTATAGGAAATTCCATTAAGCAGTGTTATGGATGTGTTATTTGTTATTCCTAGGTATAGCGATAAGACTAAACCCTACTATGACTACGCTTTTCCGATTAGCTTGGCGTATATTTCCGCATCCTTAAAAGAAGCCGGACATAATGTAGATTGTTTAAACACAAACCATCTTGAAGGAAAAACAAAAGACTTGGTCAAAAATGCGTTAGACAAAAAGAGATATGATGTACTCTGTACAGGTCATACAGGGATTGGATGTGCTGTAACACAGGAAATAATAAATGTGACAAGAGAACACCAGACTTCTCCAAAAGTTATTCTTGGAGGGCATATTGTAACTCATGAAACCAAGCTAATGTTCGAAGAGATAGATCCAGACTTTGCCGTTGTTGGCGAAGGAGAAGATGCTGTACTTGAGCTTTTGGACTACATTAAAAAATATGGGCCTCAGAAAAATGATAAAGTTCTTGAGAACATAAGAGGGATATGTTATCGTGGCAAAGATGGAAGCATCAAGATTACACTAAAAAGAGATCCGATAAAAGATATTGATGCATTGCCGCAGCCAGACTTTGAAGGTTTTGGGTTTGAAGAAAAAATAAACCACATGCATCCAACTGCGAACTATTCAACCAACTCTTTTGACCACCCAAAGGCTTACCCGCTTGTTACGGCCAGATCGTGCCCGTATCCGTGTACCTTCTGCTATTACAGCGTTGTTAAGGGAAAATATACTGTTAGATCTTTGGACAATGTTTTCAATGAATTAAGAACCAACATAAAGAAGTACAAGATAAACGTGATTGAGATTTATGATGATTTGTTTGCTGTTGACAATAAAAGATTAAAAGAATTCTGTGAGAGAATGATTGAACTGAAAAAAGAAATTCCTTGGGATGTAAAATGGACTTGCCAGATAAGAGTGAAGGCTGTTGACAGAGAGACACTAGAGCTGATGAAAAAAGCAGGTTGTGATGTGATAAGCTATGGCTTTGAGAGTTACAGTGAAAAGATTCTTGATAGTATGAAGAAGTTTAACAAGCCAGAAGATATTGATAGAACTTTCAAGGAAACAATGAGGGTACAGATTGGGATTCAGGGCAATTTTATTTTTGGTGATCTTGCAGAAACTCCAGAAACTGCAAAAGAGACTCTTGACTATTGGATAAAAGAATCAAAAGGGCAGATTAATTTATTCTTGGTTCAGCCTTATCCAGGAAGCGCAATTTATGAGAGTTGTGTCAAGAAGGGAATAATAAAAGACAGACTGGATTTCATAAAAAACCAAATCAAATACTTTGATATTAACATGACCGATTCCATGAGCGATGAGGAATTTGACAAGCTGAAGAAAGACCTCGTAAAATATCAGGAGAAAGGCTATAAGTTCGTTATACCATCGATGAAAAAATCTGGCGAAGACGAATATGACTTGACTGTTAAGTGCCCATTCTGTGAAGAGCAAATAACATATGGAAACTGCCTGATAGAAAATAAAAACAATTTCAGATTCCCATTACTATGCAGAAACTGCAAGATGAAATTCTGGGCAAGAAGCTGGTATAAGGCACTTGGATATAAATTTTACAATGTAGCAAGACCATTGTATCACACTTACTCAAAACTTAAGAAATCTTTTTCGCAGGTTGATGTAGAGACACCAACACTAAAGAAACAAAGAGAATCTATTTCTAAGATTTAACTTTTTCCATTAATGGTGGAACAAACTTCATATTTTCTGCAAGCTCATCCCTGGAAAGCAATGGGCTTGAATCTTCTATTGGTTTTTCCCCAGCTAACTTTGGAGTCATAGGGTGATGGGATTCTATCTCAACATCGCAGAGTACTGGGCCATCATGTTCTAGTGTTGCCTTTATCATTTCCCTAACCTGCCTATGATTCTGAATGTGGAAGGTAGGAATGTCATACGCTTCAGAAATAGCCCTTATATTTGGATCTGCAACGCCTCCTTCAGGTCCAACACCGTGTGGTCGATTTTCAAGAAGCCTGCTGACTGTTCCTCGCATGATACCATACCCATGGTTATCCATAACAAAGATTTTTACAGGCATATTATGGTGTTTTATTGTGCCAAGTTCTTGGATATTCATGTTTAATCCACCGTCGCCTGTTATGCATATTACAGGTCTGTCTGCAGCAAGGGTTGCTCCCATGCTTGCAGGAAGAGAGTATCCCATTGGAGAGTGGTTGAAAGCGGAAATTACCCTTTGCCTTCCTTTTGGTCTGAAACCCTGCATCGTCCAAATAAGGTTTCCCCCACAGTCTGTTAATATAACATCATCATTTGCAGTTTCTTCTGAGAGGATGTTCATGAAAATATATGGGTTAACTTTATCTTTTTGTTTATAATATTCCTGTGGGCAGATGGGGTATCTCCTTCTCCAGTTAGCAATATGCCCCAGCCAGTCATCCAAATTTTTTCTTCTAAGGGTTCTTTCAAGATTTTTATTTGCGATGTCAAAGAAATCACGAGCATCACCTAAAATTGGCAAATCAACATGCATTCCGCGCGGAGCATATTTATCTAATTCTGATTGGTCGATGTCAAGGACTATTTTTTTTGCCCCTCTTGCAAATGTGCCTGGGTCATTACCAACTTCATGGCTATCTAAACGCGTGCCTATTGCAACAATTAAATCTGAATTTTGCACTGCGAAATTTCCGTCTCTTGGCGATGTAACTCCAAAGCCCCCTGTGAATTGTGGTGAGTCATGAGGAAGATAGTCAAATGCTGCCCATGTTAAAGTGTATGGCAGCCCAGACTTTTGAATAAATTCTCTTGCTGTTGGAACTGCTCCAGCAAGTCTGATGCCTCCTCCCAGAATAACAACAGGACGCTCAGATTTGTTTATCATGTCGAACGCCCGCCCTACTTTTTCTTCCAGCTCAGAAAAATTTTTCTTTTCATGTTCTGGAATAAAATGCGCATATTTTGAAGGATCATATTGTTCAGATTGAACGTTTTCGCAAATATCCAAAACAACAGGACCCGGCCTGCCAGTTCTTGCAATGTGCGCTGCTTTTTCTAATTCATACTTTAGTTGGTGTGGTTCGCTTACCAATGTAGCATATTTTGAAGCAGGAGCAAACATTCCCACGACATTTGTTTCTTGGAAACCTATTTGTCTTGATTCGCTACAACCTTTCATTTGTGACTTTGGGACTTGGCCAGTAATAACTAAAAGTGGTATTGAATCATAATATGCACATAAAATTCCTGTAAGGGCATTTGTTGCACCTGGACCGCTTGTTGTTATAATAGCCCCTATATTTTCTGTCACCCTTGAATAAGCATCTGCCGCCATTGCTGCTGCCTGCTCATGACAAACAGGATAGAGCCTCAGACCTCTTTCTGGAACTGAGTCAAAAGTGTGTATGATACTTTTCCCACTAATTCCGAAAACATGTTTTACTCCTTGTTGCTTGATAAAGTCCGCAATGTAGTCTGAACCTTTCATTTATGGTGCACCTTCTCTCGTGTTACAAGGTGGAGGAGGCATATCTTTCATTTTATAACAGTGTTCAGGCCCGGGGAATGTGCCATCACGCACCTCTCTTGCATAATCTCTAAATGCCTGCTCCATTAATTCGCCAAGTTCGGCATATCTTTTTACGAAACGAGGTTTTCTTGTTCCTTTTTCGTCTAGGCAACCTGCAAATGTTCCAAGCATATCATCACTTATTACAAGCTGGCCATCAACATAAGGACCAGCTCCAATGCCATAAACAAGAATTTTTAATTTATCTGTTAGAGCTTTTCCCGCTTCAGGAGGAACTGCTTCCACTAACGTAGAAAATGCACCTGCTTTTTGTATCGCTTCACCATGATATAACAAATAATTTAACGCAGCATCAGTCGTACCCTGAACTCGATAACCGCCAAATTTTGCAACACTTTGCGGAGTCAACCCAAGATGACTCATTACTAAAATGCCAGCGTCTGACATTGCCTTAATTCTTGGTGCCATTTCTTCTCCGCCTTCGCATTTAATTGCATCACAGCCAAGACGGATGAACCTCATTGCATTTATAACTGCAATTTCGTCTGATGGTTGATATGAACCGTAAGGCATATCGCCAATGATAAATGCGTGCTTTGCCCCATTGATAACGCCTTGCGTGAAGTGGAGCATTTCTTCCATTGTCACTGGATGTGTGCTCTTATAACCTGTTTTTGTCATTCCACCAGAATCGCCAACAAGGATCATGTCAATCCCTGCTTGGTCTGCAAAGAAGGCTGTAGGAAAATCATAAGCTGTCAAGAAAACTGCCTTTTCTTTTTTCTCCTTTTTATTCAAAAGTGTGTGCAATGTTACTTTTTTTCTAGCTGGTGTTTGATCTGACAATTTTAAACCCTCTATGAGTGGAAAGAGGCAAGTTTTTAGTTATTTAAGTTTTTCGTGTTTATAAACTTAAAAAGTTAGATAAAATTGACGTGAGAAGGAATTCCTTTTGCATTGACTTCTGCCAGCATTCTTTCTGGATCTTGTGCTGCTTTTAAGGCAACCATGTCAATGTTTACGCTAGCCATTCTGCAGTTTTGCCTACATTCCGTGATGTCTAATTCATTTTCAACAAAATCGATAGCTTTCTTTCTTTTTTCTCCTTCCCAGATTTTGGCAAAGCTTTCTTTATTGATGTTGCCGTAATTGAAGCGTTCATCAAGCAAGTAAGCACTGCAACCATAAACATCTCCTGTTGCCATTATGTACCCCCACATAAAAGGTGTTGATGGGCAGACTTTGTATCTTTCTGCATGCGAAGATTTTAGACGATCCATCGCAGAGCTTCTAAATGTAACGTGGAATCTGCCGTCATTTAATGCTTCTAATTCTTGTTCCATGGTCATGTAGTCGTCGTACTTGAGTCCTTCGTATACTTTTGTGTTACTTTTTTTATGCTGCGAATAAGGTTTTATTACTGCATAATCAAGCCCAGAATCTTTTGCTCTTTTTGCAAATGCAATGGCAGTATTAGCATTGTCTGGAAGTAAAACCATCTGAGCACCAAGCGCAGGTTCTCCCGGAGATAAACCCAGTTGTTCTCTTATGCGAACTGTATTGGCCATGTTTTCCCATGCGCGATCAAAATGTTCTGGGGATGTTTTATGGATTGCTGAATATTCTTCTCGTGAACCTGCATTGATACTTGCTTTGATCCACTTTGTGTACGGCAATGCCACACGTGCAAATCTATCTGTTAAGGGTGTTGCGTTTGTTGTAATTGCTACATCTATGCCAGCTATTGATCTGGTATGAACTATAATCTCTGCGAGATCTTTGTGTAGCAATGGTTCGCCTTCTCCTGCATACATGACGCTTCGTACGCCAAGTTGCCCCATTTCTGTAAGACGCTCTTTTAGCATTTGCGTTTCAAGAATGTTTGCAGCATTGTAGCCTAAATAATCAACTGCACAGAAAGTACATCTATGATTGCAACCGCCAACAGGGGCAATTTCTAGGTAGATTGGATCGATTTTTAGCTTTTCATCTATTGTGTGAGCATTTACCCACTGCATAAGGCGGTCTGGGTGATTTAGTATTTTACTTCCGTCTATCTTGTAAGTGTCTTGGGACATTTTCTAAAAATTGTTTATTTTGGTTATAAGCTTTTTCTTTCTAAGGGCGGTTTTAGACTTAGACGTTTTATGAATCTTTGTGGAGGTATTCACTTGGAAGGCTCTTTATTTTCTCCCAGTTGTCGTTTATCCAAGTTATGACTTCTTTTAAGCCGTTTTCAAATTCTATCTTTGAACTCCACCCTAATTCTTTTTTTGCTTTTGTGGCATCCAAGCTGTACATAGCATCCTGACCGAAGTTTTCTTCAACAGGAATTGCAACGTCTTCAAATTTTTTACCCATAAACTTGCACAAAGTTTTTACCAAATCGGCTACGCTTATTCCCTCTTCTTTTGGTGCGATGTGGTAAATTTCTCCAGGCTTACCGTTTTGAATAGCCTTTAATGTTGCATCAGCTGCATCCCGTACATGTAAGTATGTTCTTACTGATTTTCCTCGTCCATGGAGTGTTAATGTTTCTCCTTTTTTTATTGAGATTATTGTCTTTGGAATTATTCTGAAAAGTTGCTGATGAATGCCGTAAACATTTGTTGACCTGATAAAAATAACTGGAAAATTATATTTTTTATGGATGGCCATCAAGAACAAATCCCCAGCAGCCTTTGAAGCGGCGTAAGGAGTGCTCGGGTTTAATTCGTAAGTTTCTTTCAATCCTTTTTTTGTGCTACCATATATTTCAGGAGTTGAGATGGCAATGTATTTTTTCAAGAAAGGCTTGTCCTTCAGCATGTTGCACAAGTTCACTATGCCAAGGCAATTCGTTTTAAACCATTGCTCAGGCCATTTCCAGCTGTTTCTGACTTCGCCTTGAGCAGCATAATTAACAACTACGTCGGGCTTTTCTTTGTCTATTAACGCAGTTATTTCCTTGATTTGGGTGTTGAGATCAAGTTTGTGAAAGGTAAATCTATCTGTTTTTAGCTTTTTGTAGGCATATGGAAGAAATATTGGGTCATATTCATCAGACCTGCTTATGCCGATAACTTTTGCATCTGTATTTTCCAGTATATGATTAACAAAATGGCTGCCAGTAAATGAATTGCTTCCTATTACCAGAACTTTGTTTGTATCTTCCATTTTATTTGATCTCGTTTTTTATATAATTTATAATTGCAGTTGTTGAAAGAAGCTCATTTCTTGTGAACACTAATTTACCACCTTTTGATTCTAGCAACTTCTTTTCTGCTGCCATACGAGGGTTAATGTTGTTTTTATAATCCGGGCCAACTATTAACATCTGTGGACTTATCAAGTTGATTATTGCCTGAGTGTCCTCATTTATCACAACGAAATCAACAGACTTCATCTGGCTTACCCAAAATGCCCTCACTTTTTCTGAAAAGACTGGCCTGCCTTTTTTGTCGTTTTTTTGACTATTATATAAATCTCTTGCAATTCCGACAACCAAAACATCGCATATTTTCTTTGCGGAGTTTAAATGTGTCATATGCCCTGGATGAAGCAAATCAAAACTACCAGCGCATAGCCCGATTGTTTTACCTTTTCTTTTCAGGTTTTCTATAACTTCCTTTAATTCTTTTTCTATTAGAATGTTTGAGGCATGATAGTTATTATCGTCTGTTTTTATCATTTTATTGGGCTACAAGGGGTTAAAGCTCCAAAGAGATTTATAAATATTATGAAATCCTTTTAAACAACTTTTTGTTCAGGGAGGCTTATAAGTACAGTTTAACTGGTCTTTGGAAAACCTAATAAAGTTAAGCCTGCAGTAAATTTGCTTGCTCGTAAGGTAAACAATATGCCAACAAAAATGATGAAAGCAGCGGTTCTTTTCAGAGTAAATCAGCCGCTAAAGGTTGTTGAAATTCCAATACCAAGACTACAAGAAGGTCAAGTTCTTGTTAAAGTTGCTGCATCTGGGATATGTCATACACAACTTCTTGAGATGGAAGGAACACACCCAACAGGAGACCATACCCCGAATTTACTTGGGCATGAAGGAGCTGGCATAGTATTAGATGTTGGCTCTGGTGTCAATAAAGTCAAGAAAGGAGATCATGTTATTTTGTCTTGGATTAAGGGTAGCGGAAAAAATGTTCTTCCAAAAGGTTATGAGTACGATGGAAAACTATTAAACGCAGGGTTTGTTACTACTTTTAATGATCATGCTATTGTTTCTGAAAACAGGGTAACTACTATCACCAAAGAAATGCCTTTTAAGGAAGCTGCGTTGCTCGGCTGTGCTGTTGCAACTGGAGCTGGTATGGTTTTTAACAACACTAAAATAAGATCAGGACAAAGTATTGCAGTTATTGGGTGCGGTGGAATTGGAATTAGTGCGATACAGGCAGCAGCAATCTCAGGCGCAAATCCAATTATTGCAGTTGATTTGAGCGATGAAAAATTAGAATTTGTAAAGAAGTTTGGAGCGACACATACTCTTAATTCTTCTAAAGTTGATGCTAAAAACGAGATTGATAAAATAACAAATGGAGAAGGATTGGATTTTGCCATAGAGGCTGTAGGGAATAAAAGCACAATGGAGCTAGCATATAATTCTGTGAAGAAGTTCGGTGGCAAGGCAATATTATGCGGAGTTCCCAAGCCAGGATTAAAGATTGAGATTGATCCATTTCCGCTTTATTATAAAAGGCAGCTTGTAGGAACTGGCGGTGGAGAGACAAATCCAGATGTCGACTTTAAGAAATATTGTGATATGTATCTGCAAGGAAAATTAAAACTAAAAGAAATGATAACGCATACGATAAGCCTGGATGAAATTAATAAAGGATTTCAATTAATGAAAGATGGGAGGTGTTGCAGAGTTGTTATCGATTTTAAGGAGAAATAAAACTATGGATTTGAGAGAGAAGAGAATAATTGTTACTGGGGCATCCAGAGGACTTGGACTTCTTTGTGCGCAAGCCATGGCAAAACAGGGAGCAAGATTAGTTTTGATAGCGAGATCTCAAGATAAACTGGATGAGGCTAAGGATTCATTGAGAAGTTCTAGAAAACACCTGGTAATCGCTGCAGACTTAACGAACATGGAAGAATTACAAAATGCAATAAAAAAAGCAAAAGATTTTCTTGGTGATGTCGATGTTGTACTGCATGCAGCTGGCGGTGGACTTGGATTTAGAGAACCACTGATTCAACCACAAGAATTAGATATGCTTTACAAACTAAATGTTGGTGCGGCTGTTGAGATAAACAGGATAGTTGTTCCAGACATGATAAAAAAAGGCAGTGGAAACATTGTGCATATTGGTTCATCAGCTTCAAACGAGGCAATAGGGTCTGTTGGATATAATACAGTAAAAGCCGCCTTAGCAGGTTATGTAAGGTCTATTGGGAGAGAGATGGCAAATACAGGTGTTATTATTACAGCAGCACTTCCAGGGGCTTTTTCAGCTCCTGAGAATTCATGGATGAGACTAGCAAAAGAAAAGCCAGATGTTGTTGACAAATTTGTCAAAGAGAAATTGCCGAGAGGAAGGCTTGGTTTGGGAGAAGAGATCGTGCCATTAATTCTTCTTCTATGCTCTTCTGAGGCTTCAATGATGCCTGGATGTTGTGTTCCAATTGATGCAGGTGAGTCAAGAAGTTTTGAGAGATTGGATTAACTGATTAACTCTTCTTTAAGCCATATATAAATCTTTCAAAGCGGCCTATATTTCTTTCAATCCTAAAATCCCCTCTTAATTTTATAACCTTTTTTAAAAGATCTTCGTATTTTTCTTTTTTTATTATCTCTTTTATTTCGCTCATGTTACTTTTGGAGTAATAAAGGTCTAAACCATACCTTTTCATTAGCTCTATTGCTGTTGTGTGCCTCTTGTCGTGGATGCATGGAATGCCTGCTTCAATATATGCAGCAACCTTATTTGCTGTTTCTGTGTTTATTAAACTAATGTTCATAATTTTCGTGTTGAAATTGCAAGGATTCAAACCAAAATCATATTTGCTAATTTCTTTAACTATCTCAAAAGGGTTCTTTGGATGATGCAAATGAAAGTAATTGTTTTGTAAAGTCTTTTTGAATTTTGTTGATTTTTTTATTTGCTCGTATTGATTGGTATACACATGAAAATGGAGCTTTTGCTTTAAAATGTTTTTTATCGCATCCATAGATGATCCCATACCAAAAGATTTTACTTCATCTTCTGATTCAAAAGCCAAGAAACCTATAAACACAATGTGGGTCTGTCCATCTTTTTTTGATAGCTTATCCAGATTTATTTCTGCCATGAATTCCTTCATTGCATAAGGAGGAAAACTAATTGTAGGACATTTTATGTTTATGCTCTTTTTTACAACGTCAATTTCTCCTCCTTTGAAGATTATCCCGTCTGCATTTGTAAGCAAGTACCTTTCTGCTTTTAGTTCAAAATTTTTAATGCCTGCTCTTTTATAATACTCTTTTTTTTTGTACTTCAGAAGATTAACATCATAAGGAAAGAAGATGAATGACGTTTTTGGCATTATCTTCTTGAGAGAATAACACGCAAATGCAGGCAACCAATAAGGGTATGGTGTTGCAGAGCCTATAATGACATCTGGTTTTAATCTTCTTATTTTTATACAGTTAATCAATGCTCTAGGTAGTTTTAACAAAATGTTTATACCATTCTTTATTGTTGGACTGAAAGAATTAAATCTAAATTCTATGCGTTTATGATAGGCTGATTTATAAAGATCTTTATTAAAATCAAAAAAAGATATCAAGGTGATGTGATGGCCCCTATTTTTTAGCGCTTTTCCTAGCTTGTAAGTGTATATACTAGGAGACGTTTCTAGGAATGCAATATTCATGCGGGGTGGTATCATTTTTACATCTATGGAAAGATAACTCAAGAAGAACTTTTTAAGTTTTTTCTATCTCTTGTTTATCTTTTAAGTCTTCAAAGATTGTCCAATAGTAATCTCCAGTATATCCTGCAAGCTCAAAGAATTCCTTCCACCCTTTAATACTGAAGGAAGTTCCAAGAGGGAACCAATTCTCATCTGAATCATAAAAACCACCAGTCAATTGCCAATCTCTAAAGGCATCTCTTTCAGCATTATTTCTCCACGCGTCTACCTGTATATATTTGTTTTTCCCAATTTTTTCTATATCTTTGATTGCCTTAAGACAAGCTTCAAGTGGCAGGTTGTGAATCGTGTTAATAGAAATAACTAAATCAAACTCTTTATTCTTAAAATTCATATTTCCTGCATCACATAAAAAAAAATTAGCCTTTACTTCTTCTTTTGCATTATCTATGCAGTGTTGTGAAACTTCAATTCCTACGATATTTATACCGGGAAGTAATTTTGTGAGCTCATACAGCAAAAAACCCTTGCCACAACCAATATCTAGTATTTTTGATTTTTGTGTTAGATAGTAATGTTTAATAAAATCTCTTGCGACAGGTTCCCACCTTCCATCATAATGGTAACCCCCATATCCTTCGTCTCTCGAACCATCAAAGAATTCTTTTGGAAATTTCCTCAGTTCAAGGCGTTTTTTTAAAGTCACATTTCTTTTGTATCTTGTTCCTTTTCCTGTTGGATATGATCTTAAAAGATTTATCTCTGCCATTTTGAATTTCGGTAAGTTTTATCTTGAATTTATATGTATTTCTCTACTTGGTTCTGTTAAGTTAAATAATGGTGGTTCTATTTGCTCTAGAAATAGATTATAACCTATCCCCCTGACTACCAAAATTTTACTTGGTTTCAACTTGAAAAAAAGAGAAAAACCATCCAGAAGCTGTAAAAACCACATAAAACACAAACCTAAAGATTCAGTCAGTAAAAAATACCATTAATTAACTTTACACATCCCTACAAAAATTACTCCACTTCTTTTTTTATATAGGTTATAATCTCACTTGTTGAAAGTTTTTGGTCTTCTGTATATACTACTTTTCCTCCGAAACCTTCCATAAATTTAATGACTTTTTTGTGATCTTTCTCATTCTTATTTTTGTAATCAGGTCCTTTTATGTAGTAATCTGGTTTAACTATCTTTAATACATCAAAAGTGTTGTTGTTTAACACTACAAAGTCAACGCTTTTAATTTGGCTTACTGAAAAAGCCCTCACTTTTTCTGAAAATAGAGGTCTGTTAGTTCCCTTTCTTTCTTTACTCATTTTGTCTCTTGCCACAAGAACAATTAGTACGTCGCATACCTTCTTGGCAGAATTCAAGTGAGTTATGTGCCCTGGATGCAACAAATCAAAACTTCCATCGCATATTCCTATTATTTTTTTATCTTTTTTTAATTTTCTTATAAATTGTATCAGTTTGTTTTTTCCTACAATGCAACCTGATCTGTAATTAGAATTTTTTATTTTTATCATTTTTTATAATTCATTTAGTTAATTTAAAAAACTTTCTTTTTAGATTACCTTTATTAAGAAACTTTTTGTGTTAAGAATAAAATCTAATTTACCTTTCTCATGTATGGTGCAACGATGTTCCAAATCTTGCGTGGCTTCCACATCTTTCTTTCCCATATGATCTTTGCCACAGGCATAACCCCGCTACTCGTCCAATTTGCGATAAGTATTTTTCTTCTCTGTTTTTTGAGCCATTTGTCCGTGTGCTCTCTGAATTTTGGCGTGTCATCTGATTTAATCCAGAAATCATCGTCTACCATGCCTCTGCTTTTTGCAATCCCATAGAGCCTCGTTCCAGGATAAATTTCTAGTATTCTTGCTGATGTAAGGAATAATGGTCTTTTGCCTATTTTATTTATTTTTTTTATCATTTCTATAGTTTCATTTACTGTGTTTTCATCCTCTCCAGGAAGTCCAACTATCAAGTATGTGTCTGGCACTATTTTTGTGGAGTTTTCATAAATTGTTTTATAAGCCTCAATTATTTGCTCTACCTTTGCTGCTTTTCCTAGTTGATCCAGCAGTTTTTGAGATCCTGTTTCTACACCAAAACCAATCATGATACATCCTGCTTTTTCCATCCATCGTATCATTTCTGCGCTTATTGGATACACTCTTCCCGAGCATCTCCATTTTAGGTTAAACTTTCTTTCAATCATTCCCTTGCAGATCTCTATGACACGGCCGTTATCAATTGTGAAAACATCGTCCATAAATCTTACCTCTTCTACCTTGGGGTATTTCTCCAGAACTCGTTCTATTTCATCCAATACCGCCTTCGCGCTCATGGATCTGCATCTTCTTTCCCAGTGCAGTGATGTTGAACAGAATGAACACAAATGAGGACAACCCCTGGAGGTGAGCATAAACGCTACCTTCGAATTTTCATTCAGGAAATAGTCATTATTGACGCTTGGAAGGGTGTCCAAATCCTCTACAAGCTTTCTTGGTTGATTTTTTATTATTTCTCCATTTTCCTTAAAGGCGATACCATCTATGATCCTCAGATCTTTTCCATTTTCTAACGCGTCTAAAAGCTCTGGAAAAGTAATCTCTCCTTCTCCAATAACAACGGCATCGAACGGAAAATTTTCAAGAAGCTGCTTCCACATGATTGTTGCATGGCAGCCTCCAACAAGGATTTTTGTATTTGGTAATTTTTCTTTGATTATCCTTACTGCTTCATATGTTGTCCAACGGTTCATGGTAATCATGTTGAATCCCACTACATCTGGCTTGAACGTTTCTAGAATCTTGATGAATTTCTTTCTCCCAGTTTCCCATTTTTCACAGTACGCGTCCTGAACTTCTATGTCATACTTGCCTTTTGGGAGGCAACCAGAAAGGTAACCAAGGGCAAAAGAATATGATGTGAGATCTTTATCTAGCAAATATTTTGAAGAGGTGCTTACTAAGAATATCTTTTTTAATTCAGTTTTCTGATGTATTTGCTTTTGTTCTAAATGTTTTGTGCCTGTTTTTAGTTGCACCAAACTAGATTCTTCTGAAACCATAAAGACTCCCTCTTGACAATCCTTTTTATTATTTATCCTTTGAAGGCACTTATAAAGTTTCTGTTTTATTGATAAACAGGCTATGTTTAACTTTTAAATGGATTCGAAAGCAAAAATCTTATAAATTGCCTTTTAGGCTTACGTGTTATGGCTGGCGGGAAAATAGCACTTATAACGGGGATATCTGGACAGGATGGATCCTACTTAGCTGAGCTCTTGATAAGCAAGGGTTATAGGGTACGAGGAATCATACGAAGAGCCAGCACATTGAATACGCAAAGAATCCAGCATCTTGTTGAGAAGTATGGGTCAGATGATGATATTGATTCTCCTTTTGTTGTTCGGTATGGTGATATGACTGATGCATCTACTATAAGAGCAATTATTGAAAAATTTCAACCCGATGAGATTTATAATTTAGCAGCGCAAAGCCATGTTGGCATAAGCTTTGATAATGCGCAATCAACAATAAATATCAATACTTTAGGAGTTCTAAGAATTCTTGAAGCTTTGAGAGAAATGAAATCGAAATGTAAGTTTTATCAAGCTTCGTCTTCAGAGATGTTTGGGATATCTCCTCCACCTCAAAATGAGCTTACTTCAATGCAACCGCAAAGTCCTTATGGCATTTCAAAGCTGGCATCATTCCATTTGACAAAATTATATAGGAATGCTTATGGATTGTTTGCTTGTAACGGCATATTGTTTAATCATGAATGTGCTTCTGAAAATACACCTTTGCTAACTAAAGATAAAAAAACAGGAATGTTATCTGTACAAAGAATAAAAGACATACGAACACCAAGAAAAAAAGGAACTAATGTTCAGCAGTGGATAATAAATGGCTTAGAAATATGGGATGGCGAGAAATTTGTCGATTTAAAATTTATTACAGCTACCAGAAGAAAAAAAGACAAGGATGATTTTAATTGTAAGACTATCAACACAAGGCATGGTGTCATTGAGACAACAAACCATCATAATTTGATATCACAAGATAATGAAAAAGTTAAAGCAAGGAAAATACAACTTGGAGATAAACTTCTTCACCATGAATTTCCTTCTTATCCAGATCTTTCTGTTCTATCGAAAGAAGAGGCGTTGTTCCTTGGAATGATGGTTGGCGATGGTTATGCAAGCGAAGATGGCAGGGCTAATTTCGCAAATAATGACCCTAAAGTGATGGATATTATAAAATCTTTATGGTTAAAAATAGGACTAGGTGGTCTTACTATAAGAAGTTACAAAACTGAATATGGCACAACAACTAGAGCAATATTGAATGGAAATTCAACATATTTGAAGTATCTTAGAGATCAGATATATACCTTTGATGGTTACAAAAAAGTTCCTGATAGAGTTTTGAATTCTTCAAAAGAAATAAAGCTAGCATTTTTGATTGGTTACAACATCACCGATGGTTTAAAATCTGCTCCAACTAAATATACCTTTAAGAATTTCAAAACAGATTCTGTTGTCCTAGCGCAAGGCCTTTTGTATCTTGTTAGCCAGACAACAAAACAAGATTTTAATATAACTTTTGAACACGATCCAAAGTATTATGGATACTATTCTATAAATTTTTTATCTCCTACAAATAACCAGGACAAACAGGATAAAGTTGGAGAGTTGATTGCATCTGGTTTAAGCCAAAGGGCAATACAGAGAGAAACTGGCATATCAAGAACTTTTATTCGAAACATACAACATGGAGGTATAGCACAACTTGTACATCATCTCTCGAAAGATAAACAGGAAGTAAAGAAAGCATTTTATCATAGGAAACAGCCAGAGTGGGTATTTGATTTAGAAACAGAATCTGGGAAGTTCATGGCAGGCGTTGGAAATATAGTCATAGCAAATTCTCCTCGAAGAGGATATAATTTTGTCACAAAGAAAATAACGCAAGATATTGCGAGTATTTTAACAGGAGAGAAGAACAAGATTGTTCTTGGCAACTTGGATGCAAAGAGAGACTGGGGATTTTCCGGAGATTATGTTGAAGCGATGTGGAAGATTATGCAGCATCACACACCTGATGATTTTGTCATTGCTACTGGCGAGACACATACTGTTCGAGAGTTCTTACAAGAGGCATTTTCACTCGTTGGATTAGACTATACAAAGTATCTCGAAGTGAGTGATAGGTTTAAGAGGCCTGCAGAAGTTCCTGCTTTGTTAGGAGATGCTACGAAGGCTAAGACAGTGCTTAAATGGGAACCGAAGGTAAAGTTTAAGGAATTGGCACATATGATGCTTGATGCTGAATTGAAAGAAAAGCTTGAAAGAAAGGGTATTGTGCCTATTGAACCTGGTGTAGAAAGAAAGAA
>Ga0209515_10003229_pt1 | contig 23716 bp, 24 predicted proteins | sample Subgroupgradi54m_FD_187454 | JGI IMG/M metagenome (GOLD analysis project Ga0209515, IMG submission 187454) | Subsurface groundwater microbial communities from S. Glens Falls, New York, USA - GMW60B uncontaminated upgradient, 5.4 m (SPAdes)... ... | reverse complement strand
CACCGGCGCGACAGCCGGCCCACAAGCCGTCCCCACCCCCACAATCATCCACAATGGACGATGAATGGGGTTGGATCAACGAACCGCGTCAGGCCCGTGAGGTTTCAGGGTCAAGCGAGCCGAGGCCCGCGCCTAAAGTAGGTGGCTACGAACGGAGCCGGCGATGTAGCAACGATCATGGGACGGCGCCGCGGCGGGCTGTAAGCCAGTTCATCGGTGAGGTTGCTCGCCTGAAGGAAGCGCAGGCACTGGGCGGTTGGGCACTGAGGCTCTCGTGTCGAATTGCGTACTCGCCAGGCGGCGTTCGGCATATCCGACTAGGTCAAGCACATCTTGAGCGATATATGCCGTGCTCCCACGGTCAACGGACTTACGCCGCACCACGCCGGCATCGGCCAGGTCTTCCAGGGCAGCCCGGGCGGGCGGAAACGAGATGCCGAGTAGTCGCTTCGCCGTGGCGGTGGTCATTACCGGAGCCTCGTTAAGCATGTCGAGGATCCGCGCAGTCGCTGAATCTGCGCGGGGAGTGGTTCGCTTGCCCAACGTAGTCCGGTAGGTGGCGATTCGCTTGAGCCAATCCACTCGCAGTGCCTCGACTTCGCTGGCCAACCGGGTTGCCTGTTCGGCGGCCAGCAGAACGGCATCGAAAAACGTGACCAGCCAGGCGCCAACCCCATCGGCCGCCAGCTGTGCGGTTGGATCGCCCACATAGCGGTAGTCAGTGAGGCCCGAGACATAGCGATCCCGCAGCGTGGAGAGCACGAGGCTCACGGGAAGAACCGCGCGAGGAGAAAGTCCGCGACGCGTCAAGACCGTGTGAATCAGCGCGCGCCCGACACGGCCGTTTCCATCAGTGAACGGGTGGATGGTCTCAAACTGCGCGTGCACAAGGGCTGCCTGCACGATCGGGGCGTGCATCGACCCATTGAGATAGTCGACGAGGTCGTTCATGAGATTTTCGACGCGATCCGGCGGTGGCGGTACGAAGTCAGCGTCAAGCGGGTGCCAGTTCGAGCCACCGATCCAGTTCTGTACGGTGCGGAGACCTTGGTGCCTCTCCTCCGGGAGCAATGCAGCATGAAGGTCGGTGATGTCGCCGACGTTGATACGATCGGTCTTCAGTAGATCACTAGACGCCTTACGCAAGATCGTAATGTTATTCGCGACTAGGCGAGCCTGCTGGCTGAATCCTCGGACGTCCTCATCCTGAGCCAGCTCGGCCAAAGCGACCTGCTGAGGAGATGGAGCGATGCCCTCGATCAGCGAGCTGGCGATCGCCTCGGAACGGAGCAGGAATCGAGAGATCCCCTCAAGAGCCCTAGCGTTCGGGCCCTGGCAGGCCACTCGCACAGCACTTTCTGCTTCTGCCGCCCTGGCCGAGAGTTCCGATGAGGCCACCAGCGGGCGAGGAAGCAGTAGATCCGGGATGTATGTCCGGTACGTACCGAATTTACTATCTCGCCGTGCGAGGTAGTCAGTGACTTCCCGCTCCCAATATTGATCTTGAAATGTCCCCATGAACGTTTAACGCCCCTCATTCCGATTAAGCCTTAGCATACCAAAGCTTAATCGGCTGGCGAGCTGTGGAGGCTTAGTGGCTATCAGCGCCGCCGCACGCGGTCATGGCTGCCACGCTCGACCGCCGAGCGGATCTCGCGGGCCGAGGACGCCCAACGCTCCGCCGCCCAGTCCAGGATCGTCACCCGGAGCCAGCGGGGTCGGGGACTATCCGGCCGGGACATCGCCGCGGTACTCCGGTTGTCCCCGCAGCGCCGCGTACTGGCGCGAGCACGAATGCGAACGCGTCGACGTCGAGTTCCTCTGAGCGCCGAGCGGGCCCTGTCCACGCGGGACGCAATCACGCTACGGTCAGACCTATCGAGCGAGAGTCACCGCTCGACCTGGACGGGTGCGGTGGCAACTCGGCGGGGTGTACGCCAACACCTGCCCGGCCATCGCACCCCCCGTCCCCCGCGCGGACCAACTGGCGTTGGCGAGGATCCCGCGCAGCGGCTTCACGGGCCCCACCCGTAACGCTTTTAGGCCGCTGACCTGCGGTTTTGTCCACGAGCCCGAAACGGGTGCCGGCCACAGGGGGGCATGAGCGTCGAATCGTCGACCGACGATTCGCCACCCCCGAAACGGCGCCCAGCGAGCCGCACAACGGCGCCGCTGCGCACGACTCCCGGAAAACCCCAGACCCGTACAGATCGCGAGCCGCAGCACCTTACGGAGGGGCGCACGGCCCCCGGGGGGGGTCCCCGGCCTACCCCCTCGGGTCATGGCAGTAGTCCCGGTTGTCGCGGTCGGTCATGCGTCGCCTCGCCTCTTCTCGGGTGCGGGGTGGGCCGGCACCGGTGCTGCTCGTCCGTCCGGTGCCGGCCCGTGGGCGTTGGCGGGTCGCGTTGCCTAGGGGCTGAGTCGCGCCCTGCCGTGGCCCGGTCTCAGGCGGCGTCGCCGCCGGTCTGCTGGTAGTTCTCCTCGCGGGTGGTGGCGGGGTGGCGGGCTCGCCAGTCGCGCCGGCCGCGGTCGAACGGGGTCACGGTGGTGGCGTTGTCCGTGCCGTTGCTGGGCGCCGGGGGCTGTCGTGTGGCGTGGCGCTGGGCGTGCAGTCGCCGGCCGTCTGCGGTGGACATGGTCATCGCCTCCCTGCGGGTGTGAGCCCGGCGTGGTCCTGGTCTCGGCGGTCGGCTGCCGTGTGCGCCTGGTCGTGGGCCTCGCGCAGCTGGGCGAGCCCGGGTACCCACACCGTGCCGTCGGGTTGGGCTGCTGCCCAACGGAGCAGGTCGGCCGTCGGGTCCGGGTGGAGTGCCCGGCCCGGGGTGTGTGGCCACGGCGCTGGGTTGGTTGGCCGACTGATGGCCGCCTCCCCGGTCTGCCCGAGCCGGTCGGGCAGCGGGTCGCGCCACGCGGGCCAGGCGGTGGCGAGGTCGCGGTGCCATCCGCCGGCGGGTAGGAGCCGGCGGGTTTCGTCGGCGCCGAGGGCGCGGCTGGTCACGTCGCGTTGGGCGTCGCGGATCCCGGTGTACTCGTCGACCTGGCCGGCGAGGTCGACGTCGGTGCTTGCCTCGCGGACCGTACCGAGCAGGGTTCGGAGTTCCGCCCCGAGCTGGTCGAGGATCTGGTCGGCGTTGTCGATGACTGCGCGGTCGCCGAGGTAGGTGAGGTATTCGCCGAGGCCGCGGAGCCCGCTGATCTGCGCAGCCCGGCCAGCGTGACCGAGTGGTCGGAGCGCGAGGTCAGCCAACTCGGCGGTGTACCCGTCGAGCACGGCTCCGGGATCGGCGCCGCTGGTGAGTTGTTCGGCTGTGTCGTTGAGCAGCACACGGCGCCGCTCGGTGGGGTCGGGCATCGGTTGGGGCGCCGGCTCCTGGTGGAGGGCGGCGAGGCGGTCGTGAACTGCGGCAGCGGCCCGCTGGGCGGCGGCCACCGCTGGGATGGTCGCCGTCACGTCATCATAGATGCTCATGGTTGTCTCCTGTCCGTGGTCAGAGGTTGGCCTGGCCGCCGAGCGCGGCGACGTTGGCCAGCGGGACTGTCCACTTCGTGTTTGTCACTGAGTCAGTGATATCGATGTCCCAGGTACCTTCGACGCGGCTGAGCACCCCGCACAGGTCATAGCTGTTCGTGACCGTGGAGCTGCTGCCGACGAGCTTGACGGTGACGTTCTTGCCGGCAAGCTGGGCTGCGCGGCGAGACAGTCCGATCAGACTGTCGTAGATCTCGTTCATAATCGGTCTCTTCCTTCTTCCTGATGGTCAGCGGTTTTGCTAACCGCTGCCTGGTCTCTGGGCTGCGGGTTCATGGGGCGCGGACACACGACGGCCACACCGGGGGCAGCGTCCGGGTTCTGTCCCGCCGGCCCGGGCGGTCCACCATGGCGCGGCGGATGGGTGGCGCGGGTCGTCAGGTCCGGCGTAGGGCAGTCCGCAGCGCCGGGGTCCGGCGCCGCGGCGGTCGGTGGTCACGAGTTCGCGGCTGAGGTCGAGGTCGACGTCCAACACGTGCGGGCGGATCGGTCGGGTCACGTCGCACCCCCGCGGGACGCGCGCAGTCGGTCGAGGAGGCCGGCGAGCCCGGGGGCGGGTGTGGGCATGGGTCGGTTGGCGGCTCGTAGTGCGGCACGCGCGGCGGCCGGGTCGGTGATCTCCAGGTGTTGGAGGCAGGACTGTGCGTCCGTGCAACCACACGGCGCCGGCTGGTCGGGTGTCGTCACGGTTCGCCGTGCAGTGCGCGCATCGCGGTGCACACCCGGTCGTCCATCCAGGAGAGCCAGATCCGCCCGTCGAGAAGCGCTGAGGCGATCTCGGCGACGGTTGTGGGCGGTCGGGTGGCGTCGGGGTAGGAGATCGTCACGGTGGTACCCGCGAGGGTTTCGGCTAGCTGCGGGATCAGTGTGGTGACGATGTACTCGGCGGTCTCGCGGGCGAGTTGCTGACGTGTCTCGGTCATGGTCATGGTGCTGTCCTCCCGGTGGTGGTCGGGTGGTTCCAGGTGCCGGGCGGTCCGTACATGACCCAGCCGGGTCCGGCTGCCCGGATCGGTCTGGACCAGTGGGGCGGGTCGGCTTTGGGCGGGCGGGCACGCTGCGCGGCGGTCAAGGTCACCACAAGGTGCCCTGTGCCATCGCCTCGGCGAGCTGGTGCTCGGTGAGCCCGGCGCGGCAGCCCGGCCCGAGTTTGAGAACGCGGCTGGCTGGGCTGCGCAGCGGGTGGCCGCATTTGGCGCAGCGGATGACGGCCGGGCTCATGAGGTGTGCTCCTTGATGGGCGAAACAAGCGAATCGGCGAAGGAAGCAGTGTGAGCTGCTGAAACGTTCGCGGCCGTGCCGCGAAGGAAGGCGAAGGAAGGCGAGACTTCCTTCGCCACAGCGAAGGAAGGGTGCGCGCGTTTTGGCAGGCCAGAGGGCATATTTCGCTACTTCGCTTTCTTCGCCTTGCGAACCATGGAGGCGGACCGCCCAGACGTAGCGAGGTCGTAGCGCTCGTAGCTGTTCGTCTCCAGCAACGCCCTTACCAGTCCTGCAAGGGTGTCCTTATCGAGCTTCCGGCTGAAGAGGGCTGACACCTCGGACTGGCTGAGCCCCCGGCGCCCAGCGCCGTCGAGGGCCCGGCGCAGTCGGTCGACCCGGGGGTCTCGGACGCTGCGGTCCATCACGTACTCCGCCGACGCGAGGGCGTACCGCACCGTGGCGGCCGCCGCCACGAGGTCGAGCTTGTTCGCCCGGATCCGCCCGCCCAGCGCGGCGTGGAGAGCAGCGATCCGCCGGCAGTAGGGCGCCGCGCGCCGGGTGAACTCGGTCCAGGGCCGATCTTCGTCGTCGGATGCGGTCAGCTCGTCATAGACCTCGTCACACCACAGCTTGCTGGCATCGTCGTCGAGGCCGATGTCGGTGAGCTTGGAGGCCGCGGTGATTCCGGAACGGAGGTTGCTGCCGAGTCGCTCGACCTCGGCGCGCGGCATGCCCGCCGGCAGCGGGATCTTCCCCGTGCGCTCGACGTAAACCGGCAAGAACCGGTTGTAGGTGCCGCCGGCCATCTCTCCGTCGTCGAGCCGCGCCCGGAACTCCTTGGGCGTCACGTGGCCGATGATGCCGATGTGCGACGTCTTGGCGCTCAGCTTGGTGCGGGTCAGGCTGGTTAGGGCCCGCCCTTCCCACGCTTGCCGCATGATGCCGGCCAGCGAGTTTCCGTCGCGACGGGCGCGCGCCATGACGGTGCGGAACTCGGTCTCCTCGACGAGCAACCGCTTCTCCGTCGTCCCGCCCATGTCCTTGTCGTTGTTCGGGTCGGGGTCGCGGATGCGCTCGATCAGCCCCTCGCCTGAGGACAGTCCGCGCTCCAACAGGTCGTCGTAGACCGCCGACGCCTGGCGCAGCACGACCCTGGCCGCGTCGTGTGCCTCGCCCTTGCGGCCGCTGCCAGACCGGCCGAACAACATTGGCCAGATGAGCAGGGGATGTTCGGTGTTCGCGATGGTCACGTGCGGTCCGGCGCCGACGAGAACCCCGGCGCCCCACATGAGGGTGGCGAGGATACCGACCGGGTCGCCCTCGGTGCCGGGCGCGGCCGCGAGTGCGATCTCGCCGAGGATGCCGTGGTAGACGGCCGGGTCGACGCTGGGCGGGTCGGGCTGGCTGGGCCCGTCGAGCGCTGCGGGTGTGGCCTCGGCAGGGTCGATGCTCACCGCGCTACCTCGGTTCCTCGCCGCGCGGACCGGACGGTCCGCTCTGCCTCGGCGGCCGGGAGCCCGGCCGTCACTGCCGCGTCGACCAGCTCGGCGTACACGCCAGGGTCGGCGCCGGTCTCAACGGCCCGGCGGGTCGCCCAGTACAGGCCGGAGTTGCGGTTGCCCTCCGGGAGTGCGGCGACCCACTCGACGAGCTGGCCGACGTCGCTGCGGGCGCCGGGCCGGACCCGGGGCATCGGTCGTGGCGGGTCGAGGTGCCGCCGGATGGCGCCGAAGTCCACGGTGGCGCCGGTCGGCGGGCGTGACGCGACCAGCTCGTACGGCCGGCTGTCCACGGTGGAGGGTGGAGCGAGCACGTACCCGCCCGCGCCGCGGAAGTCGATCCCGTGGCGGGGCATGGCACCGTTGCCCTGACTCGTGCCTCCGAAGTAGATGTGCAGGCCGCCGGACGGGGTGCGGACGGTGGCTTGCGAGCCGGTGAGTAGGCCGGCGTCGCGGAGTCGCGCCAGGCTCGCCGGGCCCGGCTTGGCGGCCGTCACGTCGACGTCGACCACGTCGGGCCCGGGCGCCCCGCACGCGACCGCGACGTTCGCGGTCGGGCAACGCGACCACCAGGCCGTGATGACCGCCGGGTCGGTGGTCGCGTCCAGGACACCGTGGACCACGAGCGCCCCGAGGGGCACCTTACGGCCCGGGCGACACGGGAACACGGGCCAGCCGGCGGCGGCGTAGGCCAGCGCGGCAGTCAGCAGCTCGCTCATCGGGCACCACCGATCAGGTTCCAGCCGGCGGCGCAGGTCGGGCAGTCCAGCCCGGTGTGCGGGCCGGCGAGCCAGGCCGCTGCCCGCCGCTGGGCGCGGTCTGGCGTGGTGCCGGTGGCGTCAGCTACCCTCGGGGCGGTGAGTGAGTAGGTGGCGCTGGGGGCCGTGGTGGGCCCCCATCGTCGTGTCTGGGGCACCTCAGGCCGCCTCTGACGCATCAGCCACGGTGGACGATGCGGTGCGCGCCGGGGCCTCGATCGCGATGCCGAGCAGGACAAGGATCGCCGCGGTCGGCACAACCTGCTTCTTGGCCCCGAGGCGGAGCACCGCCACGGGGAACGTGCCCCGGCGGACGAGGTCGCGCCCGGTCCGCTCCGACATGCCGAGGATCGCGCAGGCGGTCGGCACGTCAGTGCGGGCGCCGAGGGCCCGGATGCGGGCCGGCGTCCACGCGGAGGTCATGCCGCACCCCGCGCCTGCTCCGCGAGCCATCGCACGATGTCGCTCCGGCGGTATCGGATCGCGCGGGGCCCGATCCGCACCGGCGCGGGGCCGATTCCTTGGCGCGCCCAACGTTCGAGGGTCCGAACTCCGAGCTGGTAGATCCCGGCGACCTCGCTACGCAGTAGTAGCTGCTCATCGGGTTCCGCCACGGTCGGGTGTCCATCAATTTTCGGCCGCACTGGTCGGTCTCCCATCGAATTCTGACCACACGAGAACAACGCGGGGTCAGTATGCGTGACGGCTCATGTGCACGGCAAGTCGGCTCGCGGCGGGGTGCGCGCTTGGCAACCCCACAGACGGCGGTTACTGTTCCGGAGTGGAACAAGACGACTGGCCCAGCCGGCTCGCGACTCACGTCGGCCGCCAGGTGGCCTACTTCCGGGAACGTGCAACGGACGGAAAGGGCAGACGTATGACGGCCCAGGCGCTTGCTGACCGATCCGTCGAACTCGGCCATCCGCTCGATCGATCAGTAATCGCGAAGCTCGAAAAGGGCCACCGACAGACCGTCACCGTCGCAGACGTGCTCGTGCTCGCGCTGGCCCTCGACGTCCCGCCCGTACTTCTGCTCCTGCCATTCGGCCAGACGGACACCGCGGAACTACTCCCGGGACGGGACGTCGATCTGTCCGAAGCGTTCGAATGGCTGACCGGACAGCCGACGGCAGTCTCCGCCTGGCGATCACTGCCGGCAAGCACCGGCTGGGGCGAGCACGCGGAGGTCGTCAACGAGTTCCTGGGTCACCGGCGCGACCTCCGGGTGTGGGAGGCCGCGCGCCAGTCGGCGGAGAGACTGCGTTCACAGGCCGCGCTTGCCCGCGCGGAGGGCCGCGCCGAGGAAGCGGGACGGCTCGACAAGGAAGCGGAGTCGGACCTCGACCGGGCCGAGGTTCGCTGGATTCGGCTTCGTGAGTTCAGGGCCCGCATCCGGCGCCACGGCCTGACGCCCCCTGACCTTCCGACCGCGCTCGCGGCGCGCGAAGACGTCGGCGAGAGCCTATGAAGGTTTCGACGTTCAAGCGCTGCCGTTGCCGCACCGACGGCCGCGAGCTCGGCACGAAGTGCCCGCAGCTGCGACGCGCCGATGGGTCGCTGAACCCGCGCCATGGCACCTGGTCGTGGCGCATCGAGCTACCCACTGACCTGGCCGTGCGCACCCGCCAGGTCGTCAAGCGCGGCGCGCATCGCACCGAGGCCGACGCGGCACACGAGGGGCGCCGCGTAGTCGAGCTGCTCGCCATCCCGGCACCGGGCGAGCCGGGCGCCCGGGAGCGGGCCGAGGTACTGCAACTGGTCGACGCCGCACTGAAGGCGCACCAGCCGCTACCCGACGTCGATGACATCCGCCGGCGGGTCCGCACCGGCCAGCCCATCGCCCAGCGGGTGACGGTCGGCGAGTACCTGGCCGGCTGGCTGGCCGGCAAGCGCGACATCCGGGCCACGACCCGCAATGGCTACGAGTCGAACATCAGGGTCTACCTCGTGCCGCACCTCGGCGCGTACCCACTGGACAAGCTGCGGGCCGCGCACGTCTCGGCCATGTTCGACGAGATCGACGTCGAGAACGAGCGGCTACGCCAAGTCCGGGCAGACGGCACCCGCGAAGAGCGGTCGGCGATGCGGTACCGCAAGGAAGTCGGCCCGGCCACCAAGCAGCGGATCCGGGCCACGCTGCGCTCAGCGCTGACCGACGCGCTGAACGAGCAACTCGTCACTGTCAACGTGGCGAAACACGTCAAGCTCGAGTCAGGCCGCCGGCCGCGGGCTCTGGTGTGGACGACCGAGCGGGTCGCCCACTGGCAGGAGATTCGCGACCAGGTCGCCGTGAAGGAAGCCGAGCGCTCCGCTGCGATCGAGCGGCGTGACCGGGTCACAGCCGAGCGCCTCGCGGGCGAGATCGAGGCGCTGCGCGACCGCGAACGACCGAGCGTGGTCATGGTGTGGACCGCGAAGCAGACCGGGGCATTCCTCGACTCGATCGCCGGACACCGCCTGTACGCCCTGTTCCACCTGACCACGTTCATCGGCCTGCGCCGAGGCGAGGTATGCGGGCTGCGCTGGACCGACCTTGACCTCGACGGGGGCACGGCGACCGTCGCCGAGCAGCTGGTCACGGTGAACTGGGCAGTCGAGGCGGGCAAGCCGAAGTCGGACGCGGGTGAGCGAGACGTCGCGCTCGACAAGGGCACCGCCACTGTCGTGAAGGCGCACCGCATCGCCCAGGTCGCCGACCGGCTCGCCTGGGGTACCGCGTGGGTCGACTCCGGGCGGGTGTTCACCCGCGAAGACGGGTCGGAGCTGCATCCGGCGTCGGTCACGGCGCTCTTCGCCGAGCTGGTCGAGGCGGCCGGGCTGCCACCGATCCGGCTGCACGACCTGCGCCACGGTGCGGCGACCCTGGCGCTCGCGGCCGGCGTCGACATGAAGGTGGTTCAGGAGATGCTCGGCCACTCGTCGAGCGCCATCACGAAGGACACCTACACGTCGGTTCTTCCGGAGGTGGCACGTGCCGCAGCTGAGGCAACGGCGGCCATCGTGCCCCGCGCCGCGGCGGTTGGACAAGGTCACAGCGGTCCGGGCGGTCTCCACCTGGTCTCCAACGAGGCCAGGGTTGCGGGCTCCAAGAACACGCGGAACAAGAAACCGCAGGTCAGGGGCTAGATCATGAGAGCCGACGGGGAGAGTCGAACTCCCAACCGCCCGATTACAAGTCGGGTGCGCTGCCAGTTGCGCCACGCCGGCACGGCGATCCGTCAACGGTGCCGGTACCAGGACCGGCGCCGCTCCTGAGATGGTACGCGCTCACAGGTTCGGCGCCGCCGACATACGGCGGCGGCACCGCCCAGGCAGGTCAGTCGATCGCGCGGCGGCGGGCCACCTCGGCGAGCGTGACCGCGGCCGCCACGGAGGCGTTCAACGACTCCACAGTGGACGACATCGGGATGTTCACCATCAGATCGCAGGTCTGGCCGACGAGGCGGGACAGCCCGCGCCCCTCCGAGCCGACGACAACGACCAGTGGTCCGACGGCGACCTCCATGTCGTACAGCGGCACGGAGCCGTCGGCGTCCAACCCGATCACGATGAAACCGCGATCCTGGCAGGCCTTCAGCGAGCGGCTCAGGTTGGTCACCTGGGCCACCGGAAGTCGGGCCGCCGCCCCGGCACTGGTCCGCCAGGCGGTCGCCGTCATGCCGGCGGCGCGCCGCTCGGGTGCGAACACGCCCTGCGCGCCGAAGGCCGCCGCCGAGCGGACCACAGCGCCGAGGTTGCGTGGGTCGGTGATGCCGTCGAGCGCCACGAGCAGGGGGGTCACGTGTTCAGCCGAGGCGGCAAGGAGGTCCTCGAACGGCTCGTACGAGTACGGCGGGACCTGCAGCCCGAGCCCCTGGTGCAGGATGCCGCCGGTCATCCGGTCGAGCTCGCCGCGGCTCACTTCGAGAATCGCGATCCCGCGGTTGCCGGCGATCTGCACGGATTCCCGGATCCGGTCGTCGATCTCGATGCCCTGCGCCAGGTAGAGCGCGGTGGCGGGCACGTGCGCGCGGAGCGCCTCGACCACCGGGTTGCGGCCGACGAGCAGTTCGGGGACGTCCTTGGGCTGGGCAGCCCGGCGGCCGGGGGCGACCCGCGGGCCGCTGTGCTGCTTACCGCCAGCGCCGCCCCGCTTGGCTACGCCGGATTTGGGCGTGCCGACCTTTGGGGTCCGACCCTGGGCGGTGGCCGCGCGGCGCTCCCGCTCCTGCTTCCAGGCGGTGCGTTTCGGCACGTCCTCGCCGGAGTACGCCTTGTGCCCCGGACGCTCGTCGGCGGGCAGGGTGGGCCCGCGCGGGGCCAGCGACTGCCGGTTCTTGCCGCCGGTACCGAGTGACGGCCCCTTGCGCGGGGTGGAACGCCGGCCGCGGCGCTGCGAGTTACCGGGCATCAGGTGCCACTCTCCATGTCAACTGTCCATCGTGGACCTTGCGGGGTGTCCTCCACTGTGACACCCGCCTGCTTGAGCTGGTCCCGGACTGCGTCGGCGGCAGCCCAGTCCTTACGGGTACGGGCAGCGGCGCGCTGATCCAGAGCGAGCGCGACGAGCGCGTCGACGACGGGTCCGAGGGCAGCACCACCAATGTCCGTCCACTGTGGATCGAACGGGTCCAGCCCGAGAATGCCGAGCATGGCCCGGGTGCCCGCCAACACTGCAGCGGTCAACGCCGCATCGTCGGCGGCGAGGGCAGCGTTGCCCTCATGGACCGTCTCGTGCAGCACGGCCAGCGCCCGTGAGGTGTTCAGGTCGTCGTCGAGAGCCCCGATGAACTCAGCCGGCAGGTCGCCCGCGGCGACGCCGACAGCACCGCGGCCGGCGACGCCCAGCACATCCGCGGCCCGCCGCACGAAACCCTCAATCCGCCGGTACGCCGTCGCCGCCTCGCGCAGCGCCTCGTCGGAGTACTCGATGATCGAGCGGTAGTGCGGCGCGGCCAGGTAGTAGCGCAGCTCGACGGGGCGGACGCCCAGCTCCACGATGGCCGGTAGATCGACGATGTTCCCCACCGACTTGGCCATCTTGGCCGCGCCCAGGTTGAGCAACGCATGGTGCACCCAGTAGTTGGCGAAGCCGAACCCGGCCGCCCGGGACTGGGCCACTTCATTCTCGTGGTGCGGGAAGACCAGATCGAGGCCGCCGCCGTGGATGTCGAACTCCTCGCCCAGGTACCGCCAGCACATCGCCGAGCACTCGATGTGCCAGCCCGGACGGCCGGGGCCCCACGGCGACGGCCAGCTGGCCTCTGCCGCCTCGCCGGGCTTGGCGCCCTTCCACAGCGCGAAGTCCCGAGGGTCACGCTTGGCTCGCACCGGCGCGTCGGCGGCGGGCTCCATCGCGTCGACCTGCTGACCGGAAAGGGCTCCATACTCCGGGTACGAACGGACGTCGAAGTACACATCGCCGCTGCCGTCCCCGGCCGGGTACGCGCGACCCTTGTCGATCAGCAGCTTGATCAACTCGTGCATCTCCGGGACATGACCGGTGGCGCGCGGCTCATACGTCGGCGCGAGCACGCCCAGCGCCGCATAGTCGGCGGCGAGCCTGCGTTCGTTGGCGTAGGCGAGCGCCCAGAACGGTTGCCCGGCCCCGGCCGCCTTCTCCAGCACCTTGTCATCGATGTCGGTGACGTTGCGGATGAACCGCACCTCGTACCCGCGATGCAACAGCCAGCGGCGCAGCACGTCGTAGTTGATCGCGGAGCGAAGGTGGCCAATGTGCGGCGGACCCTGCACGGTGACGCCACACAGGTAGACCGAGACCTTGCCGGGGATCCGCGGGACGAAGTCCCGCACCGAGCGGGTCGCAGTGTCGTGCAGGCGAAGCGTCACCTTGCCAGGGTAACCGCCCGCCCGCTGCCGCTCAGGGCCAGACCCACCTGGGGGTGACGCGACCCGACGGGCACTCAGGCCGCCCCGTCCAGTCGATCTCCCGAGGCGAACTGCCGGCGCAGCGCGGGTGGGGCCAGGCCGGCAAGCGTCACCCCGTCCCGCTCGATCTGGTCGAGGAACGGATCGCGGATAGCCAGGCTGTGCGACCAGTCCTGCGCGGTGTAGTCGACGAGACCGAAGTAGTTGTGTGCCCAGTCATCGGTCGTGTAGTCGAGCAGGCCGAGACTGCTCCCGGCCCACCTGTCGACCCGGGCGATCAGGTCACGGACCTGGCGTGCCCACACCCCTCCTGAATATGCGACGTCGGGGCGGCGGACCAGCAGCAGCTCGATCTCTGATCCGGCGTCGGAGTCGCCGCGGGCCACACTGCCGAAGACGACGGCGGAGACCGGCTGGATCTCCCAGGTGCCGATGAACTCACGCATCCGGGCGAAAAGCTCCTCGCGCAGGTTATGCGCCGCCAACAGGTGCGGCACCGCCAGGTGTTCGGTGTTGAGGGTGTACAGGGCCGCGGGCGGTTGCGCGACGCGGTGCACCAGGCCGGCGGTCGCCAGCGCCTTCAGCACCCGGCGGACCCCTTCCTGACTGCCCCGGTCCCGGATCCGCGCGGCGACCCGACGCCCAGAGAGCGCCTGACCCTGGGCACTGGCCTGGGCCAGCACGGTGAGGACCGCTCCGTGCAGTGACGGGCTCACATCGGTCAACGGTGCAGAGAGGTTCACAAACCACAGCCTCAGTCGACTATTTTCTCAGTCAGTTGACGACTCTATCAGTCATCACACCGCGTCGGGACAGACCAGGCCGATCGGCGGCAACCATCCGCGCCCCTTCACGTGTCTGGGGAGTCGACAGAGATACGAGCGGGGTCCAGATGTCATCGCGGCCCTACACTCGCCCGACACCTTGCGGGACAAGACATTCGAGACGGGTAGGCGCAGATGGAAAGAGACGGACGAGTTCAGCTCGTTCGTCCGGGGACGCACTCCGGCGCTGTTGCGTTCGGCGTACCTGCTCACGGGTGATCAACATCTCGCCGAGGATCTGGTCCAGTCCGCGCTGGCGCGCACCCATCGCGCCTGGCGGCGGCTGGACGAGCGCGGAAACGCCGAGGCGTACACCCGAAAGTGATGTACCACCTGCAGGTCTCATGGTGGCGACGTCGTCGGGTGGCCGAGTCGATGACGGGTGAGCTGCCCGAGCCACGCCGCGCCGGCAACGACCCGAACGATGCTGCAGACCTGCGCCTCGCGTTACGCGGTGCGCTGCTGAAGCTGTCGAACAGGCAACGCGCGGTGCTCGTCCTGCGCTACTTCGACGACCACACCGAATCCGAGACCGCCGCCCTGCTCAATGTGACGGTCTGCACGGTCAAATCCCAGACATTCAAAGCTCTCGCGCGGCTCCGTGCCGTCGCTCCGGAACTCGCCGAACTCTACATCGCGGAAGGGAGTACCCGATGAATGACTTCGCCCCCGATCGTCTGCGCAATGCCCTGTCTGATCTCGCGCAGGAGGTACAACCCGTCGACCTGCAGGACCGTGCACTGAGCGCGTCCCGGCGCATCGCCGTCAGTCGCGCCGTTGTCGCCTCGGTGGCAGCCGTAGCGGTACTGGCCATCGGCGGCTGGGCTGTCGTCGGTATGTCGCAACTGAAGCGGAACGCACAGCCGCTTGCCCCGGCGGCAAGCGGTACCGTCTCCGCCACCTCCACACCGTCGGTCTCCGCCCCCCCAGTCGGACCCGACTCAGACCGATCATGGGTAGGACCGTACGTGGGCAGCTTCTCTGGCCATGGATACCACTTCACCATCGACGCGGACGGCTCGGGCCAGCTCCGCTACCGTACATACATCAACTGCCAGAACCCACAAGCAGTAGCCCAGCAACCGGGCGTGCCGTGCGAGGACCCCGATACCAGCCTGGCCGGGCGGGTGACCTTCCAACTGGTTCGCCGGGACGACAGGGTGTACGCACACATCACCGAAAGCAACGACGTCGCCTTCCACGGCGACCTGGTGGTACGACTACTCCGGCAAGGCATCGTTGCCATCGACGGACCGCACGCGGCCCTCACGGGATGCGCCGATGGCATGGCGCCAGTGCCACCCGCGTGCGGCGGGCCCTGACAACGAAGCATGGTGCAGCTGGCACGCGAATGGGAGTGGGTGGGCTGACCGACGTCCAGGCTGTCGCGCCACCATCGGTGACCGCACCGGGACGTGGGAACGGGTGAGCTGACCACATCGGGCTCCGGTGAGCAACGACGGGACCACGTTCGTCGGGAGTTCGTGGCACGATGCAGACCACCACGAATCACCGGAGCGTGGTCGACCAGGGGAGAGCCCAGTGACCGGGGACGAGACCACCCAGCAGCCGTCCATAGTGGACGAGGAGGGCTCCGGGCCGGGCACCTCGACGCCGGAGCCCGGCGACACCGCACCGGCCGGCGCTAGGCCGACGCGCAACCGGGTCACGGTCGCGCTGGCCGCCGCCGTCGCCGTACTGGTCGTGTTCGGCGCCGTGATGACCGCGCTGTACGTGAACGCGGGCAGCCGGCTCGACCGGACGCTTCTGGACCGCAACAACGCCATCGCGGCCGGCACGGCCGAGCTCGACCAGGTCCGCGCGTCCAACGCCGACCTGCAGGCTGCGCTGAAGACGGCCCGGGACAGGCAGATCGACCCGCAGGGCGTGGAGCTGATCAAGAGCTGCGTCCAGCAGGGGGCACAGCGGGAGCAGCAGATCCGGGCGGCGATCGAGAATCTGCAGCGGGGCGAGGGCGGCGCGGTCACGGTGGTGGCGATCGCCCCCAGGGACGGCGCCGACTACGCCCCGATCGACCTGACGACCTGCACGAAGGCCACCGGCTACCTGAAGTAGCCGGTGGCGGGCCTCACGGCCGGGTCATCCGCAGTACGTCCAGGGCCTCGTCCAGCTGTGCCTCACTGATCCGTCCACTCTGGACATGCCCGTGCTCCACGACGACCTGACGGATGGTCTTCGCCTCCGCCAGGGCCTGCTTGGCGACGGCGGCCGTCTCGTCGTACCCGAGATAGCGGCCCAGCGGCGCGACGATGGAGGGGGAACTCTCCGCGTAGTGCCGGCAGAGCTCGACGTCGGCCACCAGCCCGGCCACGCAGCGGTCGGCGAAGAGCCGGCTCGCCCTGGCCAGCAACCGGATCGACTCCAGCAGGTTGCGGGCGATCACCGGTAGCATCACGTTCAGCTCGAAGTCGCCCTGCGAACCGGCGAACGCCACCGCCGCGTCGTTGCCGTACACCTGGGCGCAGACCTGGCGCAGCGCCTCCGGTACGACCGGGTTCACCTTGCCGGGCATGATCGACGAACCGGGCTGAAGGTCGGGCAGATGCAGCTCGCGCAGGCCGGCCCGGGGCCCTGAGCCCATCCACCGGACGTCGTTGGCAATCTTGTACAGCCCCGCCGCGATCGTGCGCAGCTGGCCGGACGCCTCGACCAACGCATCGCGGGCGCCCTGCGCCTCGAAGTGGTTGCGCGCCTCGGTCAACGGCAGCCCGGTGTCGTGGACCAGCCGCTGGATGACGAGGCGGGCGAAGCCGGGCGGGGTGTTGATGCCGGTACCCACGGCTGTACCGCCCAACGGCAGCTCACTGATCCGGGGCAGGCTGCCCTGCAGCCGCTCGATGCCGTAGCGCACCTGGGCGGAGTACCCGGAGAACTCCTGCCCCAGGGTGACCGGGGTGGCGTCCATCAGGTGGGTACGCCCGGCCTTGACCACCTCGCGCCACTCCAACGCCTTGGCGTCCAATGTGGACGCAAGATGCTCCAACGCCGGCACCAGATCCTCACTGAGCGCCGCGGCAGCGGCCAGGTGCACGGCCGACGGGAAGACATCGTTGGAGGACTGCGAGGCGTTGACGTGATCGTTCGGATGGACCTTCGTCGGCGCATCCGGGCCCAGCCGCCGGGTGGCGAGCGTCGCGAGCACCTCGTTCATGTTCATGTTCGACGAGGTACCCGAGCCGGTCTGGAACACGTCGACCGGGAACTGGGCATCGTGGCGCCCATCGGCCACATCACCGGCGACGGCGGTGACCGCCTCGGCGGTGGCCCGGTCCAGCACGCCCAGCTCGGCGTTGACGGCTGAGGCCGCCGCCTTGATCTGTGCCAACGCCCGGAGCAGGCGGCGCTCCAGGCGGGTGCCCGAGATCGGGAAGTTCTCCACCGCCCGCTGGGTCTGCGCCCGCCAGAGCGCATCCACCGGTACCCGGACCTCGCCCATGGTGTCGCGTTCGATGCGGTACTCGGCCATCCCCCCATCCTGCCCTGTCCGGCGCGCGGGTGGGGGGTGCCGCAGGTCCCCGAACGTCAGAGCAGGCCGTACTGCACCCGGGCCAGGGTGCTGGTCTGGTCGGACGGCGCCGGGTACGGCTGTTTCGTGAAGACCGCAAAGGCCACGTCACCGCGCTGCCCGATGGCGAGGGTGGCGACGAGCCCGTGCGCGTCCGGCTTCGCGTCGACGCTCTGCAACCCGCTCGGCACGCCCTTGGCGTCCAGCCCGACGTTCGTCCGGTCCGATCTCTTGACCTCGTCATCGACGTTCGACCGGTGATACGTCGTGGCATGCTCCGGGCTGTCGAACTGCGCCAGGATGACCATCACGGCGACGCCGGTCGTCACCCAGCACCGGATCGCGCCCCGCTGGAATCCGTACAGCTTCAGGCTTTTCAGGACCGCCGCGCTGTTCTTGTCGTCGGCGCCGGCCAACTGCTCCAGGGAGATCTGCTCGTTGGTACCGGGGACGTCGGCACTGCAGGACGTGGAGCCCGGCGGCGCCGGCAGAAGGAGCTGACGAAGATCACCCGCATGGCTGGTGGCGGCGACGTTTACCGGCAGTTCCATCGTGCCCGCGGCCTTCTTCGGAAAGAGCCGCCACACGGCGACCACCGCCACGGTGCCCCCCGCCGCGAACAGCAGGAGGAACACGACAGCCAGTACCCAGCCGAGGCCCCGCCGTCGCTGGCCCGGCGGCGGCCCGGGGGGTGAGCCGAAGGACTGGCCGGCGTCCGGGAAGTAGTGGCCGGAGTAGCCGCCGACCGGGTACTGCCGCGGCGCACCGGGATCGGCGGTCAGCGCCGCGACCCGGGCCGACGTACCCCCGTATGAATACGACATCAGTTGCCTCGTCCCACCGACATTCCATCATGGACGGAGCCACGACCCGACGGTGGAACGGGCTCACCGCCTACCAGTCTTCGCAACCAAGCGGACCCGCCGCGTCGACCGGGCGGCGGATCGCTGGTCCACAGGGGGTGTCCGGCCGCCGGTCACAGCCGCCACCTGATCGACCGACACGGGCGCTGGCGACTCACCAACGGCAGCGGGGCCGGCTGCCGTCCGGGCCGGCCCAGCCGTCCGATGGTCAGCGACGGCCGACGGTCAGCACGGGCCGGCTGGTCTCAGCGAAGAAATCGTTGCCCTTGTCGTCGACGACGATGAAGGCCGGGAAGTCCACGACTTCGATCTTCCAGACCGCCTCCATGCCCAGCTCCGGGTACTCCAGCACCTCGACGTGCGTGATGCAGTCCTGCGCTAGCCGGGCCGCCGGACCGCCGATCGAGCCGAGGTAGAAGCCGCCGTACCGGGCGCAGGCGTCGGTCACCTGCTGGGAGCGGTTGCCCTTGGCGAGCATCACCAACGAGCCGCCCGCCGCCTGGAACGACTCGACGTACGAGTCCATCCGCCCGGCTGTGGTCGGCCCGAAGGCGCCCGAGGCGTACCCCTGCGGGGTCTTCGCCGGGCCGGCGTAGTACACCGCGTGCTCACGCAGGTACTGCGGCATCTCCCCGCCGGCCGCCAGCAGCTCCGCGATCTTCGCGTGCGCGATGTCGCGGGCCACCACGAGCGGGCCGGACAGTGAAAGCCGGGTCTTCACCGGGTACTTCGACAGCTCGGCCCGGATCTGCGCCATCGGTTGGTTCAGGTCGACCCGCACGACGTCGTCGTCGAGGTGCTCCTCGGTCACCTCGGGCAGGTACCGGGCCGGATCGGTCTCCAGCCGCTCCAACCACACCCCGGACGGAGTGATCTTCGCCAGCGCCTGCCGGTCAGCCGAGCACGAGACCGCGATCGCCACCGGGCAGGAGGCGCCGTGCCGGGGCAGCCGGACCACGCGCACATCGTGGCAGAAGTACCGGCCGCCGAACTGGGCGCCGATGCCGAAGTTGCGGGTCAGTTCCAGTACCTGCGCCTCCAGCTCAACGTCGCGGAAACCGTGCGCCAGCATCGAGCCTTCGGACGGCAGGGCGTCGAGGTACTTCGCGCTCGCCAGCTTGGCGGCCTTGAGCGCGTACTCCGCACTGGTACCGCCGATCACAATCGCCAGGTGGTACGGCGGGCAGGCGGCGGTACCGATCAGCCGCAGCTTCTCCTCCAGGAACTGCAGCATCCGGGTGGGGTTCAGCAGCGCCTTGGTCTCCTGGTACAGGTAGCTCTTGTTCGCCGAGCCGCCGCCCTTGGCCATGAACAGGAACTTGTACGCATCGGCGTGCCCGTCCGGGTCCTCGGCGTAGATCTCGACCTGCGCCGGCAGGTTGGAGCCGGTGTTGCGCTCTTCCCACATGGTCAGCGGGGCGAGCTGGGAGTACCGCAGATTCAGTCGGGTGTACGCGTCGAAGACGCCCCGCGCGATTGCTGCGGAGTCGGCGCCGTCGGTCAGTACGTGCCGCCCGCGCTTGCCCATCACGATCGCGGTACCGGTGTCCTGGCACATCGGCAGCACCCCGCCCGCGGCGATGTTCGCGTTGCGCAACAGGTCCAGCGCGACGAACCGGTCGTTGGGCGACGCGGCCGGGTCGTCGATGATCGAGCGCAGCTGGGCCAGGTGCGCCGGGCGCAGGAAGTGGGCGATGTCGTGCATCGCCTCGGCGGTGAGCAGGGTCAGCGCCTGCGGCGCCACGGTGAGGAACCGCCGCCCGCCCGGACCGTCGACGACCCCGATCCCGTCGTCGGTGACCAGCCGGTACTCGGTGGTGTCCGGGCCGATAGGCAACAGCGGGGCGTACGCGAACTCGGGCATGACCGCGAGCGTAACCAGCCCGTCCGGATCCGCGATCAGGCGACCCCGCTGCCGTAGGCCAGAAAGCCGACGGTGCGCGCCTCGCTGAGCACCAGGCCGGTCGGGCCCGCGCTCAGCACCGACGCGTGGGTCGCCACGTCGGCGAGGGTACTGCCGCTGCCCGGTTCCAGCGCCACCAGCCGTCCGGCGCCGTTCTCGCCGACGCTGTCGGTGATCAGGACCGCCCACCGGGTGAGCGCCACAGCGTGGTGCGTGCCGGCCGCATGGCTCCAGAGGATACCGCCGCGCTGCAGGTCCACCCCGGAGATCTGCGTGCGGTCGGCGCTGCGCACGATGCCGTACCGGCCGTCGGTGCTGAGCAGGGCCTCGCCCGGGCCGGCCACGTACAGCTCCTGGCCGGTGCGCGCGGAGAGGTAGACCGCACGGTTGTCGCCACGGATGCCGGCGAGTACCGGGTCACTGCCTGCCGGATCGTGCGACGGGGTACAGCCGACGCCGGAGGCGGTACCCAGGTCGTACCCGTCCCTGCGCCAGGCGCTCGCGCCGCTGGCCGGATCGCGGGCCTCCACGGAGTACCGGCAGCCGGCGCCGGCGGGCACCGCGGCGATCACCAGGTGCCGCCCGCCCATCACCACGACCCGGGTCGTGTCGGTCGGTGCCACCTGCCGGAGCAGCGTGCCACCGGCGGTCTCCACGGCCTGGACCCGCCCGTCGATGGCGAAGCCGAGCACAGCCGGCAGATCGCCCGGTGCGGCCGGACGATCCCGGCCGGCCGGCAGTTCGGGGTTGGCGCCGGACAGCGCGCGCCCGAGCGTCGCCCCGGATCCGGGCAACCGCAACGTCCAGCGCGACGCCCCGGTGGCCGGCGCCCTCGCCACCAGCGTGCACTCCGCCCCCGACGGACAGGTCAACGTCAGGATCGTGTCCCGGTACGTCCAGACGCCCACGGCCGAGCCGTCGCTCCAGCGCACCTCGCCGTCGGCCGGGTTCACCACCTCGAACCCGTGCCCCCGCCCGCGCCCGACGAGGACCACCGGGTCGGAGTCCGCACCGCCCACTGCTCCCCATTCGGCGTCCCGGCTCCACAGCTTGTCGCCACGGTTGGCGTCGTACGCCTCGACGGTGCCGCGCATCGTCACCACCACCGTGGCGCCGGCGAGGATGGCTCCGGTGGGCGTGGCGTCGATCCGTTTCGCCCAGGCGGTCGCCGGCTTCGACAGTGAGCTACCGCTGGCCAACCAGTCCCGGAAACCCTGCGCCAGTCCGGTGAACGGGTTGCTACCGGTGATCAGCACGTAGGTCAGGATGAGCGTGAGGACTCCGACGACCCCGAGCGCCGCCTCAAGCCTGCCCAGGGCCCGTCGCCCGTTCGCCACGCCTGGCACGGTAACGATCACGACCATTGACGACGGGGATGGTCCGAAGCAACCCGTGTCGACCACATTTAGGATGAACGCCGTGCGCCCGTACACCCTGCTCAGCTGCGCGGTCTCGCTCGACGGGTACCTCGACGACGCCACCGGGCACCGGTTGCTGCTCTCCAACGACGCGGACTTCGACCGGGTGGACGAGGTACGGTCCGGCTGCGACGCGATTCTGGTCGGGGCGAACACGATCCGCCGCGACGACCCGCGGTTGCTCATCCGTTCCCCGGCCCGTCGGGCGGCCCGGATCGCGCACGGCCTGCCACCGGACCCGGTGAAGGTGACCCTCACCGGCTCGGGCGACCTGGATCCGCAGCGACAGTTCTTCACGGCCGGCGCGGCAGGCGCACCCCCGCTCGGCTCCGCACGCCCGCTCGACTCCGCACCCCCCCTCGGCTCCGCACGCCCGCTCGTCTACGCGACCGCAGCCGTCGCGCCCGCGCTCGCGGCCGGGCTCGGTTGCGCCGCCACCGTGGTGCCCACCTCCGGTGTCGCCGCGCTGCTCGCCGACCTGTCCGCACGCGGCATCCGGCGACTACTGGTCGAGGGCGGTGGGGCCGTGCTGACCCAGTTCCTCGCCGAGGGACTCGCCGACGAACTGCAGCTGGCGATCGCCCCGGTCATCGTCGGCGACAGCCGGGCGCCACGCTTCCTGCACGACGGCACGTTCCCGCCCGGCGTGGGCCCCGCGGGCCGGCTGCGCCTGGCCGAGGTCCGGCCGATCGGCGATCTGGTGCTGCTGCGGTACCTGCTGAGCCAGAAAGCCGTCGACCGGCACTGGCTCGGCGTGGCCATCGACGAGTCGCGGCGGTGCCCGCCGTCGCCGGGCGCGTTCTCGGTGGGCGCCGTCATCGTCGACGCCTCGGGCCAGGAAACCTCCCGTGGGTACTCCCGGGAAGCCGATCCGCACGTGCACGCGGAGGAGTCCGCACTATCCAAAGTGGAGAGTGTCCGGTCGGGCGCCACCCTCTACAGCTCACTGGAGCCCTGCAGCGTCCGGGCAACCCGCCCGCGGTCGTGCACCGCACTGATCCTGGCCGCCGGTATCGGACGCGTGGTCTACGCCTGGCGCGAGCCGCAGCTCTTCGTCGACGGCCACGGGGCCGAAGAACTGCACGACGCCGGCGTCGAGGTGGTCGAGATACCTGATCTCGCCGACCAGGTACGCGCCGTCAACGCCCACCTTGCCGAGGGTCGCCCGACCTGACGAAGCACGATCCTGTCTACCGCCAACCGTCCTGACGGCCGCCGCGTCAGGCCAGAACCCCGCCGGGGAGTCGCACCTGTGCTCATCCTGTTGCCGCCGTCGGAGGCCAAGGCCGGGTCCGCCACGGGCAGTCCGCTCGACCTGACCCGGTTGTCGCTGCCGGCGCTCAACCCGGCGCGGGAACGGGTACTGGAAGCCCTGACGCAGCTGTGCGCACAGCCGGACGAGGAACACGCGTGCGCCGTCCTCGGGTTGACCGCGGGCCAGCGTGGCGAACTGAACCGCAACGCCCGGCTGCGTCAGGCCGCGGCGGTCCCGGCCGGGCGGCTCTACACCGGCGTGATCTACGACGCGCTCGACCTCGCCTCGCTCAGCGCGCCGGCCGGCCGGCTTGCGCAGCGGTCGATCCTGGTCTTTTCAGGGCTGTGGGGCGCGGTGCGGCTGGGCGACCGGATCCCGGCGTACCGCTGCTCCATCGGCGTGAAGCTGCCAGGGCTGGGTGGGCTGGGTGGGTACTGGCGCCGGGTGATGGCGGGCGCCGTCGTGGAGGCCGCCGGTGACGCCCCGGTGCTGGACCTGCGCTCAACGGGGTACGCCGCGATGTGGCGGCCGGGCGGTGCGCTGGCGCGGCGTACCGCGGTGGTGCGGGTACTGCACGAGCGGGTGCAGGGTGGGGTCGTCACCCGCTCGGTGGTCAGCCACTTCAACAAGGCGACCAAGGGGCGACTGGTCCGCAGCCTGCTGCAGGCCGGCGCGAAACCCCGGACGCTGGCCGAACTGGTGGCGGCCCTGCGGGATCTGAAGTACACAGTGGAGGAACACCTCCCGGCCGGCGACGCCCCGCTCCAGCTCGACGTGATCACCACCGATCAGGCGTTGTAGGCCAGCAGTTGCCCGGGCCGCGAGCGGAACGTCGGTCGCGAGCACGCTCGCGCGTACGCCAGCGACGTCACGCCACGACGGGGTTCGGTCATCACGAAGCGGTAGGTCATGCCGGGCTCCAAGAGTCAACGACAAGTTCCGGGGGCGGCTTCATGGTCGCACTCTCGTCACCTCCCGGCCCTTACCTGCAAGGCGTGCAGCCACCGGTGGTGTCGCCATGGGCTCCCGCCACCAACCCATGAACTGCTCCAGCAACACCCCCACCGCCA
>Ga0209515_10003228_pt1 | contig 23717 bp, 21 predicted proteins | sample Subgroupgradi54m_FD_187454 | JGI IMG/M metagenome (GOLD analysis project Ga0209515, IMG submission 187454) | Subsurface groundwater microbial communities from S. Glens Falls, New York, USA - GMW60B uncontaminated upgradient, 5.4 m (SPAdes)... ... | reverse complement strand
TAAAACAAAGATTTTCATTCTTAGCTTGGTACCCACCGGCATTTTTATTTTAGATCAATGGACCAAAAAGCTCGTAATGAAATCCATCCCCCTCGGAGGATCACGTCCCATCATTCCTGGAATTTTTGATATCATCCACACACACAATAAAGGAGCCGCCTTTGGTTTTATGTCAGAGATGTCAGAATCCGTACGACTGCCGTTTTTCTATCTTATGTCCACTGTGGCTTTAGTGGCTGTTTTGCTTTATTTTTTTCGACTCAAAGATTCTCGTAAAGGTGTTTTCTGCGCCTTGGCACTTATTTTAGGTGGAGCGGCAGGAAATATTTTTGATCGTATTCAGATGGGTGAAGTGGTCGACTTCCTTTCATTTCATTGGTATGATACCTCCATGAACGGGTCCTTGCTGGGATACAAACTCCACCTTCGTTTGGAATGGCCCGCTTTTAATATAGCGGACGCTTCTATTTCTGTGGCCGTCATTCTTCTGATGTTCTTCATGTTGACGGAAAATAAAATTTCGAGAGGCCCCGCGTCATGAGACCTTTTTTGTTTTCTATTGGTTCCACCCGTATCCCCTCTTTTTTCTTTTTTATTATGGTGGCCACGTTGGCAACAACTCTCTTCCTCTTTTGGAGATCCCGAAAAGAAGGTTTGAAGCCTGAAGTCATGTTGGATCTGGGTATCATCGGGATGTTGGCAGGTGTTCTAGGTGCTCGTATCTTTCATATTCTTGTCGAAGCCCCTGACTACTACTGGGCAAAACCCATGCGTGTTTTTGAGTTTTGGCGAGGTGGTTTTGTGTCTTGGGGTGGTTTTTTAGCAATTGCTGTTGCATTGATTACCTATTTTAAAATCAGAAAACTCCCCACTCTTAAATATCTTGATTTTTTTGCTACGGGTGCTCCCATTATCAAATTTTTTGTTCGAATAGCTTGTCTCTTGACCGGATGTTGTTATGGAAAACCCACAAGTCTGCCATGGGCCATCACTTTCCATAACCCTGCTTCAACAGCTTACTATTATTTTCCCAATATTCCTCTCCATCCAACACAAATTTACTCCATGATTCATGCCCTATGTCTCTTTGTCTTCATACAGTGGTTTTATAAGCACCATAAACAAAACCAGGGAGAAACAATTTGCGCTCTTGCGATAGGGTGGTCTCTTCCACGAGCTTTTATTGAATTTTTCCGCGGTGATGTTGACCGGGGAATTTACTTTGGCGGACACATCTCCACAGGACAGATCATGGGACTTCTCATCAGTCTCGTTGCCCTCATCATTTATCGGCACCTTCATGGAAAATACAAAAAAGTCCCAGTTCACTGAGCTGGCCCTTGTCTTTCTTGGAACGCTGGGCACAATAAAAATCCTCTATGAATTCCGCTCGGGCTCTTTTATTGGACATTACCTTTCCACAATCACCGCTTTTCTACTGATTTATCCCTGCGTTCTCACAGTTTCTTTACGCAAAAGGCCTCTTATTTTTTTTGAAAAGAATCTTCATTCTGTCTTATTTTCTCTCAAAACGTTTTTTCTTACCGCTCTGGTGATTTTTCCTCCCTTTTTATTTCTAAATCATATTTATCAACACATCGTCTTTAAATGGCCTTTGATGCTTTCGCCATATCTCCACATCCCGCCGGCATTTTGGGAATTACTTCTTATTCAAACTCTTTTAGTGGGTTTACCGGAAGAATTTTTCTTTCGTGGTTATGTCCAAACAACTCTTCATCCTTTTTTATCACAAAAGATAGGCTGTCTGAAAAAAATTCAAATTGATGCTTCTTGGGCAATTCCAGCAAGCGCATTTATTTTTGCTTTTTCTCATAGTTTTATCACATTTCGATGGTGGCATTTTTCTATTTTTTTCCCAGCTCTCGTTTTTGGTTGGCTCCGTGAAAAAACAAACGGATTAATAGCACCCATTCTTTTCCATGCTCTTAGTAATCTTCTCATGAATTTGATTCAGATGGCTTATCGTTAGTATGATATCTCTCTCAATCATTCTCAATGACCCTGATTTTTTAGTGGTGGAAAAACCAGAAGGGATCCCGGTACAGCCACAAAATCAGGTCCTGCCAGCCGATTCTGTGGCTACATTAGCCCAAATACTCGCAAAAAAATTTCCAGAATTAAAATCCGTTGGTGGCTCTGATTGGGGAGCTGTCCATCGCTTGGATATTGAGACATCGGGACTCGTCATTTTTGCCCGCAATCAAAAAACATACGACTATTTTCGAAAACAGTTTTCAGGCAACAAAATTGAAAAAGAATATACAACTCTTGTCGAAGGGATTCTTGCGCAGCCAGGAAAAATCAACTGGCCCATTGGACCAGATCCTAAAAGTGCCAAACGTGTTAAAGTTTATAAAAATAAAAAAGAGGCAATTCGGAATAAGGCGCAGGAGGCGATGACATTTTATGAACCATTACTACTCAGAGGGAGATACCGCTCTCCCCCTGAAACCCCCATCTGTACAGCCATGAATTCATCGCTTGCTCCGTTTGGCTGGCCGGAGCAAGTCCGTTCCAGCCAATACTCGCGCGCTATGGTCTGGGACCTGAGTAGTTACAATACCACGTTATTACGCATCCAAATAAAAACAGGTCGCCGCCACCAAATCCGTGCCCATCTTGCAGCTCTTGGATATCCCATAGTTGGAGACAAAATTTATGGTTCTACCACTTCCTGCGGTCGCGGAAAAAAATCTGTTCGCTTATGTCTTCATGCCTCACGTCTCCGTTTTAAACATCCTCATAAAAACCAATGGGTTGAGGTATTTTCTCAAAACCCTCAATTCCTCCATCCCCATTAAAAAGCCGGAGATGAGATAAATTACAATTCCAGAACACATGAGAATCACCAGGTGGCCTGTTTTTGAATAAAAACCAACTCCCATTCCAAAATGACTTTTCAAGAACTCTATCCCACAGATCATGACGGTGGTTGCAAAAACGGACTTTATCACACCGACTAAAAAGTTTCTCAAACCCAAGGGGCCTACTTTTTTCTGAAAATCATAGAGATGTTTTACAAAATTAAATAAAGAAGACAGACTGATCGCTAAGGCTAGCCCATTGTGTTTGAGAAACTTCATGAGAATCAGGGAAAGAAGCAAATTCAGCAAAACCGAGAGGTTGGCAATACGCATGGGTGTTTTGGAATCTTGAAGAGAGTAAAAAGCGTTAGAGGTAATACGGACACCTGAAATAAAGGGAAGCCCCAAAGCAAAGAAAATCAAGGCTTGGGAGGTAGCTTGAGAAGAAGTTGAACTAAAAGTTCCATGTTGAAAGAGAATACGGATAATAGGGTCTGCTAAAATAATAAGCCCCGCAGCAGCGGGTAGAGTGATAAAGAAAATAAACCGTAGTCCAAAAATAAAAGTTTCTTTGAGAGATTTTTTATCTTCATAAGCAGCGTGATCTGAGAGTGTCGGTAAAAGAACCGTCGCAAGGGACATGGCAAAAATTCCCAACGGAAACTCCATAACACGATCCGCGTACCAAAGAGTGGAAACGCTCCCGGACGGCAGAAAAGACGCCAAAAAAGTAATGATCATCACATTAAATTGATAAACCGCCGCTCCATAAGCGGCCGGGACCATCATTCCGATTATTTTTTTAACCGCGGGATGCCGAGGATCCCAATGAAAGCGTGGCCAAAAATCAAATTGAATCAGAAATGGGAAATGGGTAGAAAGCTGCAACACACCACCCAACAAAACTCCGATTGCCAAACCTAAAGCGGGAGGTTGCACCCAATGAGTGAAAACAAGAGCGCCAAGAATAATCCCTAAATTCATAAAAATGGGAGCGGCTGCGGGAGAAGAAAAATGTTTGACAGAATTTAAAATACCCATAGCCCAGGCCGCCAGCGATATAAGAAAGATAGTGGGGAACATCACTCGGGTTAAATAAATCGTCAGCGACCATTTTTCAGGATCGTGGCTAAATCCCCATGCCGTTAAACGAACCAAGAGAGGAGAAGCAAAAATTCCCACCACAGTGACCATCAGCATCACCACAACCATCATGGAAAAAGTCACATCCACCACTCTTTTGGCTTCTTCATGAGATTTTTTGAGAGACATTGTAAAAACAGGCACAAAGGAAACTGTGAGAGCTCCTTCGGAAAAAAGTCGCCTCAAAAGATTGGGAATTCTAAAAGCGACAAAAAAAGCATCCGCGACAAATTGTGTTCCAAAAGCATGGGCAATGGCCACATCACGCACCAAGCCAGCCACACGACTGACCAGTGTAAAAAAACTAACAATACCGGCACTTTTAGTTATTTTTACCTTTTCAGACATGGCCAAATTCCTTGACACAAAACAACCACGAATGCTACGAGTTCCGTCCTTTTACTGACGAGTCGCCAATTAAACTGACACAATGCGACTCTCTAGTACAACCGTCGGTAGGGAAAGCGCTCTCGCGCTGTCAGATAAATGACCGACTTGTTAGTAAGGAGAATCTATGGCAGAAGAAGAGAAAAAACCAGCCGCTGAGGCAAAGAAAAAGAAACTCATCAAGGGACGTCATGCCTCAGCGATCAAGCGTCATCGACAGAGTGTCAAAAAAGCTGAAAACAATCGTGTGACTCTCTCTGCGGCTCGAACAGCCATCAAGAAAGTTCAGCAAGCTGTCGCTAAGAAAGAAATTGATAATGCCAAAACCGCTTTCAAAAAAGCCATGTCTTTGCTTCAGAAAGCCGCCAAAAAAAATGTCATCCACAAGCGCAATGCCGCACGACATATCTCTCGGCTGTCAAAACTACTGAAAAAGACTTAATCGATGGGGGTTCGGGGGAGAGCAGAATCTACCCCCGACTACAAAGGTCCATTATCAATTTTTCAAAAATAATTTCTGACTTGAGGGGAGAACTTTTTAGGTCCCAATCCGCTTGAAAAAGAGCTTGTCGCTTTTTAACTAAATTTTCAAAAGATAACGACTGGGCTTGTCTTTGATAGTCTTTCAGAAAACGATACGGTACACTGGCAGAATCTCCTTCTTTTACTTTATTCAAAATTCGAAAATGTCGGGCCAACAAAGCCAGACAAGCAATGGGAGATTCCCCCGCTTCATTCATCTTTTGAAAGAGAATGAGTGCCTGACTCAGATTTTTTTGACCGACCGCATCGGTCAGATCAAAAATATTTTTCCAGGAAGAAGCGGTAATGCAGGATTCCACATCCGTGAGTGAAATCTCCTTTTTCTCACCCACAAGAAGATACAACTTTTCAAGAGAACTATGGATAGCAGCTAGACTGGGGCCTAAAGCTTCGGACATCCATTCAGCAGCTTCTTGAGAAATCGTGTAACCGGACAGCTTGGCTTCTTCGAGAATCCAGCGTGGAGCTTCGCGCACATCCAAAGGCTTATACTCTCTGACTTTGGCAACCTTGAGAAGTTTTTGCCAAAAAAGAAAACGGGAATCGGATTTTGCCGCCACAAAAATAAGATCATTCCCTTCTGAACTTTGAGAAGGGAAAGTTTTATCCAAAAAAGTTTCTAGAATTTCCATCTCGGATTTTTTAAGTTCATGAGCATTCTTGATAAGAATTACACGACGCTCGGCCATCATCGGAAGAGTTTGCATGGCTTCAATCACTGATTTGGCTTGCAGTTCCCCACCCTCAAAAATATCAAAATTAAAATCACGCGTGGTCTCGGAAACTCTTTGAGCTAAGAGCTTGTCGAGAGAGCGTTTGACCAAAAGAAATTCTTCACCAATGATTGCGAAGATCATAAATTAATTGACTACAAAATTGAGAAGGCGTTCCGGCACAAAGATAATTTTGACAATGTTTTTATTCAGGAGATATTTTTGTATTTTTTCATCTTTGTGCGCTAGCGAAGCGACCTCTTCCTGAGTACTGCCATGGCTGACTCCCACAGAAGTTCTCATCACGCCATTCACCTGAACAATAATTTTAACAGAATCTACTTTTCCTAAAATATCTTCATCGTAGATTGGCCAAGGAGTCACAGAAGCTAATTCCTGATGTTCCAGATTTCTCCAAAGTTCTTCACTGACGTGAGGAGCAAAGGGAGTGAGCAATAAAACCAGAGTTTCCATATCCTTGCGCGAAATTTTTGGAAATTCCTTCTGGAGGGCGTTCAGGTACTCCATAATGGTAGAAATTGCCGTATTAAAATGAAATTTTTCCAGATCGTCAGTAACTTTTTTAATGGTACGGTGACGAAGAAAGACAATTTCTTTCTTCACACGAATATCGGGGATATCCTGATCAGGGGTCCAACGATGAACCAAACGATAAAACCGGCCCAAAAACCGATAGGACCCCTCCACTCCCTTTTCACTCCATTCCAGATCTTTTTCGGGAGGAGCGGCAAAGAGCGAAAAAATCCGAGCCGTATCGGCTCCGTATTTTTTAATGAGAGCATCCGGGTCCACAACATTCCCTTTAGACTTGCTCATTTTAGAACCATCTTTAATGACCATCCCCTGAGTGAGCAAGTTCTGGAAAGGTTCGGACAAGTCTTTGGGAATATATCCAAGATCACGAAGGACTTTAGTAAAAAATCGTGAATACAAAAGATGAAGAACGGCGTGTTCAATTCCTCCTATATATTGATCCACATTCATCCAATAAGAGACAGCTTTTGGATCAAAAGGACCTTGGTCAAAATGGGAAGAACAATAGCGGAGGAAATACCAAGACGACTCGACAAACGTATCCATCGTGTCGGTCTCACGTCGAGCTTCTCCCTGACATTGAGGACACGTGGCTTTCAAAAAGCCTTTCACACGTGCCAAGGGTGAACCTCCTTTTCCCGTAAACTCCACATCCGTCGGTAATAAGACAGGAAGGTCTTTCTCAGAAACGGGAACAATCCCGCAATGAGGACAATGTAAAACGGGAATAGGTGTTCCCCAATACCGCTGACGGCTAATGCCCCAATCACGAAGCTTGTAAGTAACGGTCTTTTTCCCAAAACCTTTTTCTTCGAGAAACCGTGAAATTTCTTTCTTTGCAATTTCGGAAGGCATGCCGGAAAATTGGTCTGAATTGACTAAAATACCGGGATCTATATAAGCCTCTTTCATAGTTAATGGATCCAAAGTCTCAATGGCTGCAGATTGAATCACTACAACAATGGGAATTTGATATTTTTTGGCAAATTCAAAATCTCTTTGATCATGAGCCGGCACAGCCATCACAGCACCAGTTCCGTATTCCATCAAAACAAAATTAGCGGCATAGATCGGCATACGTCGCCCATTGAGAGGATTCAGACAGTAGACTCCAATAAAAACACCCTCCTTCTCGTAATTTTCCTTGAGACGCTTTGTGCGATCCATCTTGGCAACTTTGTCGACAAAAATTTTAACGTCTCGCTCTTGGGGTTTTCCTTTGGAAAGTTCTTTCACCAGTGGATGTTCTGCTGCTAACGAAAGAAACGTGGTTCCATAAAGCGTGTCCGGTCGGGTGGTAAAAACTTTTATCGTCTTCCCTTCTTCCCCTTCAATGATAAACTCAATTTCTGCACCCTCGCTCTGACCGATCCATTCTCTTTGCATCGTCAAAACACGGTCAGGCCAACCGGGAAGTTTGTCGGTTCCCTCTAAAAGTTCCTGCGCATAAGCGGTAATTTTAAAAAACCACTGATCGATGGAACGTTGCTCCACCTGCGTTTCGCAACGCCAACATAGACCATCCTTGACTTGCTCGTTGGCCAACACCGTTTCACATTTTTCACACCAGTTCACAAACGACTTCTTTTTATAGACAAGTCCCTTCTCTAACATTTGAAGAAAAATTTTCTGTTCCCATCGATAATATTCTGGCAAACATGTAGCTACTTCACGATCCCAGTCGTAGGAAAATCCCATTTTCTTCAGCTGCACACGCATTGAATCAATATTTTGCAAAGTCCATTGGGCGGGATGTGTTTTGTTTTCAATCGCAGCGTTTTCAGCCGGCATTCCAAACGAATCCCAACCAATGGGATGAAGGACATTGTATCCCTGCATTCTTTTAAAACGAGAGATCACATCACCGATGGAATAATTTCTGACATGACCCATGTGGATACGCCCGGAAGGATAAGGAAACATCTCCAAACAGTAATATTTGCCTTGAGGATGTTTTGGGGAAGGATTTTCCGTAGCACGAAAAGTTTTTTGGTCTTCCCAAATCTTTTGCCACTGAGGTTCAATCAATTTAGGATCGTAGATTGTACTGGTCATAGAAACGTTTCTTTACTTATTTAGGTTCTTTACGTCCACTCACCTTTGCGATTTTCATGATTTTCATCACCAAACCTGGAAAATGACGATTTAAAAAAATAGTGAACTTGCCGTGTGCTGTAATGACGGCTTCCCTTTTTTTTCGATGAATCGCCCGGATCATCTGACGAGCCGCCTTCTCGGGGGCCATGCAAATCCAGTCGGGAACCGTATCTTTCCAACCCTCATGATGCTGGCCTCGATTATCCACCATCCGAATTTCAGTGGCGATAAAACCAGGACTGATCAATGTCGTTGAAATTCCATCAGGACTCAACTCCAGATAGAGGGCTTCAGCCAAGGCCCGTATCGAAAATTTACTCATCGAATATGCTGACACACCCGGCACGCTGATATGTCCGCTGACACTTCCAACGAGCACCAAACTCCCCTTGGATTTTTTTAACTCCTCTTTGGTAGCATAGATCGTTCGCAACACTCCGAAAACATTGGTTTCAAATTGACGACGATAATCTTCAAGGGTCAGATCTCCCAGGTTTCCCGCCACACCAAAACCAGCATTGGCTACAACCACATCAATCTTGCCAAATTTCTGAACAGCTTGAGCCACCACTTTTTCCAAATCACCCTCTTGGGTCACATCACAAACAAGAGGCAAGGCCTTTGTCTTGAATTCATCGGCAAGCTTTGAAAGTCGATCGAGGCGGCGCGCTAAAAGAATAACATGGGCACCTTCGTTGACAAATTCCCGAGCCAGCGCCTCTCCAATACCTGAAGAGGCTCCCGTAATCAAAGCAACCTGCCCGTTACTAACAAGTCGGTCATTTATTCGACAGCGCGAGAGCGCTTTCCCTGCCGACGGTTGTACTAGAGAGTCGCATTGTGTCAGTTTAATTGGCGACTCGTCAGTAAACTTGCTCACAGGCCTCCTTCATACAACGTACAAAGGATTCAACTTTTGGTAAAAGAAGTTTGGAAGAGGATTTTTTTTCAATCAACGAAACCAGAGCACTCCCCACCACTACCCCATCCCCTATTTTTGACATGCGGCGCGCTTGTTCTGGTTTAGAAATTCCAAAACCAATGACAATAGGAAGTTGGGTTTGTTTTCGAATTTCTCTTATTTTTTTTGAAATTTCTTCTTCTGATTTCAAAACCGCTCCCGTAACACCCGTCATAGAGACAAAATAAATAAATCCACGCGCTTTTTTAGCCACCAAACGAATACGTGCAGAATCACTGGTGGGAGCCAGAAGGTAAATAAGGTCGATTTTATTTTTTTTAAGCTCACGATCCAAATCCACTGATTCTTCAGGCGGTAGATCCACAACAATCAAGGCATTCACTCCTACTTTGGCAGCCTCTTTTGAAAATTTTTTGAGGCCATACGAAAAAATAGGATTATAGTAACCCATGAGAAGAAGTGGAATCCGGGAAGTTTTTCGAATTTCCCGAACAAGCTTCAGCACATCTTTTAAGCTCGTCCCTTGGGTCAATGACCTCTCGGAAGCCCTTTGAATGATGGGTCCATCCGCCATCGGATCTGAAAAAGGTACCCCCAACTCAATCAAATCAGCTCCGCCCTTTTCCAGAGCAACGACTAACTGTTTAGTTATTGCAAGACTTGGATCTCCTGCGGTAATAAAAGTGATGAGCGTCTTCATGAAGCATGATCTAACAAATTAATTAAAATTCTCCACAACTTTTACAGAGCCAAGCCGACAAGAGAATAATGCAAACAGTCACTCTCGCTCAATTACAAGGTTTTATGGAAGCAGTCCTCCCTCCTCTCATAGAGGATCAAAGAGAGAAGGCTATTGATGCGGGCCGAACATTTGTAATGGGACTTGGAAATCTTGAACCATCATCACGCCCTGACAATTATGAAAGTGCATTCGCTTCCATATGTGCACTTTGGACTGCTCCGGAGACACAAATTCAGGGGCTATGGGCAGCCAGTCGTTTAGTCCAATATGTCGTTGAAGCAACAAGAGAACAACCTCAGAGATCTCCAAGACCCATAGTTCCCTTACAACCCCGTAATCCTCATAATCTCGGCAATGAGGAGCTCCAAAAAATCATTCACTGTCTCTTTGATAAAGGCAGGGGTAATGCAGGCCATCCACGCTGTATAGTGGATACTCCCCATAAAATTGACTTTGCCATCCGCGTGGAGGAAACAACGGGTGAGATTTTACAAGTTGCAGACAATATCTCCGGGTTGTCTCAAGTGAGACAAGGGCAACATCATCTCAATCTTTATTATTCAGAAGGTAACAACGGCCTCATCGGTTTCATGGCACCAACGCAAATACCGCAGGCATTAAAAACTTTACTTGAGAAAAAATTCAGCAATATAAAAACACAAAGAACTATCAACGACTTGATCAGAAACTTGGGGAATACTCTCCAGCCGTCATTTCCACAAGAGGCAGACTATTTTAATGGGAACGTCTTGAACTTAATAAAATTAGTTAGGGAGGAGTTCACTCGTCGGACAAAAATCGATAGCATTGTTTCGGCACCCCATGTGGAAATTTACTTTTCCACATCAGGATTGATTGTTGGAATTTCAGTCTGTATTCCAAATACAAACATAGAATACTTATGTGGCTGTCCCAAATGGGGACAAGTAAAAGCATCAATCTCTTATTCCGTTTGGCAAGATCCCTCCAAACAAAAAAGAGTCTGCCTCCCGGAAAGATGGCGTTTGGTTAACATAAGTCCTTTGAAAAGGGTACGTAATGCTCACTATACAACAATCGAGTCCATTCGACAAAATTTACAAACAGGAAAAAACAGGTTCTGGACACGGTTGATAAACTTTTAGGGGTCCTCTACAAAGAAACTCCAAAATACCCCGCTGCTGTTCCCATATCTTTATCTCCCCGACCGGAAAGATTGATCACAACCATCACGTTCCTGGATATTTTTTTTGCCAATCGTGTTCCATAATAAACAGCATGAGAAGACTCGAGAGCGGGAATAATTCCTTCCGTTTTGGACAAAAGAGAAAAAGCTTCCATGGCTTGATCGTCCGTGACCCCCACATAAGTGGCTCGTTTGGTTTCTTTTAAATAACTGTGCTCCGGGCCAACGCCGGGATAATCCAGCCCTGCCGAAATGGAATGCGTATTTTGAACCTGCCCATTTTTATCCTGCAACAAATAGGATTTGGCTCCATGCAAAATTCCAACTTTGCCTTTCATCAAAGTTGCCGCATGTTTTTTAGACAGACCTTCACCTGCCGCTTCCACCCCCACAATCTTGACCCTCTGATCCTTCAAAAAAGGATAAAAAAGTCCCATGGCATTGGAACCTCCACCCACACAGGCCACCAAATAATCAGGAAGCTTTCCGGTTAATTTCAAAATCTGTTGTCTTGTTTCACGACCAATCACTGACTGAAAGTCACGCACCATCATAGGATAAGGATGAGGCCCTGCCACAGAGCCAATACAATAATAAGTTGTACGAATATTCGTAATCCAATCCCGCATGGCTTCGTTCAAAGCATCCTTGAGCGTTTTTGTTCCTGAAAAAACAGGCAGAACAGTGGCTCCCAAAAGTTTCATCCGAAAAACATTCAAAGACTGCCGATGGACATCCTCATCGCCCATGTACACATGACACTCTTGCCCCAAGAGTGCCGTCATTGTGGCTGTGGCCACCCCATGCTGACCGGCACCCGTCTCGGCAATGATCCGATGTTTCCCCATTTTTTTAGCCAATAAACATTGGCCGAGCGTGTTGTTAATTTTATGCGCTCCTGTATGACAAAGATCTTCACGCTTGAGATAAATTTGAGCCCCACCGATTTTTTTGGTCAGTTCTTTGGCAAAATACAGGGGCGTGGGACGACCCACATAGTTTTTAGCCAAATCATTCATTTCGACTAAAAAACTTTTATCCTTTTTCCAACGGGCATAGGCCGTTTCAAGTTCCTTTAAAGCGGGCATGAGAGTTTCGGCCACATATCTGCCCCCAAAGAGACCAAAGTGACCTTTTTTATCAGGGAGTGATTTCATAAGAAGATCGGAATTAACAGAATAAGTGACTGACATCAATCAAAACAGTTGATTCTGGCCCATAACGAATAACTCTGGTATAATCTTTATGAAAGAGATGTCATTACTCATGAACTCACGGAAATATTTCATTTTCTTTTTTTCATTAATGGGAATTTTTTGGAGTATTTTCTCTTATGCCGGAGCCATCACCGTCACCACAACGGCCGATGAGGCAGGAACCAATAGTGTTGCCTGTTCCTTGAGAGAAGCTATCCAGACAGCCAACAATGGCAGCAATTTTGGAGGATGTACTCTCAATAGTGATGGGAACGCCAACATAACTATTACCCTCTCGGCTCACACCGATGCCAGTACACCTTACAGACTGAATTTAGGAAGCGAGGATGACACAAACGCCTCTGGAGATCTGGATATTACCTCTACCAATTCTGTCACGATTGATTCAAATGACGCAGATTTAACGGTTATCGATGGTAATGGGAACACCCGAGTCTTTGATATTTTCCGGCCTGCAATTGTTTTTATTTATCGTGTCACCATCAAGAATGGAAACAATACAAGCGAAGAACCCTCAGGCCTTCGCGTTGCAACAGGCGCCTCTCTTGATCTGGAGAGATCTATCGTCACGAATAATACAGGAGGCGGTATTGCCAATTCAGGGGCCTTGACTCTGAAGAACATGATGATCCGTGGTAATCAGGGTCGCGGTATTCAAAATAACAGCGGAGGATCCGGAGCGCTTACCAACGTGACCATTGCTGAGAATACAGCACAGACAACAGGTTGGGGTGGCGGTATCACCAATGTCGGCTTTCTGGAATTGGTCAATGTTACGATCAGTGGAAATACCGTAGGTGGCACAGCCGGCCTTGTCAGCCCTGATCGAGGTTCAGGCGGCGGAATTTTTAACGGCACTTCGGCAAACATGAATATTCGTCATGGAACAATCGTCAACAATACTTCACAGGTCGATGGAGCCGGTATTTATAACCTCGGAACCATCACTCTCAAAAATAGTATCCTATCCAATAATCGTCTCACTTCCTCTGAAGCTAAAAATTGTGATAGCAGCCTTGGAACGACTTCCAGAAATTATAATATATCGAGTGATACAACCTGCTCTTCTTTCTTGGTTGGTACTGGCGATCGCAATAGTACAGATCCACTCCTTGCTTCTCTGGCAAGCAATGGAGCTATCCCCTACACTCATGCTCTCAATACCGGAAGTCCTGCCAAGGATGCTATCCCTGTCTTGGATGATACGACTTGTGCTTCAACAGATGCTCGTGGAATCACGAGGCCACAACCACCAGGGAATAACTGTGATATCGGAGCTTTTGAAGTGTCCTCTACAGATACAGGCACAGGAGGATCTTCTGGAACAGGGGGGACTGGAGGTTCCGGCTCTTCCAGTACCAGCGGATGTTCTTTAATTTCATCAGCCCTTCGCACGCTCGATAAACAACTCTAATTTTTGGTGATTTTTTTTCCCCGGCCCGTCCTCTACCCCACTGGCCACATCCACACCATCAGGTTTCACAGCCTGAATGGCCATCACGACATTTTCCGGCGTCAAACCTCCCGCCAGGATAATTTTTCCAACCTTTTTAGCTTCCCGGGCCAGTTCCCAATTTCCGGTAATCCCCGTTCCTCCAAAAACCTCTTCAACAAAAGTATCCACCAAATAATAATCACAGTGATATCGTTTCATCAGCTCCAGAGTTTGTTGATCTTTCAATGGAAAAACCTTCCAATAAGGCGTGGCAAATTGTTCACAATAAGAAGGGGTTTCCATTCCGTGAAACTGAAGATAATCCAGGCTCAGATACTGACAAAGATCCCTGATCACGGTCTCCTTCTCATTCACAAAAACTCCAACCTTTAAAATAGGAGGGGGAATTTCTTCCACGAGTTTCATGGCTTTTTCTGGTTCCAAATAGCGTTTACTTTTAGGATAAAAATTAAATCCGAGCGCATCGGCACCTGCATCAATAGCTACGAGCGCATCTTCAATATTTGTAATGCCACAGATTTTAACGAACATTATTCATACCCGAATTCTTTGAGCTTACTCGGATCCTTGGTCCAATCCTTTTCCACACGCACGAAGAGCTCCAGAAAAACTTTTTGCTCTAGCTGGGTTTCAATATCCTTTCGCGATTCTTCACCAATCTTTTTGATCATCTGCCCCCCTTTTCCGATCAGAATACCTTTCTGAGAATCTTTTTCCGTAATAATGGAGGCGCGAATGCGAACAACTTTTTTCACATCCTCTTCCTTCGGCTCTTTAAAAGCTTCCACAACAACGGTCACAGAATACGGAATTTCTTCCTGTGTGAGGTCCATAATTTTTTCACGGATAATTTCAGAAACTAAAAATCGTTCTGTCTGATCACTCACTTGATCCTCCGGATAATAGGCCGGGCCTTCCGAAAGTTTTTCTAGAATTTCCTTTTCTACGTCTTCCAAACCTTGTCCTTGAAGAGCCGCCAAGGGAAGAACCGGTGCGTTTGAAAAGAGAATCCGACATCGTTCCATAAAAATATTTCTTTCAGACACCGGCACACGGTCCATTTTATTAAGTACAATGATGATGGGCTTGCCTTTTGAAAAAAGAAGATTGGCAATTTTTTGATCTTCTTCCGTGAAACCTTCCGAGGCGTCCATCATAAACAAAATAACATCCGCATCCTGTACGGCCCTATGCGCCTCCTCCACCATCAACTCATTTAAATTGCGGTGGGGGACATGTAATCCGGGCGTATCTAAAAAAAGTATTTGTCCCGATGGTGAATGTTTAATTCCCAAAATTTTCCGACGTGTCATCTGCGGCTTTGGAGAAACAGCAGCAATTTTTTGACCTAATAGAGCATTCAGAAAAGTAGATTTTCCAACGTTGGGTCGACCCACAATCGCGATATAACCGGATTTAAACATGATTATGTCCTGTAGGGGCGCCATTTATGGCGCCCGGGCGTGATGAATCACGCCCCTACAATTTTTGTAAAGCTTTCTGGGCGGCTTCTTGTTCCGCTTCTTTCTTACTCCGGCCCGTCCCTCGACCCATCACTTCCTGACGAATAGACAACTCCACTTCAAAAATCTTATCATGGTCCGGGCCCATTTCTGCAACGAGCTTATAATGGGGGACAGAACGAAAAAGTTCCTGACTTTTTTCCTGCAGTTCTGTTTTATAATCTTTATAAAAGTTTTCCGGGGGTTGATCTCCAAGAAGTTTTGAATAGTGATGCCGAATCACTTCAAATGCTTTTTTAAAACCTCGGTCTACGTAAACAGCACCTAAAATAGCCTCGAAGGCATCTGCCAAAAGAGAATTTTTCTCACGTCCACTGGTTTGTTCTTCGCCACGTCCCAAATAAAGATAGTCTCCCAGATGCCAACCACGAGCTAAAGTGGCCAATTGTTTCTCATTCACAATCGAAGCTCGGAGTTTGGACAACTCTCCCTCCGAAAAATTGACATAACGATTCATGAGAAACTCACTCACGACTAATTCCAAAACAGCATCGCCCAGAAACTCGAGTCGCTCGTTGTGTTCCACAGAATCTAATTTTTTTTCGTTAACGTAGGATCTATGTGTCAAAGCCCGCTTGAGGAGATCCTTCTTTTTAAAAGAATAGCCTAAACGAGATTCCAGATTTTTAAATTTTTCCTTTTCTTCCTTTGTCACATTTAAAATCCTTTTTCAATCCAACCACCACCCAAGACTTCTTCGTCCTGGTAAAACACCACAGCTTGTCCGGGAGTCACAGCTCCTTCCGGTTCCTGAAAATCAAGTCGTACCGTGTTTTCGTTAATCAGGCTCAAAACAGAAACAACACCTTTATGACGATATCGGATCTTAGATTCAATAGTCATTCCGGAAATAACCGCTTCACGATTCACCCAACTCACTTCCTGGGCGATCAAACCTTTTTTGAGCAAAGACTCCTTGGATCCCAATACCACTTTTTTTTCTTCAGGAATAATGTCTGTCACATAAAGACGCTCTCCGGCAGAAATACCCAGACCACGTCTTTGACCCACTGTATAAGCATGTATGCCCTCATGTTCTCCTAAAACATTTCCAGACTGATCCACAAAATTTCCTGATTGTCCCCGATAGATGGGAAGATTTTTTTCAATAAACTGGGCGTAGTCTTTATTAGGAACAAAACAAATCTCCTGACTTTCGGGTTTATCGGCGGTTTTGAGTCCCATAGAACGGGCAAACTCGCGTACCTCTTCTTTAGTGTATTTTCCGAGCGGTAAAAGCGTGTGCTCCAACTGTTCCTGATTAAGACGAAAAAGAAAATAGGATTGATCCTTGTCACGATCTCGGGCTTTCATCAAATGATAACGCCCATTACGATCACGGCTCTTGGTTGCGTAATGACCTGTGGCCAAATAATAGGCTCCCAATTCACGAGCTTTTTTCAGAAGAGCAGAAAACTTAAGTTGGCTGTTACATTCCACACAAGGGTTGGGTGTGCGACCTTCTGAATATTCTTTGGCAAAATAATGAATCACTTTTTCTTCAAACTCCTCGGTAAAATTGATGGGATAAAAAGGAATATCCAGCTGCTGACACACCCGTCGTGCATCATTGATATCATAAGCTGTGCAACAAGTTCCTCCTTGTTTCGATTGTTGTTCACCCTCACCAGAACCATGAGAAGTCTCGTGGGTTTTCATGGAAATCCCAATCACTTCCATCCCCTGTTCTTTGAGTAGCAGAGCAGCTACGGAACTATCCACTCCTCCGCTCATGGCAACCACCACCAAATTTTTCGACATAATTGTCATAATGATAGATGTCATCGCGAGCAAAGCGTGGCGATCCCCCGGTTACACCCGGGAGATTGCTTCACTTCGCCTGCCTGCCGTCAGGCAGGTTCGCAATGACAAAATAAATGTCTTTAAACTACGACCTCAATCTTTCAATCACTTTAGGAATAATCTCCAAAGCTTTTTCGATATCATCTTCCGTTGTGGGACGTCCAAGGGAAAAGCGCACAGCCCCCTTGGCTTCTGGCCGGCTCACTCCCATCGCCAAAAGCACGTGGGAAGGTTCTATGGCTCCAGAAGCACAGGCCGATCCGGAAGAAACCGCAAAACCAGCACGATCCAAAGCAATCACACTCATCTCGCTTGTTAACCCGGCAAAGGTCATGCTCAATGTATTACAAATACGAGAAGTGGGGTCTCCCTGTACCTGAGCCCCCCTTATTTTTTCAAGTAAACCTTGTTCTAAACGATGACGTAATTTTTCCAAACGTTTTGTTTCAGACTCAAGATCTCCGTAAGCCTTTTCAACCGCTTTTGCAAAACCCACAATGCCGGGAAGATTTTCCGTCCCCCCTCGCTTTTCCATTTCTTGAGCTCCACCACGAAACATAGGATGAATTTTCACACCGTTTTTCACGAACAAAGCCCCTACCCCTTTGGGACCATAGATTTTGTGCGAAGAAAAAGAGACAAGATCAGCCTTCTTTTTCGAAAAGTCGATCCTGACCTTGCCAAATGCCTGAACAGCATCCACATGAAAAATAATATTCTTGTTACAGGCTATTTCCCCAATAGAATCTGTCGGATAAATATTCCCGATTTCGTTATTTACTCCCATCACAGAAATCAAAACCGTCTCTGGGCTTAAAGAGGCTTTGAGTTTCTCAAGGTCAAGGTTTCCCTTTGAATCCACTCCCAAGTAAGTGGCCGTAATATCTCCCATCTTTTCTAAATATTGAATGGGATCTAAAACTGATTTGTGTTCAATCGGAGTGGTCACCACATGAGGAACCAGAGAGGGCTTACTCAGCCGGGCCTGACGGATCACACCCGTGATGGCCAAAGAATTACTCTCCGTACCTCCGCTGGTAAATACAATCTCGTCCGGTTCACAATGAAGATAAGAAGCAATCAACTCTCGTGATTCCTCCAAGGCCTTACGAGCCTTGGCCCCTACCGTATGAAGACTGGAAGGGTTTCCAAAATCTTCCCGCAAATAAGGAATCATCGCATGATAGACCTCTTCATCCACAGGAGTGGTCGCATTGTAATCTAAATAAATCATACTTTAGGAAAAGACCTTTTGAGGATACCACCTATGAATTGCGAAGATTGAATCACTTTTTCTAAATTCACTCCCGTCTTAATTCCTTTTCCATGGAGAAGCGTCAACACCGCTTCTGTCGCTACATTCCCCGAAGCACCTGGAGCATAGGGGCAACCACCCAACCCCCCTGCTGAAGAATCCACAATCGAAATTCCAAACTCCAGAGATTTCAGAATATTTTCTAAAGCCCTGCCTTGAGTATCATGAAAATGAACGGCAATTTTTGAAGAAGAGACACCCGGTAAAATTTTTTCGAAAAGTTTTTCAACCTCTTCAGGTGTAGCTGCTCCAATCGTATCTCCAAGGGAAATCTCATCGATTCCCATCTCATTTAACTCACGCACCACCGGCAGTACCTGATCCGGTGTTATTTTCCCCTCATAAGGACAGACAAAACAAGTAGACACATAGCCACGAATCCAGAGTTTTTCTTTCTTGGCACCCTGAACAATGTCACGAATACCTTGAAGCGACTCTTCAATACTCCGATTAATATTTTTCTTATTAAAACTCTCCGAGGCCGCCGTAAAGACAGCAATCTCTCGAACGCCTGTTTCCAAAGCCCTTTCCAGGCCTTTTTGATTGGGGACCAATAAGGGATACAGAACACCTTTTTTCTTTTTAATTCTCCGATAAACCTCGGAAGAATCCGCCAACTGAGGAACCCATTGGGGATGAACAAAAGATCCAGCTTCGATCACGGACAAACCGGACTCTGACAAAAGATCAATAAAATGAACCTTATCTGCAGTGGAAATAATCTCCTTTTCGTTCTGGAGACCATCCCGAGGACCTACTTCAACGATTTTGACTTTTTTAACTTTAGACATTCCAACTTGGTTTTCGTTTTTCCAGAAAAGCCGAAATTCCTTCTTGGGCTTCCAGGCTCACGCGAAGTTCCGCAATTTTTTTCACCGTGTAGTCAGTCAGATCTCCCGCGTTTGAAGAAACTTTTCGAATGAGTTTTTTACTTTCACGAATGGCTTCCGGCCCGGAGGAGAGAAGGTTTTGCACAATCTCAGAAGTACGGCTCTCAAGATCTTCAGACACTACCTCTTCATGAATGAGACCATAACGATGAGCTTCTTCGTTGCTAAATTTTTCTCCCGTTAAAAAATAGCGGCGCGCAGCAGCCACTCCCAATTTAGAAATGACAAAAGGGGAAATGACAGCGGGGATTAAACCTAACTTCACTTCTGCAAGAGAATAAAGAGTTTCTTCAACGGCAATAGCAATATCAGCGACAGCTACGAGCCCGACACCACCACCCACAGCCGCTCCATGCACCTGCACCACAAGGGGTTTTGGAAATTCATTGAGATACGTGAGCAACTGGACCAATTTCTGAGCATCCTTCTCGTTAGTCTCCCGAGAAGCCCCAACAAAGGATTTCATCCAGTTCAAATCCGCACCGGCACAAAAAAATCCTCCTTCACCCGATAAAACCACCACACGCGCTTTGGGATCTTTTTCCACCTGACGAAAACTGGACTCTAACTCCTGAATGAGCTCCACATTGAACGCATTCCGCACTTCAGGACGATTGAGTTTGATCCGGCTCACCGGACCTTGTTGATCTAAAATAACGTTCGACATAATTTTTCTCCCCTACATCCGAAACACACCAAAATGAGTTTTGGGAATAGGTGCATTCAAGCTGGATGAAATGCCCAAAGCCAGGACACGTCGCGTATCCACAGGGTCAATCACGCCATCATCCCAAAGACGGGCCGTGCTGTAATACACGTTTCCTTCTTGTTCGTATTTTTCCAAAATAGGCTTTCTCAAATCTTCTTCCTCTTTTTGAGATAATTTTTTGCCCTTGGCCAGCAACTGATCCTTTTTTACCGTAGCTAAAACAGTCGCTGCCTGTTCTCCTCCCATGACCGAAATACGCGCATTAGGCCACATCCAGAGCTGGCGCGGTCCATAGGCCCGTCCACACATCGCATAATTACCCGCCCCATGAGAACCACCGATCACGACTGTAAATTTTGGAACCTGGGCACAAGCGACAGCCATCACCATCTTAGCTCCATCTTTGGCAATACCTTCATTCTCATACTTTTTCCCCACCATAAATCCGGTGATGTTTTGCAGGAAAATAAGGGGGATGCCGCGCTGACTACAAAGCTCAATAAAGTGAGCGGCCTTCAAGGCACTTTCGGAAAAAAGAATTCCGTTGTTGGCGATCATTCCCACCGGATAACCAAAAATACGAGCAAAACCAGTGACGAGAGTCTTTCCATACAAAGGTTTAAATTCATGAAACCGGCTTCCATCGGTAATACGCGCAATAATTTCGTGCACATCAAACGGCTTGCGTGGGTCTTTAGACAAAATGCCGTAAATTTCACGAGGATCATAAATAGGGTCTTCAGGTTGATGAATATCCAATTCCGTTTTTCTGGGACTATTCAAATTTTCTAAAATATTACGCGCTAAAAAAAGAGCGGTTTCTTCATTGTCAGCTAAATGATCAGTCACTCCCGATTTTTTGCAATGAACCTCGCCACCACCTAATTCTTCTGCGGACACTTCTTCACCCGTTGCGGCTTTGACTAAAGGAGGACCACCTAAAAAAATTGTCCCATTCCCTTTGACGATAATAGTCTCATCGCTCATCGCAGGCACATAGGCCCCACCGGCTGTACAAGATCCCAACACAACAGCTACCTGTGGAATGCGTAGAGAAGACATGCTGGCTTGATTATAAAAGATGCGACCAAAATGTTCTTTATCCGGAAAAACTTCCGCTTGCAGTGGAAGAAAAGCCCCACCGGAATCGACCAGATAAACACAGGGGAGTTTATTTTCGAGAGCAATCTCCTGAGCTCGAAGGTGTTTTTTTACCGTAATGGGATAATACGTACCACCCTTTACGGTGGCATCATTGGCAACAAAAAGAACTTCGCGACCATGGACAGCTCCAATCCCCGTCACAATTCCCGCTGACGGCGCTTCGTTGTCGTATAATCCATGAGCAGCCAAGGCAGAAAATTCCAGAAACGGAGAACCGGGGTCTAAAATTCTTTCAATACGCTCACGGGGAAGAAATTTTCCACGATCATGATGACGCTTCACCGCTTCTTGGCCACCACCCAATTGCACCTGACTGAGATTTTTTTTAAATTCTTCCAAGAGTTGGATATGAAAATCCCGGTTGGATTTAAATTCCGGACTGTCGACATGCACATGAGTGGGTAACGTATCCATAAAAGTACAAACCCACTCCTATCTATTATTCAAAATAAAAGAAAAGTGTTTTTTGCAAAATTGACATCACTTGTTGAATTTTCTAGGATGCACTGCATGCTTTATAAACTCGGAGCTGTTCCTTATTTGAATGCCCTTCCGTTGATTCACTATCTGGAGGAAAGGCCTGTTTTGGCGGCACCCGCTCCCCTTACACGACTGCTTCGAATTGGCGAAGTGGATATAGCTACAGCGCCTATCGTCACGTGGTTTGAAAATCCGGATTTTACGTTGGTTCCTGATATGTGCATCGGATCAAACGGAACGGTTGGAAGCGTGAAATTATTTTTTCTAGAACCTGGAGTCACCATCGAAAATGTGAAAAATATTTATCTCGACATGGAATCACGCACCTCCTCGATGTTGTTGAAGGTATTGTTACAATATAAATACAAACGCAATCTCGATGAGATTACTTTTTATCATCCCCTTCCTCCACGTCACGTGCAGGCAAAACTTTTAATCGGTGACAAAGCGATGAGGGAAGTTCCTGAATTTCCTCCCATCGACTTAGGTTATGAATGGACGTCTTGGACCGGACTTCCTTTTGTTTATGCCGCTTGGGTCAGTCGTCATTCCCAAGTCAGCGAACGAGCTATTCAAAGTCTGCAAACAGCACGAGACAAAGGCCTGTCCAATTTGGCGAGTGTCATACCCAGCAACACACCGTTCTCGTTTGAACAGATTAAAAATTATCTCGAAAATATCGTTTATCACTTGGGAAATAAGGAACGGGAAGGTATGGAACTTTTTCGAGACTATCTTTTGCGCGCCGGATGGATTCAGTCCACAGCTACCAATATCTTGTATGCCGCTACCTCCTAATTCTCCTTTTCTTCTCAAGGAACGTTACGACATTCCTTTGGAAGCCATTATCAAATCGGATCTTCTCCGGCAGGGAATTTCTTTCTCTCCCGAAGCTCTCAAAGCGTGTCGTCAAGCCAAACCAAAATCTTATTTTATTTTTTCTTTTGATCGAACGGAACAAAAAAATCTTTCCTCTGAAGAGCGTCATGCCGTTCCTGAAGAAATTGCCCTCATCGGCGGACCATACAATTTTAAAAGGACGATTGTTTCGGTACGGGTGAATCCAAAATCACCATATAAAATTGACGTGGGCAACCACGGGGGGTTGCCCCTACATTTGTTTTTGAATCACGAAAAAATCTGCGACATTCTCCTCCCCTCATTTCCAGATTACTACGCAACCCCACTGACAAGTGGTAAACCCGTCTCGGATATTGCACCTACCATTGAATGGGGTTATTTGATTTACCTCACAGCCTTCCGCTTGTGCCAATATTTTGGAGCCGAAGAGGAATGCCAGTTCTGCGATATCAATCACAACTATCGCCAGCAAAAAGCCGAAGGACGCTCCTACACGGGCATCAAATCTGTTGAAGAAATTCTGGAAGCCCTCACTCTCATTAATGACAAGGACACCGCCCGGCAAAGCCATGCCTATACAGTCACCGGTGGCAGTGTCACATCAAAGCTCAATGGCATGTCCGAAGCTCAGTTTTATTCCCAATACGCGCGTGCCATTGAAGAGAAGTTCCCAAAAAGGTGGATAGGAAAAGCCGTGGTACAGGGATTACCGGATGAGGAAATTCAGCTCCTTAAGGATTCCGGCTACCAGATTTATCATCCCAACTATGAAGTCTGGGATAAAAAAATCTTTGCAGCTTTGTGTCCCGGCAAAGAACGTTATGTGGGTCGTGATGAATGGATCCGACGAATTCTTGCCGGAGCAAAAATATTTGGAGAAAAAAATGTCATCCCCAATTTTGTGGCTGGGATTGAGATGTCAAAACCTTATGGGTTCGAAAATAGCGCCGATGCGATTCGTTCCACTTCCGAAGGTCTTGAATTTTTTATGTCTCAGGGTATTTGCCCGCGATTCACTGTTTGGTGCGTAGAACCGAACACGGAACTTTCCAAAAACAACACGGAACCACCACCGCTGGAGTACTATATCCAACTCCTTCAAGCGTATCGGGATATTTTCAGGAAACATAAACTCCCTACTCCACCAGGCTACGGAGAAGCTGGCCTCGGCAAAGCCGTGTTTTCCGTCAGCGCGTTCATGGATGTA
>Ga0209515_10003227_pt1 | contig 23717 bp, 22 predicted proteins | sample Subgroupgradi54m_FD_187454 | JGI IMG/M metagenome (GOLD analysis project Ga0209515, IMG submission 187454) | Subsurface groundwater microbial communities from S. Glens Falls, New York, USA - GMW60B uncontaminated upgradient, 5.4 m (SPAdes)... ... | reverse complement strand
CTTCTTATTACCATAGTCGCTACCTCCTTAGCTGCTTTATAATCCTGATTTATCCAGACAAATATTCCCAAACGTTTAAGTGTCAATTTAACCAATTATGTTCAATCTCAGGCTCTATGCAGAATGCGACATTGGGTTCTTGGCAACCGTACCCGACAGCAGTATACTACCCGTCTTAACTTGGAGAATGCGATATGCCTATACAGTCAGCCGAAAGGCTGAGGCATAAATACAATTTGGCGTAATAACCTTGAGCGGGCTTTTTATGCCCGCTCTTTTTGTCTTTACTTAATTTTATTTGAATAAAAAGTATGAACCGAGATGAAATATAATTTTGAATTAGAAGTGCCAGGGTTGCAGGAAGTGGTCGATCTGATTAAAGGCTGCTTGTTAAGGCTTTATACAGAAGACGAGGAGTTGTTTAAAAGAAATAACGGTCAAGGTATTAGTGAAAGATGCATGGTTTTTAGATTGGCCCACTATCTGCAATTAGCTTTTCCCGACTACTTAGTTGATTGTGACTTCAATAGTTCATCCGACGAGTGCGGACAATTAAGGCACGGGAAAGAAATACCGAATCCTGATGGAACTTCCACAAAACGTTTTGTTGACATAATCGTGCATTCGCGAGAACGAAATGGATGGCTTAGCGATTTTATATGCTTTGAAATTAAGAAATGGAATAACTGTTCGCCGAAAGAAATGTTGAAAGATAGAAATAATTTAAAAATACTAACAAGCGTCTATGGGTATAAGTACGGATTTCATTTAATATTTGGGCGGACATTGCAGAACGCAAAATGGATGATATTTGAAAGAGATAAAGCGCCAAGTGAGGTAATGGGAATATGAATGCTTATGAAAGTCTAAACCAGTTTTTCGAGAAAATAAAGAACCTTGGATTTTGGCAAAGGTTGTTTGGATGGCGGCCAATACAAAGGTTAAGTTACGATGCTCTTGAAGATTATAAATTATTGATGACCCATGTTGCTAGCCTTGAAGAGCAAGTAAAGACACTCTTGGCAAAAAAGGATCTTCTGAACAAGGACAATAGCCATTTGTCTGAGGGAGCATCGCAATTAAGAAATGAATTAACCGAAGTGAAGACAAATCTGAAGTCAGTTGAGACAGCGCTTGCAGCCAAGAATTCGGCTCTTGCCACGAGAGAGGAAACGATTAAACAGTCTGAAAAAAGAATTATTGAACAGCAGGCAGAAATCCAAAGCCTGAAAGAAAAAAGTCATAGTTTGCAGATTGAGGTTAATGAAATAAACAAAGAGGTTGCGGGGTATAAAAAAACGGACACGCAACGGTCGCAAGACTACGAAAATAAAGTGTCTATGCTCACGAAGGCTCAGGAACGAGTTCAGAATGAGCGAGAAGAAGAAAAAAGAAAGGCTCAGGAAGAAGAAGTGCAACGGATCAGAGCCCTAAAAGAAACTTGGGCCAAACATGAAGTCCGAGTTAAAGAGGTCATTAAATCAATATGTCAAAGACAAACAATCGAATATGTCGAAAAGGTTCCTTTTAAAGGAAGTCCTGATAACACGATTAAAATTTGCGACGAATTTGTAATTTTTGATGCCAAAAGTCCGTCATCAGATGATTTAGAAAACTTCCCTGCTTATATTAGGCAACAAACGGAAGCGGTCAAGAAATATGCGAAATTAGACGGGGTAAAAAAGGACATATTTTTAGTGATTCCGTCGAATACGGTTGATGTGATCGAACAATTTGCATACAACATGGCGGATTATAATGTTTATATAGTTACCATAGATGTTCTTGAGCCATTAATCCTTTGTCTAAAGCGAATCGAAGACTATGAGTTTATTGATCAGTTAACTCCCGAAGAGCGAGAGAACATTTGTAGAATTATTGGTAAATTTGTTCACATTACAAAACGCAAGATTCAAATCGACCACTTTTTTACCAATGAATTCATGAGCGTTCTTTCTAGCTGTGAAGGCGGTTTACCAAGTGAAATTCTTAATAAGGTCAATGAGTTTGAAAAATCCGAGAAATTAAACCCTCCTCAAGAAAAAAGAGCAAAGAGGATTGCTTTGAATGACTTGAAAGAAGATGCTGAGAAACTAAAAAAGAGCGCATCGCATCTTTTACCATCAGATGAGGATACGCTCGACAGAGACAACTCCGAATCCAAAAGAGCGCAATGAAAAAAATAGACTTTCATATTCATACACTTGTGACAGTGCGAGATTCCGCTTTTGTCTTCGATATTGAGACCTTGAAAAGGTATGTTCGTGAGGCGAGCCTAGATGCTATTGCAATCACAAATCATGACATTTTCGATAGTAATCAGTTTGAGCAGATAATGAACGCTTTAGATATCGTCGTTTTTCCCGGTATAGAAGTTAGTTTAGATTGTGGGCATGTTTTAATTATAAGTGACATGGACAACTTGCCCAGCTTCAAGGACAAGGCTAATCAGATTAGCCGGAAAATAACTCGCCGTGAAGACTGCATTACAATCGACGATTTTAAAATCATTTTTTCTGATTTGAGTAAATATTTAGTGATTCCACATTATGGTAAAAACCCTGCGATTTCTGACGAAGATTTAAAAAAAATTAAAAGTTCCGTATCAGCAGGAGAAGTTGATTCTGCCAAGAAATTTATACGGACTCTTAAAGATGAAGCGAAGCTTACCCCTGTTCTTTTTAGTGATGCGAGAATTTCTGATAGATTAGTCAATCTGCCGATACGGCAAACATTTATCGATTGTGGTGAACTATCATTAAGTGCTGTAAAAGAATGCTTAAGAGACCGAACGAAAGTGGCATTGACTCAGGAGGATGGTAATAAACTTTTCCCGATTTTCGACAACGGACAGAAACTATCCACTGGCCTAAATGTTCTGATTGGAGATCGATCTTCTGGTAAGACCTTCACATTGGATAAAATTAACGAAACTAATGAGGGGGTAAAATACATAAAACAATTCTCATTAGTCCAGCAGGACAATGATGCCTGCGAACGCGATTTTAATAGCAGACTACAAAAGAATAAAAGCCAATTCACAGAAGATTACCTTTCAGGCCTTAAGACGGTTTTGAACAATGTTATAAATATTGATCTAGAAGCTAATGACCGATTAGTCGCTAAGCATGTTGAAAGCCTTCTAAAATCCGCGGTAGAAGCTCATAGGAAAGATGAGTTCTCCAAAGTGGTTTTATTTGATGCTCAAGAGTTTAATATAACCGAAAGCAATGCATTGTCTGATTTGATAGAGTCCGTAAGACACATCATAGAAAATATAGAGTTTGGAGAAATTATTGAAAAATATGTTGATAAGGAATCGCTGAAAAGGTTAGCCTGTGAATTGATGGAGTTACTTTGGAAACGGCAGTTCGAATCTAAAAAGAAAAGCTATGTAAATAACCTGATCAGGGACATTAAAAAAAGTCTTAAGATGCGAACATCAGCAGCCCAAGTTGAGGAAGTTGACCTTTATCGAATGGTCATAGATCAAAGAAAAGTTAGACGCTTTGAGAAGATTGTAAAATTTTTACAAACTGAGAAAACAATAGCTGATGAAAATATTCAAGAATATACCATCATTGCACAAAAAGGACCTTTTGCTGGTGCTGGTGAGTTAAAAACTGTTAGTGGCGCAAGAACGGCGTTTAAGGATGTCTTTCAGCTTTACGAGCGTCCATATGATTATTTGCGTGCCCTAGTCGCTAAAGAAGAGTTGACGCCATCTGAGCTATATAAGCTGTTTGTGAAAATAAGCTATCGAATACTCAATAAAGATGGCTTTGAGGTGTCAGGCGGAGAGCGCTCAGAGTTTAGGTTATTGCAAGAAATTAAAGACGCTCAAAATTATAATATCCTGTTGATCGATGAGCCCGAATCTTCATTTGATAATATGTTTCTTAAAAGTGATGTTAATCAACTCATTAAAGAAATATCACAATCCATGCCGGTTGTAGTAGTTACTCATAACAGTACAGTTGGTGCTTCTATTGGAGCTGATTATGTTGTGTATGCTAGTAAAGAGAATGATGGTGGGAAAGTTGTATACAGGCTTTACGCAGGGCATCCTTCTGACAAAAAACTTGTTTCTCTAGATGGCAAAACGATTAGCAATTATGAAAAAATGCTTAACTCACTTGAAGCAGGCCATGATACCTATGCGAGTCGGGGGGTAGGATATGAAGCTATTAAAAATTGAGGAAACTTTAGGGTATTACTTAAATAAAGAAAGCGGTTATACAGAAATAGATAAGATTACAAAAGAAGACCTCATGAGGTTAGCAGATTTGACGCTTGAGAACGAAGTGATATTTGATGAGTATAGTGACGAGAGCATCAAGAATCATGCGCATCAAATTGTCTACAAAAGTGTATTCAGTAATCTGAAGAATCTTGAAAATAGAAGACAGGAATTTAAGGATGAGGTAAGTCGCTTATTTCTGTCAGAGTACGAAAGATATAAAGAAAAACCAAGCAAGTGAGTGTTAGGGGGAAGTGTTAGTGAAATCCTGGCAAAACAATGCCGACAGAAGAAAATATCGGATGAATAAAAGTTTGTGTAACTGCACATCACTGGCCAGGATAAGGTAAGAAAAGCGAGTGCTTGCAATTCTCAAAAAACCGACTCATAACCCAAAGGTTGATGTCGCGATTTCGTCGGAAGACGAGATAAAACCATCTCAAAATAACGATCTCATCATGACTTTTCTCCTGGTATAATCTGTTCTTCTCTGGAAACCCTAAATATGACTGATAAATGGCTTACAATTGATCAAATTGCGGACTATCTACAAGTGTCAAAGGAGAAAATTTACAAACACTGCCAAAAAGGCAAGATGCCTGCCTCCAAATTTGGCGGGCAATGGCGCTTTAAACAGGAGGTCGTAGATAAGTGGCTACTGGCTCAACAAAAGAAAAAGTAATGCTATCACAGACAAACCAATCCTTTAGAGTCACGGATTATCACGCGAAGTATTTTGCGTATGAATTGACTAAGCGGTGCGCCTCGAACAGCTTGGAAAAGCTGTCGTCAACTCTTTCAAACGCCCAAGTTGATCTTAACCCCCACCAAATTGAAGCTGCTCTTTTTGCTTTCCGGTCACCCTTGTCCAAAGGTGCAATTCTTGCCGATGAGGTAGGTCTGGGGAAGACGATCGAAGCAGGTCTTGTTCTTTCTCAAAAATGGGCAGAAAGGAAGCGCAAGATTTTACTCATTGTTCCGTCGAGTCTGCGAAAGCAATGGAATGCAGAGCTTCAAGAAAAGTTTTTCTTACCATCAATTATTTTGGAAACAAAGTCATTTAACCAATACATAAAGGGTGGGAATCTGAATCCTTTTAATCAAGAAGATACGATCATCATCAGTTCGTATCATTTTGCCAGAGCTAAGTCTGCTTATATTAAGCAAACCAAATGGGATATTGTTGTCGTAGATGAAGCGCACCGCCTCAGAAATGTATACAAGACAAGTAATAAAATTGCGCGTGAAATTAAAAGTGCGATACAAGATTATCCAAAAATACTGCTCACGGCTACACCACTTCAAAACTCATTGTTAGAGTTATACGGGTTAGTCAGTATTATTGACGATCATGTTTTTGGCGACCTTAATAGTTTCAAGGTCAATTATGCTCGTGTTTCTCGCGAGAAGGATATCTCTGGAGACGGGTTCGGTGCTGTTGAACCAAGGCAAGAGATGTTTATCGATTTACGCAATCGTTTAAAACCCATTTGTATCCGGACGTTGCGTCGACAGGTTCTTGAATATATAAATTATCGAGACAGAAAGCCGATCACTCAGGATTATGTTCCAACCCCACAAGAAATCGAACTGTACGATGGAATGACCGAATACTTACAGCGTCCACAACTCTATGCCCTGCCATCGAGTCAGCGTCAATTAATGACAATGGTGTTACGCAAGCTCCTCGCTTCGTCATCTTTTGCAATCGCAAGCACTTTGAACGGACTTGTATATAAACTTGAGAAGCTGGAAGAAGAGATACGGAAAAAATCAGTGACACAAAATGATTCTTTATTTGAGGGGCTCTCGGAAAACTTTGAAGCGCTCGAAGAGACTGCCGATGAGTGGATTGATAATGAGGAAGATTCTGGAGAGAAAGAAGAAAAAGGAAATAAAAAATATACAGCTGAAGATATCCATAAAATCAGGACAGAGAAAGTAGATTTGGAAAAATTCAGAGACCTTGCAAAAAAGATTTTTAAAAATTCAAAAGGGGAATCACTACTCGTTGCTTTGAGGAAAGGCTTCGAGATGACGCAATTGCTTGGTGCACAGAAAAAAGCCCTCATTTTTACCGAATCTACCATAACCCAACGATATCTTTTAGGTTTGCTTTCTGAACATGGATATAAAAATAAAATTGTTTTATTCAACGGTTCTAATAATGACGAGCAATCCAAGAAAATTTATGCCGAGTGGACCGAGAAGAACAAAGATACCGACAAAATAACCGGATCAAAAACTGCCGATCTACGAGCCGCACTGGTTGATTATTTCAAATCAGATGCAGAAATTATGATTGCTACAGAAGCGGCTGCGGAAGGCATTAACCTTCAATTCTGCTCGCTTGTTATTAACTACGATCTTCCTTGGAATCCCCAACGCATTGAACAGCGGATTGGCCGTTGCCATCGTTATGGTCAAAAGCATGATGTTGTGGTTGTGAACTTTGTGAATCGTAAAAATGCTGCCGATCGCCGCGTTTATGAACTTCTTGATCAAAAATTCAAATTGTTCAAGGGCGTGTTTGGTGCAAGTGATGAAGTGCTGGGGAGTATCGAATCGGGTGTTGATTTTGAAAAACGCATCGCTGCTATTTATCAATCTTGCCGAACCGAAGAAGAAATAAACACCGCTTTTGATACTTTGCAAGAAGAAATGGATGAATCTATCCAAGAAGGAATACGAGGCGCAAAAGAAAAATTACTCGAGAACTTTGATACGGACGTACATGAAAAATTAAAAATAAATATTCGGGAGAGCAAAGCCTATTTAGATACTTATGAAAAATGGCTATGGGATGTAACCCAATTTTTCTTAGGAGATAAAGCAGAGTATAAAAATGACGAATATTCTTTTCTGCTAAAGCAAAATCCTTTTCCTCAAGCGAACATACACGAAGGCCCCTACAAGATCGGAAAAAATATAGATGATGTCCACATTTATCGGCCCGGGCATCCATTGGCGCAATTAATTTTGAGAGAAATAAAAAATAAGGATTTGCAATGTATCGAACTTATTTTTGACTACTCCAAGCATGGGAAAATAATCACTCCGATCAAGGGAATGGTCGGTACCTCTGGCTTGCTCAAGGTGTCAGAACTTACCATCGAATCATTTGAATCGGAGGATAGTATATTGGTGACCGCAGTGACGAATAGTGGGGTGGTGGCTGAAGAAGAAGTTGTAAAAAAGCTTTTTTCCCTTAGTGCTGAAGTTGTAAATAATGTTGTACAAATTGACAGTACTAGACTTGACGGTCTTGAAAGAAAAAAAGTATCTCTTATTACGGCAAGCATCATGGAGCGTAATAACGAATTTTTTGACGAAGAGGTCGATAAACTTGATAAATGGGCAGAAGATGTAAAAAAGAGCCTTGAGATCGAGTTGAAACAGATGGATATAAACCTTAAGACAATGAAAACTAATGCCAAGAAAGTTTTGATCTTGGAAGAGAAAGTGAAGCTACAGCGAGAGATTAAAGATCTGGAAAAAAAGCGAAATGAAATGCGTCAGAAGTTATATCAATCACAAGACGATGTAGATACAAGGAAAGAAGGATTGCTTGAAAAAGTGGAAAGCCAACTCAACCAAAATACTAATCTAAAGCCTTTATTTACCATACGGTGGAAAGTCATTTGAGATGAATCAAAAACAGCGTCTTGAACTCACGTGGGTCGGCAAAGACGAACAGCCCAAACTTGAACCACGAATCCTCATCGAAGATCCCGATAAATCCTACGGCGATAAAAGCTCTGACAATATGCTCATTTACGGAGATAATCTCATTGCCTTGAAAGCGTTAGAGCAGGATTTTGTTGGAAAAATAAACTGCATTTTTATTGACCCGCCATACAACACAGGATCTGCTTTTAAACATTATGATGATGGGCTTGAGCACTCATTATGGCTTTCTTTGATGCGTGATCGAATAGTAATACTGAGCAGTTTGCTTTCCGAGGTCGGCACTTTGTGGATTACGATTGATGATAATGAGGCTCATTATCTTAAGGTTCTGTGCGATGAAATATTTGGTCGTAATAATTTTGTGGCTAATGTTGTATGGCAAAAGCGAACATCTCCTGATATTCGCGCGACCATAGGAGCAGGACACGACCATATTTTAGTATTTGCAAAAAATCTACCCAGTTTTAAGGGGGCAATGAATAAAATTCCAAAAACACCTGAGCAGGTCGCTCAGTATAAAAATCCAGACAATGACCCTCGGGGGGTGTGGGTATCTGCGGATTTTACCGCCCAGGGTTTTAGACCAAATCAAATGTATAAAATAGTTACGCCAGGTGGAGCTGAATATATTCCACCACCTGGGCGGTGTTGGAAGAATGTCAAGAGCACATTTCTTGACCTTGTTTCAGAAGGTAAAATTTGGTTTGGCAGGGATGGCAGAGGGATTCCGCGGAGAAAAACATATTTGAGTGAAACTGAAGGGATTGCTACTTGGACGTGGTGGGAAAACACAGAGGTAGGACATAATCAAGAAGCAAAAAAAGAAATCATAGCTCTTTTTGGTGCGGATAACGCTTTTGGAACGCCAAAGCCTGAGCGTCTTATACAAAGAATCATACAGATTACAACTAAGCCTGGAGATATTGTTCTTGATTCTTTCGCCGGGTCCGGAACAACGGGTGCTGTGGCTCACAAGATGGGTCGACGATGGGTAATGGTGGAATTGGGAGAACATTGTGATACGCATATTATTCCGCGGCTTAAAAAAGTAATTGATGGAGAAGATGAAGGCGGCATTACTGAGACAGCAGATTGGAAGGGTGGCGGAGGTTTTCGGTATTACTATTTGGCCCCAAGCCTATTAAAGAAGGACAAATACAACAATTGGATAATCGACGAGCGATACAATCCGACCATGTTGGCGGCGGCGATGGCGAAACAGGAAGGATTTATATATAACCCCGATGAAACTTTATACTGGAAACAAGGGCGATCTACCGAAAAAGATTTTATTTTCACGACGACGGGTTTCGTCACCGTAGAGCATCTCACCAAGATCAGGGAAGAGATGAAACCAGATGAGAGCTTGCTCATTTGCTGCAAGTCATTTCAGGAAGCCTGTGTTAACCGCTATCCCAATATCACGGTTAAAAAAATTCCTAATATGCTCTTGGGGCGATGCGAATTTGGCAAGGAGGATTACAGCCTGAATATCGTCAATATGCCCGTAGATGCCGACACCGATTCGGAACCCACCGATACCGAAGTTGAAGACAAGCCAACCAAAAAAGAAGCAAAGAAAAAAACCGAAAAAGCCACCGCAAAGAATCAAAGCGACCTTTTTACCAACCCCAAATAATGGACAAAATCGCAAACGCCATCAGGAATCGTCTAAGTCTTCGCCCCCCGCAGGAAGAAAGTCTGAATATTCTTGCCGACTTGGCGGACAAGCTGACTTTAAAAAAAAATGCGGATTTAGCAGCTGAACTTGAAAAAGTCAAAAACGCTTATCCTATCTGTTCTGAATTTGAACGGGGTTTCCCGTCGCTTTGTTTTGCGTTGGCGACAGGAGTTGGCAAAACCCGTTTGATGGGGGCGTTTGTTGCATACCTTTATTTGGCGAAGGGCATCAGAAATTTTTTTGTCTTAGCGCCCAACCTAACCATCTATAACAAACTCATTCAAGATTTTTCAGACATCTCCCATCCGAAATATGTTTTTAAGGGCATAGGAGAGTTCGTTCATAATCAGCCTCGTGTGGTGACGGGCGACAACTACAACGACGTTCGTGGTCAACAACTCTTTGAGTCGCAGATTCATATCAATATCTTCAACATCTCAAAAATCAATGCTGAAACCCGTGGGGGGAATGTCTCTCGAATAAAAAGAATGTCGGAATGTCTCGGAGAACCGTATTTCAATTATTTGGCGAACCTTGAAGACTTGGTGTTGTTGATGGATGAGTCGCACCATTACCGTGCGGATAGGGGCATGGAAGTCATCAACGAACTAAAACCGATTCTTGGTTTGGAGCTTACGGCAACACCGCAAATAGAGCGTGCTGGCGGAGCAATAAAATTCAAAAACGTGGTTTATGAATACTCCTTGGCAAAAGCCATTCGGGATGGGTTCGTGAAAGAGCCTGCTGTGGCGACCCGAAAAGATTTTGACCCAAGCAGATATAGGGCTGATGAACTCGATAGAATCAAGTTGGAGGACGGTATTCGGATTCACGAGGACACGAAGGTTGCATTGGATATTTTTGCTCGTGATAACAAAGTGGTTTCGACAAAACCATTTGTGTTGGTGGTGGCGCAAAATACAGACCACGCATCTGAGTTGAAAAAGCTGATTATTTCGCAATCGTTTTTTGAAGGGTATTACGCCGACAAGGTCATGGAAATTCACTCGAACCAGACGGGAGGCGAAAAGGATGAAAACATCGCTCAGTTGGTTTCACTAGAAAACCCTTTGAACAAAATTGAAATTGTGATTCACGTTAACATGCTCAAAGAAGGGTGGGACGTGACCAATCTATACACCATCATTCCCTTGCGAACAGCCGCATCCATGACCCTGCGGGAACAGACAATCGGCAGAGGGCTTCGGTTACCGTATGGCAAGCGGACAGGGACAGACAAAGTCGATAAGCTCACAATTGTGGCGCATGATAAATTTCAGGCAATTATTGACGAAGCTAATAAACCCGATTCGATTATCAAACGAGAAAACGTTATCGTTATCGATGCAGAGGCATTGAAGCAAACGCAGGAAGTCGTAACGGCGGTTTCTACCATTCAGCAGAAGTTTGATGCAGAGCAGAAACGAATCGAAAGCATTTCTGTTCCAGAGCAGAAGCAAAAAGCCCAAGTGAGCTTGGATGCCCGTGAAGCGATTATTTCGATTTTGCCTGAAATGGGTAACGTCGTTACAAATATCAATGATCTGAGTCGGGATGAGATCAAACAGATTGCCGTGAAAAAAATGGAAGAAAGAATCATGAGCGACCCGCAACGTTCGCTCTTTGCGGCGGATGTCGTGAAGGAAGCCGAAGCCACTTACGACGTCATGGTGAAGGATTTCACCGACAACATGATTTCGATCCCTAGAATAACCATTCAGCCGAGCGATCAAATCAAATCGGGTTTTAAGGACTTTGATCTGAACGTCCGAAATTTAAACTATCAGCCCGTTTCAAAAGAAATTCTGATCAAAAAACTTCGGGAGCAAGAGAACGGTATGGATGTCGTTATCGGAGGCGGAAGTATTGTTCTCGACAGCCCTGAAAGACTTATTGTCAATGAACTCATCAACCATTCCGAAGTGAATTACGACGAACAGGCTGATCTGTTGTTCAAACTCGCCAGTCAAGCGGTAGCGAAGTTTAAGTCGTATCTTAAAGAGGCAGACCTTTCAAACGTTGTTCAGTATCACAAACGGGAAATTGGGCAGTTTATTCATTCGCAGATGATGGACGGGCATTTTTACTGCGAAGCGCCGACATTCGAGAAACCAGTAGTGAAACCGTTCACGAAGATCGAGGAACATAATTATTCGAAATACTCCAAAGACAGCATTCGCCATTACACCGAAACGGTTACCCCGACCAATTCGATTCCTCAAAAAGTGTTCAGCGGTTTCAGAAAGGCATACCACACCCTTTATAAGTTCAGTAGTAAGACGGAGAAGGATTTTGCGGGCATCCTAGAACAGGATTCAGCGGTCTTGAAATGGCTCAGGCCCGCACAGAATCAGTTTCAGATTTACTGGAAGCATAATTCAAAGCAGTATCATCCTGATTTTGTTGCTGAAACAAAAGATACGATTTATCTGATTGAAACTAAGAAAGAGGGCGACATTGAGTCCCCCGAAGTTCAGGAAAAAGCACGGGCAGCGCTTCAGTATTGCCATCACGCTTCCGAATTCAACACTCAACACGGCGGCAAACCGTGGAAATACATACTTATTCCTCATAACATTGTGACTGTGAACATGAGTTTTCAAACTCTTATGAAACAATACGAAATTGTTGCAACTCAGGTTTAATTGTCATGCCTAATTATTCCTATTCTAAATTGGAATCTTTTAAGCAATGCCCGCGGAAGTATGCATATCAATACATTGAAAAACCTGAAATAGAAAAACAGCCTACCATTGAAGCGCATCTCGGAACGGTTTGTCATGAAACAATCCAGCAGATTTATAAAGACCTTCGTCTGTCAAAATTGATGAGCTTAGAGGAAACCATAGAGTTTTACGAAGACCGTTGGGAGCGGAAGAAATCGCCAAAGTTAAGGATAATTCGTGAGCGATACACCGAAGAAAATTATCGGGAAACTGGCAGGGGATTTGTAAAATCCTTTTATGAACTTCATCACCCTTTTAATCATGGAAAAACGTTAGGCATTGAAAAGAATGTTCAAATTCGATTATCGGATGAAGTGATTTTGACTGGGTTTATTGACCGACTTGTGGATCACGGTAACGGCAATTATGAAATCATTGACTACAAGACTAATAAAGATCTACCAGCTTTGGAAGATCTTGAGCAAAATTGGCAGCTGCCGCTTTACCAGATTGGACTTTTAGACATACTCCCTGATATTAAAGACATAACCTGTACTTGGTATTTCCTGGCGCACAATAAACTCATTACTCTAAAAAAGACAACACAAGACCTCGAACAAATTAAAAAAAATATCTTCGGATTAATAAAAGCAATCGACGCAACCAATGTGTTTGAACCCAAGGTAAGCGCCCTTTGTTCTTGGTGTGACTATGAAGTTATTTGTCCAGCACGGAAACATTTTATTGAAACTGAGAAACTCTCACCTGAACAGTTCGCTAAAGAAGACGGCGTCAAATTCGTGGATGCCTACCTGGATGCCAAAGGCAGGCTCAAAGAGGGGGAAGCTGAGTTAGAAGCGATTGAAGAAAAAATTTATCAATATTCATTGCAGCATGGCGTTGTAGTTGTTCGCGGGAGTCAGGATAAGATCAAAATCTGGTCGAAAGATGACGCAACTCAATTGGTAGGAAAAGAGGAAAATCCAGAAGCAGGAAAAGCCATAAGCGCCATTCTGAAAAAACATGGTCTATGGGATAAATATTCAATGCTTACTTACGTCCCATTCATCAAAGCGATTGAAGGCTCCTCCTTACCGCAAGCTGTGATGAACGAATTGCAGCCCTACCTGAGGAAGGAGAAAGTCTGGCGTCTTTATCCCTCCAAACTTAAGGATTGGGAGTAATGAAACGATGTCCGAATTGCGGTGAAGATATGGATGAGGATTTAGCCGAAGAAGGCATCTGCAGTGAATGTGGTGAAGAATTTGATAAAGACGAATGCACCGACGACGATGGAACAGAAAAAAGCTAAGCCAGCGAATGTCACAAACCCCCTCTTTAATGACATTGCAATGATTACTAACAAAAATTTTATTAAACAAATAATATTTTTAACGAGAATACCCCTTCTAACACTTTTAATTCTGCCACTTTTTTTAAATTCACTTGCCGCTGAAGCAAAGCAGTTTGAAAATCATGTCAGCGTTGTCCTGTATAAGGTCGAACGAGTTGTGGATGGAGACACTCTTAAGCTTTCTGATAGTGAACGAGTACGTTTAATTGGAATCGATACACCGGAATCTAAGGATAATGCAAAGCTTCGAAAGGATTCAAAAAGAACAGGTCAAAATGCAAAAGAAATTATTGAAATGGGAAAGAGGGCTGCTGATTTTACTCGGAAGCTTGTGGATGGAAAAGAAGTAAAGCTAGAATTTGATGTAAGTCAGCGCGATAAGTACGGTAGACTTTTAGCTTACGTTTACTTGATCGATGGAACCTTTGTGAACGCGGAAATTATTAAACAGGGATTCGCACAAGTAATGACAATCCCACCAAATGTGAAATATCAGGATTTATTCCTTAAACTTCAAAAAGAGGCGAGAGAAAATAAAAGAGGGTTATGGAGGTAGTTCAATCTATATTAATCTAAATGTAATTGCTTATGAAACTCTTGGTTTTGGACGAAATAACTAGGTAAGGTCTAAAAATAAATTCATAACTCTTGGTCTCTAGTAGTATAGCTTTCACAGCCGGAGGAAAATCTACGTGAGTGAAGTACCTATTAACGTTGAAGAACGTGTAAAAGCCATCATTGTGGAACAATTAGGAGTTAAATCAGAAGATGTTGTTCATAAAGCTGATTTCGTTGATAATTTGGGAGCCGACTCTCTAGATACAGTCGAGTTAGTTATGGCCTTAGAGGAAGAGTTCGGTTTTGATATAACTGATGAAGAAGCCGAAGGCATGAGAACAGTAGGGAATGTGGTTGAATACATCAAAAATAAGCTGAAAGAGCAGCAAAAGTAATATCTATAGAAGATTTATATATTCTGAATAAGATTATTAGTAATTTTCTTATTCAATCATTTGTTTACACTTAAAAATTGAGTACATTAAATGAAGGTCAAAATATGATTGAACAAACATGTAATCATTGCAGGGGAGCCAAATACGTTTTTGAGTACTGGCTTGAAAAAGGCCTTGAAAAATATAACATACACATGACTGACATGCCGCCGGAAATCTTTAAGAAGATTCCAATTGAGTTCCTTTTTTATTGTCACTGCAACATGTTATTAGCTTCCAGGACCAAACCTTCTTACCTTGAGCAGGAAGTAATGTTTTGCCAGGAATGCAGTGGTTCAACTTGGCGCTTCTCGGATACTGCAGAGCAGGCTGGCTACCGATGGAAGAAGGTGAACGACTTTTCGTGGTCTGATCTGAAATCATTACCCTGCGAATACTTTACACGATGCTCATGTGGGGAGGATGAACAAGCTCCCAAATCTCCTCAAAGAACTGAATCACTGAGAGACGTCTTGAACCTGCTCAGACTTCCATTACAAAGACCTTCTTTTGGGTTGAACTAGCCGCACCTATTTTATTATAAGTACCAATCGTAACGTTTTCACAAATCATTATCTTACCTTATGTTACGTAAAGCCTTTTGATTCATTTAAGTTTCGATTTAGCAATTCGCTTGCTCAAAAAATAGATTTGGTGTTATCATCTTCCCTCCAGCTAAGTTTAGGTCCTTTTACATACGTTGAGTTACGTTTGAAGCTGTTTGACTAGAGACGGAGTACAGATTAAATGAGTGGTCGTAGCACCCAAGACGATAGTGTAACTAAAACAATAACGCAAAGAATCTCTCCCGACGAGTTTCTTACTACGGATGAATTGGCAAACCTTCTTAAGATTAAGGACAAAAAGGTAATCTATAACTTTATCCGCGAAGGCATGCCGGCGATTTTAATTGGGAAGCAGTATCGGTTTATTAGGAATGAAGTTATTGATTTTCTCAAGCAGAGAAGCAAGGAAAAAATTGGACAGATGCGTAATAGCAAAACAGAGCAAACAAAAGGGTTGGGCTCTTAATGACACGTATTTTGGTGGTTGATGACGAAGAGTTGATTATTAAATCATTTCCAGCGGTGTTGCGTAGGGAGGGCTACGAAGTGGTTGCAACACAAAGTAGCTTAGAGGCACTCAAAAAGGTCGAGCAAGAACATTTTGATTTGATTATTACTGATATTCGAATGCCTGATCTTAATGGTATCGATATGCTTTCCAGAATTAGAGAGATTTTGAATCGAAATGGCAGAGCCCAAATACCCGAGATCTGCGTTACAGGTTATGCAGAGGATTGGGTGGTAAATAAGGCAAAGGAACTCCATGTAGCTGATTATTTGGAAAAGCCCTTTGATGTGTCATATTTCTTGGGTCGAATTAAGAGAGTGTTGAATGCTAATCGGATGGAATACTTTGCCTATTCTCAGAATGTTTTCATCTATAAATATGTAGTAATGTTGACAGATACAGATCAATTCAAACACATGAGTTTTGCCAATTACCTAAAGCTCATGTTTCTTGCGACAGATGCATTACTCACCCCTGTGATTAACCCAGCTTTTCTCATGACTTATAGGTTGAAAGTGAAAAATTCAAGAATGCAGTTTAAAAAGCAAAGCGCACCGGGTGATGTGATTCTCGTCAAAGTAAATGCCTCCGAAGTCAACGTATCAAATTTTTCCCTGCTTTATACATTCTTGGTTGAGGGTTCAGCGGAACTAGTCGGTTTAGGGCGACAGTCCTATGAGTTACTGGACCTTAAGACGAACGTTACGGAAACAATTCCCGAGCAAATGCGTAACGTATTGCTTCCGATTAGAGTCGAGGAAAGTAACTTAGTTTACAAATATTGACATGGAAAACACAGAAGTTTCTTCAAACCATAAGACTTTTGTTTATGATAAAATTGCGGTTTTTTTTAAACATACAGATTACCATGGATTCGTCCATCCATATAATTTTTTAGAATGGATGAGTTATACGAGAGAGGCTTATTTCTCTAAAGTTTGCGAGGACTTTCGTGCGATTTTGGATAGTCCGGTTAAAATGATGACTGCAAAAGTTGATTTTACCAATTATGATGACGCTATTTTTGGAGATCCTATAGAGGCAAAACTTACGATTGCGAAGATAAAGAAAGTTAGTTTTGATGTAATTATTAGATTTCTTAATGGAAGAACAAAGAAAATGATATGTGAAACTAGACATACTCTTGTTTTTGTCGACTCGATAACAAACGGATTTACAGCTATCCCTAAGGGTTTGTATCAAGCAGTTATTGAATATCAGGAAAACTGAAATTTGTAAATTTTCCTGACAAGTTTGGGGTGCCGTGGCAAAGAAAGTAACTCTTATAAAAATCTTTATACTGCTAGGGAACGTTGTAATTCCTTTCTATTCCTTCTTCCTTTACCTCTGGCGTTTGAGAACTACGCAAGGATTCATTTTCTTTCTATTCATAAGTGCAGCAATTATTGAAAGGGCATGGGAAACTTTCCGGACTTCGAAAGAAAGAAGGAGAGATGAATTTCATGGGGACTGGACTTTGGCAGCCGTTACGATTTCTTATATCGTCTTGTTTTTTGCCATAATTACTGAATTTTATTTTCACGTTAAATCTCTCGAGATATGGGTTGTTTTAATTGGCGTTGCTTTACTGAGCTTTTCGGTCAGGATGAGATTTTGGGGGATGGCAGCTTTAGGCAAACAATGGGCGGTACATGCTGTAGGTGCGCGCAAAATTAAAAAGGTTAGAATTGTGAAAATTGGGCCATTTCGTTACATTCGACACCCAATCTATCTTGGAATTATGACAGAGTGTCTTGCATTTCCTATTATAGCGGGTGCTTTTTACTCGCTGGTTTTAGCACTAACTGTTTGCGTACCCTTAGTGTTTATAAGAGCTCTCAGTGAGGAACAAACTTCTGTCAGAAGATTTGGAGATAAATACCTTACTTACAGAAAGGAAGTAGGCATGTTTCTTCCAACGCAATTTTTTCGGAGAGTTTAGGATTTTAGAATGACAATTTTACCCTCGTACCATTATCAATTTTCAGCTTTGCTTACCGCAGTCGGAAGCTTATTACTTGTCATCCTTGTTTATCGGAAGGGTGTAAACGAGCGTTTAAAACGACAGTTTACACTGTATTACGCTTCCTTATTTGTTTGGTCGTTAAGCGTCTTTATTTGTACGTCAGTTTATAATTATCAAGTTTCTTATTTCTTCAATCAAGCAACACATGCAGCAGCAATAATGATTCCAGTTTTTTTTCTCCACTTTACCTTAGTTTATTTAGGGAGACTAAAAAATATAATAGAGAAGGTTGTTTTATCATCTTTTTATTTAATCGCTTTATTCTTTGAGCTTTCGGTGATTTTCTTTAGCGATCTTTTCTTTCATGGTATTGAACCGAAATTGTCTTTTCCTCTCTTCCCGACAGCCGGGCCACTATATACACCTTGGGTGATCAGTTTTACAGCTGCTGTAATGATTGCACATCTTATCTTATTTTTGGAGCTATTATCTGCCAAGGGTTTACGAAAAAAACAAATCGCTTTTTTTCTTATAGCCAATCTCCTAGGCTACATGGGAGGTATAGGTTGTTTTATTCCCGTCTATGGTCTTTCGTATTTTCCATTTCCATATGGACCTTACGGTGTGTTCTTGCTAAGTCTTGTATCTGGTTATGCTATTTTGAAGCATCGGCTTATTGATTTAGAGATACTAATTAGGAAGACAATTATTTTCGGTTCACTCTTCGCAGCTATATTTGCTGTTTTCTCATTTATCTTACTGATTTTCCAGGGTCTCTTATCCAGATATATGAGTTCAAATCCTTTTCTGCATACTGCTGTGAGTATTTTGGTAATCGTTTTGATTTATAATCCTCTGAGGAGTTACCTGATTAATTTAACAGATCGCTTTCTTTTCCAAAAGAAATACGACTACCGAAAATTGCTCAAAGACGCAGCCGCTGGAATTTCTCAAATCAAGAGCCTCAATCAACTCTTAAGTTTAGTGGTTCACTTTATTACGATGAGGCTTCGGACACGGAATGCTTCTATGCTTCTGCATGACGAAAAGAATAACTACTTTAAATCTGCTTTTACCCGAGGTTATCCTGTTGAGGGCTGGCTTAAATCCGGACATATTTTTAACAAGCAAGATCCTTTGATTGACTATTTGGAGCACGAACATCAGCCCATTGATATTGAGCGAGTCAAAGAATATATAGAAACGGGTGGTCCAAAGACAAAGAAAGGGAGTTTTGTAAGGCAATACGATTACAAGTTGATTAAAGTAAGGATGGATGAACTCCTTGCTGCTTGCTGTGTTCCGAGCTTTCTTGGGAAACGGCTTCTAGGTGTGCTTGTTTTAGGTGAGAAAAAATCAGGTGACGCTTACTCTGACGAGGATTTGGCAGTTCTTTTTACAATCGCACAAGAATCTGCCATCGCAATTGAAAATGCTCGGCTTTACGATGAAGCAATAGAAAAAGCCAAAGAACTTGAAATTATCAATGAAAATCTAAATTCAGCACAAACCAGTCTTCTGCGTGCTCTTAAAGATACTGAGGCAGCAAACAGAAAGCTTCAAGAAACGCAGGCAGCACTAATTTCTGCCCAGAAAAAAGCCACAATGGTAGGTATGGCTCAAGCTATTGGACACGAAGTCTACAACCCGCTCGTTCCAATTAGCGGAAAAGCGCAGCATATTTATATGATTCATGTCAAAAAATATTACGATATTTTGAATAAGTATCGTCAGGTGATGAAGGAAGAAGATGCTCGCGCAATGGAGAAAACGATAAAAGAAACAGATGCCTATGCTCATGCTATTGTTAATAATGTTGACCGCGTACATGGTGTTGTAAAATCTCTAACGGGCACCTTAAAAGAAAGCAGTGGTGAAATGGGTCCTCTCAGCGTAGTTGTTTTATTTGAACGAGTGCTTCAAGTCTCTCGTTTTACAACTGGAGAAGAAAACTTGGCTGGTTGTGAAGTTAAAATGGATATAACAGATAAGCTTATGGTCAGAGGCAATCCAAATCAATTAGACGAGGTATTTCTCAACCTAATTAAAAATGCTTATGAGGCAATGGGTCAAAAAGAAGGTCGCAGGATTGACATTCATGTCGGAATTGATGCTCAAAACCATGGTATGGCACGAATTGATTTTTCAGATAACGGCCCCGGAATACCACCTGAAATTCTTCCAAAAATTTGGCAGCAAGGGTTTTCAACAAAACAGTTAAAAGGTGATAGTATTGGGGCATCTGGTCAAGGACATGGCCTATTCGTTTGCAAACATATTATTGAGGGCTTTCATGGAGGGACTATCACAGTTACAAGTACTTTGGGTAAAGGAACCACGTTTATCATCAAATTGCCAGTTGCCGAAGCGAAGGATTGACATTTATTATGAGTCCGGATATGACAGATATTTTAATTGTTGATGACGAAGAAGAAATATGCGAATACCTTTGTAAAACACTTGAAGTAATCGGTATCAAAGCAACATATTGTCTAACTGGTGAACAAGCACTTACGCAAATTCATCAAAATAATTTTAAAATTTTTATTATTGATATGAAACTTCCAACAGCGATCACTGGAATGGAACTTATCAAAATCATTCGTGAGAAGTTTCCCGAGTCTGTTATCGTAGGAATGTCTGCTTATATTGATCATAAATTGAAAGAGGATGCTTTACGTTATGGCGCCAACGAATATTTTGAAAAACCGGACGATTTAGAAATGGAACGTTTTAGTGAAAAAATCAAGCTACTACTTCAAAAGAATAAACTTCTGTAAGTCGACTTATAGATATTTATTAAAAAGGAGATATCGTGAGCAAAGCAAGACATACAATACTTATTGTTGATGACGAAGAAGAAATTATTAGTTTGCTCTCTGATCATTTTAAAAAAAGAAACTGCGAGACTATTGCAACAGCTGATCCAACAACAGTAATCAATAAACTTACGAGTTTTTCAGTCAAGCTAATGTTGCTTGATCTTAAGATGACCAAAATCGATGGATTTCAGGTACTTGATAGGATTAAGAAGGCCGGACTTCCATTGCCGCCCACCATTATTATTACAGGGTTTCTTGCAAAATATCAGGACAGATTGAGAAGCTACGGAATGGATCTCAAGGATGTTGTGGCGAAACCATTTAAGTTTGAAGCTCTCGAAGATTGCATTAATCGAAAGCTTGGATCACAAATAATTACTTCTGAAGTTGGCAGTGAGTATGAAAATGCAATTTATGAGAAAAATAGATGTCATATAGGTTTCATTGAGGACGAGGAAGATCTGGTCAGAGATCTCTCCATCTTTTTCAAGGAACGAAATTATCAAGTATCATGCTTTACAGATGGCACAGCTGCTTTAGAAAATCTCAAGAAGAATTCTGTGGATATCCTGTTCGTGGATATCAAGCTTCCAGGAACTCAAGGAGATCAAATCATCGCGGAGCTCAGTAAATTGCCAAAACATCCTTATATGATTCCTATTTCCGCAGATCCTCTCCAAGAAGATATGGAGAACAAACTAAAAGAGCTTGGTTGCCCTGATTTTATCGAAAAGCCATTTGATGTCATCGAATTAATCGAGAGGGTAAAAACAATAGCAATTGAGAAAGGACTTTTAGGTTAGAAGATAATTGGCGGATATGTGGCGATAATGGCTTTTGCAGGTTTTGTACCTGGGTTTGTGAAAATATAACCCAAACTCCCATCAAAATAAACACTTTCCCCTTCTTTTAAAAATGTTTTTCTATTTTTCCCAACCTCAATGAGGAGTTCGCCATCCTCAATAGAAACAGCAATCATTGCATTGTCATTTCGTTTCCATGTCGTGCGTCTAATTCCACCCTTGGGCTCAATATAAGTTTCTGAGATTTGAAATACGTTATCCGTACCGGGTAGCAAAGCAGATTTCATCCTGACACCTAAGTAGTGTCGATAGTCAATCAGAGCCCGGTCATGGGCAGTTGCAACCTGTAAATATCCTTCGTCCTTGCCTTCCGCTAGTTCTAAAAATCGTGCTAATGGCATTTTGAGTGAGCGGGTAATCTGCTCGATTTTATTCCAATAAATTACCTGTTCTGGTTCTGTTGTTGATTCAAGGTATTGGAGGCTTTTTTCGTGCAGACCGGTCAGGTAAGAAAGTTCTCGATAGGTTAAAGGTTTGTCATTCCAGTCTGAATAAAGGTATCTGATTTGATTAATGGCTCTTCCAATTGAAAGGCCAGGAGAGCCAGATTTGTGCTTAGGATTATCTTTTATAGATGGAGAAGCCGTAAGAGGAAAGGCAAGGTAAAACTTTAATGAGTTATCAGAATCCAAATTTGTAAATTTATGTTTTTTATCGCCGCGTAAGCGGAAACATTGATTGCCATAAATTGAGAACATTTCAGGTCTTGCATCATAAATGATTCCTAGGCTGCCTCTTTGGACAAAGCCTGCTACTTGATTTGGATACGGAAGCTTCAGATCTGGAATTTCTTTGCCAGGGTCTATTTCTATTGATGCAAAGCTGAAATGGGAAGGAGCGATTAAGGGGGGAGATGGAAAATCAATGGAAAATCCTTTGTAACTAAGAGACTTTTTTTTGAACCATTTTTCTTCCTCATTCGCTCGTTTTTTATTTTCAGGTACGGGTTCATCCGTCTTTAAAACGAAGAAATTGCCTGGAAACCATTCTTTGGATTCAAGAATGATTTCTGATGCAGTAATCCCTAGAACTTTTGCTATCGCTTCAAGGTTAGACTTACTAGTAAAAGAAGCGTAGCCATTTTCAAGACTTCTCAGCGCTGTGAGTTTCATTTTTGCATTTCGGGCAAGTTCTTCCTGAGGTATTCCCATACGCAGACGAATGTGTTTGATTGCGAGTCCGAGATCAACGTTTAATTCATCAGGAAAATCCGGATAGTGAAATTTAGCGTCTTTTAGAAAGCGTTCATACATATTTTATTCACCTTTGGAAACAGTCCTTTTCTCCTAAATTGATATATTACATGGTCTTAATTTAAACTTCAATAGCTCTTTATTAAATCAATAAAAAAATATAATGGTGTAGATTTGACACTTTAAGATTCATCGGTTATGGTTCTGATACATTATGATAAAGATGGTCGAATGGAGGTTAAAGAAGATGAATTATAAACTTGATAGATTATGTAATAAAGATATATCAAAGTATATTCCATTTGCAATTCCTTGTGATTCAGAAAAGGACCTCGGGTCGGATATTAACGAGAATACCCGGATATCCCAAGAACAGCATCATGCCATGCATGTTTTAACTTTTCTTTATTTCCTGGTTTATCGAACACTCAATGGAGAAAGGATAAGAAGGAGAATTATAGGAAGGATTATTCATCATTTAATGGATTTAAGAGAATTTCTTGAAGATGGTGCTTTGAATGATCAGGCAAATATCCTTCTTGGAAGTGTTCAGAAAGAATATGACAACTCTCTCTCGTATATAGTTAGCAGAATTCATAAGGGGATAAGGATTGTTGCAAGGGCTTTTGATCATGATAAAAAAGAGCAATTTATTTCGACTGTATCTACAATTTTGATTAAGTGTTCAGAACACGAGCATAATCCAAAAATCTGTATGTATCCATGGCTTCTTGAGAATCAAGACAGGATATTGAAATTCGCGCAACATTACGGACGAGAACACATATTTAATAAACTAATTCCTATATTAAAACCAGGAACGGCTAAAACGTTTAAAGAGGAGATCGCATGAGTTTGCTAAGCAGAATGAGAAAAAGAAATAAAATGGTTTGGAACATTAAAAAATACTATCAATGGTTCAAGCTCTATAAAAAGCGCGTTCGGCTAACAGAAGCTGAAATTGGCGGCGAACTTCAAGCTTGTTGATCTTTCGCAAGAAACAGTTTCATGATTTTTAAGTTCTTTTCTTTAATTATTAATGAGGCAGCCCTTGGTTAAGGGTCATTTTCCGGGCGGAATTTGAGCCCTTAGCCATTGCCTCAGAATTGAAATAAAGATTGTACTAATCAGGAAGTATTTAAAAATTCCGCCCAATAAATTCCGCCCCGGAAAGCG